>Ga0315279_10000027_pt1 | contig 330868 bp, 373 predicted proteins | sample YL17G06_20_MG_FD_203694 | JGI IMG/M metagenome (GOLD analysis project Ga0315279, IMG submission 203694) | Sediment microbial communities from Yellowstone Lake, YNP, Wyoming, USA - YL17G06_20 | ecosystem: Environmental > Aquatic > Freshwater > Lake > Sediment | place: USA: Wyoming | collected...
CAATGCCCTTTTGGGACCAAAGACCATCGAAGCAACCCTATTGCAAGTGCTCTCTACATTCACTAGTTTTCCATCTTCTGTAACTGCGTTACTACTGCACAGAAATACATCAGAGCGCGCGCGCTAATTGGATCAAGAAAATTCTTAGCGACTCTGAACTTGCCAGAAAAATAGGAAGAATACCTCCTTCATGCAATGAAACCCTTAGAATAAAAATCCACTCAACGATTGAAAATCGCATCAAAGAATTAAGAGAAATATCCTTGCCATTATTGGTTAACGAAGATTTGGCTGTTGCTTCCTAAGTCGGGGGAGCCTCCCTTAAGAAAGTCAACTAATGCTTTTTGAGATAAGACGCCATTTATCAAGTCCATCACTGGGGGGTCATCTACCGGATGCATGACCATATATTGACTTATTTTTTGCATAGGCGTATCCTATGTCAACTGGCACGCTCTTTCCAACGTAGCCTTCCGGGTTGACGATGTAGACAACGTCTGCGTCATTGATTTTCTTCAAACATCCCAGAATTCCGACTATTCATTCTCTTTGATATCTGATACTCAATGTTCTCCTCCTCAAGCCTACAGTCCAATTCCTCCATCTCACGTATGAACCTGAGACTTCCACAAACATATAACCGATTCATAGCATCCCTCAGTCACGACCTTGGCTACACTTTTTGTGTTAGAATCATGAAAGTGCAAGAAGAGACATTGAACCGTTTTCCATAACTTCCTGTAATCTCTTTTCCACGGGGATCTTTTTCCACAGCTTCAAGAAAACTCTCAAAGTCTTTCAGGTCGTTGAAAATCAACTGCTCCGTATATCTGTTTCTTTCTTGAGTGACCTGATAGGGGAAATATTTCTTCTCCAACTCAATCGGCATGAACAATTGAAGCCGCTTGCAACCATGAGATTCGTGGAAGGGTTTCAGTTTCTCTTTGACAAACTTGATGAAGTCTTCCAGCTTTTCCAGAGGGATTTCACATGACCATTGGACCAGAATCAAAGTGTTCCACCCACACTTCCTTAATCTCTACATATCGATAATATAAATCATCATGCTCGAATCGAACTGATGCTAAGCTATAAGTTGAAAAGTGTGGCCTCTCGTTTGAATAGCGAAGACGCCAGTAAAATCTAGCTTTTTCAATCACAAATAGACTAGTTTTCACCCATGAAACGATAGTTTTTACAGAAGTCTGAACGAGAGTTTGAAGTTATCCCGGGCTACCAACGAAAACACTAGATTCACTGTTGTTTTGAGTATTGATATTTGAGAATTGGGTTAATAGTTGTTTTAAGTGGTTCTCGAAGGTTTTTGGGAGATTGAAGCCTAAATCACGCGTCTTTTCGACTAATTCTTTATCCAGATACAACACGACATTTCTTTTAATTTTCATTAGGTTAGAAATTATAAATTTAGAAAATTCAAGTGCAAATACATGATACTGACAGGACTAGAGGTTATGTACAACGAGGTATTATTCTTTACGAAAAGACGCTAATTATTTCTGACTCTCAGCAAGATCGCCATAGATGGAAATACTAAGACCGCAGTTAATAAGAACGGAACGATGGGCATGTAAAGTTCCCAGAGATAACTACCCGTAGCAGAGCCAGCCGCTGCGAACAATCCGATCATAACGGCCGTGACACCAAAAATTGTGGCCCGATTTTTTGGAGCTGTTAAGCTTGAGATCAGCGTTCCATAAGCCACTTCGTAAAGGGCATAGAAGAAAATTGAGAAAAACGCCATTGACACTGTTGCAGCGATGAAAGATGGAGAAAAAGACCAAATCGCCATGCCCAAACCAGAACAGAGAAAACACGTTGCCAAACCCCGTTTTCCACCCACTCTTCCCACGAAGATACCGCCCAAAATACTCGCAAAAGACGCTGCGAATTGAGCCAAGGAAATCATCAACTCGATCTCTACGATTGAAAGCTTGAGCACTTTTTCGGCATACGGAGCCATAACTGGAGAAAACAACCCGGAAGCGAAACCGAACACCGAGCAACCACCGATAAAATAGGCAAGGTTCCTATTGAGTTTAGGCAGAACAATCTTTTCGCTTTCAGTTGTCCTTCTTGAAGGTTCATGGAGAAGAAGGAGCCGAGCCCCAAAGGCAAGCACGCTGATGATTACGCCGAAATAGAATAGCATTTGAAAGCCGTAAAGAGGAATAAGAAAGGCTCCAATCAGCGGTCCAACTGCCCAACCAAGGTTCATGAAGAAACTATAGGTTGCAAAGGCGTGGGGCCGTCTTCGCTCCGTAGCAGATTCGGCTATCATTGAACTGAAAGAGGGACCCTGTAAACCACTAAATATCCAGAAAATGGTTATGGCGAGGGCCGCGACAAGCCATGTTGAAGCTAAACCCAACACACCATAACATAGAATAGAAGCAAGTGCAGACAACACTATTAAGCTTTTTCTGCCAATTCTATCAGAAAGCAGACCTCCAGGAAACTGTAACCCATACCACGCAACGTTGATGAGGGCATAACAAAATCCAACCTCAAGCATTCCAGCCCCCAAACCTTCAAGATAAAGAGGAAGAACCATCAACCAAGAACTTAAAACGGTGTCAATAAGAAAAATAGTTATAGACAATACAAAAACATTCCTATCAGGAGAATCAAACGTGGAAGTATGCATTCTCGTTCAACTCTCAAGTTACAAGCTTTGACTAATATCTCTGTTTATTGTTATGTTTCCAGAAGCGCGCGCGCAAATCATGAATTCCAACAAGTCCTGAAGGAAGCAGAGTTTTTCCATAAACCGTTGAGGCTAAACCTAGCCCGTTTGAAACTTCAAGACACGCAAGAGAGCCGAAAACAGATGAACGCCTCGAAACTGCCCCAAAACCCAAAAATAAGAATTACAACCATTTTAGACCAATTTTGGGACAAGGCAGCGCGCTAGAGCAGAGTCAAAGTGAAGACTCCACTTGGCAAAATGTTGCATAACCTTGAAGCCGAGGATCAGATTTGAACCAGCGACAAATGGAGATATCTACCGATAAATTTTTTGAAACTTTCCACACCAAAATTTTTCATGGGGCATAATGCTGTCAGACCTTTTTTCAATTTCAGTTAAAGCTTTGAAACCTGCAGACTCGTGAAGCTTTAGAAAAGTGTCTTTTTTGGCAATTGGGTAGATGCTACTTGGCATGCTTTGATCCTCCCAATATCCAAAACTCGTGGAATATAGAGTTCCGTTTGACTTCAAAATTCTATGGGCGTCTTTCAACGACTCAAGCTTGTGTTCATCTGGAATCTGGTGCAAAGTCCAGTAAAGATCAACTACATCTATTGCTTCAGAGCACAACGGCAAGTGTGGCAGCGCAGCCCTTATCAAGTTTACGCCCAGCCTTTTATTTTTCGCTCTTTCTCTCGCCAATCCTAAAGAGTACTTATTTGGTTCAACTAAAATCGAGTCAAAACCATGCTCAGCAAACCATAAGGCCTCGCGCCCGTGCGCACCACCGACATCGGCTACGTAACCCGTTTCTGCAGGATCATTTTCCTCAATAATTCTTTTCGCTACTTCACTCGCTTCCCAACCAACCCTCCTCAACCAAAACTTAGCCCCATCTTCCTCCGAGCCACGAACATAACTTACCTTCATATCCTCTCACAATAATCAAGGTCAAAGAAACTTTTATTCATATACGCGCGCGCTACTGGAATCTTATATTCCCTTCTAATTACGTCGAGTCTAGGCGCGCGCGCGCTTTGCTATAGAGGATATGCTCCGCATGTTTGGCAATAAGTAGCGTTTTCAGGAATGTTAGAGTTGCATTGAGGACATATCTTACCTTCCATGTTGGTTGGATGAGGGACGCCTATCAATGATCTATAAACCTCATAATAGAACAGTTGCTCCTTATCGCGAATTGTAACTCTATCTTCAGCGAGGTATCTTCTTCTCTTTTCATCGAACTCTGTATCAGAAATCTTCCTGTTAAAGAGGTTTGGAAGCGTGGTGGTTCCTGAGCCATACTCGATAGGAGTCTTAACTCTCCAAGCGATCTCTCTGGGCAAGATCTTCTCAAAGGCCTTGTGTAGTATCCATTTACCGTATGTTCGTCCGTTTTCTGTTTGAATCTTGTATTGCGAATCTAGTTTCATGGCAAAATCTTTGAAAGCCGGATCGAGGTAGGGAAGCTTAGCCTCTATCTCGAGAGCCTTAGCAAGTAGGATAGATGAGAACGCCATTACGTTCCACATTTTCTTCAATTCTAAGTCCAGTTTTTCCCCTTCTAACCCAAAGAGGAAACTGTATCCGGCTAAGATTTCATCGCTTCCATCACCTGTCATAATAGTGGATACGCCATTTTCTTTAGCTGCCTTTAAGCCTACATAAATCGTCACACTATTACGTATCTCCATCGGGTCGAAAGACTTCATCGTCTTCACAACCATAGGGATACCATCATACAACTCGTCTTCGTTAAAGACGTGAATGATATGCTTAAGCCCTAATTTACTGGCCATTAAAACAGCATATTCAACATCTGGTGCTGGCGCGTTCTGGAAAGCAACAGTAATTGCCTTTAATGAAATAAACTTTGATGCGATAACTGCTAAAATGCTTGTGTCCAAACCGCCAGATAAGAGAATGCCCTCAGCCAGATTATTTTTTACAGCTTTCTCCAGTAAAATTCGAAGTTTAGAGCAAACTTCGTCAACATCGCTTAGCATACTAATCCCTCCCAAATCTTTTCCAAATCTAGTTTATTAGAACGTTAACTTTCATCGAAATCATTAGCCGATACTTCTAAGCTGATTCCATCCTCTAAAAGTCGCCTTACTTCATACTTATCTCTTGCCAATCTTTTTCCCCCTGTGCGCATCCAACTTGGATATTTTGGCGGTCTTGGCGGTCGCATTCGATTAGCGCGCATGGTCGTTCCTAAATTGGCTAAAAATGGTTTTTATTCTTCTTTTGGGGTTTGGGAACCCTGTTGAACCTCGCGCAGGTTCATCTCTTCTCTGTAGCAGCCAGTCTGTCTGGAATTCAAGAGACGGAATTAAAACCATTTTTGACTATTTTCGGAACAGGCATGCGCACTTGAATCCGAACCGAATAGTCACCGTCTACGAGTTTAAGGTCTTGGGAATAGGAGTATATCAAAATTACTATATCCTTTTACCTATTAGATAGTCTAGAAGGTAATACCCTCTAATACCAATCATAGAGATGGGACAAGCAATCCGAGCAAAGATTTCCTTCAAAGAGTTCGGATACTTGTCTGCCACAACCCATGCAAATCTTCTTTGGTTCTTCTATTGTTATCGTTATGTTCAGCATTACTTGACTCAATGCAGAATAGATTTCCTTGACCTCTTTGACTTCTTTTCCATCCTCTGAAAGCACAAGAAGAACTCCTTCAAAGTTCTTGAAAAAGAGATGATGGTAATCTTTGTTCAATTTCTGTCTTTCAGAATTGTCCAGTTCCAAGATGTCGTGAAGAGTATGATTAGCCGAGCACAACAAGCATTTCATTGTAGATACATCTCCAACTCTTCTTTGTCTGTTAATTCTTTAGGGTACTGTTAACTTCTCATGGGATTGTCTGACGTGTTAACTGTCGTGGGATGACGTAAGCTATTATAACGTCTTTATGATTTTCTCCCTTATGTAAACCTCTAACTCTGTCGACTTGTCATAGTCGTCTCTTGTGGTCTCAATTTCTTTATGGGGTGTTATCCGTTTCATCAAGGCATTTTTCTGTTCCAGATTTTTAGCATTCTTTTTCTTTAAATATATAACAAAAACATTGTATCTTCCTTTGAGTGTCTCTATGGGTCTAAGAATGCAGTCTTCGTTAAGTTTTTCTCTGTCGGCTTCACTAACACTCATAGTAAATGGAATAATCAAAATGTACCTTTGCCCATTAGCTTTCTTGTCGCATTCATCTGTTCTTTTCTCTATATCTTTGTTGACACCCTCAACATCGCAAAAACAATTCACTATTTCGTGTGGTGAACGAGAACTTACCGCATAGACTCTGTTATCATCAAGCATTCTTTCAAAAAAATGACGACCATTATTCGTGGTAGAGGATTTATCTTTAAAAAAGCGCTTTATGGTGGTTGTTTTACCTGAACTATTTCCACCACAAAGAATTACAATTACATTCATATTTGGTCTGTACATAATTCAGAGTACAAAGAACTTAAGTTTTTCTCAACTTTTTCGCGCGCGCTACGACTAAACGTAAGGGAAAAAGGACGAACATTCCTGCAGCACTACCGCATCTGCAACGAACTCGCCCTGTTAACAAGCTAGGATTGAAACATAACATGGCCGCAGTCAGCACATGAAATTCGGATCTGCATTTTCTCTGGAACACGGTGAAAAGCGGCCTGATAAATATCCTCACCTTCCACCTTCTGAAACTCGAAAACATATTCTCTCCTGAACAAAGTGCCCTCACACCTGGGACATTACCAGAGCTCTATCTCCATTTCTTCATACTTTGGCCTACGCTCGACCTCCACAAGCCTACGGCTTTTCATATTTTTCAGTCTCACCCTAGATGTCAAAACCGAAACTTGTCAAAGCCCAGCGGTGGCCCCGTTTCTCAAACAACCGCTCCCCAGTCTCATGCCCCAGTCGCTTATTCATGCGGACAATGCGCCTGCTCACATGATAATGCCTCAGTCCCTCACCTATCCGCGCGGCGCGCGCTTATGAAAAACGAGAGCGTAAACGTCAAGGCTACATAACTGAGCAAGAAATAAACGAAAAGTATGGGAATGAAGAGCAACCAGAACCGCAGCAAGAACAGACAGATTCAGACGAAGAGACAAGCAACGACCAAACCGACAACACAACTGAAGGCTAGGTTTTGCTTCTGGCTAGATCTTTTGCTAAGGCCGAAAACGAGAGAAAACCATAATCACCGTCAAGGCTTACTAGAAAACTTGCCGAACCCGTTACAATCCAAGAATTCTGTTTGAGTCTTCTTTCAAATTCTGCATAAGAAGAATAGTCTTCATGAAGCGAAACAACCACATGCGAACACTTCAAGCCTAACCCTCTTTCAAACATTAGAATATTCTGGAAAGTGCTTAGTGCCCTTTCAAATTCTTTCGAATCAGGTTCTTTATCCACGGCAAGAAAGGTTATAGCTAAGATTTCAAACCCTAACTTGCGGAAGTCTGGAATCATGGTATATTCTGTTATGATGCCTTCTTTCCTTAATTTCTTGATTGTTCTGCTAACTGTCGGTTGAGAAACTCCCATTGCCTTAGCTAGTTCTCTGTCACTTCTTCGACTATCCCTCATAAGTTCGCCAAGAAGCTTCAATTCGACAGTCTTCAATCTGGGCACTTCTCAGAATAGACTCTTGGATGGAATATAACCATTTTTCAGAATTCTTACAGATTTCAAAACCGAATCCAAAAAAAGAGCGCGCGCTTGGGCTCTTCTGCCAGTAAGAGGACTGACTCCAGGAGGCTGCGGAGATCCTCTTTTCCGAGTTCGGATTTCGGCCGTGGCTTCTGTAGCTCAGGGCCTTCGAAGGATTCGACGTCTCGAGTCTGAGGAGGACTGACGACTGTCGTTCGACGTTTAGGTCTGAGGGCTTTTCTTTCTATGGCGCCCTCGCGCCGATCCATCTTATCAGCCAGATCTCTCGAGATCTCCTCGGTGCTCCAGCCCCTGCCGAGCATAGCGGCCAGCTAACTTCAAGGCTAGACTCCCAAAAAAGGAGGAAATTCAGTATAACTTCACGCTTGAGCGTTGGTAGCCCGGTAGAGATTCGAACTCTCGCCAAGCATATATAGCATGTCTTTACTAGTAAATTGGTGCTGAAATCCCGTCCCCGGCACCACGATCACGTACTTGGCACGATTGTCGTGAACGGCAATTTAATGACGGCTAAGCATTAGGTCTGGATGGCCCTCTCCGACCAAGACAGCGCGCGTTAACAGATCGAGCCGCCCTAAAAGTGCTGGTACGAGACCATTTCCTCAAGCTTCTTCCTGTACGGAGCGGGAGGCTCAACGCTCGGATGCCCAATCTGGACTATGCCCGCTATCCTGTAGTTTTTCGGCACCCACAGAATACGTTTCACGCTGCTCTCTTCTCTTCGACTGTAAAACGTGTACACACAACTTCCCAGTCTCTCAGCCGTAGCAGCCAGCAGCATGTTTTCAACAGCCATCCAAACAGACGCCAGCACCAGCTCCTCTTTCATGTCCTGCAGAAGCTCGTAGCACACCGTTATCAGAACCGGTGCGTTCCTCATGTACGATTTGTCCCAAGTTCCACCTCGAGCAGCCAAATACTTTGCCCGCTCAGGAGAGAAACTCCTCCAGTGCTCTCTGCTAAATCCCGTGCAAACCTCCGCTATTTTTCCTTTGACCTGGACATCAGTGACCAACACGAAGCGCCAAGGCTGACAGTTGCCAGCCGAGGGAGCCCAACGCCCAGCCTCAAGAACCCTGCCAAGCACATCCGAAGCAACAGCGTCCGGCCTAAACTTCCTAATGCTCCGCCGTTTTGCAGCGAGCATCATAAACTCCATTTACTCGCAGCCTCCCACTCACACCATATGCAGCAACACACTTACAAAACTAACGTCTAACCCGTTACTAACGCGCACAAGAAACAAACACATCAAAACACCCAAAACCGCAATCAAACACCAAACGCCCATCGCTCAACTCACAAGACACTCCCGCAACAGAAAGATAAACAATATTTCGAGTCTCAAAAAAAATCACGGATTGAGTACTCAAACACCATAACGCCAACTCTAACATGAGAAACTCAGCATGCCGAAACTTTTGACACTCAAAAACCATGCAGAATTGAGTAAAAAAAGCACTGAACCAACATGCTTCAACAATGTTTTGACACTCAAAGAAATCACGGATTGAGTACTCAAACACAAGGGCTCAAAACCCAACACACGGCCAACTCAGGCATGCAGTCGGCCCCATTGCAACAGCCCAGTAATCCACCCAACATGATTCTTTGAGAACCCAGCTTCGCAACGATTCTTTCAGCGCAGCCCTTCAGGTTTCCTTAGCAATGGACGTTGCGTTTCTCGTCGACAACTCAAGCTGGTCGCCGAAGCCCCTTTTAACATACGCGTTCTTGATGACGATTCTGTCGCCCACCTTCAAGTCCTTCACAGAATCCACGTGGTCTCGCCACGCTGAAACCCACATCCTGCCCGTTTCATCCATCAACTCGAAAGTAGCCAACTTCAAAACCTCCTGCCTCGACGTTTTCACGTCCCTAACCATAGGCCCAGTAACAACCTCTCCCACAACGTTAACACCTTCCAAACCCTCCTTCAAACCCGCCAACGGCAAAAACTCCGAAAAAGCCTGAACCCCAACATAAGTAGCTCCGTCAACGTGAACCTCCAGTTCTCCACCCGTCGCTTTCCTAACCTTCGCGTTCACCACCTCCAACCCCGCGCCCACCTTAAGTAACCCTTCAAACTCGTCAACCTTCTCATTCCAAACCACAACCGAAGCTTCCCCCGTGCCATCAGACAAAACAAACCGCATAACCTTCCCAGAACTAGAATCCGACCGCTCAAACTGCGACACCGAACCCAACCGTTTAACAGCGCCAGCCACGTTCACCCTACCGCCCTTCTGAACACGCGGCAACTCACCGATTCTCGTCGTAAACTTGCCAATCGAAGGAAAATCCTTCGACCTCACGTCCACAGGGTTAACCTCAACAGTGCACTTCTCTCCAGCGTGCACCTCGACCCTGCCACCATAATCCTCACGAGTGTACACGTGCCGCAAACGAATCACCTCTCCAACATTCACCCCGCCAGACTCCGCCAAACCCGCCTTGTCGTTCCACAGCACCACCCGCAGGACACCACTCTCATCGACGATGAGCAAGCCTGCAAACCTCCCCCGCCTGCTCCCGTTAAAAGCTCTCGGAGAAAACACAGCAACAACTCGCCCGACAACGCTGATGCCATTCAGTCCAGGAATCAAATCCCCCAGCAACAGAGCAGGCGCCACAGCCTCACCGTTCAGGACCTCACAGCCAAACCCCGCCGCAATCATCCGCAGAAGAGTCTCATCAGCAATCAAGCCGCCAGCCCTTCTCCTCTCTGCCTCCAGCCTCTCCAGAACGGATTCCTTCGAAACCCCAGGACAACACGAAAGAATGCGCTCAACCATCTCTTCAAACGTCATCTCAACCTCAACAACACTGCAAAAGTGAAACGGCTCACGCTATAAAGCTTATTAAAACCCGCCGGCGACTCTAAACATTTGAAGAAGCAAAAAAATGGACACACAGACACTCTACAGCCTAGGCACAACGCTAGCCTTCGCCGGAATGCTAATCATCATGTCGCAACCGCACTCATCGCCCTGTCAAAAAACAGAAAGAAAGGAAACGTCAAAGGGGCCGGAGCAATAATAATCGGGCCAATCCCGATAGTCTTCGGCACAGACAAAGAATCGCTAAAAACAGTTCTGCGGCTCTCAATCGTCCTCACAGCACTATTGATAATACTAATCCTAGTGCTCCACTTCTTATCCAGATGACCGAGGAAAACACGACAATGGCAACGCACCCAACAGCCAAATCCGGCGACTACGAACCTGACACACCGCCAAAGTTCCTAACCCTGTTCATCCTCGGGTTCTCAATAATGATTCTCGGCCTAGTACTCGTCGCAATCGCCACCGTGCTTTCACAGGGCGGCTCAACAAGCTTCGGCGGAATCATCTTCATCGGCCCTCTCCCAATCGTATTCGGCGCCGGTCCGGGAGCACAGTGGCTGATTCTTTTCGCCGTAATCTTGACAGTTCTAAGCGTCATCACGTTTCTAGCATTGCGCAGAAAACCGGACAACACAAAGGTCTAAGATTCTTCTTTTTCCTCTTTACCATAAAACACGTACAGAAATATCAGAGCCAACGCAATAAACGTCGCAGCCATCATCACATACTTGAGTAGCTCAAAGTACTCTCCTAATTCCATGGGAACAGTCTCCTTTCACCCTCTATTCGAGTTTAAATATTTAAACAGTAGCTTTTTTCCACTCGTTCATAAGCGAATCGTAAAGCTCATCGTGCTCCTCTATGCCTTCATACCAGCCCAAAGCCTTAGCCAGCTTCTGCGCAATCAGATGATAGCACAAGTGAACCTTCTTGTCCACAACTCGAAAATAAAAGTCATCACACGTGCAGAACTCAGCCTCAGGCATTATCAGGTAATCCCGCTCCTTCCCAACAACTATCCAAACGATCCTGCCACTCGGCCTGAAAACATACCTTTTCACCCGATTCTCCTTCAAAGCCTCAAAAGCCCTCGTGAAACGCTGCCCAAAGACCTCATAAAGCCTCGTCAAATCCTTACCGGCCAGTCTCCCCTCTGCCTTTGCTCCTTTGCACACAGCGTTCAACAGTTCATTCTCAGATTCTTCGTCCATAACACGCAAACTACCCAATCAGCAACGTCACAGAAAGACGAGGCTACTCTATGCTTATGGGTTCGCCCCTAGACGGTTTTCCATCTTTTGCTCTTGGCAACGTGACCTCCAGCACACCGTTCTTGTACTGCGACTTTGCCTCTCTCACCCTGACTTTCCCAGGCAAAGAGATCTCCTTGAAGTACTTGCGCTGAGCGGTGTCCACCATTATGGTCAAAATGTCCTCGGTTCCGCTCAGCTTTATGTCCTCCTTCTCAACGCCTGGCAGTTCAGCCACAACCTGGATTTCACCGTTCATCTCAACTATGTCCACCAGAGGCTCACGCTCCTCCTGCACGTGGGGAAGTCCGTTTCGCCTCGGCTTGACGTTTCCAAACTCGCGGATTTTAGGCTTCCCGTCAGGACCCACTTTCATACTGTAGCCGTACACGAAAGGCCCAAACTCGCGTGCTGTCGAACCGTCCGGCAGTTTACGCTCCCTCACGTAGTCTTTGGGAACTCGGGAAGCGAAATCTCTGAACTCTTCTTCCATCATCTTCTCCATCTCTTCGAAAATCTTGTCAACATCATCAAAGCCCCAGTCTCTGAAGAAGGGAGAGCGCCTCTTCCTGTACCACTCTGGATCATCCTCCGAAGGCATCGCATCCATCACCCTTGCCTAAAATGAACAACGCGTTTGTCTATAAATGTTGTGCGGCACGGGCGCTCAGCTCAAGATTCTAAGCTGCTCGATGGTCCCAAGCAGAGTCCCGTCAAGCAGATAAGCCTCAGCCGTCCTCATGTCAACGGCCTCCGACCTCAGAACCGGTCCCGTCACCATCTCAGCCCTGGAACTGCCGGTTGACCTCCTCTCGTTTAACGGTTTCCCCCCTAAAAAATCGTTAAAGGAAGGCATTATGAAGAGCTGCGAGGCCCGTGGCTTCATCCCGTAATGCTCATAAAAAGTCTCCTCAGCACTTTCTTCAATCTTTACTCTGTGTTTCCGCAGCAAAACCTCGGAAAGCTTGCTCCCATCACAGCCTGCCTTCACCCAAACCTGCCTCGTCACCCTGAACCCCGCGGGGTCACGAAACACGACCACGGGGTGAACGTGTCCCATCACCAACGTCTTGCATTTCAGAAGGGCTGGCGAAGGCCACTGATGCCCGTGGAAAAAGCCCACATCATCAAAAGCCACGCCTGTTCCCGGCAGAACACTTATTCCCTCGGGCAACAGCGGCTCAAGGTTTCCGTCATGATTACCACGAATTATGAATACTTGTTGCACACGCTTCTTCAACGCGCTGAAGAAGTCAGGGATGTCGCGCCACTCCATCGCCTCCGCCTTGGCAACCGTGTGCTTCACATCGCCCAACACGAGGAGTTCATCCGCCTTGTATTCTGACAGGAGATCCATTAGTCTGTTCAGAAGCTTGGGCGTTTGTGTTGGAAGGTGTATGCCCTTACCTGAAAGAGACATCTCCCACCCTATGTGCAGGTCGGCTACGGTCATAAGCCGAGTTCCACGCGATTTCAGAAGCGCGGCTGGAAAGGGTGGCAGCGGCGTTATCATTCTTTTTCCTTTCCAGACTTCACCAAACCGAGTATAGACCTGTGCATTTCAGCGTTGGCGGCGGCTATAAACTCCACCTTCTGCCCGGGATCGAGTTTCACATCTAACGGTTTCCCATCTGGCATCGTTAGCATCGCGCCCGCCTCCTTAACAATCAGGCAAGCAGCCGCAACATCCGTGGTGCGCAACTTTCCACGAATGTCAACGAAGGCGTCGGTTGTCCCATCCGCCACGTAACACAGTTCCAGCGCGTTAGCCCCGAAGTGCCGTATGTGCCTCGTCTTCTTGATCAATCTTGTCAGTCTGGAAGCGATTTTCTCCACCTTGTAGCTGTTCAAGTCCACTCCTATGACCGCCTCTTCAAGCGAGACGTTGTCGGAAGGAGAGATCCTTCTATTGTCACGAAAAGAGCCCCTGGCCTTCTGCGCTGTGTACGTTACACCGTGGAATAAGTCTGCCACCAAAGCTGAGTACACGTCCTTCAAAAATGGTTTCTCGGACACTGCAATTGAAGTTGCGTAGAAGGGAACCCTCCTCATCAAGTTTGTCGTGCCGTCTATCGGGTCAACCGTCACGTAACATTCTTGAGGGCGTTCCCCGTATTTTCGCACGCCGGATTCCTCGCTTATCAACGTGAAAGAAACTCCCCGCCTCGTCAACGTGCCGACTACAGCGTTTTCAGCCGCCAAATCTATCTTTCTTATTGGATCGCCGCCTGCTCCGATGCCCAAGTCTGGCTGAGGCTGATCCAGCGTTTCAAGCAGTGGAGCGATTTGCTCCTGTATCTTGTTCTTGCACTGCACCAGTATCTCCAGCCAGCTATTCTGCCTCATCAAAGCTCTCCGTTCTTCCATACGACTGTTCTCGTTAAAGCCTTTGCTGAAGACGACGGCAGCACGGGACAATTGAACTAGAAAACCTTGTCCTAAGCCGCGGTTGACGTGCACTAGAAAAGAATATTCTAGAAAAGAGTTCTCTAACATAACATCAGAAAGTCTTTAAACGCATGTGCATAATCAGCATTTGCTGGACCTGTCGATGGCTTTCAAGATTGCGGGAGTGCTGGAGATACTGAGCGATGGAAAATGGCACATGCTGGAGGGAATTCGAAGGAAAATGAATTTGAACAGGAACCAGATCCAGCAGATTGCAGGATTCTTGAAGGAGTACGAGTTCGTGACAATCGATGAGAAAAGAAAGAAGATAAGAATCGAAGAAGCCGTTGGAAAATTTCTGACTCAAGAGACTACTTCATGAGGGCTTTCAAACCCCTGTACGCCTTTAGAAATTCTCTGCCTTTTTCAGTGACCTCGAAAGTGTCGGACTCAGACCTGTTTGCAGGGCCGTTCAGGTGCAGCAATCCATTCCCAAGCAGAAAACTTGAATAACACTTCAACTGTTTAAAACTCAAGTTGCACCGGTACATCAGATAAGTCTTTTTAACCCCGCCATAGGAAGCATCCAAAATATCTGCGATGATGTCAAAATTGCCACGATGGCTATTGCTTATGCTTCCTTCAGGCTCGATCAATAAACCCACGACCGTAGACTGTTTACAGGGCCAGTGGAAACTCCTTTCTCCCAGATAATATACAGAGAACGGAAATTTAAACATTCTGAAAAATGGAAAATCATAAAAAAATGGCCAGAATGGATACGGGTGGAGAGAAAAAAACGTTTATTGTCTGAAAAAGGATCTGCAGTTGCCAGTTCTCTTGCGTCTGACTATACTGATAACCATGCCAAAAGCTGCAATAGCAGTTGCGTAGTAGGCCAGCGGAGGGCTGGCAGGCGTTTTCGCGAAGGAAACGGAGTAACCTCCCACTGGATGAGGAGGCTCTGTCACCACGACTTTTGCAGTGTTGGAAACTGCGACTCTGCCTCTGAAATCCGTCACGTTCAGGTACACATAGTATGTGCCGACTGCCGACGGAGTGAAAGTCCATGAACTTGACATGGCGCCTGAAACTGGGCTGCTGCCCAAGTACCATTGGTAAGAGTATGCGGGTGTTCCTCCTGTCACAGCCGAGTTGAACGTGACAGAGCCGCCAACATTGAAAGTCGTGTATGCTGGACTGATGCTGACCGAGAGCTGTTTTACGAACACGGCCTTCAACGTGTGGTTCTGATCCATCGTAACCGAGTAGGGGTTAGCAGTTCCAACGTTGACGCTGTCAAGCTCCCAGTGGTCGAACGTGTACCATGCGTTCGCCGTTGCTGTGGCGTTGACGACAGTGTTGTGGGGATACTGATAGGTTCCAGGAGCCGACGGCGTCGTTGTTCCGCCGGTCGAGGTGAGCATCGTCAGGTTGTAGAGGGGATACAGCGTCAGGTCGCCGAACGTGGCGGCGTCATATATCTGCTGTATACTCTGGAGGGTTGTGTGATCATCCGGGTAGACGCCGTCCAACCCTTTGGAGGGTTCCTCGAACCACAGTTTATAGCCGATTGTTTGAGGCAAAGACGTAATGTTGAAGTCGTAAGCAGGTCCATCACTGCCCACGAGAGGAATTGCCATTTCAAAAGTCCAGTTTCCAATCGCATTTTGAACTGGATTGGTGTGCGACCACTTCAGTGCACCATCATTGGTTTGGCCAGCATCAAAATCGGAGTCCCAGAAATTGCCGCCAGCATAATAGAGATCATTATGTGAATAGAACGGTGAGCCAACCCAAGTGGTAACTCCTTCTCCATTGTCCCCCACGGCCAAAGTACCATTGTCATTGTCGTTGAACAAGATGGCAAGACCTTTATAGCGACTGCTGACGTCCTGAGCCATGTAGGTGTCATTGAATATTTGCACTGCAAACAGGACGTAGGTCAGGTTGTTCTTCACGTACAGGGTTCCCTGCAGAGTCCTGTTATAGGAACCATCCGTGCGACTTCTCATATCAAGAGTGAAATTGCGCACCGTTGCGTCTGCCCATTCTCCAGCCGAGATGTGCCCATCGATGACGGGAACGGCGCTAGCCCAGCTGCTGTCTATGTCAATCCCAATGTCAGCATGAGCAGAAGGAGGTCTCAAAACCGTGAGGAAGAGGATCATCAACGATACGAATAGAAACGTAGCCGCGGCTCCCCTCTTCACAGTGTTACCCTTCTCCTTCCCGTGATAGTATAATTGGCGTGGGCACGCATTTAAGAATTGTGGAACCAAGTTCTATGTGATGTACAGCAGATCAAAAATCAAACCGTAGCGTATCAACAGTTCTATGGCTTCTACGTTTTCTTGATCAACGCGTTAGCGGAATGTTGGAGTTCGAGGCCTTGTGTTTGAGTACTCAATCCGTGATTTCTTTGAGTGTCAAAACATTGTTGAACCATGTTGGTTCGAGGCTTTTTTTACTCAATTCCGCGAGGCTTTTGAGTGTCAAAAGTTTTGGGTTTTTGATTTTTCTTGAGGTCTCTGTTTTGCTGGTTTCTTCCGTTAGAGAGTTGGTTTTGGAGTGGGTTCTGGTTGGGTGGCGGGAGGTGTGTGAGGTTGCGCTTTAGGATGGTTTTGCCCTGCTGTTTTTTTTGTGTCTGAAGGGTCTATATGTTCAGTCAGCGCCAGGTTGGGTGGGGTTTTCAGGTGCTTGAGTAGCTTGTTATTATGTTGGTCTTTGCGCTTCCTTTCGTTTTGTTTGCTCTGTGCAAAAGACGGTTTCCGCGCTGGGTTTGGCGGCTGTCATGGGTCTGACTATAGGTGTGCCGTGGGACTTGATTTCCGCAGGTTTTTTCCACACGTGGTTCTGGAATGCCGACATCTTCGTGTGATGATAGAACCGTTGCTGTTTGAAGAACACCTGTTCATGATGCTGGTTCCGATGATGCTTGTCGGAGCGGCGCCAATCTTCAATCTCTACGAGCCTGCCCCAAGATGAACACTTTGAAGACTTACGGATATGAACAAATCGCGTGTGCCGCGAAATGTTTCTCTTCGATTGAAAATTCAAGGTTGGCTCAAGAACTGACTGAAACCACGTCTAGGATAATTTAGATATCTTTATGACTTTGAAGACTTCGCAGTACTTGCCTTTTCCCGTCATGGTTCCTCGGTATCTCGCGAGGCCTTTGAAAGCTTCATCGTATGGATTCAGCTTGATCTGTGATTCGTGCTTCCTCAAGGCAGCAACTTTTTTGTCGATGAATTCCGAGATGTCTTCAACATACTCGAAGTCTGAGAGCGGCGTCCAGACTTCGTAGGCCAAGACGGTCTCGGCAGACCAAGGAGTTCCTCTGTACTCCTGAAACAGAGGAACACTCGCCCTTCCCAATGATTCATTCACAAGCTGGAAAGTCGCTCTGTGATCCGGATGACCATCAGACGGATGATGAACATAGATTATGTTCGGTTGTTTCTTCCTAATCAGTTCCACCAGCTTTTTCAAGCTGCACTGATCGTATTCCAAGTGGCCGTCGGGTTTTCTTAAATATGTCAAATCTTGAAAACCAATTACTTGAGCGGCGTTCCTAGCTTCTTCTTCTCTTATTCTTGCCAATTCCGCTTTGGAGTAGTCTAGACTGCCAGCCTCTCCAGAGGTCATGTAACAGACTGAGACCCGATTTCCTAGTTTTACGTGCTTTGCTAAACTGCCGCCACATCCAATAATGTCGTCATCAGGATGCGCTGCAAAAACAAGTATACGCTTCATAATGAACTTGCCTTAGCTGCTATTTCTATTAAGTATTTGCCCCTCCGTTGCCGATTTTACCTAAAAGCCGCGTCCGAGCCATAAGTTTGTCACCAGCCGTGCACGTTTCATCAAGGATCCGAGTTAGACTTAGGGTATATAAGTCAGAGCGGTAGCGATGGCTCCATAGAGGCCAATGTCGTCGCCTAAGGGTGTAACCATTATTTTGGGGATTCTGTTTATTACGTAGTCTTTCACGTGTTTTGTTATTGGAGACATGACCATTTTCTTGTTCTTCAGCGTCACGGTCCCACCGACCGTGATCAGTGATGGATCATACGCGTTTACCACGTTCGCAAAGCCTATTGCGTTTAATACGCCAATTTCCTTGACCAGTTTCGAGGATATGCTGTCGGCCTCTTTTGCGGCAGCGAACAAGTCACTTGCAGTCAACGTTGACAAATTGCCTCCTATCCTTTTGAGCAGCAGACTTTCCTTCACTGCCTTTTCGGGCATCTCTTTGAGTCTCATCCTAACGAAGTTTGGGATGTTGCTCCCTGAACAGTAAGCTTCCCAGTGGCCCCGTTTTCCGCAACCGCACGTAAGCCTGCCTTCAAAGTCTATGACGATGTGACCGACTTCATGAGCGTTCCCGTCTTTTCCCAAGAGCAAAGTGCCGTTAACCATCGCTCCGCAGCCTATGCCAGTGCTTATGGTTATGTAAGCATAGTTGTCCAATCCTTTTGCAGCCCCAAACATTCTTTCACCAAGAGCCGCTCCAGCAGCATCGTTGATCAAGCATAAGGGAATGCCCAGTTGCTCTGAGACAGGTTTCGTGAGGGGCACGTAATCAAAAGGCATGGCCGTAGGATGGATGAGTGCGCCTTCTCTTTGGACCAGAGGACCCGTGGCCGCTATGCCGACGCCCCTTATAGATTTGACGTCACAGCCATGTTTGCTGCATAAGAAACGCGCAAGCCTGATCATCTGGTCGCTAACTGCCTTGGCACTGCTCTTGTCAACTTTTTCACTTGTTTTCGCCACGAAGTGCCCCTTTTCGTCTGCAAGGACAACTCTTACCCAAGTGCCTCCTAGATCTATCCCCATCCAGCGTTCGCCCTTAACCAAGCCCCTCACCCACAGAAAACACGTGCTACTGCGCTAACATCTCGTACGTGCAGTTTTTATGATTTGTGGGGGTTTTCTGCTAACGTGGGTTAGCCGTTTCAAACCTGTATATGCGGTCGTAAACAAGCTATGGGTCTGTGTAAGAATATGGACCACACAGTCGTTCATTTTGATATCCCTGCAAACGATGTCGCAAAATTGAGGAAGTTCTACGCGAATTTGTTCGGATGGAAGATAGAAAAGTGGCCTGGATCGGGAATGGAATACTGGGTGATTGAGACGGTTCCGCAAGATAAGAAAGGACGCCTGCTCAGACCAGGCGTCAACGGTGGCATTGGAAAGAGACAGAGAGACGAGAAGCCGCTTAACTGCATCTCGGTAGAATCCGTCGACGAATACAGTAAGAGAATAGAGAAGCTCGGAGGCAAGATTACCGTTCCTAAGCAAGAGATTCCTTGAATAGGCTGGTTCGCTATGGCAGTTGATCCAGAAGGCAACCCATTCGCTATAATGTAACTCATGGAAACGTAGTACCTCTGCTCTGACAAAACTCGATTCTTTTTTTCAATTCTTGTTCTCTTTTTTGCTCTCAGTAGGCGCGCTCTGAGCACATCGTCGTTGAAAAGTATGGCTTAATGTTTTTCCGAAAGAGAAAAACAGTGTCCGAGAACAATAACACATGTCCAGTAATAAGTCATAAATCGTACAATAAGTAAGTTGGCAACATCTCCCGAAGTCCTTACAAATAGTTTGATTTTCGTTTCGTTTGATATACCCGATGAGAGAGAGGCGATCGTGAATATAAGTCTTATGAAAGATTGGAGATTTCCGCTGCAAACCCCACTTTTCTGTGTTTGGTCAAGGCGTGTGCATGGTTGAAATAATAAGCAGCGCGCGCTAACTACGTGAGAGACTTTCTAAGCAAGCGCGGGTGGGAATTTTCTAACGTATACCTATGTCACAAAGGCTTGATTTCTATAATGATTTTCTTGACTGCCAGTTCACAGATTTTTCTTATTCCTCTCTTTCCGCTCTCGTAGCTCACTCTGACCAAGTTTGTTTCTTGCAGTTTGCGAATTTGCGCGCTAATATAAGGCTGACTCAGGCCCAGTCGGTCAGCTATTGTTGAGATATCCAGATGTTCGTTTAATAGCAATTGTAAAACCCGCATGCTTGTCGAGTTTAAGGCGTCAGCGACCTGTAAGGCCTCTTCACCTGATACGATAATCTCTTCCGACAAGGTCGACAGCTCTATGTACGATATGGGTTTTGTGAATGTTTATAATGTTTGTGGGTGTTCCAATTAATATAGGCGTTATAATATTCTTATTTGTCAATGGTCATTCTTTATTCTATATAGAAAGATAGAAGTATTTATAAGCAATCGTTTATATTAATGGTGGCACGTTGAACCAATGGAAATTCGAAAAACTAGGTAAGGATAAGATATGCCAGACAAGCAAAAAAAGAAAAAAGCACTCCCAAAGAAGTACACGAAGAACAAGAAGTAGCCTTGTGTAATTCGTACGCTCTTGCCATTATGAGTGACACAAAATGAGAGTGAGAACTACAAGTACAGGCATAAACACGCGTGCGATAGTTGACCGCATACCTTGGGCTTACGCGCGCGCTATTTTTCCACTTATCAACCCGTAGAACGATGTTCGGTGGTCCAATTGGTCATTGACATCATACTTGCAGTATCAGCTTTTCTCGGTGGCGTTGCTCTTCTAGCGTATTCCAGCGAAAAGGCGGTCAAGCACTCAGTAAGCATGGCTTCTGCGTTGGGCATCTCGCCTCTTATGATAGGGCTTGTGGTTGTGTCTCTAGGCACGGATTTGCCAGAAATCGTAAATTCGATAACTTCCTCAGCAATGGGTCGCGGAGATATCAACGTTGGAGACTCATTCGGGTCAGTTCTGGTTCAAATGACTTTGGTTCTGGGACTTGTTGCCTTGTTGGGAGGAGCATTCAGGGTCAAGAGAAACGAGATAGTAGTAATCGGGTCATGTGAATTACTGGCACTCATTGCTTCGGTATCGATGGTTGAAAAGGGATACATTTCAAGAATGAACGCTGTGTTCTTAGTGGCTAGCTTTCCACTTCTCATGTTAATCATCAGGAACGTTATGAAAAATGAATATGCATTGGCGCAAGGCGATACTAGACTGTTTCGTCACTTTGTCATTGCAATAGTGGGCTACGTGGGTGTTGCAGTAGGAGCTTATGTTGTGGTCAACTCAGTGGTTGCGCTTTCAGCGGGAGCACACATACCTGAGTATTTGATCAGTTTTTTTGTGGTCGCTATCGGAACGTCCTTGCCTGAGATAGCTGTTGACTTGACAGCTGTCCGAAGGAAGCAGTATGAAGTTGCTATAGGAGATGCCATAGGAAGTTGCGTTGTTGACGCTGGTCTTTCGATAGGAATAGGACCTTTGATCTTTCCAACGACTGTTTCTGCAAGACTTGCCGAGACGACAGGTCTATATGCGTTGCTCGCTTCAATTGCTGTCTTGCTCGTGCTTGCCGTAAGGCAAAAACTCGATAGGAAGGCGGGAGTATTCTTCATAATTCTCTATGGGCTTTCCTATTCAATACTCTTTGTTTGACTTAAGAAAGTCGAAAGCAAGTGCAGATTCTACATGCGCACGCTCAGTGTAGTGCATGCCTTTAATATTCGTGTAATCTGCAAGTGTGACGTTGAATGGGAAGAGGTGACGTTAGATTTATTGTAGCCACGTGAATCTCATGTATGTCATGGCAAACGGCCTTGCTCGGATCGTTGGGAGTTTGGCGAGAGCCAAGCGATGTCCAGTTCTGCGTCCAGATAAATACCGTGAGCGGGGTGGGTGAGTCGTCAAACCCCATACGATGCAATTCATATCTCGTCGTCGTGGAAGGGGTACGGGGAAACCATAACGAGCGAGCCCTTCGTCCGGCGAGCGAGTGGTCCCGTCCCTTTAGGGGCCTGGTCCATGACCAGGTAGGGAATGGTTGCCCCACTTCGTCGGGGTCGTTGTTGGCTGGGGGGGGGACCGCGTAGCGGTGGGTCCCCTTAATGCTTCGCTCGTCCCGTCGTCGTCGGGTATCCTGCCTATAGGGCAAAGTATTATTGTGTTACGTGGTTTTTGGATAGGTTAAATAGGCTGGTCTTAGGTGTTTCACGGGGGTGGATTAATGAGAATATTGTTGAAGATAAGGCTTCGCGGAAAACGCGGCTACGATATTAGCAGCGTTCCTTTCAAGAAGCTGGAGAAGGCAAACGGGTACAGAAAGAAAAGGTGGGAGATGCGAGACGGCTGGCTAGTCTTGGAAGCTTTCTAGCTGCATGTTGCATGTGCCTACCGCGATATCTCGACAGAAGGCGTTTAAGCGCTTCTCTTTGTCTTCTGGTGTTCCTTGAGTTTTTCATCAGCCTTTTCTAAGGATTTAAGATTCTCTCCTACCAATTGTTTAAGCACTTCTGCCTGCGTGATGCCTTTGGTCCTGGCGATTTCTTCAAGCATTGCAGATACGTAAGGAGAGAATTCAACCTTCGAGGGTCGCAGTTTCTCGTCAGAATAGTCCTCTCTCAGAAAGTCTAGGATTGTTTTGAGGTTTGCAGGAGTGTCGAAAGTGTTTACGAATTCTATCAGAGGTTGGAGCTTGCCAATCTGCTTCTTGATGTTGATGTTTTCCTCAGATATGGCCTCGGTTATCGTTCTTTGCTGCGTCAGTTCTTCCTGAAGTTTATTGATGGCGCTTTTCAAAGATTCGACCTTTTCAGCCTCTGCCTTCGGCTGCTCCTTTATCGTGAGGAACTTTTTCAGCTGGACAAACTTTTGTCGAAGGTTAACGGTCGTCAAGTACGTGTCGTCTGATTGCGCTATGGTTTTTCCGCAGAGCTTCTTTCCCGCTGTCAAGCCTATTCCCGAATCTACAGAAGCGCTCAAGAACATCTTTCTGAAGCAGTGGAACGTTAGGTCCTTCCCGTTCAGGTCTATTCGTGCTTTGTCTGCGAGGTTCTGGAGAAGCCTGTTCATCCATTCATCCGAGATGTGGCTTTTTCCGTTGGAAGGGAACAGATAGGAATTGCCATTCTTTCTTTCAAGGGTTGGGAGATAGACTCGCAGTAGGTCTGCGGTTTCTTGTGACAGAAAGCTGTGGGCTATGACGTCCTCTTTGTTGGTCATTATGTCGAAGGAAACTGGCGCTTCTTGATTCAGCGAAGGCAGATCGGTTTTCTTGAGTTCGAGGAAGTCTCCTATTCTCAGTCCCAGGTCGGTTGCCATGCTTAGGATGACTCGTTCTCTGAGGTCACCAACTTGAAACATGGCTCTGACATGCTCAATCGCTAATGGAAAATTTCGAGTAGTCTTGACTGTCTTGGAAACTTTGCTCCCTGCTCGGAACCTGATGCCCATCTCATAATACCTGAAAAGCTGCCTGATTCCCAACGTCAAGTTTCGGGCTGTGTTGATAGTATAGCCTTCTGTTAGAAGGTGGCCGTGAAACTTCTCGATCTCTCTTTCAAACCTTGCAGCTCTGTTACGGTATTCAATGAGTCCTTCTCCTGTAGTCTGAGTCAAATCATCCTTTCTCAGTCCAAGGATTTCCTCGGCACTCTTGCCGTACCACTCGCAGAACTTTTTGATTCCATGCCTATACTCTTTCTTGGTGTTCGGGTTTGTCACGGATTCTAAGAACTGTTCTACGCTCAATTCCATTCAGCCACACATCCATTGTGTTGTGCGGTATATCAGGCTTCGCCAAAAGCCAACTAATAGTAAGGTCTCCTCCCGCAATCTCCATTCTTTCCAGACCGTGTCGCTGCCGGGTTATGCGTTGCCAAGGTTAATTGTCAAGGCTTGATTACATATTATTAACGCAAATCAGGGTTAATCGTTCTATTATTCCGACTTTCCGTATCGTCTCATTGCAACATCGCCTCGTGCAGTCAGAGAGTAGTAAGCTCGTTTTCCTACCCCCACTCTAGCAACCCAATTCTTGTTCATCATTTCTTTTAGCGCCCAGACTATAGAAGATGAACGTTTGTCTGGTCGGTCAACCAGATCACTTGTTGTGAGTCTTCCCTTGCTGAGCTCTTTCATAATATCATGTTCCAGCTGGATTGGGGTCTCAGTTTCTGCTTCTTGTTTAGCCAGTCCTCATTCTCGGAATTGCTTACTCTTCCAGCAACCAAAAAGACCTCTACGTTATCAGAACTGCCTCTCTGACACTCTTGAAGTGCATGTCTCCAGTCAAAACCTTCGCCTTAAGCCTTCTTGCCGTAGCCAACACGTATGCATCGGCCAACCCGAAATCTTTTTCAGTTTTTCGCATTTCTGCGTGCAGAACACCAGCTTCCTTCGAGATTTCCTCATTAACACTGACAACTTGCGAATCACTCAACAGAATGTCGTAAGCAGCTTCCACATCCTGTCCATCTCTAGCCGCCTTGCTTATGACCTCGGCAACAGTCACCGCACAAGTATACGCTTCATTATTCTCCTCTCCAAAAACAGTGGCAACCTTTGAACCACACTTGCTCCCAATGAGGTACTCTACCCAAGCATACGCATCCACGACAAACCTCTTAGTCATGCGCCTTCAACTCGTCTTCAGCAGCAAAGCGACTCATACCTCTAAGAACGCCAAAACCATCCTTTCTAACCTTCTTGACAGCTATCTCGAGGATTTCTCCCTCTCTGATTCTCTTGCTTTCCACAAGCTCCTTAGGCAAAGTGACCACTAAAGAACCGCCGACCCTGCGCGTTTTAACCACAGCCACAGTATCACTGCCATTAAACTAAATAACACTAAAGTTATATTTAACAATTCCGCAGGAGCCAAATCAACGTCCCTAGAAATAGGCTACCTTGTCTTTCTCTTCCTTCAACTCATATAGCGCACGCTCAGCCATGTTTATAAGCGCTCAACACTATTGAGCAAATTGCAGGGGGTCACATGTCTGAATCGGAATGGAGATGTCTCCAGACATGTTTCACAAATCGTAATATAGGTTAAATCTTTTAAAGGATGAAGGATATACAAGAAACGGGCAAGATGATGTGAAATGAAAGACGGAGAAGAGAAGAAGGCGATACACATTCTGACGGATCCGAAGCTTTCGGCGATTAAAGCCATGCTTGAAAAAGACCATGCTATAGACTGCATTCTGCTGCTCAACATGAACCGTGGAAAATGGAAGGAAGCGAAAGACTTCATGCGCCAAAACCGTTTGACGCTCAGCGACGGCACCTTCAGGGCCAGGATGATAGAAATCGAACAGCTAGGCCTGGCCAAGAGCGAGCGGATAGACCCACTCAAGAAACTCTACAAAATAACGCCGCAGGGCAAAAAAATCGCGGAGCTACTCATAGGACTGTTCGACAAACTGGAACAATAATCCCGAAAAAGGCAAACGCGCACAACTGTACAACACTTCTTTTTTCAACGTTCACTGTACACTAGGCTGGCCGTCCTTCCTTGGAGTTTGCGTATTTTTGTCATACACATAGGTAATCTTGTGTCTGGAGTCGTAAGATTTAAAAGTGTAGCCTCTACTAAAATACTCAATAACTCCAGAAGGAGGGATAACAAACAAAATGAAAATATTGAGAAGCAGAAAAGCCCTAAGCCCCGTAGTAGCCTCAATCATACTCATCGCCGTAACAGTCGCAGTCAGCATAGCAGTAGCAGCATGGATGGGAGCACTAACATTCAACTTCATGGCAACAGAACAAGGACAAATATGGAACCTACAATTCACGGCAGGATCCCCGGGAACTATTCTGGTCACATTCAACAACACTGGAACTACTCCGATAACACTCAATCAGGCATGGGTAAATGGTCAGCAGCAAACCGTTGGAACCTTCCCTTACACTGTTTCAGCCAATAATGGAACCCAAATCACCATATCGATGAACATCATCTCAGGCGCCTCTTACGAAGTCAAACTTACGTCTTCAAAGGGCAACGCGTTCCTCAGAAGCGGTGTGGCTCCCAGCTAATCTCCCCTCTTTGTCAAGATCAGGGGCGGGGTAACAAAAATCCAGTTTCCATATTGTTTCATGTTTGGAGGTGCAATGAATGGTTGTGGAAATAAAAGAGTACGGTTCAGCAGAAGAGATAGCCGAAACATTGGATAAAGAGATTTCCGAAACAAAGAGTACGCTAGGTGAGTACCTGCGTCGGTTGGATGACATCAGGGCCTTGGCTGAGAAGTCAAAGAAGATTCGTGAGGTAGTCATGAAGCTCGCTGGCAAGAAAGCGTCCTCTGAAAGCTTGGGAGAGATTTCAGTCGGCAGCCTGAGCATAGTGTTGGATGCAAATCCGTTCCACGAGTTGACGGCCATCGAGGAAGTTGTGCGAAGCCATCAGGAAAGGTTGCTGGTTTTGCAGAAGGCTCGCGACGCGTTAAAATGGCTTGACCAGCTCGGCGACACCGAAGGCCTCAAGTATCTCGTCATTGAGAGCGACGGCGTTCCTGAACGAATACTCTTCAGAATAACTTAGCCTGATGAGAAGTGAAAACATGGACAACGACGTTTACTCTTTTGCCTTAAGGAGCACTCTGAACGAAATCACTAACGCATGCCCAGACATCCAGAGCATTTTCTTGTTCAAAGAAGACGGCGACATCATAAGCGGAGAAGAAAAAGCCCAGGAAGAAGCCGCAGTGCACACTGTCGACGTACTTGATGACGTTCTGGAAAAAGCTCAAACCCTAGGCGGCGTGCAAAACATAATCCTTGAGGGCACGAAGGGCACCGTAAACGTTTCCCGTATGAACGATTTTTACCTGGTGACCGTAGTTCCAGAAAAAGCAGACCTGGAATACGTAAACACTTTAACAAATGTCCTTGTGCCAACAGTTCTGAAGCTCCTTGAGAAAATCAGCCCTGCCCTTAACAGAGACGGACAGTCTGAACCTGAAAACGAAGAGCCCACGGTCAAACCAGTCATCAAGTCCATAGAGGAACCTACCGAAGAGACTGTGGAGAAGCATGAAGAACGCGAAGTGTCTGAAGCTAGTTCTGAAAGAATTCTTCCAGAGCCTCAAGTGAACCAGTTCATCGTGGAGAACGTCGGAGGCTTGTTTTCATCATCAGACACCGTGCGCATCGACAGTGACGCAATATCACAATGGACAGAACAGTATGAAGACAAAAAAATCGAACAGGCCACAATCGAAACTTTTGGAGGAAAATCAGTCCACTGCAAACTCAAACCAATAAGAGACTCAAAATACGAAGGCAAGGGTATCATACAGATTCCTGAGAAAATCCAGCAATCTCTAGAAATAAGGAAAGGCGAACTCGTCAGGGTTAAGCCAATAATCGAATGATGGAGGCTGCAACATGGTCAAGCAGAAGAAAAACCTTCAAGAAACTGCCAGCGAACTCGAGCCGATAGCCGTTGAAAGCGCAGCATGCGAAAACAACATACGACTCATCTTGGAAGAAATCAAGAAATGCGACGGAGTCATAGGCTACATCCTTAGAAACACTACTTCAGCGACAATAGACCTTAACGATCCAACCAAAGTCATAGACTATGCCGTTCTTTCTTCCTCAACCTTTGAAGCAAGCGAACAACTCTCAGAATTGTTTGACTTAGGCAAAGCCAAAAACATCATCGTGGAAGGAAAAGACGCAAAAACGCTCCACCTCAGCGTCGGCGAAAACAACATAAGCATATTCATGGAAAAGAGTGCGGACGCAAGAAAAATCCTGGAAAAAATGCAGATACCGTAGAGACAGACAATGAATCCGCTGCACGCACCGGTTGGCCATTCGACAAAGTTCTTTCCCTAAAACAAGCCACGGAAAACAGTACAAAGTATCCTTTTTTCTTCGTTCATTGTTTTCGAATTTGAGTTTACATATGGGCGCGGCGAGATTCCTATTCTATGTTCTTTTTGGGAATATTGTGATAAGAGAAATAAAGTATTATCTATTAAGATACAATTTACTTCATGTTGACATCAAGGTGAAGGACAATGTTCAAAAAAACTGAATTCTGTGGAGACATTAACTTGAATGAGCAGCTTGGGGCTAAAGAAAGGATAGAGGCTACGTTGCAAAAGTTGCAGGCTTTGAAGAGCAGAATATCAGAATTGAGAGCCCAGTGTGAGGAACTTCAAAGGTTACGCGCTGAAGATCAAAGCAGTGCTTTGCGTTGCGACGAATGCGGCGGTGCGATAGAGCCAGGGCAGGAAGTCGAGGCCAAGAACTTCGGCGAGAAAGTACATCATTACCATAAAGAATGTTTTCGAAAACTCTGGTTGCAATGATTCTTGCAAGTGCCTCCCGCAAACCGCGTTCACGAACAGGTACTCCGCTGCCTGAGGAGTACTGCAATTAGACACTCGCTTCTGTTTGAGGCTTCATCGTCTCTTGCAGAGTCTTCTCCGCAGTCGCGATGGAAAAGAGGAGGTCATCGATGGTTGCAACAAACGTTGGGAACCCTTGATGACATCTTATCTTGGTAACGACCTTTTTATTTTCACTTCGCGTTTTGACTGACAGACCGGCGGGGCTTGCCGAGTTGTCCGGAGACACTGCGTCAGCAATGGCTTCTGCAATTCTCGCGTTATCATACTCTATGGCTATTTCAGCTTCCAATTCTCTCGCCTTTCAGTTTTCTCCCCACCAGTTCGTTCACGATTTGTATAAAGTTTTCTATGTCTTCAATGGGAACCTGCGCGCCGGCGGCAACGTTGTGTCCTCCGCCCTTTCCCAGAAATCTTTCTGCGGCAACCTGCATTATCTCTCCAAGATTAAGGCCCCTGCTTGTGACCGCGTCCGAAGTTCTCGCGGAGATTTTCGCTATGTCTTCTCCTTCGACGCTTGAGTAAGCAATCAAAGGCTTCTCCGGGTTCGGAAGGCTTCCCGAAAGTATGGATGAAATCGCGCCGATTATCTTGTCGTCGATGAAATTCTCGCCAGAGACAACATATATGTTTTCTAACTCTTTGACGCGTTCAGGTTTCTCCATCACCCATCCGAGGTACTTGTTTATCGTTCTTCTATAGTCTTCCAGAACCTTGTTCGCCCCCTCAAGCCCTTGACCTCTGTCGCCCATACACACAGCTACTCCAAGACCCGACTTGTCCATCCTGCCAGTGGCGTTCAACAGGACAGCAAATTCTCTCGCATCCCGGAGCGGGGTCCAAGATTCTTCACGGTTCAATATGTAAACGTGCCCGATGAGATTCGACACTTCGTAGCGCAAACCCCTTGAGAGCAGGTGATCTGCCAAAGCCGAACACAATCGCTTCTTCTCTTCCTCTGAAAGGTCCCTAAGAGCCCGCCATTTGTCACCTTCTCTTGGTTTGATGCCCAGACTTGCCAAGAAAGCCAAGCTCTTGTCTTCCTCGCCGCTTATGCCTGGGATGAACGGGCTTGTGGTAGATGCCAAGGTTTTGTGGATGGGACGTGTTTCTCTGCCGAAGAATATCAGATCTTTCTCCACAGTGAGAAGACCTGAACCTTTCGCATCTTCAAGTATTCTCCCGTTAAGCCCTCCGAGCATTCGCTGATCATACTTATCCTGCATATCTCCTAAAGCCCCGACGACGGCAATCGGAGCTAAATCAACGTTAACTTTGTCAATAGCATCGGCCACAAAATAGGCCACACCAGCTCCGCTCACGTCTCTTGCCCCGTCAATTCCATACAGATGGGGGTTCACATGGACAAAGTTGTCTGACTCCTTGCCGACGATTTGATGGTGGTCTAGGATCACAATCTTAAAGCCCGCGAGTTTCTGATTCAACAAGTCGACGTACCCGCTTCCTAAATCGGTGAAAATCACCAATTGCGGTTTATCCGAAAGAATCTCGCCCACGATATTCTGCTCAATCCACTGGGTTATTCGAATTCGAAATCTTGCGTCAAGCCTGAACAATGCTTTTCCGATGATCCCCGCTGCTGCAACTCCATCAGCATCCAAATGTGAAAAAACATGGATAAACCCGTCTTCCTTAACCGTCTCCAAAATCGTCTTAGCCGCCTGGCTAGCCGAATTCAAAAAACACGCAACTTGGTTCTCGTTCAGCGTTGAAGCCATGTACTATCACTAAAAATAACTATTATCCAAGGTTTATAACAGTTCGGCTTTCATCCCCACCCTAGAGGATGGGGACTTCCCGCCAATAAGGGATAAAATCCGCAAGACATATTTTCCGACAGGAATTTGCACGAAAACGGCTATGTTATCGAGGCTATCTTCGCTTCGTACTTCCAGTTCGGCGGTAAGATGCCCACGCGTTTGTAATACCTTGATATCTTGTAAATCTTTGCCTCAATCAGCTGAAGCGCTCTTTTGTTAATCTGGTCCGTTCTGTTCTTTTCAAGATGAAGACCAAGGCTTTCAGCTTTCTTGAGCAGACTTGCCAAGTCTTCTGGCAACGATGGAGCAAGTTCGTTTTCTTTGAGTACCTTCATCACTCTTTTTCCGATTATCGGTCTTGCCAAGGGAATCGCGTGCTGATCTCTAAGGATTGTCCCGATGCGACTGGGAGAGTTGCCTTCCTTCCCCAGTTTGACGATCAAAGCTTCCACCTCTTCTGGCTGGTATTTGCACCAGCTCGGAGGTCGTTTGCTAACCGGCCTGATCTGATGAGACTTTCCCTTTTCTTGTTTAGGCATCAACCATCCCTTAAACTCTGTATCAGCGAAGGTACGCGCATATTTAAGAATAACTGTCTCTTTCGACAACATGTGCCTCTTTCATTCATTTCTGTTCTCTAAAGAGTTACTTTTCCTGAATCTCCTCAGCGTATTAGACCTTACTCCTAGCAATTTGCTGGCTATTTCCAGCGGGCGCCTCAAATCCATGTGGCATGCATTCAGATCGAAAAAGTGTGCCTTCTGTATTTCCAAGCGTCTGGAAATGAATAAGGAATTATCCACATGAAGGCGTAAAGAAAAGATTTCAGCAAATCAAAACCAGGACTAATCCTGTTAATAGTCCTTGTAAATACGCCCGCCCGGTTTTCGTAAGAAACCCTTCCATACTCGCCTAAAATCCTTGAGAACTTATGGTCTTCTGCCACAGCCAACTCTGGATCGTACAGATACCCCTCATCCGCAGAAATCCTGAGAGCTACGTCACGCAGAACGGCAATACTGAATCCTGGCACGCTTGGACCCGAGATGGGAGTGCCCCGAATTCTTATGGTCGGGATTTTTGTCGAAAACCAAACAGTGTAGTTCTCCCCCATGGTTCCAAATCTACGGCTGACTTTCCGTGTATCACTCGGCCTGGCAGAAGGAGCTGCTCCCACAATGTTCTTGCTCCTTAACGCCTGATACATCACCTCAAAGTAGTTTTCATATTTGTCAAGCTTTGAGGTCACATACTTAAGATCCAGCTCAGTGCCGCTAGAAAATCGGGTATCTATATCCTGAAAGACCACAATACTTCCTTTCGCATAAGAAAAACCGAGATTTCTGCCTATTGTAGGAGAATCCCATGACTTGTACTTGATCTTTCCAGACTCGTAAAGTGCCCGTCTATATTCCTGATAAGTTTCGCAGGCTATCAAGTTGGAATCACTCAATTCTGGAAAATCTGCGTTTCCGCCTGCGTCAACGATCACGAATTCTATTTTCTTGCCCATTTTCTTCTCGAAGAGCTGCTTGACCGTTTCCCAGTTTTGAAAGGTCTCTTCGAGGAGCCCCTCGTTCTTCTCGTTTTTTGCAGTAGTTACGACCGAGAAAGTCGGTTGTGCCATGACATGATGGGAATACACTAGATTCTTAAGCTTTTTTCAATGCCGATCCTATACTGCTTACCTAGCGTGCGTTTTCGAACCGTCAATAGGTGTCCTCTTCTTTTCCAGTTTTGATAACCGAAAAAAACCATATTTGCCCATCAATAGCGTAATCGCCAATGGAACAGATAAAAAAGGACCGTGTGGGAGACATCTCCCGCAAACACTGGCGTTTATCGGAGTTTTACAATTAATGATATACACAGACGAATATATAAACGTTCAATGGGCGCTTAGTCAAACGGGAACGTCGTGGACGTTCCTGCAAACGTTAGGAGAAGCCACCCTAACAGAAACAGAAAACAGATTGCAGGAAAGGCAAATACAGACAGGAGTGCGTGAACGTTCCTCACCGATGAGGAAAAGACGGTAGGAGATTTTCAGCATAACAGAATAACATGCTACAAAGTCGATGTCTGATGGAAATTTACGCTGTTGGGGTCATAGTCCATTTTATGGATTTCTCAGTTCATACACACGATTTTTTAACCATATACCCTGATCATATGTTATAGTTCCATCAGACACTAACCCGTTAATTTCCCTATCAATAAACCAAAGATTATCGTTTTCACGTAGTTTTGCGCGATCAAGGTGATCTTTAGCATCCAAATAATAAGCACTATCCGCACCAAAATCACGCAGATATTGGTCACAAAGTTTTTGATATTTGGCGATATCCAATAATGCATAACGGGAATAATTAGCGTAATATTGAGCCAAATCTTCAAGAGTTTCTTGAGTTTGTTTCGCTTCAGTCGTCGCCTCTTCAAATCTTCTTTGTGCATTCAAAAATTGATTTGCAAAAATAACAACTAAACTAATGAAACATGCCAAACTCACTAATATCAATACTAAGGAAGCCTTTTTGTTATCCATAATCTTTCTCCTCGAATCGCTTCTGAGCGTGAACGACCTGCCTTTTAGCTTTCATACAGGAGCGATGCAACGTTCCCATCTTATATGTACGGTCACATCAATAAACGTTATGCGACCTGCCAAAATACTGTTAGCTTTCGGACGATGACCGTCTTATGGAAAAGTATGAATACGGCAATCTTTCACACTATTAGCACCGACCTTCGCTCCGAAACGAATAACATTTTTTTGACGTACCAAATAGCGAACAAATAGCGAACGGAACGATTTGGGTGAGCTGTATCCACTCGGGAACTTTCGTTTTTTCCGATTGTTATAACGGCGTTTCGCTGTTGTTTCGTCGTTTAAACGGCGTTTCATGTTGATTTACGTACAGAATCTTTTATGATGCTGACGTTTCAACAGCGTTTCGCGGAGGATGTTATGATATACAAACAACATAACCGCTGACGTCTTCAGTGTTTGCATTCATAAACGCTAACGCGCTGACTATTTTTCACTGCCTATAATTTTAGTGTCGATTTTCCAATTTGCGGGAAGCGGAATGGAAAAGTACGACAAGCGACGATAAAGGTCTGGTTAGGTCTTGCCTCTGTTGACTGCTGACCATTGTGTCTTCTATCTGAAGTGCTCATATTTGGCGCAAGCGAACGCAGGAATACACTATTTGCTTTTGATTATCGTTGCCTTCCGCAGGTTCAAAAGAACAGGGTCATGTTTTAAAGCTAATTCGTAAATCTTGTTTGCTGTTTCAAGGTCATAGAGAAACATGATTTTGTGAGTAGGCGAAGATTTCGCTATTTCCTCTATGTTGATTGTTGAGAACGAGCTTTGACCTGATAAATCGTATGTTCGCTTTCCTGTCAGCCTAGCCCAAAACTCTTTTCTGTCTTTGTTGAACGCTCGCTGTTTCTTCTCATCCTGGAAATCAAATTCGACAAGGTAGTATTCAGGCTTCAACTCAAAGCGCGGAAGCCCTCTTTGGCGTTTTCCTTTTGTCATGAAAATCCCATGTACGTTTAATTCAATGTGACGCGCTTTATTTAAACAAAATGGAACGTTGAAAACTTTGCGAAAAATCGACAAAGTTTTCGGTGAGGTATCGCGCTTACGACTTGACGCTCGAACTAGACGCGAACAGCAACGCTACGGTAAGCTGTATCAGCTCGGGAAATTTCAGATTTCGGAATCCGTTCAGATGTTACAGAAGTTTCGATTAGGAATCGCATGAACGATTCCCGTTCGATTAGGAATCGCATGAACGATTCCCGATACAAACCTGTTATTCTGTTATTCTGCTCGTCCTCAAACAAAACTTCCATTATCAACGCTTCTAAACGTAGTAGGCGAAAACAGCAACGACAGTGCCGTTGTACGCGAACCCTAAATTCCAGGTATCGGATTTTACTTTAACGTATGAAAACATACGGTAAACTATACTTTTTTTCACAGTTAGTGAATCAAACGCTAAACGTTTATATGCATGTCTTTCGTTATGAACATATGAACGTATGAATTATATGAGGAAATGAAATGTCTTCAAAAATTGAAACTGAACTACCGATGTTACGGTGTCCCAGATGCAAAGCCGAATGGACTCCGAGAGTTCCGAAACCTCGACAATGCCCCCGATGCGGTCTGCGGCTTTATATGAAATGGGACGTGCCGTCAGGAGGCAAGCTCATTGGCGCATAGGAAAATGCAGGCTCCAGGTTTGTGTGAAGCAACTCACGAACCGTGCAAGTCGTCATTCATTTTAACTGAACTGAACGGCACCCAGCGATGCATCAGCCCGCAACGAGTCGTAGATACATTCAACGCTGCTCAAGCAGAATTGGAAAATGCAGACAAGAAACGCCAATTAATTCAAAGCAAATTGGACGTATCAGAGTCAAAGTTGGAAGCACTTGAAAGGTTGTTGTCTAATCCTGCTACGCAGTATTATTGCTCTCTCAATGGCAAAATGCTCGTAACAAAGATGCGTCAAATCCTGAAAGGTGAACAGAAATGAATTTGGAAGAACTGATTCAAGCATACAACGAAAAGAGCATGGATGCTCCCGAGTTTTGGGCTGTTGAGACACAACTCCGAAATGCAGGCGGGTTTGGTATGGATTTTCTTGACACAATACCTTCCCGTCCGTTGGTCTATCGGCGTTTAGGATTTAACCTGCGAAAGGCGTTCACTCGCCGTGTTTTGCAGATGGAAGTTGATAAGGAACAGGAAACAGCGCCGAAACCAGCATACACTAACATCGCGGAGCTTATAGTTTTCTTGAAGAATCACGATGGATGGAGAGATATGGATGCTATGTCCAAATCCATTAAGGCACACGTCGAGCTTGAAAACAAGCAGAAATATAAAACGGATTTAGGCGATACGTTTCACCAAAAACTGCTGCTTCTGTTGAAGGATATGGAAGAGAAATGGCTGCGTCGCCTGGATGACGTGTCGAAGTACGCTTCCTTCGATGAGCGTAGTGAAGCAAACGAACAACTATCTGCCATTCTCGATTCTATTGCATGGAAGGCTTACATTCTATCAGGTAAAAGCGTGGAGGTAAGATGAATGAAATTCAGAGATTTTTTGGATAAATTCAAGCCTCCGCTTACGAAGCAACAGGTTGAAGAAATATTTCTGGCACATGAACAGGAATCCAACCCGAAGAATCCGATGAGGATGTGCAAGAAATGCGATGCCAAATTCTTCGTGACTCCTAAATGTCCAGCGTGCGGCAGTGACGACTGCCCGATAATAATCTTTGAGCCAGCGTGGAGGAGGCGATGATATGGGTCGAAAATGTCTTTCATGTGGATACCGCGGCTTCGCAACGTTGAAGTGCCCAAAATGCAATAGCGACAAAACAGTAGCGTAAGCTTCCCAGATAGAGATTTAGAAATGGACTCATCACATCACGCACTCTCGCCGAGTGGCATTTTAACCATTTCTCCCCTTCTGAATCTCCTGGATAGAAGCATCAAAGCAGTTGCCAGCGAAAGGGAGCCACCAACGTTCCTTTGCTCGGGGGTTCCCTACAAGCTTTCCCCCGAGTTTATTGCGCGGGTGCGCTTCCCGCTATAGGCGACTGCCATAACATAACAGAGAGAGGAAGTTTAAAAATGCCGCGTAGAAAGATAGCTAAAAAGGAGAGCACGATACGGAGGAAGTCGAAGAAGTGTAGCGCTCTTCCTCTTTCTTTCCACATGAGAAACGCCGTCGTTGGAGGGCGACAAAAAGCCCATCTGTTGCCAAAACGGAGGTGAATGTGAAATGATCAAGAAGCATAAAACCGTAAAGCGTGCAAGACCGAAAACAGGGCAACTTAATTTTCCCAAATCGTTCTCTCTTAGCAAGCGACAGATTGATTGGCTAGACCTGTATGTGGATGACGCTAGCGTCCTTGTTCGCCAACTGCTTGACGATTACATTGACATTGCCAACAGCGCACAACCTGACGCTGTTAAGTTGATTTTGCGCCTTCGCATGTTGAAAATCCAATTTGAAAAATTGGACATAGAATTCATGACTTATACACAAGCGCATCGTTCAACCGCTTATGAACGAATGGAAGGTTATCGGCGCGAGTACAAAGATTTCCTTGAGAAGACGAAACCTGAATATCAACAAATGGAGCCAACAGCGTATCAGGAAGAACTTGAACGTCGAAAGCAAAAGAAAGATTTAGCGGAGATAGAATACAATGCGCTTGAACAGAACCGCGATGCTTTGATGAAACAGATTGCAGAGATTGAAGCCCAACTCCTCAAAGAACATCCTCTCTCGTGGTAGTCGTTCAACACCTCCTAACATCCTCCGACGAACAGGAGTTTGACGCAGGTTTAAATTTATTTATAATTAAATCATTGTCACTGTATCTCTGTAAGGTCGTTTAATTATAAATAAATTCATTCCGTAATCCACTTCCTGTTTGTCGCGGGATGTTTGGAAGTGTAAAAAAAAGAGGGAAGGCTAGGGCTTTATTGAACGCTGACGCTTTATCAATTCCCTTACTTGTGCTGCTTTGCTTTCAGGCAGGAACCCTGCTAACACCGTGTTTATCTGAATCTGTTCTGCTAGCTGTTTTGCGAGTGTTTTGACCATTTCCTCCAACTCCTCAAGCCTAGCGTGGTTTTTGTTCGGCATCTGTTGAATCTTTAGGACATCAGCTATCTTGCTGAACGCTTCACGCCATTGGATTCCAGTCATGTAAGTGCGTATGTCTGACTCAACCGACTTTCCGCACAACGCCTTAACCACGTCGTCTGATACACCGACGTTCTTGCCTGTCGAGATGAACAGCTTACGGAACGTGTGGAACGTTAATTGCTTTGACGTTGGGATAACGATGCCTGCTTTCTTCGCTAACGCTTTCAAATTCTGTCCAAGCGTGTCTTCGTCAATGCCGTGAACGCCGTTAGTCGGGAACAGGTACGGATTAGAATTATCAGCTATCGTTGGAAGATACGTTTTCAACAGCTCAACAGTTTCCGCTGACAAATGAGATTTGGCAAGCACTTCTTCCTTGGAAGTCATGATGTCAAACGCTATCGGTGCCTCTTGATTAAGGTCAGGCAGGTCAGCTTTCTTTATGCGAACGAAGTCTCCGATGCGGACACCTAAATCCTTCGCTAGTGACAATATGACACGCTCGCGCAGGTTGGCGACAGCGAACATTTTCCGCAAGTCCTCAATCGTCAACGGATAGCTTTTTTCCGTCAGCACTGATTTGCCAACGGCAGAGCCGCGTTTCAGCTTCATGCCAATTTCATAATAGTTGAAGAACTGACGCAGCCCCAGACACAACGTTCTTGCGCTGTTTGTTGCCGCACCTTGCTCTTTCAGGTAGGCATGGAACTTCTCCAACTCACGTTCAAAGCGCTTACGTTTGAACGAATCTTCCTCTTTCAAATCCTGTTTCCGCATTGCTAATATTTCGTCTGATGTTTTGCCGAACCATGCACTGAATCTTTGCAAACCACCGCGATATTCTTTCCTTGTGTTCAGGTTTGGAATGCTGTCGTAAAACTCTTTTTCCACGTTTCCACTTTCGGGATTTTGCGTTTCATTATTCATATTTTTCGCCTCCTTTTTACGTATATCGGTTTTCGCAAAACCCCGATAGATGTCAGCGTTTACTCCCGATAACTCTCCACTTAGGGCTATTGATTGCGCATGGAAACTGTTTTCCAAATTGAAGTTACTTGTACCATTCGGCGAATTTCCGAAAAGCAGCCGCACGGTGTGAACGCTTGCATTTTTCAGCCACATTCATTTGTGCAAACGTTTTGTCGCTGTTGTCCGGCTTGAAGATCGGGTCAAAGCCGAAGCCCATTTTATTGGTTGCTTTCCTTTCTCTGCGGACTATTTCTCCAGTGACTGTGCCTTCAAAACACATTGGCGATTCTAACTGCGAAGAAAAGTATGCAACTACCGATTTGAACTCAGCTTTTCTTTTATCGATCCTTTCCATGAGTCTAAGCAAGCCCTTGTTGCCTATCGTCCTGTAAACGTAAGCGGCATAGGGACCTGGGAAACCGTTCAAGGCATCTACGAACAGCCCAGCATCTTCAACCACCATGGGCAATCTGCATTTTTCAGAAGCTTCCATAACGCTTGCCTGTGCGATTTCTCCGAGGCTTTCGCTTTGGATTTCTAATGACTTAACTCTGAGCATTCCGACTGCTATCCTGCTTTCGGCCAAGACCTCTCTGGCTTCGTTGAACTTGTTGACATTGTTTGTCGCGAAGAAAACGAAGTGACCTTTCAGTTGAAGACTCATCTTGCTTCACGTTTTCCCTTCGCACCCGTGGCTGACACACTGAAATATTTCTTCCAGTCTATCTGCGCGATCTCCAAAATGTTGCCGTCTGGATCCGCAAAGGTCGCTTGCCTCCCACCCCAAGGCTCATCGTGCAGTCGTTCGATGAATTTCACTCCTGCACGGCTTAGTCTTTCGCAGAACTTGTCTACATCATCAACAAGAAATTCCACGGACGGCGACGTGAGGCTCGTCTTCCGTCTCTCTCCAGATGCGGGAATCAATCCTATTTCTACGCCCCCGCATTCAAAACCGACGAAGCTTGAAAACTCGTACTTCTTTTCTAAGCCTAATGTTTCTTCATAGAATTTCATGGCTCTTTCAATGTCTGAAACGTGAAGAGTTATACTCCAAACGGTCTTGATCATTCGCTTTCCTTCCTCTCGGCGACGTAGCGACCTCTTCTTTCTATTTCCCTGATCTTATCTAAGACGTTTTCTGATGTTTCAGACTTCAAAACTGAAGAATATCCTTCAATTGCAGATTCAAAACACTCCTCGGCAAACTTGTAGTGGGTGCTCTGGAGAGCTCTCTTCATCAGATGAAGGTCAACCCCTCTGGCTTCAAGCTCTTTCGTCTTGTCGCCAAGCCCGAAGTCCACGAAGAATATCTTGCCTTCCGGATGTTGAATGAGGTTTGAGGTTGTCAGGTCACCGTGAACTATCCCGTATTCGTGAAGCTTGCCTATTGATTCGCCAATTCTAAAACACAGGCTTCGTCTCTCACTCTTGGATACTTCATTGAGCAGTTGCTTCACTTGTTTTCCTTCTATGTACTCCATTATTATGGTCGTGTTCTTGCGATCAACCAAGAAGATTATCGGTGTGGGCACTCCAGCTTTTTTGGCTTCATGCATCAGTTGAGGTTCATGAATCGTTCGGTAGGCGCGGATTTGTTCATCCAAGGCCGAGGGACGGTATTCCTTGGGTAGACGCTTCTTCAACACCACTTTTCTTCCATGCCAATCCGCGAGGTAAAGATTAGCTTCAGCTCCCTTCTGTATTAGCACCGGCTGTTTCATTGCATCCACGGAACCTCAACCTCTTCAAGCCGCCACTTAAGCCGCACTTGGCTCTTCTCAATCTCAGTCACCGTGCCGTGTGTGTAAGCCAGAACGCCTGTCCACGCGATCATGGCCCCGTTGTCAATCGCAAACTCGGTCGGCACAACATCGAATCGGGCGTTATGCTCCTCTGCCACAGATCTAATCATGCTTTGCAGCCTCTTGTTCGCAGCAACTCCACCCGTTAGCAGGACTTCTTCTCTTGCCGTGTGTGCTAGAGCTCTCTCGGTTACTTCTGTGACCATTGAAAACGCTGTTTCCTGAAGGCTGTAACACACGTCCTCAAGTTTGTATCCTCCTTTCTTGAGAAGCGTGACCGCCGCAGTCAGTAGGCCGCTCAGGGACACGTCCATGCCTTTAACGGTGTATGGCAGCTTGATCAATTGTTTCCCGCTTTGGGCAAGCTTTTCTATAACAGCCCCGAAGGGCAGACCTGGCTTTTGATGCAGACCCGCTTCCCTTGCAAAAACGTCTAAACAGTTTCCCAGAGCAATGTCCAGCGTCTCGCCGAAGATTCTGTATCGTCCACAATCGAAAGCCGCAACGATGGTATTGCCTCCTGAAACGTAAAGCGTCAAGGGATTCTTCGTCCCCGTTTCCAATTTTCCTATTTCGACGTGTGCCACGCAATGATTGACTCCTACAAGCGGAATCTTGAGATAAGAAGCCAACGCGCGAGCCACGGTTGCTCCAGTGCGGAGGCATGGACCCAAGCCTGGACCCTGAGAAAATGCTATCACCGACAGGTTCTGCGGTTTCACTCCCGATCCTTTAAGAGCACCGTCTAAAACCTTGCTCGCCACTTCAGCATGGTGCCGCGCGGCCTCCCGCGGATGGATGCCGCCTTCTGGTGGAACATAGGCGTCTATAATGTTTGCTAAGATTTTGCCATCGAATGTTGATATTCCAACGCTGAAGTCGTCTGCCGATGATTCGATTCCCAAGCAATAGCGCTCCTCTGCCGTCCTGTTCTTCATTTTTCTCGTCCCCGAACATGGATTCTTTCGGTCGTGAACATACACCTTTTCATGTGAACTACCCTACCCTAACGGCTAGGGCTTCCTGCTTCAACGACAACGCTTGCCGACACTTCCAGCAGAGGCTTCGTCTCCACAGGCTCCAAGGGTCGTCCCAACCCCGCTAAACCCCTCTCCAGAATATTGAGAGAGGCAGTGTAGTCTCTATTCAAATCTCCATGTTTATACTCTTGTGATGTTCCTCTTGGGTTCACCCTCACAATCGACCTACCAGCGTTTTCAGCTTTGTAGGCCAACATCTGAAGTAACCTGCCCCAAGAGGCATCCAGAATTTTTCCAGCAAGGTTACGGTTTCTAACCATGTTCGTTATGTTCAAATCTTCAACCGCAATCACATCATAGTTGTTGACATAAAACCTTGAAAGTTTGTGGAGAAAATCATTCCTCTGATTCACGAGTTTCTCATGGAGACGTGCCAGTCTCACTCTCTGTTTGCCTCTGTTTTTTGAACCTTTCTTCTTCCTTGAAAGCTTACGCTGAGCTACTTGGATTCTGGATAATGTTTTCTCGTCGAACCTCGGGTTCTCAACCTGTCGTCCATCACTATCTGATAAGAAATGTTTCAATCCGACGTCTATGCCTATGCTTTTGTTCGTTCTAGGCAACGGTTTTGCCGTACTTTCATACTGAAATATCGCATGCCATTTCCCCGAAAGTTGACGCTTAATGATAACGCCCTTGATTTTTCCCTCGATTGAGCGGTGAAGTTTGATGCTGATTGCTCCAACCTTCGAGAGACATAGCTGCTTTCCATTAAGTCTAAAGCCAGACTGGTTGAAATTCAATGTTTTGAACCATGCTCCCTTGAACCTGAGCTTTCCTATCTTCCGCCCCTTCGCCTTCATCTTTGATAACGCTCGAATGTTGCTCCACAGTTGATGGTTGACCATCTGCAAAACTTTAGAATACACTTGATTAAGTTCTGGTTTCTGTTTTTTCAACTCCATAATGAGGTGCTGCATTTCTTTCTGACTGAGTTTTAGCCCTTGACTCTTCGCCACATTTAGTTCTTCAAGCAGCCTATTGTATAACCACCTGCACAATTCAAGGTGGTCACATAATTTCTGTTCAGTAAATCTTGAGGGGTACAGCCTAAACTTTTGACTCAGCACTAAATGCACAAAAATAACTATTATCCAACGGCTTATAATATTTCAGCTTTCATCCTCAACGTGAAGGATGGGGACTTCCCACCCGATAAAGTCAAAAATGTTCGAATCTCTTGCTTTTTCTGAACAGCAAATATGGCACAGCCTATGTCGCATGTTAGGAATCGTGTAGATTTAGGGTGAGGTTTTTATTTGAAAACTGCACATATTAAAGTGGATTGGAACTGATTGCAATGCCAAGACGTAACGGCCTAGAACAGAGAGCTCTTCAGTTCATTACGAACACCGGTTTCAACGGTATTCTTCAATCTGACCTGTGGCATGAACTCGGAGCAACCAGCCGAGAAGGTTCCAGGATATCGTTGAAGCTAGAGACCAAGGGACTTATCCGTCGAGAGAAGGAGCTTCGTGAAGGAAGATGGACCTTTAGACTCTTCCCAAAGAGATTGCCCGCATCAATCGACTCGATAGCCGACTGCCCGTGCCTAATGTGTGCAGACGATCCCAGATGTGACCCCTCAAGCGCACCTTCACCCCAGAGCTGTGACCGCCTTACAGACTGGCTTCTCTGCATATCCGGAAGTGACCAAGGCGGCATCATGGGTGACAGCTAGTCTTGCCCAAAGCATGGATTCAGGATAGAAAAAGAGACTATTACTACCAGAAGGCAAAACAAGAAAAGTACCGTTCAAGAGCATCGTACAAGTTGTTTCAGGTCATCAAGAAATATCATCTTATAGAATTCGGTGACGTTGTCGTTGACTTGGGCGCGGCGCCTGGAGGATGGATTCAGGCCGCGAGAAAAACTGTTGGAAAGAGAGGTTTCGTTTTGGGTGTTGATTTGAAAGCCGTCGAACCTTTTCCTCAGCCCTACGTTAGGACAATAGTCTGTGACATAATGGAACAGGATGCCGTGCAGCAGATTCTGGAGATGCTTCCGAGAAAAGCTGATGTAGTGATTTCAGACGCCTCTCCTAACATCTCGGGAATCTGGGAACTTGACCATGCGCGCCAGATAGATCTGGCCCAACAAGCCCTGCAAATAGCGTTGGACACGCTTAGGCCCGGCGGCAACTTTTTCGTGAAGGTTTTCCAAGGAGACATGCTTGACGATTATACGCACAAAGTTAAGCAATACTTTGAAACTGTCTTGGTGATAAAACCAAAGGCAAGCAGGGCCAAAAGCTCGGAAATGTTCATTTTAGGGCGATGTTTGGAAAAGCCCCGATTTGAACAGCAAACATAAATCTTATCGATTGGCCTATAGTAAACGCGGTGAAAACCTGAGAATCATTGCCGCAGACTCCTCTGCAGCCGTGCTGAACGAGAAGTTCGAACCTTTATCGATTGTCGCGGCAGCCTCAGTCCTAGTCGTCCCGCCCTACAGAGAAGCGAGCACGCACTTGGCCGAACCGATTTTTGCAGATGCAACTAGCGGATCGGAAGTCGTCGTGCACGAAGCAGAACTCTGCAGGGAACTCATCGGAAAAGTTGGCGCTGATGTTGTGCATCTTGACATGTCCCTGGGGTCAACCCCTGTTGAACAGCTTTCGCCGATCCAATTCACTAACATGAAGATCCCCTCAAGAGCAAGACAGCATCTTCTGAAGATCTTGCCCCGAATAAGAAAGATTGCAAATGAAATAACCCTGAAATACGGGGCGGACGTGCTGGCCATAGGCAAGGAAAGCATTCCAGTGAGGGTTGCGGAGTTGACAGCAGGTGCGCACGCAATACTGTACACGGCTGAAAAGGCCGTCGACGAGAAGAAGGCGATCCTTCTGGGTTTGCCGTCCAGGTGCCAACCCCGTTTTGCTGAAGGCGCCGTGTATCTCTACTCGCTTATGGCTGCGGAACACGACGTGAGAGGTTTTGCAGAAGATCCAAGGGGAATTTTGGGCAAGATTAATATTATGGAGATGTTAAACCCAGTTGCAAGAGGTTTCCGAACCTTAAGGATAACACCTAAGCACTGAAAGAGGATGCTGGAACGTGAGCTTAGAATTTTGGAAAAAGGCTTCGCCCATGCGCAGAAGAATCATAACAATTATCATAATCTTCACCATCATCGTGATTCTAACCGCTCTTGCCACGTTGACGCCGATAGACGAAAAGACGGCGATTGAAACGAACAATGAGGTTAATCAGACGGTTAACGCCATGAAGGCAAACAACACGTTGTTACAGGACATCTATGGGAACAACTTCCTCCTTACCATGCTGATGTTCGTGCCTTTCGTAGGCCCGATTCTGGGGTTCTACACCTTTTATAATACGGGCGTCGTAATAGAGGCCGAGGCCATCGCACAGCATCTTCCCCCCACCCTGAGTTTCTTCGTACTGTTTCTGACGCCTATTGCATGGTTGGAGTTTGTGTCTTATTCAATAGCTATCGCTGGGAGTGTTTGGCTGTCGGCACGCATGTTGCAGAGAAGCTTCAAACACGAGCTAGTTAACACGGCTAAGTTCATTTCAGTGTGTGCGGTCCTACTTCTCATAAGCGCAGTCATAGAAGCAGCTTTGATATCCGCGGGTTCGTAGAGGTTCTGCAGGTTCTGGGCTCCTTTTGCGCGGTATTGCGGCTCTATTTTCCAAGAACCTTTATGACTTTCATGTTTATGTCTAAAGCCTTTGCACTCTCTGTTATTTCTCCCAAGCTTACAATGTCAACTTTCTTTGAGGCAAACGCAAGGACGTTTTCGGCCGTGATTCCACCGCTCGCTTCCAGCAGCACTTTTCCAGAGAACCCGGCTTTTTCCAGAACTCTGATTGCCCTTTCTATTTGTTTTGGAGAGAAATTGTCCAGCATGATTATGTCTGCTCCTGCCACTGCAGCTTCTAGAGCGTCAGCGGCGCTGGTTACTTCAACCTCAATTTTTTTGCTGAATGAAGCTCTTTCCTTAGCGCTTCTGACAGCTTTTTGTAGGCTTCCAGCTATTGCGATGTGATTGTTTTTTATCAATATCATGTCGTCGAGATGAAGCCTGTGTGTGTCACCGCCCCCCACAAAAACTGCTTTCTTGTCAAAATATAGAAGCCCCGGAGCTGTTTTCCGTGTACACGCGACTTTCGTTTTGAGCTTGGCCTTTTGGATTTTTTTCATTAGCTGCCTCGTGGTAGTTGCTATGCCACTCATGCGCGAAAGAAGGTTGAGTAGAGTTCGCTCCGCCGACAGGATTGTCCTTGCATCACCCGATATCTTCATCATGACCTGATTAGCCGCTATTTCATCTCCGTCTTTGAGTGAAGCTCGAACTTTGAGTCCTAGGCTTTCAAGAAGGACTGTGGCTTCTTCGATACCAGCGGCAACCCCCAGCTCTTTGCATCTGACCTCAGCTTCTGCGGTTGCTCCGGCTGGAACTATCAGTGCGGTGGTTATGTCTCCTTCCCCTACGTCTTCGGCCAATATGTTCAGAAGCTTCTCTTCCAGAATCTTGCGTGGCAAGAACATGCTCGTACTTTCTGATATTCTAACCTAAAATACTTGCTTATTCTTCAGCCATCTCAACTACGGTTCTAGCAGCGTTTTCCAAGCCGTTGTGCTTCAGCGCTTCTTCTTGAATCTGTGCAAGTCTTTCGCCAGTTTCCGCTTGCAGACCTCTTTGAGCCTTTTCCAGCAGTCTTTCTTTGGTCAGGTATTCTTGCAGGACAATTTGCGCGACGCCGAGTTTCTGCGCTTGTCTCGCGTTCGTAAGCTGTTCAGTGTGGTTTGGTGTGGGCACGAGTATTACGGGCTTGCCGTAGCACATGCACTGGGTTATTGTTCCGTGGCCAGCACGACCTATTACAAGATCGCAAGCTTTCAGGTATTCGAAGCGGCTAGGCAGCCATTTGTAGATTGTCACGTTGCCATGCCGTATGGGTTTGCTGTCGGCGCTCGGGTAGCCGTATGACACCACGATTTCATATTCTTCTGGAAACTCAAGCAGGATTCTCCTGAGAATACCAGTTACGAAGGCTTTTTCCAACGTTGGACCGCTTATGGGCGCGAAGATAACCGGTCTGTCTAGGGGCAGCTTCAGTTTTCTGCGCAGTTCCTCTTTCGTCAGCAGTTCATCTGGATGTTTTGGCAATATTGGGCCTATCAGTGTTACATTCTTTCTGAAGGATTTTGGGATGTTCAGGTTGCCTTCGCATATCGTGTATGGTTGGGGGAAATCCGGTATTAGAACGGTGTTTCCGCTGGTCCACATTTTTCCAACGATTGCGAGTGCAATGGAGTCAGCCAGTCTTGCCAAGCGCAGATAGTGTGATCTTCGCGGGGTTATGAGTTGAAACTCGTTCAATATGCAGATTCTGGGGATTCCCAACATTCTGCCTGCCACTAATGGCGAGATTCGGGAGTCTGAAACTATGACGTCTGGTTTGAAGTGCTGGATGGTCTTCACTTCTGAGTTGACTTGCTTCAGAAGGGTGAAGGAGGCGAAGAAGGGACCCGGGTTGACCGCTGTTTGTCTGAAGTCAACGCTTCCGTCCGGTTTGACTTGAAAGCCGATTGGCGGGGCCTTTATGAGGGGAAAACCCTCTTGCTTAACGTAGTTTATGCCCTCTCTGTAAGTAGAAAACATCATTTCGGCATTCTTGAGTTTTCTTGCGATTGGAATGCATCTTCCAACATGTCCCAAACCGATGCCGCACGGAGCAAAATAAACCCTCATCCGACTATTTCCCGCCGAGGGCCTTCTTTTTTATGTTGCCTCGTGGTCTCTCTTCTTCGAAGATTATGGCCTGGAACTTGTAGATTTTCGTACCCTGCCGAAGCCAGTAATCTTCGAGCAGGCCGGCTTTGTTGCAGCATTGGCACAGAAATTCTTGCGCGTCCCATCCCCACTCAACGGGTACCTGGGGGAGCAGAAGTCCTTTGTAGACACCTCTTTCAACGATGAGACCATCCTCTCCGACCGTGACTTTTGTACAGTATTCTCTCGGGTTCTTCACTTCTATCAGCTTTGGCGGTGTGAGCACGCTCACCTCGAAGACCACATGTTCAAGCTCGTTTAACGAGAGCGGAGGGAAACGTGGGTCTTGAGTCGCCGCGTTTATTGCAGAGTCGATTACCGCTTGCGCCAAAGGCAACGTCGGATAGGGGAAACCGATGCATCCTCTTAATTCCTTTTCTCCTTTCGCTACACTGTTTATTGTGACGAAAACACCGCACGGTTGCAGAACTTTTTCGGACAGGTTTTCTGGTGCATCTATGCTTTTCCCTGTTTTCAGGTAGTGTTCGACAGCTTTGCGGGCGAGTTCGACGAGGAATGTTCCTTCTCTTGGGCTTAGTTGAAATGACAACTATGCCTTCCCCCTTAAGGGCATACGCCAGTATGTTGGACGAGTGTTTAAGTGTTTGCAAAAAAAATCTGATTTAGAATTTTGTTGATTCTTCTTGTATTCCGTCTTTAGTTATTATCAGAAAATCTGTTCCATCGCCGCTCATGATGTCCCTGCTTATGGCCGATTTCATCGCTCTGACAACCAGCTCTTTTGCTTCTTGGGCGCTCATGTTTTCCTTGTATCCTTCTTCTACTACTCCCATGGCGATTTCCGTTCCTGAGCCTACGACGGTGTATTTGTCAGGCAGCACTGAGCCCAGGGGATCCAGCGAGTAGAGTGATGGTCCTTCGTCGTCTATTCCGCCAACGATTGTCTGCGTGATTAAGGGGGCTAGGCGCCGGTTGAAGAGCAGGTTTGACATAAGTTTAGCCGTTGATCTCACCGAGATTGGCCTGCCAGCGTCGAACTTGAACAGGTTTACATAGGCTTCCACTTCCCTTATTAGAACTTGCATGTCCGAAACCAGTCCAGCGCATGCAGCGCCGATCGTATCTGTTATCTTGAAGACTTTTTTCCCGGTTTTGCTGACGACGAAGTAGCCGTATGAGACACGCTTTTCAGAGGCCAGGATGACGCCGTCTTTAAACGTTAAGCCTATGGTGGTTGCCCCTGGAATGAACATGTAACCATCTTGCTGTGATTGTTTCTCCATGTCAGACACCTTTCTCGCTTTTATGCACGGACAACCTATTAAACTTAATGTCCTAAGAATATCTTTAGGGGGCAAGTCGAAATGGTGAGTGTTTACGCGGAAAAAGCTGGAAACGTGTGGTTTGGCGTTGCATTCGGCGGTGAGCGTGTCTATGCGACTGCATTTGGCTCCAGTGAAAAGTGGGTTCTGCAAAGCTTGAGGGAGAGTGTCCCATCAAATCTTCCCCTCCAACGCGTGGAGAAAACCAAGTTTGCTGAACTCGTGATCGCCGTCTTGAAGGATGTCTACGATGGAAAACATATTTCTAAGAATCCTCTGTTCGTAACTGAACACTTGTCCAAATACGCTAAGAGGGTCATTGAAACCGTCTGTATGATTCCCTCAGGTTACGTTGCTTCTTACGGGGGAGTCGCTCATGCTGCGGGTGGAAGCCCAAGGGCCGTTGGAGGCATCATGGCTTCAAACCCTTTTGCGCCGCTCTGCCCGTGTCACAGAGTCGTCGGCTCAGATTTCCAGCTTTGCGGCTATGGTGGCGGTTTAGATGTGAAACTGGCGTTCTTGAAGAGGGAACGCAGAGGTTACTCTTCCAAGAAGGTGATTGATGCGGGCGGCGGGAAGCTGGAGCTGTTTCCCGTTGAGTTTGTGCTGGCCAAGTTAGAGAGGGGTAAACGTTAATTGAGTTTGTACTCGTAATAATGTGGCTGGTAACGTTCTATGATTAAACGCGGATTATACGTTGGAAGATTTCAGCCTTTTCATCTGGGCCACCTCAGCGCGGTAAAGGCTGTTTTGGAGGACGTTGATGAGCTCGTGATTGTCGTTGGCAGCGCACAATACAGCCACACTACAGCCAATCCTTTCACTGCAGGTGAGAGGTTAATGATGGTTCGTTTGGCATTGGAAGAGGCGCGTCTGGATAGTAGGCGAGTTTGGGTCGTTCCCGTGCCTGATGTGCACTTGCATATGCTTTGGGTTTCCGCTCTGGAGGGATACACTCCCAAGTTTGACGTTGTGTACTCTAACGAGCCTTTAACGCGAAGGCTTTTCACGGAAGCTGGGTATAAGGTGAAGGCGATTCGGTTTTTCGAAAGGAAGGTCTACTCTTCGACCGACATCAGGGTGAAGATGGTTGAGGGTGAGAGCTGGAAGAATCTTGTTCCAAAGTGCGTGGCCGCTTTCATAGCAGAGATAGACGGGGTCAACAGGCTAAGCGATTTGACGAAGAGTGACAGGGCTTAGCGCGCATGTGGGCAAGCACGGAGATCAGCAACGTCGGATAGAAGGCAGATAGAGAGCTTGCACTTTTTGATTCCAGACGTTACGACCGATAAAGCACGACCTCGTCTCCGGCTTCTACGTTAAAGATGTTCCGGGCATTCCCCTGATTTACGGAGATTTCGAGGAAGTTGTGGCTTCCGATAATGGCTAGTGGCTGTTGCTTCTCAACGTCACCATAAGCTTTGCACAACTTTAACGTTAACTTCTCATTTCTGACCCTAACGGTCACCGGATTTTCCGCTTTCATCGCCTGAAGCTCTCTTGCTCCGAAATTTGTGATTATGTTCCCGAAATCGTCCGTGTGAATGACTTTACCTTCCAGCGAATCTTTTTTCCTGACAATTTTGGCGAATTCTGGCGTTGCCATCTGATGAACCTCCGATCCAAGTTCAGCGGGACATATGCCATTTGCCACGTGAGCTGCTGCTGGCGCGAAGATGTCTCTTCCATGAAACGTGTTGGAAACCTTTGGCAACATGAATTCTGGATTGGTTATCCTGTAAACGTGCGTCTCCCCGACAATGTTCTTCACAGCCAAGGCCAACACGCCGTTGTCAGGCCCAACAAAGCAGCCTTTCTTCGTCTGTACGATTATGGGCTGCCTCTTTGTTCCAACACCAGGATCCACAACTGCCACGTGAACAGTGCTCTTGGGAAAATATGGAGAGGCTACGGCTAGGACATAGGCGCCCATCCTCACGTTAAACTTCTCTACATGATGGGTTATGTCAACAATCGTTGCGTTCGGGCTTATGCCCAGAACTACTGCCTTCATCTCCGCAACGTAAGGGTCTCTTAATCCAAAATCGGTTGTCAGAGTGATTAGTGGGCAACGCATGTTGCTTTATTTATAAATGACACAGGATAATTAGATTTCTACACTTCACACAAGCCGATGGTCTAGGATGCCTATGTTCAAAAAACTGCGGGCGAGAGAAGTTGCGTTGGCCGCATGCTTCGCCGCCCTGTATGTTGTTCTCTCTTTCGTGCCCATGTTTCATCTGCTCGGAGCCTTCCAAAGCATAACTGTAGCGGCGATAATGGTGCCTTTAATCGGACTCATGTTAGGAGCCTACATAGGAGCCTTGTCGGCGCTCTTGGGTGGAATCATCAGCTTGTCCCTTAACCCCAGCCTGTTCTCACCGATGAGTCTAGCAGCAGGAGTAGTCGGGGCTGTATGCGCAGGCCTACTGTACACGAACAGACGGGCCTTATGTGCACTCACGTACATGATCCTCCTTCTCATCTTTGGTCTGTACCCTTCGGTCGGGCCTATTTGGATCTTTCCACAAGTCATGTGGTTCCACGTAGTGGGGCTCTTCATCCTCATTTCGCCGTTACAATCAACCGCGTTAAACAACTTCAAATCCGCCAAGGCTACAAGACTGCTTTTCGCATTCTTTGTGACTTGTCTAACTTCAACCCTAGCCGGCCAAATCGCAGGCAACATCATCTTTGAAACCATACGCATAACAGACCCACGTGGAACTTGGCTTGCCCTCACCTTTGTTTATCCTTTTGAACGCACGATTATCGCAATAATCGCAGCCTTCATAGGTGTACCCTTGTTCGAAGCTTTGAAGGCGGCCAATCTAATCAATGCAACTCAGCGATTGAGAAAGTGAATGTTGCAGATAGTCTACTGGTAACCGTGCACGCGGATTAGACGAACATGCTGTAGATGAGAGAAGATGCAAAGAGCGAATTTAGCAATGACCGAAAGTGATATTAGCCATTTTGTCTGAATCTTGGAAGCATGAGCTTTGGATCTAGAGTTGCAGGTACAGTCATCGTTGGTGTCGGCTGGCTGGCCTTCATCCTGATCTGGCTTGCATTCTACGCTGGCAACTATGATTTTTGGCAAAACCTAGCTATGCTCTTGGTCTCCGTGATTGTCGCCGTTGGCATAGTTGCAGTAATCTGGATAAAGTGGGCGCTCGGCTAGTCTTTACAGACGTCAAGACCGCGTCGAGAACGAACAACGTGGTAAAGAGCACGTTGCTAATCATTTCTTCGATAGGCATCTTGAATGACTGAGGCATACGCATGGACATAGAAGAATGTGACCCATGATTCTCTTGTCCTGAAGTCTTTTGAGCGAGGAAGGGCTGATGAATTGTGAACATCTCTTTTTTTGTGCATCCATTATCGAAAAGTATCGTTCAAGAAACTGAGCTTCACCAGTAATTAGGTAACTTTTTCCTAACGCCATAGCCACACTAGCATTTCATGGATTCTCTTCTACAGGGCGTCTAACAAATCTCTTTGGCGTTAAAGGCAGGAATTTGCCCACAATTGTCTCCTCAAGAACTTTTTCCGAAGGACAACAACACAAAATCGCTAATGCCTTGTTGGCGTTGCATGAGTAACATTCATGGTCTCCTGGACCACCCACAGGAGCGCACGCTAATCTAGAAGCAGCAAACGGATTGCATCTGATGCGTTGAGGGAACTAACGAGCGGTGCTGTCAAGAAAAGGTTGAAATGATCGTCGTCCTGACACTTTGAAGGGTAAATATAGAACTCAGCCGCCGGCATGACTTGTACAACACATATAATTGCTGACAGCAGCCCCGGACGGGTTGCATGAGTGATCATAACGCTTCTTGAGAGAAGGCTCTGATTGTTTCGTAAACTGACGTTGCTGCGGCGATGCTGATGACTGCCAACGAGAATATATATTCTCTTGTTAATGTTGGCGGTCTGAGAAAAACCGCTAGCATCACCAATGAAGTTACCAAGAATATCATGTAGAAAAAATTCCGCGGGATGAGAATTCTCCGTAAACGGATGAGATTCTCCAGGATTATTCTGTCTGCAACATACCCATTCAATTCCTTCTTAATCAGTCCCGCTTCTTCAAGCTTATTAATGTGGTAAAGCGCAAGGGTGGGACTGCTCAGGTTCAATGCCCTTTGAACCTCGCGGATGCCGACTGGTTTATCATTCTTCAGAATGAACCTGTAAACCTTTAGTGTGAGACCTCTCAGAACGTCCTTCTGTTCGCTCACGATTTCTCAGTCTCCATATGTAAAGAACTCCTTCATATTATTTGGCTATTGTTGTTCAAAATGTTTGTACAAGTGTACAAAAACGTAGAATTAAATTTTTCCTTGACCATTCCTTGTTTAGGTGGCGTAAGTGAACTCGAAGAAAGAAGTGTTTGCGGCATCACTTCTTGCCATAGCTCTTGCGGCAGGACTTGGAACGATAAGTTACGGCCTATTTGCTGAATCTCCTCCCTCGCAGAAACTTGAAAGTAGACTTGATATTTACACGCCGAAAGGCGGGATAGGCGTGAACGTCTCCAGCGGAACCTTTGAACCGTTTGATATTGTTCCTGTCTTTGCCTATCTCACTCAGGGAGGCGTCCCGGTGAAGAGCAGCGAGGTAACTTTTACGATAATGCCGCCAAACGGTACAGAAATGGTAAAGACAGCCCTAACAAATGGTACAGGTGTAGCTGAAACAGATCTCTCCTTTCTCCCTCCTGAAGGAGACGTGATTGGAACATGGCAAATTCTCGCAAACGCCTCTGCGAACAATGAGGCTGTAGATGCCACGCTTACTCTGCAATGCAAGTCGGAAAACGCTCGCATTGACCTTTTTTCCAGAAGGAATGGGGCTACCAGCAACTCCTTTCTCCCTTTAGACGAAGTTTTTCTCGAGGCACAAGTATCCCACAAGAATGCCTCAATCGCTGGCGCCCCAGTTACCTTCGAAGTTAAAACGCCAAACAACACAGAATTTCTTTCGCAAACAGTTCCAACAGACAGCCTCGGAACGGCAAACGTCGTGTTCCAAATCCCGTCGCCTTCAGACCTCTCCTTAGGCACCTGGCAAACACAAGCAACAAGCGAAATCTACGGACAAGCACTAAACGCCACCACAAACTTTGAGTGCAAGCTCCTGCTGCCGGTAATAGACGTTTACACCCAAAAGGGCGGAGAAGGACCAAACATACCAGGCGGAACCTTCGCACTCAACGAAACAGTGCTTCTCTATGTTGAAGTCCGGGACCAACTCAATCACACTATACCCTACGAACTGGTGGCTTTTGAAGTCAAACAGCGTGATGTAAGTATCGATATCGCGAGGAGCGGGACAACAAACGCCTCAGGAATTGCATATATAACCTATGACCCAGCATATGCTGGAATCTATGAAGTCTACGTAAGTGCCGTAGCTCCGGACAATGGAGCTATACTCCTTGACACCCTAACGTTCACAGCCCAACAACCATAGTCACCGCCCCCCCGTACACCTCTCACCCAATGAAAACAGCTGCAAGCAATTGCATCTTTAAGTGCGCGCTTTAGTTTTTGAGTGTGTTCATGAAGATACATTCTTTGAATGGCATCATCATTTCTGCGGAGCCGTGGACGTCGTCGTCGAAATCTACAGGAGCATCTTTGATAAGCACGACAGGAGTTTTCTCGGCGGCTTCACCCATAAGCAAATGAGCAGCAGAAGCCAAATCGTCTGCAACCGCGTGTCTCGTAATCATTATAGGCCTTCCGTACAAGTCCCTCTTCCCCCTCCACTCTCTTATCGGGTTGAAACCTGCAACCGCCAAAGCCAACCCAACAGTGCCTATCCGCAACGGAATCAGGCCGCTGTCAACGACGATAACTGCAACGCGTTTACCAGTCTTGCGGTTGATTTTTTCCCTGAAATGCTTCAACCATTCCACAAGATTTCTAGGCCACAACACTGCGGAACCAATGGGCGCGTTCTTGTTGTCAATACCGGCATTTGCCGCCATAATATTGTCCTTAAGCGTTAGGACAGCCTTCTCAACACCTCCATAAACCTTCTCCGCTTCGACCAGAACGAGTTCAGCAAACTCTGGCTCCAGTGAATACTTCTTTGCTAGCCTCCTGGCCTCCTCTGAAGGTCTAACATCCCCTAGCTTCGCAACACGACCTTGCGAGTATGATACGATTTTTGAAGCTAAGGCCAGTACGTCATTGTCTTCAAGCTTTAGCTTTTGTTTCTTCAGTGAGCCCAGGACCACGTCAACCAAGTTGTCGCCAGGTTTCACGACACGTGTTTCAACGGCGTATAGTCGCATGATGTCTCTCACCCTCCGTGTACAACCGGAACGAAAACCACTTCGTCTCCGTCTTTAATCACGGTTTCCAAACCGTTTAGGACGCTTATCTCCTTTCCATTCACGAGTACAAGCATGTTCATTTTCGGGCTTTTGAACTCCGGGTCAATCAGCGCTTGTTCTAGTCTAGGCGCTTCCTCAACAACCTTCTTGACAACCTCTCTGAAAGCAACGGCCTTTCCAAGCTTGAGCGAAAGCCTGCTTTTGCCAGAAAGACTGCGAAAAGAACCGATAAATTTCACGTCTACGGTCATGTTATCCCTTCCTCTGGTTTTACAAGACCACTATCACGCACACGTCATTGACGTTTGTGCCCGTAGGTCCAGTGAAGAGGAGGTCGTTCAGCTTCGAGAAGAAGCGATACGAGTTGTTTTCGGCCAGAAACTTCTCAGGGGCCAATCCCATTCTCAATGCTCTCTTCACTGTTTTTCCGTCCGCAATTGCTCCCGCAACGTCAGTTGGACCGTCTATACCGTCCGTGCTCAAGGAAGCTACTACTACCCCGTCAGACCCTTGGAGTTTGAGAGCAGCGGCCAAAACTAGTTCCTGATTTCTTCCGCCTAACCCTTTCCCCGTGACGGTCACGGTTGTTTCTCCACCGGCAACTATACCCGCGGGTGCCGGAACTGGATTCCCAGACGCTGTGACTTCCTTGCCTATAGCCGTCAACATGACGCCAACGTGACGCGCTTCGCCTTCCAACGTCGCGGTCAACAAAAGCGTGTTCAAATCTGCCGATTTCAACTGCCCACAGGCTGCCAAGCTTGACGATCTGTTATTTCCCACGACAACATTGCAGACCTTCTTGAACGCTTCATCATCAGCCTTAGGGGTCTCCGGAACAAGTCCCTTCTCGCCCTCCGACAAGACCTTTCTAATCGACTCTGGAGCTTTAGCCCACAGACTGTACTTTTTCAAGACTTCTATGGCGTCGTTGAACGTTGTCGAGTCCGGAACAGTCGGGCCTGAAGCTATGAAGTCTAGTGGGTCGCCCACAACATCGGAAAGGATGAGGTTCAGAATCGTCGCGGGATAAGCCTTCTTGGCCAGCCAGCCGCCCTTGAAATCTGAAATGTGTTTTCGCACCGTGTTGACTTCGTTAATCGTTGCTCCTGACTTCAGCAAGGCCTGTGTCATTTCCCTCTTGTCTGCTAGTGAAATGTCCCCGCGGGGCAGAGGCATCAGACTCGAACCGCCTCCTGAAATCAGACAGATAACCAAGTCCTCCCTTTCTGCACGTTCCACAATGTTCAGCATACCTCGCGTTCCTTCAACTCCTGCCTCGTCTGGAACGGGATGACTCGCCCCATGAAGCTTGATTTTACTCGTTTTGCTCTTAGTGCCATGAGGAACGTTGACAAGCCCGCCTGTTATCCGCTTGCCCAGAATCCCCTCAAGCGCTTCGGCCATTGATCCGCTCGCTTTGCCGCCGCCTACAACGTAAACATTCTTCAGTTTCTCCAAATTGAAAGAATGCCCATCAACCCTCAGCTTCGAGTTCTCGAGGAGAAGCTTGGATTCGAGCATCCGTTTTGGATCAACTGCGTTCAGGGCAGCTTCAAGACTTTCAAGAGCCAATTTCCTCGCTTTCTGGTTGCGCCGAGTTTCACCGTTCTCGATAAGCTTTCCCTTGTTCTTTATTGCAATCATCCGAATGGCCCATTGTAATTTCTTCAAAGGTTAATGCGTAAGTGTAATAAGTCAATGCTAATAAAGAATTCCGCATATCAATGTCTGGTGAACTGTATGCCTAAACTGAAGATTTACGTCACACGACAACTGCCAGAAAGAGGTTTGAGAATAATAAGGAAGTACTTTGACACTGAAGTCTGGCCCGAATACGCCCCACCGCCCAAGAAGACCATAATAGAAAAAGCCAAGAACGTGGACGCCCTCGCAACACTTCTGTCTGACAAGATAGACGCTGAAGTTTTTGAAGTTGCACCGAAACTAAAGATTATTTCACAGCTGGCGGTAGGCTTTGACAACATAGACATACCGGAAGCCACAAAAAGAGGCATCTACGTCACGAACACTCCTGAAGTGCTAACGGACACCACCGCAGACTTCGCGTGGGCCCTGCTTATGGCTGTTGCAAGACGAGTCGTGGAGGCAGACAAGTACGTTCGCACTGGACAATGGAAGGTCGGCTGGCACCCCGACATGATGACCGGCAGAGACGTTCACGACGCGACCATAGGCATCGTCGGCGCTGGCAGAATAGGCTACGCCATGGCAAAGAGAGCAAAAGGGTTCGGTATGAAAATCCTCTTCTACGACGTCATCCCCCGACCAGAAATGGAAAAAGACTTCGGCGCGAAGCGCACCGATATTGACACGCTCCTGAAAGAAGCGGACTTTGTCACCGTTCACGTCCCGTTGATGAAAGAGACACACCATCTGATGAACGAAGAGAAGCTTAGACTGATGAAGAAAACAGCTTACTTGATAAACAATTCACGGGGCCCAGTTGTTGACGAAAAGGCTCTGTACAAGGCGTTAAAAGAAGGCTGGATCGCAGGTGCAGGACTGGACGTTTTCGAACAAGAACCAGCACAGATGGACAATCCACTTCTCAAGTTTGATAACGTCGTGGTCGCCCCACACATCTCAAGCGCGAGCCTTGAAACCCGCTCGAAAATGGCTGAAATGGTTGCGGACAACCTCGTCTCTTTCTTTGAAGGAAAGAAACCGCTGAACCTCGTCAACCCAGACGTGATGAAGATTCGACCTTTGGCTAAACAAATCTGAAAGATCAGTCCCAGCCCGACAATGCTCCACGAGCATCCTTCCCCACATCTTTTTCTGACGTCATTTAACTCCTAGCGCGCCGAATCCGCTTCACGTCTCAATGAATTTCGGTATCCCTTCCAGAGCGTGTCTGGGCCCCCTCGTTCCAGACGCAATGTATGTGAAGCCTGAGACATCCTTCACCCAAATACATGGAATGCTTGTTACTGGACAATTTGAACATGAATTGGCAGCAAGAAGAAGTAAAATAGTTAAATACTCATTCTGTTCTACCTTTAATTTCCTTCAAGACTAGGTGATTTGGATGAGCTCTATCTTTGCAGATAGAATGAAGACCTTGGGAACAGAAACGGCTTTCGAAGTTCTTGCAAAGGCCAAAGCGCTTGAAAAGCAGGGAAAAGAGGTTGTGCACCTAGAAATAGGTGAACCAGACTTTGACACGCCCAAGAACATCAAAGAGGCCGCTGTGAAAGCCCTCAATTCGGGCTACACTCATTACACCCCTTCTGCAGGAATGCCCGAACTGAGACAAGCCGTCGCAGAGTATATTTCCAAGACCAGAAAATTGGACGTGAAGCCGGAAGAAGTCGTCGTCACGCCAGGCGCTAAGCCGATAATGTTCTTCAGCATCCTGGCACTGGTGAACCCCGGTGACGAAGTCCTGTATCCAAACCCGGGTTTCCCAATCTACGAGTCCTTGATAAACTTCGTCGGCGCCAAACCTGTTCCAATACCACTCAAAGAAGAAAACGAGTTCAGCCTCGACCCCGAATACGTCAAGAAGATGATAACGAAAAAGACGAAGATGATAATCCTCAACTCTCCAGAAAACCCGACAGGCGGGGTAGTGACACGAGAACAGCTGAAGGTCATAGCTGACTCCATAGCCAACAGAAATGACGTGTTCGTGCTCTCAGACGAAATCTACAGCAGAATAGTCTACGAAGGCAAACACGAAAGTATAACACAATTCTCAGGAATGAAAGACAAGACAATCCTGCTGGACGGGTTCTCTAAGACCTACGCCATGACCGGATGGAGACTCGGCTACGGAGTCATGAGAAAAGACTTGGCTGAAAAAGTTGCCCAACTGATGACCAACTCAAACTCTTGCACTTGTGCTTTCACCCAGTTAGCCGGAGTTGAAGCTCTAACCGGACCGCAGAAAGAACCAGAAAGAATGGATGAAGAATTCAAGAAAAGAAGGGAAGTCATCGTTCCGGGCTTGAACAACATTGAAGGTATTACATGCAAGAAACCGCACGGAGCGTTCTACGTGTTTCCAAATATCACGGGAACAGGCATGGACTGTCGCAAGCTAGGAGACCACTTGCTCTACAACGCCGGCGTAGCAGTTCTGCCAGGCACATCCTTCGGAAAATACGGTGAAGGCTATCTGCGTTTGTCCTTCGCCAACTCTGTTGAAAACATCAAGAAAGCCTTAGACCGCATTGCAAAGGCTGTTAAGAAACATTAAACCTATCTAATCTTCCACCTTTTCTTCGGTCAAAGTCTCAACTACGTCTGACGCCAAGCGAACCAAATCGTCCGCCTGTTTCATAGCTTTCTCGCCGTCAACTTCCTCAATCTGCGTCAACTGCTGAAACATTGCCTCAATCTCAACCAGAAACTTCAAAACGGGATCACTTATCGGAGTCTGCATCTTCTCCACCGTTTCCCTCACAACAATCTCCACAAACGCAGGCTCTCCAAGACTGTAGTAAATAGCGTTTCGAGCCTTCCTGATGGCCTCCAAAACCAAGCTTGGAGCCATGTACGGCATTTTTCTCGCGGCCTGAAGCTCCGCCTTCGCTTCACGCAGATATCGCAACGCCCAGCCTCTTCTGTAATCGTCCATCATTTGTTTTTCACCCTTTATTCGACTGCAAGACCGCCGCGGCGCCCCAGCCAGGTTACGAGCCCTCTGCGCCTTCCGCCACCGCTTCTGTCCCTTCCGTTCCTGCTTCCTCAGGAGTTTCCTCTTGCAGTTGCCTTTGTTCTGTTGCCACAAACTTTGTTATGTACCCGGCAATTTGATTCAGAACTTTCGGCGTTCCTCCCTGCACCAGACTCTTAACGGCATGTTTGTTGTTTTCAAAGCTATTAGAGAATTTGTCGGGAAACCGCTTGATAAGTTCCTTAGCCGTTCGCTTGATTTGCTCCGTCCGCACGTTCCCCAAACTTCGTAGTCCTCCGAATATTCTTGGCTTTTTTACTCACTCCACCGCAAGTGAATTCTAGTTCGAACTCTCTTAAAACCAACAGTACTAATTTAAACTTACCCTACAGAACATTCAAAATACCCTATTTGCCATCCTCAGAACGCCCGAGTGTCAGCAGATTCGCATTCACTCTTCAACGTTCAACTTTACATCGAAGAACTCTTGGAAATTTCTCAATACCTGTTCAGCAACCTCTTCGATGCCCATGTTCTTAACCTCCGCGAAAGCTCTAATCACGGTTGGGATGAAGGCTGGTGTTGTTCTCTTTCCTTCAAAAGGTGCTTTGAAAAAACGAACGGGCCCATCGGTCTCCGTTAGCAAACTGGTCAGCGGCACCCTTCTGACCACATCACGTATGCCGTTTGAATAAGCTGCAAGCGGTCCCTCGGTAATATAATACCCTCTTTCCACAGCCGTGACAAGTGCGCTTATTGGATTGCTAAACCAGTGCAACATTACCCTCTTGAGCTTGTAGGAGGGAAGCATGTCGACAATCTGTGCAGTAGTGCCCCGCGAATGTACGATAGCGGGCAGACTGAGCTTCTCAGCCAAACGCAGCATCGAATCAAAAACCTTCACCTGTTCATCCCATATCTCCGTGTACTTAGAATCCAACCCTATCTCGCCCACGGCGACGAACGCCTTGTTCCCCCTCTGCGCTGAGATCAACTCCAGCACTTGATGAAGCTCATCCTCCTTCAGACCCTTCACAGTCCACGGATGAACACCTAGAGCAGCATAAACCATTCCAGGATGTTGCTCAGCCAGTTCCAGGCTTCTGATACAGGTTTTCAAATCCATTGAATTTGAAACCAGAGCAACCACACTCGAGTTTTTGGCTTCAGTCAGGACTTCATCGAGACATCCTGCATACTCTTCGTCCGAAAGATGTATGTGCGCATCAACGAACTTCATTTGAGAATCACTTTAAGAAACCACTCATACTACGTCTGCTTTTATAAATTCGCCTGAAAGCTGGAAGTGCAGACTTTTATTATCAGGGAGAAGATAACGATAATGAAATGAAGAAAGCGCACTGCAGGATCATAGATACCTATAATGATTTCCTTGGTTACTGGATGAACGCACGGTTCAAGGACGTGAACAGGCAGATTGAACTGTGGCAAACTTGCTACATGAAAAAATATCCAGAACTACTGGCCAAACAAGTGAAGAACTACCAAGAAATGAACGTTGATTGGCAAGAGATTGCCAAGAAAATATTCCCTCAAATGCGAACTCGTTTCGAACTGATGCACAAAGCAAGAAACAACATACTAACCGCGTGCAAACCCATCTGCGCAAAAGCTTCTGAGACGCTGGGGCTTGACTTCGACATGTTCTTCGTCGTTTATGTCGGCATCGGTTGCGGTGCAGGATGGGCAACAAAGTACAATGCGCAGCCGGCCGTTCTCATGGGTTTAGAAAGCATCGCAGAAGAAAAGTGGCATAAAGAGAGTAAACTTGAAGGCTTAATGTCTCATGAAGTAGGGCACCTCATGCACATGAAATGGAGACGACAGTGGAAATCCTTCGAAAAAGCCGCCGAAGAGCCACTGTTTCGACTCTATTGCGAAGGGTTTGCCCAACGATGCGAGCATCTGATTCTTCAAAAAGAGACGTGGCACATGACACAAGACGAGACGTGGCTTTCCTGGTGCAGTCAACACCAAGAGTGGCTGGCCAAGGAATTCCTTGCAAGATTGAAAAAAGGAGCGCCAGTGAACGATTTTTTCGGCTCATGGTTCAACATCAAAGGAAAAAAGCAGACAGGATATTATCTGGGACATTCATTCATCCGCGAACTTGAAAAAACCCACAGCCTAAGAGAAATCGCTCTTTTCAACCTAGACAAGGTAAGGAAGCTCGGCTTACAGTACCTAGAATCTGCCAGCAATACAACCCTGAATAGTTGAGTAGTGCCATTCAATAGCAGCCATCAACAATAAACGTTAAATACGGCTTTAAATAGTAAAAGAGGCTACGGAGGACTCTTTGTGGTTGATTTAGAGTTGGCTGTAGCCCCGATGCATAGACTGTGCAAAAAGGCTGGAGCTGACAGAGTAAGCGAAGCGGCAGCGAAAGAACTTGCAAAGGCTCTAGAGGAAATTGGCGTAAAAATCGCTAGAGAAGCGCTAGACTTCGCGATGCACGCTGGAAGAAAAACAATAAAATCTGAAGATATTGAAATCGCCGCCAGAAAAGTCATGGGCAAATAAACCTTTTTTTCCAAGCTTCTCCCTTCTTTTTATAAAAACCGGCGCGAGACGATACAATCAAACAAGTTTTGAACGTGGAAAACCCTTAAGAACCTCAAACCGAACTTCAATTATAGAAGTTGATAAACATGGGTGGAAAAAAGAAGCTCAACCTGAAACAGATGGAACGAATGCAAGATAAGAAGGATGAGCAGGAAGAAAAGAAGAAGAAAGAAAAAGGCGGAGGGCCGAAAGAAAAGAAGGCTTCAGCGGTGGTTCCGCCAGACGCGAAAAACGATAAAATCATCGCAGAAGTGAAGAAAATGCACGTTTTGACGCCTTACGCCGTAGCAACTCGTTACAACATAAGAATAAGCGCCGCCAAGGATTTCTTAGAAGAGCTGCAACAAAACGGCACGATTCAACTCGTTTCGGGAAGTCACAACATCAAAATATACAAGGCAGACTGAACCATTCCATAGCTTCACCCTCGTTCGTCCACGCGCATCTCCAATTGACTGTTAGAAGGCCCAAACCTGCTTGGATTTTCCTAAGAGAATCTACACAGAGGAAGAAGTCAACAAGGCCAGGGAACTCATTGAAAAGGGATACAAACACAGTCTGAGAGCTGAAGGAAGCCCAGCCTTCAAGCAGAAGGTAAAACGAGCAATCGGGCTTGTTAAAGCTGCGGGCTACTACGATTTCTTGAGAACCTACATTCGAAAAGTGGAGGAAATTGACGGCCTGACGCAGCTCAGACAGGCAGAAGCGGCGATATGGGCGAACATGTACGCTGTGGAGAACCCAGTTGACGCCGCCAGCCTTTTCGTGCAAAAGGCCAACCACATGAAGGAATACCTAGAGGGCAAGCTGTACTATGGTGGAGCCGCAGAGAAACGTTCTGACGAAAAACGCATAGAATTTCTGAAAGTTTTGAAGACCAAAAGTCAGGAAGAACAGGTAAGAGAAGAATGTGAGAGAATCCTGAAGTTGTGGAGAGAAAGTTACCTGGTTTATTAGATGCTTTCAACCCTGATTTTTGTTCCGCTCTTCACCTGTTTGAACAGTTCAAGGTTCACAGTGATCTTGCCCAGGATGCTCACCGGGCTGTAAGGCTGGGAGTTGCCGTAGAATATGCATATAGCACTTCCCATCGGCCAAAATGCGATGGTACCGACTTCAACAGTGCCCTTGGCTTTTTCTTCACCCATCTTGATCGGCGTTTCAAAGTAGACCTCTTCCTTCCACACGGCCGCCCTGCCTTCTATCGGCAATTTTCTGACTATCAGATCCACGGTTCTAGGCGCCAAAAAGCGTACCAGTTCTCCTTCTGCCTCGCCCAAGCTTTCGACTGCGAACTTTACTCTTACGCGGGAGATCTCTGCTTTTTCATCACTCATTTTTCTTTCCGGCTTCTTTGAATGAACGCGTCCAATATCTGCTCAAGCGAAACTGGCCCCAAAACTTTGAGCTCATACTTCACTCTTACAGTCGGCTTGTTAATAGCTATGACTCTTCTAAGGTCTATAGGCGTCCCTATCACCACAACGTCGCACGGCGTCCTATCGATGGTTTCCTTGAGCTCTGCAACCTGCTTCTCGCCGTAACCCAACGCCGGAAGGACAGCCCCCAAGTGCGGGTATTTCCTGTACGCCTCCTTTATTGAACCCACGGCGTACGGCCTTGGATCAACAAGCTCAGCTGCACCGAACTTCTTCGCGAACACGACACCGGCTCCGTAGGGCATGCCGCCGTGCGTTATAGTGGGTCCGTCTTCAATCACTAGAACCCTCTTTCCCCGGACTACCTCTGAGTTGTCTGCAGTTATAGGTGAAGCCGCTTCCAACACCGTGGCGTTCGGATTAACTGTCTTTATGTTTTCTCTGACCTGTTTCACCTTCTGAGGATCAGCAGTATCAACCTTATTTATTATTACGACATCTGCCATTCGCAGGTTGGTTTCGCCAGGATAGTAAGTTAACTCATGTCCAGCCCTGTGTGGATCGGCCACGACAATGTTTAAATCGGGCCTGTAGAACGACATGTCGTTGTTGCCTCCGTCCCACACTATCACATCGGCCTCTTTCTCGGCTTCTCTCAGGATTTTTTCGTAGTCAACTCCTGCATAGACGATTATTCCGTTGTCGATGTGCGGCTCATACTCTTCTCTCTCCTCAATCGTGCACTCATACCTGTCTAAATCCGAGTAGGAAGCGAAACGCTCGCACACTTGCTTCCTCAAATCCCCGTACGGCATCGGATGTCTAACGGCTGCGACGTTCAGACCCTTGCTCTTCAGGATCTTTGCAACCTGGCGGGAAGTTTGACTCTTGCCTGACCCTGTTCTGACAGCGCACACCGAGACAACGGGGACTTCGGCGTTCAACATAGTTGTCTTCGGCCCCATCAAACGGAAGTCAGCACCGTTTGCCAGCACTTGGGAAGCCTTGTGCATGACGTACTCGTGCGAAACGTCGCTGTAAGCGAAAACAACCTGGTCAACATCATGTTTTCTTATCAGTTCGGCCAGCTCTTCCTCCGAGTATATCGGTATTCCGTTCGGGTACTTTGAGCCAGCAAGCTCGGTTGGATAGGGACGCCCTTCTATTCCTGGGATCTGAGTGGCTGTGAAGGCCACGACTTCATAAGCGTCGTTGTCCCGGAAGTAGACGTTGAAGTTGTGGAAGTCTCTTCCGGCGGCGCCCATTATTATAACCTTGATTTTCTGCATGGTGGAATCCTCCGTTAAAACCCCAAACCTGGGAGTTCAATACTACTTAGGTATTCCATATAAACCTTAACGTCGCGGACTATTTTACCAGATGTAGGACGCTGTCGCTTATGAAGTCTAATTGTTCCGCCGTGACTCCTGGATGGACTGGCAGCGAAAACACCTGTTCTGAAGCCTTTTCTGTCTCTGGAAGCCGGTACCTGCCAAACTTGCGGTAGTAAGGCATGAGATGTATCGGGTTCACGTAGCAGACGAACGCGTCTATTCCCTTCTGCTTCAGTTTCTCAACAACGTCGTCTCTCTTTTCCCTCTTCGCGTTCATCAACCGGACGGTGTAGAGATACCAGCAGCACTTGGAGCCCTCCGGTTCCGTCGGCAGCTGGAGACCCTTTGCCTTCCGGAGATTTTCACTGAGTCTTTTGGCGTTCCGGCGTCTTTTGGTCACAAACATGGGCAGCTTTTTCAGCTGTTCGATGCCTATGGCGGCTGCTATCTCTGGCATGTGATAATTGTGTCCAAGCATGAGGGATTGGTATTTCTTTTTCTCTCCGTGGCTGCGGATGTACCGCGGCATCTCCGCAATCTGGTCGCTGTTCGTAGTTAGCATACCGCCTTCTCCCGTAGTCATGTTCTTGCTCCCGTAGAAGCTCCAGCACGCAGCGTCGGCAAAGGCTCCCACAGGTTTTCCTTTGTACATGGCTCCGTGAGCCTGAGCCGCATCCTCAATGATCTTAAGTCCGCGCTTATCGGCAATTTCTCTTATCGGCTGCATGTCGGCAGGCATGCCATACAAGTCAACCGGCATTATCGCCTTGGTCTTCTTCGTCACAGCCTTCTCGATTGCCCTCGGAGAAACGGTGTACGTGTCCATGTTTATGTCAACAAAGACCGGCTTCCCTCTGTTGAAGACCACAACTTCCGCGGTAGCGACAAACGTGAAGCTTGGCAGAATGACCTCGTCGCCTGCCTTGACGCCCGCCGTTGCAACGGCCGAGTGCAGTGCAGCCGTTCCCGAGTTCATGGCGATTGCGTGCTTTGCCTTTACGAATTTTGCATATGCGTTCTCAAATTCTGTAACCTTCGGGCCCGCACCAAGGCCGGATGTCAACACGCCGCTCTTCATGACTTTGACAACAGCTTCAATCTCTTCCTTACCAATCTGCGGAGCATTAATTGATATCATCTTACTGCCTTCCACCTGCTATGCCGGTCTTATGTTAATAACTTCTACGTTCGCTTTTCGACTTGAGTTCACGGCTCGAGGAGATGACTAAAATCCGTTCGCCAAACCTTTTACTCTGTTAAGGAACTCTTCCTTTTCTCTTTCGACCTCTTCCATCCTTTTCGACAGAAACTCTAGTTCTTCACATATTTCTTCGAGCCACTGTTCCATCGCCAAGCTGCACTCATTGTCAGTCATTTTTGAAAGGTATTTTAAGACATCTTGAGCAGCATTCTTCTTCAGCGAGTGCAAGGGATAGTTTATTTCCTGAAACTTTGAGAAGGGAAAGAAGTGCCTGGTTGAGCGCGGTTCCATCAGGTGACCGCTGACTCCAGCTAAAATGACCTCTTCGATGGATATTTCTTTGTCGACGCCGTTTGTGTATCGGTGTATTCTCCTTTTCCCAACGTGTATCCCTTGGTTTTTGAAGACGTCCACAAGAATGACTGGTATCAGCTCGTAGCCAAGGCTCTTCAGTGCGAGCCAGCGGTGCATTCCATCCAAGATGACATTCGTCTTTTCATCAGCTATTATTGGATACTTTAGTACACCGTCTTTGAGGATTTCTTTTCTCAAGAGCTCAAGATACAGCGGAGAGCCTTTTTCATGCGGCTTAAGCTGGTCAACTGGCAGCAGCGTGACTTTTGCATCCGGGTTTTCGACCTTCAAGACTGTGGACGTCACATGATTCACCTTTCAGTGACTGAAGGTCGGAACTTCGATTTTTTCAGGCTCATATTCGACGAGTTTACCCGCGAGATACTGCTCGTAAGCGGACAGATCAAGCAGGCCGTGTCCGCTGTAGTTCATGGCGATGACTTTCTTTTCGCCTGTCTTCCTACACTTCAAAGCCTCTTCCACGACGAACTTTAGGCTGTGGGCGGTTTCAGGAGCCGCTATCAAACCTTCCGTTTGAGCCAGAAATTTGGCAGCCTCGAAGACCTCGGCTTGATTATAAGCCACTGAACGGGCGTACCCTTTATGAATAAGGTACGATATCAGCGGTGACATGCCGTGATACCTTAAGCCGCCAGCATGGACCGGTGGACACGCGTAGTCATGCCCTATCGTCAACATTTTGATGAGGGGAGTCATTTTGGCAGTGTCTCCGTAATCGTACGTGTAAATCCCTCGTGTTGTGTGTGGAACGGCTTTCGATTCGCAGGCAACGAATTCCGTGTTCGTCTTTCCCTTGAGCTTGTCCATCATGAAGGGGAAGCAGAAGCCGCCATAGTTGGAGCCGCCGCCTATGCAGCCGCAGACCACGTCAGGGTTCACGTCTATAAGTTCAAACTGTTTCTTTGCTTCTAACCCTATTATCGTCTGGTGCATCAGGACATGGTTTAGGACAGATCCGAGGGAATAGCGCGTGTCTTCGTGAGTTACAGTGTCTTCGATGGCCTCGCTTATGGCGATGCCGAGCGTCCCAGGATGATCCGGATTCTCTTTAAGCAGCTTTCTGCCAAAATCTGTCTGGTCACTCGGCGATGGAAACATTTCGGCTCCATACAACTGAGCCATGGTCCTTCTTCCCAGCTTGTTTTGATAACTCACACGAACCATGTATATCCGGCATGCAAGCCCGAAAAGAGCGGTTGCCAAAGCCAGGGCCGTGCCCCATTGCCCAGCCCCAGTCTCAGTGGCCAATCTCTTGATTCCCTGCTTTCTGTTGTAGTATGCTTGTGCAATAGCCGTGTTGGTTTTGTGACTGCCTGTAGGACTGAAGTTCTCACACTTGAAATAGATTTGCACGGGCGTCTTGAGGAACCTCTCAAGTCTTCTGGCGCGGTAAAGGGGTGTTGGACGCGGCAGTCTTAGGTACGCATCAAGCACGTCTTCGGGTATTCTGACGTACCGTTCCGTTGAGACTTCTTGTCCTACAAGTTCCTTTGCGAATATTCTTTCAAGAACGTTTGGGCTTATCGGCTTTAGCGTTGTTGGGTCCAATGGAGGTGGCAGAGGTTCTGGGAGATCTGCTTGTATGTTATACCATGATGTTGGCATTTCGTCAGGCTCTAACGTGGTTACATATTCTTTGGTTTTGCTCATCTGTGTCATATAGGCTTCACCCATGTACATTTCAGTGCATTTGTGCACGTTTATAGCCAAATTAGAGTGCAAGAACATATTTATACTTTATTGCACAAAAATGTACATTAAAGGAACCGTAACATGTGGAGCAACGTGAAAAAATATTTCGAAGGCCACCCTGAAAGGCTCAAGGTGGCACGCGTGCTAATCGAAAACGGGCTGAGCGTAAGAAACGGAAGAATCTACCTCAACGAAATAGAACTCCCACCAGTGCGCGTGGCCCGAGCTGCAGGGGTTGATAGACGGACAGTCAAAGAGACATTAAAAGCAATAGGAGCCAACCGGGAACTTCGACTCATATTTGAAGGCATAAGGTCTGCTGGACACTCGCTGAAGGAGATCGCCAAACACTTGAACCTCGGAGTGGTTGAAATAACGCCCGTTGACGCGAGAATGCCAGGCATTTTGGCCAATTCCGCGATGATTCTGGCAAAGAACGGCCTGAGCATAAGACAGGCAATCGTGGACGACCCGGAACTCTCGCCAGAACCCAAACTATCGCTGATTGTTGAGAGAAAAATCCCGGGAGAGCTCATCCCAGAACTACTGAACGTGAAGGGAGTGGCCAAGGTTTCAATCTATTAGGTAGCCAGTAGTAATCAATTGCAAAGCTATGAATATGAGCACACTTCACGTTGCCTAGCATTCATGGAGTCTAAATATTGAAAACACACGTTCTTGACAGAAAGGATAATAGACAACCTCAATCGCACTTTATATATTCATGGTCACGGATGGCTAACAGATGGCGAGAGTAGGCGTGTACGTTTGCCACTGCGGCTTGAACATCGCCGGAGTTGTTGACGTGGAAAAGGTTGCCGAATACGCCAAAACCTTGCCAGGTGTCGTCGTGACCAAACATTACACTTACATGTGTTCTGAACCTGGACAACGCATGATTCAGGACGATATCAAGGCTAAGAAGCTTGACAGGATTGTTATCGCAACATGCTCGCCTCGTATGCATGAAGAAACGTTCCGGAGAGCAGTTGCAGAAGCCGGACTCAACCCATATTTGACAGAAATAGTCAACTTGCGGGAGCAGGTCTCTTGGGCGCACATTCATGAGCCTGGAAAGGCAACGGAAAAAGCCAAAGCGCTTGTAAGAATGGGGGTGGCCCGCGCCCGACTCCTAGAACCGCTTGAAAAACACAGAGTGAGCGTTGAGAAAAGCGTGTTGGTTGTGGGCGGCGGAATCGCAGGCATACAGGCCTCGTTGGACCTTGCCAACGCAGGGTTCCCAGTCTACCTCGTAGAAAAAGCCCCAAGCATCGGCGGACGCATGGCACAGCTAGACAAGACCTTTCCAACTCTCGACTGCAGCGCATGCATCCTGACCCCTAAAATGGTTGAAGTGACCAAACATCCAAACATAACGATGCTGACGAACGCTGAAGTCACCGACGTGAAGGGCTTCGTCGGCAACTATGAAGCTTCAATCCTCAAGAAGCCAAGATACGTGGACGAAAAGAGATGCGTGGGTTGCGAACTGTGCACGAAAGTCTGTCCAGTCAAAGTTCCAGACAAGTTTAACGAAAACCTGGCTGAAACACGTGCAATATCAATCTACTCAGCACATGCCGCCCCCAAAATCGCCACAATCAATCCAGACCACTGCCTCAGACTGAAGCATGACAAAGGCGTTTGCGGCAAGTGCCAAGAGGCATGCGAAGCCAAAGCCATAAACTTTGAGCAGCAACCAGAAACAATTCAAGTCAAAGTGGGCGGCGTAGTCCTAGCCGTTGGTTCTGAGGTTTTCAACGCTTTAGAAATGGCGGAACTCGGTTATGGACGCTTCAAAAACGTCGTTTCAAACATCGAGTTTGAGAGGATTTCAGACGCATCTGGGCCGACAGGAGGCAAAATTCTCTCTCCGAAAGACGGCAAAACACCCAGAACCATCGCTTTCATCCAGTGTGTGGGCTCTCGAGACAAGCGTTTCCACGAATACTGTTGCCGAGTTGGCTGTATGGTAACCCTGAAACAAGCGATTTTAGCAAGGGAGAAAGTCCATGAAAACGTGAGAATATACGTCTGCTACATCGATATGCGAGCCTTCGGCAAGGGCTACGACGAGTTTTACAGACGGGCAAGGGACATGGACATAGACTTTGTTGCGGGCTTGCCCTCTGAGATTCACGCAACGTCAGACGGTTCACTCTACTTCGACGTCTACGACAAGGGAACGAACAAACTATTGCAGATACACGCGGATCTGGTCGTTCTTGGGACAGGACTTGTCCCGAACAAGAATCTTGCTGACGTCAGTGCACTGTTCCATGCTTCAAGGAGCGCGGACGGTTTTCTGTTAGAGGCACATCCCAAACTGAAGCCACTCGAGAGCGCCATGGCAGGCGTCTTTCTAGCAGGTGCGTGCCAAGGACCCAAGGACATACCGGACACGGTGGCGCAAGCAAGCGGGGCTGCGGCGAAAGCCATGGACTTGCTGTCACAGGGTGAAATTGAGCTTGAACCCTTGAAAGCCATAGTCGACGAAGACCTCTGCAGTGGATGCAAGATATGTGCGCCAATTTGCCCATTCCTAGCAATAGAAATGAAAACTGACATCGTTGACGGAAAAGAGAGACCCAGAGCTGAGGTTATTGAGGCAGTGTGCCAAGGTTGTGGTCTTTGCAGTTCAACGTGTCCGACTGGCGCCATCAAGATACAGCAGTATAGCAACAAACAAGTAATGACCCAGGTTGAGGCGGCCCTGGCTGAAACCTGTGCTGAAGGAGGAAAATGATTTGAGCCTTATCGATTTGATGTCAATGGCCAAACCCAACATCGAAACAAGGGACAAAATCCTAGCCAGGCTCAGCGGGAAAGAACTCGTGAACTGCTTCCAGTGTATAAAATGCACGAGCGGCTGCACCGCTCTGAAGCTTCTGGAACTGAAGCCGCATGAAATAATAAAACTCGTGAACCTGGGTTTCGTGGACGAACTGCCCTCCTCGGACATAATCTGGACGTGCGTAACCTGCCTGAAATGCGTGCAGAGATGCCCCCAGAAAGCCTCGCCTTACCACGTTATAATAGCCCTGAGAAACCTTGCCGTCGAAAAAGAAGCAAAGGTGCCCGAGGGATACTTGAAGGCCGTCTCACAAATCTTAGAAACGGGACAGGTAGAAACATACCAGAAAATCGTGACTAGAAAGATGGAAACTGTTGATCGTGAATGCCTGAAACTGCCCAAGATTAACCCTCCGAAACAAAGCTTTCAGGCTGTCTTCATGAAAGCCATGGAGGAAAAAAAGGCTTGAAGACGGCGGTTTTCTGGGGTTGCTGCATACTAACAAGCCAGTACGCCTATGAAATGTCCCTCCGCCAAGTTCTACCCAAGTTCGACATCGACCTTGTTGACCTCCGTGAATCCACCTGCTGCGGTGACCCCATAAAAAGCGTCAACGACTTCACAGCCAACTATCTTGCAGCGAGGGCTCTATCCCTCGCAAACTTGACAGGCTTGGAAGACCTCCTCGTCCCATGCAACCGCTGCCACTTCACAATCTCTGAAGCAAAGAAAACAATACAAGACAACGTTGATATACGCCAAAAAATCGTGGGCTTGCTGAAGGAAGAAGGTTTGGAGTACAACTCGAACATCAAGATTTGGCACACAATTGATCTTTTGCACGACTATGTTGGACTCGAAAAAATCAGGAAAGCAGTGACCAAACCGCTAAAAGGCTTGAAAGTCGCGAGCCACATCGGCTGCCAGATCATCCGTTACAGCGACTTAGGAAGGGTTGACGACGCTGAAAACCCGAAGAAACTTGACGAACTAATATGCGCCTTGGGTGCAGAAGTTGTAGACTACTCTGAGAAACTGGACTGTTGCGGTGCAGCGCTGACGCGTAGCCATCCTGACTCCGCGCTCTCACTGGCTGGATCCAAGCTTAAAGCGATTCAGAATTTGCCAGCAAACGGCTTAGTTGTCTCCTGTCCAGATTGCCAATTGATGTTCGACGCGAAGCAGAGAGACGCAGGGACAACGGTCGGAGCCAAACTTAACGTTCCAGTGGTTTACTACACACAACTGCTCGGGTTGGCTCTAGGCATCGAGGAAAAGAAGCTTGGCCTGGATTTGAATCAAAGCCCCGTTGACCAACTTCTGAACAAAATTTCTGTCTAGACGCCCAAACAACTTTTATTCCAGTAATTCTAAACTCTGTTTCTGAAAAAGGTGAAAAAGGATGGTAGATTTCAGTTTCACAGAGGAACAGGAGCTTTTCCGCAAGGCTGTACGAGAATGGTGCGAAAAAAACTTGCCTCTGGAAAAAATCAGGGAAATGGACACTCAAGGCTGGATTCCGCAGGAATTACTCAGAAGCATGGGCGAAATGGGACTGCTCATAATGACTGCACCGGAGGAACACGGCGGAACCGGCGCGGATTGGGTTACGGCGTGCGTCGCAGCAGAGGAACTCGGCTACGCAGACGTAAGCATCGCTCTGCCGGTGCTCTGGCTTGTAGAATCATCATGGGGCTACGTGGTCGACAGACACTGCAGTGAAACGGTACGCGAGGCAGTCATCCGCAAGGCCATCAAAGGCGACGCCTTCATAGGAATAGGCTCGACAGAGGCAGGAGGAGGCTCGGACGTTGCAGCTTTGAAATCCACAGCGCGCAAACAGGGAAACGAATGGATTCTTAACGGCGAGAAAACTTATATCAGCGGGACAGAAGAAGCCAAGAAAATGGGCGGAGGATATTTTGTCATTGCAAGAAGCTCAGCTGCACAGCCAGAAGCTTCACACCGTGGAATGACAGGCTTCTACGTGCCGATGAACGCGTCAGGATTGGAAATCAACAAACGCTATGAAGACATGGGAAGAATGGCAATTTCAACCGGCGGCTTCCTGATGAAAAACGTAAAGGTACCAGACTCCCACCGCATAGGCGAAGTGGACAAAGGATTCTACCTGACGATGGAAGGCTTCGATACTGCGCGAATTTTGATCGCAGCCGTTTGCACAGGCGCCACAAGACGTGCGTTGGACATAGGCATGGAATACGTGAAGGAAAGGAAAGCTTTTGGAAGACCTATTGGCAAGTTCCAAGGCATACAGTTTGAACTTGCAGACGATTGGGCGCAACTTGAAGCCCTACGATCCTTGACTTTCCGCACTGCATGGATGATGGATATGCGCTACAAGGAAAACAAGTTCTCACCGCTCGAAGTGACCAAGATGATAGCTGCGTGCAAACTCATGGCTCCGCATTTTGCCTTCGACTGTTACAAACACGCGATGATTTGGCTCGGTGCCTACGGATACACGAAAGAGTGCCCGTTGGAAATGGGATTGCGAGGCATAATGTCCTACTGCGTGGGTGCTGAGGGAGCAACCAACATTCAAAGAACAGTCATAGCGAGAGAGCTGCTGGGAAAGGACTTCATAGCCTACAAGTAGGCCAACTTCCCGCCTTTATTTATCCTATTTAAAGCAAAAGAGGATTATTGGAGCTGTCTTCTTAGGGCTTCTCTCAGAGCCGGCAGAACTTCGTACAGGTTGCCGACAACTCCGTAGTCCGCTATTTCGAATATCGGTGCCTCAGGATCTTTGTTGATGGCCACTATCACTTTAGAGTCGCGAATTCCAGCCACGTGCTGTATCACTCCGGAGATGCCGCAGGCTATGTAGAGCTTGGGTTTGACCTTGTGCCCTGAGAGCCCGATCCATTCTGAAAACCATTTCCTGTCTTCGACTAAGGGTCTTGAGCAGCCAACTTGGCCTCCGAGAACCTCGGCAAGCCCCTGCAACAATGCCATATCGTCCTTCTTCTCCAGACCTCTTCCACAGCAGACCAGATACTCGGCTTCTTCGACTTTCACACTGGAGGTTTCAAGCGGTTTTGTTTCAACAACCTCAACCTTCGGAACCTCGATCTTTGCATCCAACTTCACAACTTCCCCGTTTCGCTCTTGAGGGTCTGGCTTTTCAAATGCTCTTGCAGGCACAGTCACTATCTGCGGCTTCGACTTGAAAGTCACTCTTGCTACGGCGTTTCCGCCGTAGGTTATTCTATCACCGATCAACCTTCTGCAGTCGTCAACGCTCAGCCTGATGCAGTCGGGAACGCATCCAGCGTCAAGACGCGTCGCAAGTCTGGCGGCGAGAGGTTTCCCGTCTCTGGTGGATCCAACCATCAAGATTTCGGGGCGATGACTTGCTACCAGATTGTGCAAAACACTCAGGTAGGGTTCAGCTTGAAAACGCTCCAAAGCAGGGTTGTCTACCAGATAAACCTTATCTGCCCCGTACTTTATCAGGTCGTTTGCTTTCTCCTGCACGTTGTTTCCAAGCAGAACGGCAGCAACCTCCTGCTGCAACTTGTTCGCCAGCTCTCTGGCTTTTCCCAGCATTTCGAGCGTCAAGTCGTAAGCTTCTGAAAAGACCCAGATCCCCCTGTATTCGCTCATGCTGCTCACCTTCCAACCACTCCTTCCTGAATCAACGCCTTAGCGAGTTTTTCCGCAATTTCCTGCACCGTTTCACCTTTGATCATGATTTTCTTCCTCTCCATCCTGGGAGCCAGGACCTCCAGCACCTCAATCTTCGACGTTATTTTTTCCTTCTGCACGCCAATGTCTGCCAATGTCCAATTGACTATTTCCTTTTTCGAAGCCTTCATGATCATCATAAGAGAAGGAATTCTCGGCTGATTTATCTCCCTAGTGACCGTTACAACGGCAGGCATTTTCGCCCTAACAGTCTCGCTCGCATCTTCAAGCGCCCTCTCCGCAATGACGCCGTCGCCTTCCACCGAAAGCTTTCTAACAGAAGTTATCTGGGGCAGACCTAGAAGTTCTGACAATCTTGAACCTACAAGTCCAGAAAAACTATCCAGAGAAGTTTCGCCGCCGAGAATCAGATCAAACTCCCCCATCTTCCTCACCGCCTGAGCCAGAATGTAAGCCGTGCCTAGCGTGTCTACAGCCTCAACGACAGGATCATTAACAAAGTAAGCCTTGTCGGCACCCATTGCAAGGGCTTCCCGCAAAACCGCTTTGGCATCCTCTGAGCCGACAGTCAGAGTAAATATCTCAATCCCGCCGAGTTTCTCCTTGATCTTTATCGCCTCCTCTAAGGCGTTTTTGTCAAAGTCGCTGATTTTTCTAGGGGCGCCAGCGGTGATCAACTGTCTGGTCGCAGGGTCGACTTTCAATTGTGAAACATCAACCGCCTGTTTTAGGCAGACAATTATGCGTTTCAAATCATTCTACCTCTAGCAGTTAGCCTGAATCGGAAAACTAGAAACTTGACACTTGCAATAAAAAAGTTTCGCCTCACAAGCCACAATTAGCGCGCGCAACCGTTGAACCTGCATTTGTTGAACCTGGAATCATAAGAAGCTTTCTTTCGTCGGTTCTGTAAACTCTCCGTTTGGTTTGTCTCCCTGTAAACTTTCGTTTGGTAACCAGAAACGAGCCCATACGAAAAATCGGTTGATGACCATTTTCATTTTTCCTGTGTTGTTTTTCCCCAACCTATTCTGTTCCAAATTCTTTCGTGGAAATAATAGGCTATCGTTGTGTAGAGGTTCTGTTGAATCTTTCGGTGTTTTAAATCGGTGTGCAAAAACGGTGGCACATAGTAGGTATCTAAGCATTTAATTATGCGGTAACTTGGCTTATTGTAACGGTGGTTAGTGGGCTTGAAGGTTAAGGAATATCCAAATGGGACAATCCTCATGGACGGAAATGTCCTAGAGGGCGCGAATGAAGCGTATCAAGAAGGCAGAATAATTGAAGCTTTTGCTTTGCTTCATGCTTTCATTGAGTGGGAAATGACAAATCTCTACGAACAGCACCACTTGCGCAAAGGTGGAACTCTCATAGAACTGATGGACAAGAAAATCATGCAAAAAAAGTACAGGTTTGGATATTTACGATGTGAGCTTCGCAACAATGAACTAACTGATCAGAAAGAAGATCAAAGGCTTGGCAAATGGTATGAACTGCGGAATAGGATTATACACCGTTTAGTAGCCTATTCTTATCACAACTATCGTTGGAATAGAGTAACCAGAAAAGAAGTAGAGCAAGGATTTCACGAAGGAGAAGAAATAGCTGAACTGTTACGACTGAGCGCTTTGAGACTTTAGGGCTTGTTCCAGCAAATTCATCCACTTGTTCTTTTTCTGTTTCTGTAAAGTCCTCATCGAATTGGTGATCATGTAAAAAATGGTTCTGGTAACTTCTCATCGAATGGTTTTGACTGTTAACTTTCATCGGATGCCATAAGTAATTTATGCCAAAAGTGAACTACTGGAAAACAGAGGATGTGAGTTTAATTCCGAATCGCTTAATTCCAGAAGACCTTTGGAAGCAACTAATGCAAGGAACGCTTGATGGCGTAATCAGACAGTTGGATGCTTCCAATAAGCTTCTGTTAAATGGAGGTAACGAAGCAATATGCGCAGGACTCTATACATACGCAGTAGAAGAATATGGAAAGCTCCTTTTGCTAAAACAGTATGTTCCCTCGAATGGGAAAGTGACCATCGACTATGAAAAAATATTCAGAGATAAAAGACATGAGAATAAATATCGAGTTGCAATTGAGAACCTTAAAAAACAAGCGCCAGAGTGCACGATTCTTATGAAAGGCTTGTTTGACCCAGCAATGTTTGACCCTCAGATTTTCGACACGACAGCACCTATAGTCGCAGATTTCAAAACGCGAATGGCAACATTTTACTGCGATATTGCAGATTCTGGCGATGGCATCAAGCAAGTTCCACCTGTAGATAAAAGCCTACTTAAGAGTGCAATAGACAAACTGAAAATTATTGCACTTGCGATGACAATACTGTAAACTTATTTGTCATGGCGAGTCTGTCTGTCAAAACGAGCCCATAGCGGTTTCTCAATTTGACGAAACGAGTCCATATACGGTTTTAGGATTTTTCTTTTGTGAATCCTTTATGGCTTCGTCTTATTGTGAAGCATCTTGTGCGGAAGGTCGGCTGGAGAAGAAAACGCTGGCATTCGTAGTATTCTCGTTCAAGGTTGAAGGAAACGTTAAATTCTGAAGAACATGAAATAGGCAATAAGGAAGAGGAAATGTCTAAGAAAGCAAAAGGGAGAAAGCGAATCTATAATCCTGCCACTAAAACATCTTATCGAATACGTCAACGATCCTCTAACAAAGGCGCAAGAGGAACAATAATGGGCAAGTGGAAACCCCAGATCGAGACGAAGAAAAAGAAGAGGAAGAAATAGAATACTTGTCTTTGATAAGAGTCCAAGTGAGAGCCCATCGCTCTCATTTGATAAAAGCATACGTCGATACAGACATCATAATCAACTACTGTTGGGTTACATTCTTTTCTAATCAAAAAAGCAAAACATCGAAGTCAGTGTCACTAGTCAACAAAGGAGCAATGGGACTCTTCGACATGCACATATCGTTCTACACACTAATGGAAGTCTCTAGCCATTTCACGAATGCCTTCTTACAGCAAAAGGCGATAAAGAATGGCTACAGTTATGCAGAATCTTTCAGACAGAAAACCGCTTTTGACCTAGATGAAAAAGAACAGAAAACAATTTCCGAACTTGTCGAAAACTTGCGGAACAACCCATATTTGACATATGTTGACGTGGAACAGATGCAAGACAAGTTCTTTCCAGTCATCAAGCAATATCTTGATGGATACATAGAATTTGTTGACGCGTACCATTTGCGCACAGCAATCGAAGTTGGTTGTGATTATCTTGTAACAAAAGACGCTGGTTTCAGAAGGCATGCTCAAATTCTGAAAAGCAAGGAAGTTATCAAAGAACCCATAAACATCACATCTGAATCAGGTTTTCTAAACATTCTGAGGAAAAAGGAAAAGCCCGCTCGCTAGAAACTGGAGTCCTCGACAACTCTTGCGGGCGCGATAAGAAAGGGATTCGCTCATTCTTGATCTGTTGATATTTTTGCGTTTTGAATCAGAGTTAGCCACTTGTTTTTGCCTTTGACCTCAATTCCGCAAGCCTCAGCAGGAGTTTTCCCCTCAAGCCCTCCATGTCCTCGGATGTAATTATGGAAAATCTGATAACCTGAGAGTATCGGTGTGTCTTTTGTCTTGAGTCCTCTCATAGTCTTTTCTCTGTCTCGGATTTCACCGTTGAATCTTTCCATTTTGTTATTGTTCATATTTCCTGAGAGTTTAAAGACCGTGGCATCACTAAGAAAATCTATGAAGAAAGGGAAGTGGAGATTTTCAAGTATATCGACATAGACAATGTCAACAAAGAAGTCGGAAGCATTGAAGGGTTTACTGAGGACTTTTTGTTAAAACTTCCAACAAGAGCTCGGCAAATCATAAAAGAAAACGATGTTCTTATTCCTTCGCCTATTGGTTCTACAAAAGGAATTTGTATAGTGCCTAAAGAGTCTGAGGGGCAGATTTGTTCAACTGGTTTTATTGTTATTGAGACCAAATCCTTTGATGAATGTCTTTTGTACTTTGGAATACTGAAGAGTAACATAATGCAAAAGCAATTCTATCATTTCCAGAGTGGGAGTGTTCAGCCATCTATTTCGTCAAAAGCATTTGAAAAGAATGTGCAGATTCCAGTTCCTAAGGATGCGTGGAGAGAGAAATTCGCGGAACAGGTCAAGATTGCCATGAGTAAACTATTACAACTGAAAGTAGATCATTCAATGGAGCTTCAAAAATCCAAAGACATTTTTGAAAAGCTTGTCTTTGAAAACCTCTAAGTTACTCTGGTAAGGCGTTCTCTATGAATACCCGCGTTTTCTTCTCCATCCCTCTTTTCGCACAAGAAACTTCACGTCGCTACCCTTGTACGCCTTGTTCCATTCTCTAGCTTCTTTCTCAGCTTTCTTCTTTGTCCTGAAACGTTCTCCAGCAACAACTCGAATAGGGCTCTTTCCTTTTCGTCTAACAACAAGCCACTTTTTAGAAGATCGCCTATGATAACTCACATGAGCTCACAAAAGAAAAATGAGAACGTATTGGATACTGAAGCGAGATTAGACAAAAAAAACTTATACTCGAAACCTGATAGAACCAGAATGGAGAAACATTTGTCGGAAGATTGGCAATTCTGTTTTTTTGTGAAGGGTTTAGTCGCACCAGAAGAAGGAATCACGCTTGGAGACATAATGATTTTTGGGATTCCACCAAGTCACGATGCAAGTATATTCTTCAAGGCATCAACAAAACCTGAAAAGGACAACGACGCTCTGAGAAACGACTTACTAAGTAACTTGAGAAATATTGCCAAAGTTTATGGTTTGGTTTCAAACACCTATGTTGATGTTATGTCAGGCTCAAGTGCTTCGAAGATTTCTTCCGAACATCCCTTTGGCGACAAAAAACTCCGGACACATCGGCTTAATTCCAGTTCTTGATGAAGAACGACGAAGAAGAGATATTCCTCATCGAAAAAACCATAACAAAATATGAAGTGGTTAAGCCAATCTTTCAAGGGAAGGCAAAAGGATTCTTGAGAAACGCAATTGACTATTACTATCGTTCATTAAAAGATGACAAGTTAGAAGAGAAAATAATTGACCTCATAATTTCCTTGGAATCCCTATTTTCTAACGAAAGAGATGAACTAGGATTGCGATATTCGCTCAGAACAACATTTCTCTTAGGCGTGGGGCAGGAAGCTGAAAGACCCAACATCTTTAGAAAAGTGCAAACCCTCTATGGAAAGCGAAGCAAAGTGGTTCACGGAACCGAAGATGTGGACTTAGAATACAAGGACATTTCAACTCTTCAAGAGTATGTGAGAGAAGCAATCAAACGACTAATCCACATTGAAATGTCGAAACAAAAATTTCTAACGTTGCTGGATGAATCTGTATATGATGAAGAGAAAAGGGTACTTCTAAATCAAATAGTGATGGAGGCAATGAAGAAGTGGTAAATAGCTACCCTGCCATGACAGATAAGTTTACAGTATCTCACCAAACGAAAGTTTACAGGGAGACAAACCAAACGGAGAGTTTACAGAACCCTTTCGTCCATAGAAACCCGCGACCCGGTTAATAGTTGATCAAATGTATTTCTAATGTATTTTCTTATTCGCCTAATAATGATTATGCGGTTAGTGCGCGCTGGACAAGATTTTTATTCACATGGACATATTCTCGGATGGGTGAAGGAAGTTGTCTTGGTACATAGAATTGGGAAAAGCTGCAGATACTTTGGTGAATTATGTTCTAAGAGTGAAGAAAGAAGAGGACGTTCTCATATATGGGGATGACATTGTCGATGCAGCTGTGTTAAATGCAACAGCTGCAGCGGTTAAATCCGCGGGCGCAACGCCCACCATAGTTATTCACGAGACGCGAGAAATCTCTTTCACTGAACCTCCTAAGCCTCTTGCTGCAGCAATGATGGACTCAGATGTCACTGTGGAATTTTCAGCTCGGGCCATACTATACACTCAGGCGCAGACAAACGCTCTGAAGCGGAACCGGGCCTACATTTGTCTAACGTCACTTGACCGTGAAGCAATGGTCAGAACCTTAGGTTGGGTGAACTATCCGAAAATGGTTGAGTTGGGAGACAAGCTTGCAGAGATGACGACTAAGGCTGACGAGATTAAGATAACCAGTCCCTCAGGGACGAACTTTGCCGCCAAGATTGGCGGACGAAAATTCGAGAACTTCGGCAGCACCGCCGACAAAAGAAAAGTGATAATGTTAGGTGGACAGACGGGCGGTTCTCCAATTGAAGAGACAGAAAACGGCGTCTTGGCATTCGACGGAAACGTGTGGCCTCCAGACGAAATCAAATCGAACATAAGAACACCGATAAAATGTAAGGTTGAAAAAGGTGTAATAAAAGAAATCTCTGGCGGCGTAGAGGCTGACATACTCCGGACTTATTTGGCAGGCCTCAAAGATCGCAATATGTATCGGATAGCTCACATCTGCTATGGATACCATCCTAAGGCAAGAGTAACAGGCGATATATCCGAGGTCGAGAGGGTTTGGGGTTGCTTCCAAGTTGGCTGGGGTTCCCAAGGGCCACTTCTCAGACCAGACCTTAAGGGTGCTTATGGATGGAGAGCCGCGTCGCACGACGACGGCATCATATTGAAGGCATCAATATACCTTGACGGTGAACCAGTGCAGAAAGATGGAAAGTTCGTCCATCCAGAGTTGTTGCCGGTCATAAAAGAGTTGGGCGTTGAACAATAAGATCGCGAATCCTCTTTTTTTGGCACTGCCCCGGTTTTTGCTTCTCAAGGCACCGATTGTGGCAAAGACCGTAAGGCGCGTATGTCTTCACCAAGTTGGAAAGTCAAAAAAGGGGAAGAGAGAGGCTCTTTACGCTAGCAGCTTTCCGTCTTTCATCACTGGTTTTCGGTCAAGGATCCATGTTGGTTTTGGAATGATGAAGTCTTGATGCAGGTCTGCGGAGACTTTGCCGCCCATGTGAGAGTTGTCACCTATTGCCAAATGCACAGTTCCTTTGATTTTCTCCGATTCAAGAATGTTGTCGGGGCGCTTCGCGTTTGGGTTAGTTCCTATTCCCAGCTCTGCCAGGTTCCTTCGGGAAATGTAGGGTTCTTCTTTCTTCTTGAAATCTAACAGATTTCTGTACTCATCGCCGATTTTTCCCCCACCGATTATTTCGGTCACGTGTCCATTCTTGAAAATCAGTGTCATTTTTTCCTTGAGGTCTGGATACCAGTTTGGCTCCACTACAAGCTTGCCGTTGGCGGTTCCTTCAACTGGTGCGCAGTAGGCTTCCCCTGAGGGCAGGTTTCCCCATGCTCCTTTCTCTATGAAGATTCCGGCATCAACCATGCCTTTTCTGTCTTTTACGCTGAAAGTGATGTCTGTTCCTCCGGGAGAAGTGACCTTTGCTTCATTGGCTTTTGTAATCCACTCAGCGATGTTCTTTGTTTCCTTGTCTATCTCACGGTAGTCTGCGGCCATCGGTCCGCCAGGATAAAACATTTCGGCCACGAACATTGGCATGCTTGCAACTCTCGTTCCGGCTTTGCAAGCGTTGACTCTGGCATCTGTGTGAGTCAGCGAATAGGTTGTGATGGCGACAGCTACGTCCGCACTTTTCATTTTCCCTTCAACGTCTTTTCCGGGGTAGGTTCCATGTTTGCCTATTGATGGGTAAACGAAGAACTCAACCTTACAGTCGGGAATCTTTTCCGCAGCGATTTCACTCACAGTTTTTGCCAGGAGAGATCTTTCAACGGCTTCTGTCAGCTTGGTGCTGTCTTTCGTTTTCCACTCTTCCGCTGTTGGGATGTCTGTGACCACTGTCAGTTTTTCGCCTTTCTTGAGACCCATGTTCACCTTCAGCATGTTCACAACGCCATCAGCCAGCTTCTTTCTGTCGATCACGTTTTTCACCTTCTACGAGACAAAGTGGGACATTAGAGTTTACCAAGCTTCTTGGCAAGTTTCGCAAGCTCCGGATGCACGATGGAGCCTTTGTCGAATATCTGTTTGCCGTCAAGCCAGACGGAAGTGTTTAGGCATATGCCGTCAGTGTGTGAAGGCGCGGCTATTGGTTCGCCTCCGGTCAGCATTTGACCGACGTAGCCTATTCCCCATTCGGTGGCTCCCCACACTCTTTCGTCTTCAACTATGTTGCCTGTGAGTCTGGCACCTGGGTTCACTCCGTAACAAACGTGGGCCATTCTCAACATTAATGGATTGTTGAAGCTTTTCAGCCAGGATTCGAAAGACTTTGCGTCCTTTTCGCCTTCTATTTTAATGATTTTTCCTTCCTTCACGTGAAGTAGTATGGGCGACTTGACCAAGCCGATCGGGGGGACAACTGAACCGTCGAAGGCTATTGTGCCATTGATAGACTTGAAGACTGGCGACCAGCCTATTTGCCCGCCTAACATGTGAGATCCAGGAGTGTTGGCGTATCCGACCTCGCATATTATCGGTCTCTTCGGGTCATTGTTAAATTCAACGTTTCCTCCAGCTGGCGTCGTCATTTTTATGTGTTTAGCAGCTTTTGTCAACGCAATCAGCTTGTCCTGAAACTTGCCCAGGGTCGGCAGATCAACTCTTGCAATCACTCTCACCATCATGTCGACGTTCATGCCAACTAAGCACATGTGCCTGAGCTTCTTGTTCTCTTTCATGGCTCTCTCGTACGGCGTTGAATACAGAAGCCATTCATTGTTGTATTCAACCCACGCGTCAGCACAGTTCAAAGCAGCTGTCAGTGCTTCCACCGGAAGCATTGGATCGGCTGCCTTGCCGACGCCCAGTGGCGAGGCAGTCCATATGACCATGGGTTTTGCTCCCACGGCAAATGCTGCTGCAGCAGTCGCATCAACTACTCTTTGGTCTGATTCGGTATCTGCTGTTATGACGAAGGTTTCGTCCTTCTTTAGCTTGTACATTTCGGAGACTAGCTTGTGTGCTGCTCTGTTTAGCTCGTATTCGTAAAATTGTGGCATTTTCTTTCACCTTTTTCGAATTAGGTCTATTCTTTGGAAAAAGAATATAAGACTTTCTGAGAACGGTTCACTGGTCGAAATTAGTGTGATAAATATGGACGTTTTCGAAGCTATCATGAATCGCAGGAGTGTGCGTCGGTACAAGCCTGATGCCGTTCCACGTGAGCTGACTGAAAAGATGTTGGATGCAGCTCGCTGGGCGCCTTCTGGCAGCAACATTCAGCCCTGGAAGTTCATTGTCATAGAGGAGAAGAAAATCCTTGATCTCGTTCGAAAAGTTTCGCCTGGCTACCTTGGAGAGGCTCCTCTGGCGATAATTGTTTGTTCAGACAGGGATAAAGAGTACAGAAGAGGTGGAGCTCTGGGGAGGGATTACTTGTCGGTGGCAGACTGCTCGATGGCCGTTGAAAACATGCTCTTGGCAGCCCATGCACTTGGATTGGGAACTTGCGTCGTGAAATCTTTTGCTCGCACCGCTGTCAAAGAATTTCTCGAAATTCCGGAAGGAATCGAGCCTGAACTTCTGGTGATTGTCGGCTACCCCACCCATGTCCCAGCGCCCCCAGCGCGAATTCCCCTGGGAGAAACAGCTTTTCTAAACAAGTATGGTCACAGGTTTCCGACAAGTCTGGAGGCTTAAGAGTTGGCTGCGAAGAGACTCTCGGGTAATGACTACCTCTTCGAGGTGGCCGTTTTTCTAGCCACTAGCGCACAAGGTTGTCTTAACGAACCGCCGCTCTACGGACCTTTCAGGTTGCTTGACGCGTTGAGCAAGCTTGCTGAGCTCCCAGACTACGTGACAGGATTGGCTCCTGACCCCTTCTTGAAGGAAGTAAAAGCTATTTTGGATGAAAAAAAGTTACTCGTAATGTATGACGTGGAAGGCTTCAAGAAGGCTATTGACGAGATAGTGGAGAAGTTCGCGAGAGAACTCAAAACTAGATACTTGGACGCAAGATAGCTCGCACACTGGTTAATAGAACTGGAAGTAGAGAAATGAGCAGAAAGGTTTCGTCCTATCGCTGGGTATTAGCGGCATTAACATGGCTGATGATGTTTGCTCTTGGAGCGAGCTGGTTTTGTTTTACCCCTATGATGACAACACTGGCCAAAGATATGGCTCTGTCTTATGAGCAACTTGGCATTCTTGTAGCGTTGGTTCCACTATCACTAGTCATAGTATGCATTCCCGGCGGGTTGTTTGCTGACCGTTTTGGCATTCGGATAGCAGTCTCGGTAGGGGGAACAATAATGGGAGTATTTGGTTTGCTGAGAGGATTTGCCACAGATTTCACAACATTAGCTGTGTCCACGTTTCTGTGTGGAGTGGGCTATTCCGTAGCATACCCAAATCTGCCTAAGGTTACAGGTATGTGGTTTTCACCGAAAGAATATGCATTAGCAAGCGGCGCTATGTTCACAGGCATGGAGGTAGGCATAGCATCCTCGCTGGTTCTGACTCCTGCCGTGCTGCTTCCTTGGACCGGATCTTGGCAAGGTGTCTTCATCGCCATCGGAGCTTTGAGTCTGGTCATGACTTTGACCTGGATACTGTTTGCTAAGGAAAGACCAAAGCCAGTAGCTAACTCCTTTCACACAGATTCTTCCAGCCACATCGACAGGGTTCCGTTTGGAAAATCTCTTTCCATCGTGCTCCGAAACAAACACATGTGGATCTTAATGCTGACGACTTTCTTCCTGCTCGCGCCTCAAATCGGGCTGCTTGGGTTTCTTCCAACGATGTTAACGTCAAAGGGATATGAGCCTGCCACGGCAGGACTGATTACGTCGATGATATCATGGTTCATGATTCCTAGCAGCTTTATCATACCCATGGTTTCTGATCGTGTAGGCCTGAGGAAACCCTTCATTTGGGTGGCGTCGATCATCGCGGCAGGTGCTCTTTATTTCGGCGGAACAACGACAGGAATCCAGTTGTGGTTTTGGGTGATCTTGTACGGGTTTCTCATTGGAAGCATGGCGCCAATAATATTGGCAATGCCGCTGGAGTTGGTGGGAACATCGTATTCGGCAACCGCAGGTGGCTTCACCCTCGTTGGCGGATATTTGGGAGCTATGGTTGCGCCGTGGCTGGTGGGCCGTCTTTCAACGGCGACAGGATCCTTTGTTCCAGCTGTAATCGTGTGCACAGTCATGACAGGAACTGAAGCTATTTGCGGTCTGATGTTGAAAGAGACTGGCTCTCAGAGTGCCTGAAAAGGAAGCTAGAACAATCACTTTTGGAGAAGGTGGCATGCTACATAATGGTCAGGTTCCACCATCACAAAGGTCGGCGCCGTAGATCTGCAAGTTTCGTTTGCGAGTGGGCACCTAGTGTGAAAACGACAACCCGGCGGAGGGTTAATGGCGCTCGGGACCTCGCCTCTGGAGGGTACTCCTCTTGGCTTCAGCATCTCTTCTTGATCTGTTAGCACAGGTACTGAAGAGAGCAGCATCTGCGTATAGGGATGCAAGGGGTTTTGGAAGAAAACAGCTGTTGGAGCGTACTCGACGATTTGGGCTAAATACATTATTGCGACTCTTGAAGCCGCGTTTCTCATAAGGCTAAGGTCGTGGGTTATGAACAAGTATGATAAGTTTAGTTCTTGCTGGAGCTTCATGAGCACCTTCATTATTTTTGCTTGGATTGAAACGTCTAGAGCTGAAGTAGGCTCATCAAGGACTATGAAAGAAGGGTTAGTTGCGATAGCTCTGGCAACCGCGACGGCTTGTCTTTCGCCTCCTCCCAGATCCCGGGGTCTCCTTTGCATAAAGTCTTTGGGGGGTAACTCTACAGCCTCAAGCAATTCAACAACTCTCTTACTGCGTTCATCACGATTCTTTGCCAATCCGTGTATCCTCAAAGGTGTTTCTATGAGATCTTTTATGGTCTTTGTAGGATTGAGGGAGGATGCTGGATCCTGGAAGACTATCGCCATCTCTCTTTTCAAGCGCTTGGGCCGTCTTTTGGCATGCACCGATACGTCTTCGCCTTTGAATATTATCTTACCCGATGTTGGTGTGTAAATTCCGATTATCACATAACCCGTTGTACTTTTGCCAGAGCCAGATTCACCCACGAGACCGAAGGTTTCGCCGGGTTTAACCTTGAAGTTTATTGCGTCGACTGCTCTAACCACTCCGAAAGAAGTCTTGAAGTGTTTTGTCAGGTTTTCTACAACCAGCAAGTCCTTGTCATTGTCCATGAAGTTTCATCTCTTACCGTAAAGCCAGCAGGCAACCTTATGGTCGTTGGTATCACGATCGAAGAATGGCGGATTCTCCTTCCTGCATATTTCAAATGCGTAACTGCAACGAGGGTGGAACCTGCAACCTGGCGGAGGGTTTATGTAGTCTGGAACTCTCCCCTTAATTCCTTCGGAGAAACCTGCTCCGCTTAGCTTGGGAACAGATGCTAAGAGTCCTTTAGTGTAAGGGTGCAGAGGGTTCGAGAATAAGTCTTTGGTTTCTGCGATCTCGATCATGTTGCCGGCGTACATAACGTAAACTGTATCGACGGTACCGCGTATCGTTCCAAGAGCATGAGAAATCAAGATTACTGATAACCCCTTTTTCTCAACAAGATTCTTCATAAGACGCAGAACCTGGTCTTGTATCGTTACATCCAAGTTCGTTGTCGGCTCATCGGCAACCAGAAGATCCTTGGCAGTAGACAGAGACATCGCGATACAGATTCTTTGCCTCATGCCCCCACTTAGCTGGAATGGGTAGCTGTCCAGTACTCTTTCCGGGTCGGGCAAAGCAACCTCCTTCAAAGCCTCTATAGATTTTTGGCGAAGTGTCTTTTTTGAAGCTGCTTTGATGTCGATATTGCCCGAAAACTTGATAACGTCCGCAAGGAGGTCTCCAACTTTGAACACTGGGTTGAGTGCGGCCGTCGGATCTTGAAAAATCATGGTTATGCTCTTTCTTCTCATCTCGCTTAGTCTCTTATGGTCCATCTTAAGTACGTCGTCACCTTTGAATTGTATGTCCCCTCCGTCTACTGTGGCGTTTGTAGCTAGAATTCTGAGAACTGCCTTCATGGTGGTGGTTTTGCCGCAGCCAGACTCGCCGATGATACCCACTTTTTCTCCTTGGTGCACTGTCAGGTTTACTCCATTCAGGACCTTCAGCTTGCCCAAGTAAGTCTTGTAACCTATGCGAAGATTTTTAACCTCTAACAGGGGCTGCGTGCTACTTTGCCTCCTCAACGAATATGTCTCGAATCCCGTCTCCTAACAGATTGAACGCCAGTATTATGAGAGTGATGGCCATGGCCGGAAAAATGGTTAGCCACCAACCTTGGCGCAAATATTGTCCGCCCTCGGCAACCATAGTCCCAAGATCAGGTGTTGGAGGTTGAGCGCCCAGTCCTACAAAACTCAACGCGGACCCTAGAAGTATGACCCAGCCGACATCCAGCGTCACCTTCGTCAAGATTGGACCGAGGCAGTTCGGAAGGATTTCGCTGAATATCGTATGGGAGGAACTTGCACCCATCACCTCAGATGCTTGAACAAAGTATTCATTTCTAATCGCGGACACCGTGTTGTAGGTCAACCTGGTGTACCAAGGCCACCACATTAAAGATACAGCCATCATTGCGTTAAACACGCCTGGAGTTAGTACTGCCGCAATAGATAATGCCAGCACCAGTGGAGGCACGGCGATGAACATGTCTGCTACTCTCATAATCAGGGTATCTATCCAAGTCCCCCTGTAGTATCCTGCTATCAATCCCAGTATCACACCAGGCGGAACGACGAGCGCCAAGACTACTGCAGCCATCATAAGAGAGTATCTGAATCCAAAGATAATTCTGCTAAGGACGTCCCTCCCAAATTCATCGGTGCCAAACAGATAAGTGGAGCCAGGGGGCTGGAGTGCGTGTGGAAAGTCTGTGAATAGACCCGCATGCTGAGGATAGGGCGCCACAAAAGGAGCGGCGAAAGCTATTATTACTGTAGCGACAGAAATCACGAGTCCTATTGTGGAAAGTGGGCTTCTTGAGAATCTATACCACTTTCTTTTCAGGTCGAACCTGGTTGAAAAATTCCTAAGATTCTCAATCACTCGGATCCGCATTATTCGCCTCTCTCCATCAACCTGATTCTAGGATCCAAGTATGCGACTACGATGTCTACCAATATGTTTGCGATAGCATAGATGATGCCTATGACCAGAACCAACGCAACTATTCCGTTAAGGTCTTTGTTCAACATATATCTTATGCCAAGCTGGGAGAAGCCTGGCCAATTGAACACCGTCTCGACGAGAAAGGCGTTAGCCAGCAAAGCGGCTATGTCCAAACCCATTACCGTAATCGCAGGAATCAACGATGGCTTGAGCAGATATTTGAATGTTATAGTCCTTTCAGGCAAGCCTTGAGCTGTCTCCATTAATATGTAGTCCTTATCTTTGTTCTCAACCATTCCAGCTCGTATTATCCGCGCGTCTTGCAACATGCCCCCCAGGCAAAGTGCCACTGCGGGCAACACCATGTGATATACTTGATCCACAGCATTGGTGCCGGGTCCTTGGACTGGGAACCATTTCAGCCACAAACCGAATACTAGCTGGAATATTATGGCCAGCACGAAGGCTGGGATCGATATTCCCACGTAAGAGACTATCCTGACGATGTTGTCGGGCCACTTGTATGAGTATCTGCCTGCGACCACACCAAGAGCAAAAGCTCCGGTCACTGAAAAAACGGCAGCTAGACCTATCAGCTCAAGGGATGCGGGAAGGGTTTGAATAATATCGAGCGTGACGCTTTGCCTTGTGAGGGTAGAATAGCCCAAATTAAAATGGAAAACGTCATACAGCCAGTAAAAGTACTGCGTGTATAGTGGCTGGTTCAGTCTCAGTTGAATCCTCAACTGATCAACGACCCACTTTGGGGCATCAGGGCCAGCCAGCATCAGCGCAGGATCTCCAGGCAGTACTCTCGACAGTACGAAGACCAGCACAGACAGACCAAACAAGGAGAAAATCACTAAGAATGTTCTTCTTGCAATATAGGCCCAAATGTTCATGATACTCACGGCACAGTGAAGATATAAAAAGGTTGGAAGAAACTTAAAAAGTCTTTCACTTTCAACGCTTTCTACAGGTGCAGCGAAAAGGGGGATGAAACAGGTGCTTGCCTCGCATGCTGAAGCTATCGATGACGTGGTGAAAAGCGTTCAGGCTACGCAATTTAACAAAGAAAAAAAGGTTTCTGAAGTTTAGACAGTCTTGCCTGTGCTAATGTGATTCAATTTTCCAGAGTCTGTACACCCTATCGTAGCCCATTATCGTCTGTGCTTGAGATGGGTTTACAACGTTCGGAATCTTGACGTAGTTCTGAATAGCAACCGTGATCCTGATGTCGTAGATGAATATGCTCGGGCAGATATCCATTATCTGTTTTTGAATGTTCCCGTACTTGATGAACCTCTCGGTCGTGTTCACCGTCGACAAGGCATCTTGTATCATCGTGTCTATTGTGCTGTTTTGGAGCCACTCGCCCTGCTTCCACGAACCAGTACCAGCTGACATGTACCTTGATGTTAGCAGAGCGCCGGCTTCAGGATAGTCAGAATCCACTAGTATGTTGTAGATGTGAGCGGTGGTGTTCTCGTTGGCCATTTCCTGCACTACCAAGGTCCAGAATGTTTTGACCAGCTGAACATTCAGTCCAGTTGCGTTGTTGACAGCCGAGGCGAAGAGCAGCGCATCCTTTTCTCTCTCGGGGACATCTGCGATCCAGTGGAAATAGATTGGATAATTGCTGGGGTTATTGACTATGTCTGGGTAATACTTGGACAGCTTAAGCTCTGCTTGAGCCGCAGTAGCGTTGTTGGAGTATAATTGCGTGTTTGCATATCCTCCTACTCCGTAGGGCACACAGGATGTCGCCAAATTGTACCTTGCGTATATCTGTGACATTATGTCGCTATAGGGGGTGGCAAATGCCAAGGCCCTTCTGACGTGTACATCATCCAGCGGTGGGTCCTTCGTGTTCAGCATGAAGTAGTATTCGGAAGTCTGTGGCCAGCTGACATCAGTGATGTTTGTCGCTTGTCCCAGCGTAGCTAGATTCTCGGCGGAAAGCCATGAATCCGTTACTTCCAGCTCTTGACTCAACATTTCGTTTACCTCCGTGGTTGAGCTGCCCGTTGTCCACAGCTGCGTTACGTTGGTAGGGGCAAGAGGATCCACAGTGTTCCAGTAATTGCTAACGAGGTTGTACTTGAACCATTGTGACACGCTGGCTTCCACAACCGTGTAAGCTCCTGAACCAGCATCATGCGTGGTCAGCCAGGCAGTAGCATAGTCTCCAAAGTCGACGCCGTATGCTCCAGGCTTCACGAGGTTAGCCATTACCTGTGCTTTTTCAACGATGTAGAGCCTCACGAGCGAGGTTAAGAACGGGCCAAAAGTCGTGTTTAGTGTGAACGCTGCTACGTTCCCGCTTGCGACAGCATTGGTCACGTAAGGTGTGAATAGGTATGCAACGCCTTGACCTATCGTCAGCAGCCTTCGCATACTGAATGCGACGTCCTCCGCCGTCAGTGTATTGCCACTGTGGAATTTTATGTCTGTTCTTATCGTGAAGTTGTATTGTAAACCATCCGCTGAAGTCACCCAGCTTGAAGCAACCCATGGCAGTACGCCTCCGCTTGGATTTGGATAGACTAGCGGGTCGTAGAGATTACACAAGCTAGTTGTGCTGCACTCATCATTGCCAACAGCCGGGTCGATATGGTTAGGGTAAGCAAAGCCAATTCTCAAGTCTCTCTCTACAAACGCAGTTGTTGGAGCCGGAAGCGTTACATAGTATGCTACAGCAGCGATTGCGGCGACGATGATTACGATTGCTATTATAGCAGCTTGCATTTTCGTAATAGCTGAACGATTAAAGAATATTCTCACTCTCTTATTCCTCCGTGTTGTTATCGGTCTCTATGTATCAGCCTATATTGTTATATATAATTTTCGTGTTGATTTGGAGGTGGCTCGAACCCGTAGAGCCGGGAATGAGTCAGCCCTACCTTCTGGTAGAGGTCAGCCATCATCTCAGCGTATTTCCATGAGGTCACGACGGGGTCTAAGACTGGAACTCGAAGTTTGCTTATTAGTTCCTTCATGAAACCGGATTCAGCTGTACATCCTAAGACTATCACTTCAGCCCCATCCTCTTCGATTGCCTTCTTTGCTTCCGCAAGAATCGCCTTTTTCAGTTTCTCTGGCTCCTCCGCCATTCTTGGAACCGCGAAGTTTACCACTCTGAAGGAAGCAAGCTTCCTATCAAGTCCATACATCTGCACGTTGCTTTCCATCTTAGGAATACATTTTCTTCTTCCCACTATGATAGAAAACTTGTGTCCGAGGGTTGCCGCCACGTGCATAGTAGCCAAGGCTACCGGAACGACTGGAATTGAAACGAGTTCTTGGGCTTCTCTGAACCCAGGGTCGTAGAAGCAACCTATGATGACGGCGTCGTATCCTCCCTTTTCCGCCCATTTAACCCATTCCAAGGTTTCACCAAGGTTTAGATGCTCGTAGTAATGGTACTCCAGATGGGCTGGGCCTCTGCTCAGGTGAACAACTTTTGCTCTTACATCCCGCCTCTTAATCTTCCTGATTGTCTCCAGCACGTCCTTGTCAAAAACATCGGTGCCTACCGGACTTATGTACAGGATTTTCAGCATAGCAGTTCTATTGATTTCTTGCCAACAGAGAAATATAAGGTTTGACATCCACCTTTTTGGGCGGGGATGTGTAGATATTCTGCTTAGAAGGATTTATGTTCCGTTCTTTTGATTATTTCGTTCTGTAGTTCTGTGCTGAGGTTTACAAAGTAATCGCTGTATCCCGCAACTCTCACAAGGAGGTCCCCGTATTTTTCTGGGTGTTTCTGTGCCTCGCGAAGGGTCTCAGCGTTTACTACGTTGAACTGGATGTGATGGCCGTCGAGTTTGAAGTATGTGCGGATGAGATGCGCCAATCTGTCCAGCCCGTCTTCGTCAGCCAAGAGTTCTGGGGCGAATTTCTGGTTGAGGAGAGTCCCGCCGGTTCTGGCATGATCTATTTTTGAGACGGATTTTATTACTGCCGTGGGGCCTTTTCTATCTGCTCCTTGGACGGGCGACACACCTTCTGAGACAGGTTCTTTTGCCTTCCTTCCGTCTGGAGTAGCGCCTAGAGCTTTTCCGAAATAGATGTGGACGGTTGTGGGCAACAGGTTTATTCTGTAGTGTCCTCCTTTCGTTGTGGGTCGTCCTTCTACTGAGTCGTAGTAAGCCTCAAAGACTGCTTTCATGATGTTGTCCGCGTATTCATCATCGTTCCCGTATTTCGGGGTTTTATTCAACAGCGTCTGACGAAGGTTTTCATATCCGTCAAAGTCAGCTCTTAGGGCGGTGAGCAATTCTCTGAGCGTGACTTGTCGTTTGTCGAAGACCTGATACTTGATTGCCGTCAACGAGTCTGTTATTGTACCAAGACCGACGCCTTGGACATAGTTGGTGTTGTATCGGGCTCCACCGTCGTTGTAATCTCTGCCCTTTGCTACACAATCGTCTATGAGTAGTGAGAGAAACGGTACAGGGAGATGTTCAGCGTACAATCGTTCTATTATGTTGTTCCCTTTGATCTTGATATCGATCAAGTAGTTGAGCTGTTTTTTGAATGCAGCGAACAGTTCGTCGAAGGAACTGAACTCGGTAGGATAGCCCGTTTCAAGTCCAATCTTCTTTCCCGTTCCCGGGTCCAAACCGTTGTTTAAAGTGATTTCAAGCACTTTGGCCAAGCTGAAGTACCCTGTGAGAATGTAGCATTCTTTGCCGAACGCTCCTGTTTCTACGCATCCGCTTGCTCCTCCGTTTCTTGCGTCTTCGATTGCCTTCCCCTGTCTTAACAATTCCTGAATCATGACGTCGGTGTTAAACACTGATGGTTGTCCAAAACCTGTTTTTATGATTCTCAATGCTCTTTTCAAAAAATCGTCCGGAGTCTTCTTGCTTATCTGCACCATGGAACTGGGTTGGGGAATTCTCATTTCCTCTACGACGTCAAGTATCAGGTACGAAAGCTCATTCACGGCATCTGAGCCGTCAGATTTCACCCCACCCGTGTTTATCAGTGCGAAATCATTGTAAGTGTTGCTCTCTTCCGCAGTGACTCCTACTTTTGGCGGCGCTGGGTGGTTGTTGAATTTTATCCAGAGCAGTTGCAGGAGTTCTTCAGCTTTTTCTCTTGTCAGACTTCCGTCTTCAAGCCCTTTCTCGTAGAAAGGATAGAGATGCTGATCAAGTCTCCCAGGGTTAAACGAGTCCCAGGGGTTTAGTTCTGTCACAACTCCGAGGTGAATGAACCAGTAGTACTGCAGAGCTTCCCAAAAGTCTCGCGGCGCATTAGCCGGAACATGGCTGCACACTTCGGCTATCTTTTTCAGTTCTTTTCTCCTTTCTTTCTTCTTTTCTGTTTTTTGCAACTCTCTTGCTTTCTCGGCATGTCGCTCCGCATAGCGTATCAGAGCATCGGCAGTGATTTCCATTGCTCTGAGCTCTTCCATCTTTTCGTATGCTTTTGGATCACGCAAGAAATCGAGCCCTTGCATGCTTGTTGCGATGTCTTTTTTGAAGTCAACTAAACCTTTTCCGTATATCTTGTTGTCCAAAACCGTATGTCCTGGGGCTCTCTGTTCCAGAAATTCGGTGAATACGCCTGCCTCATAGGCGCGTTTCCATTCGTCAGACATCTTGCCAAAAATTGTGTCCCTTATTGACCTGCCCTTCCAAAATGGAATGATATCCTCCTTGTAGGTTCTCTTTGTTTTCTCGTCAACAGAGTATGGCGTCTTTTTTCTTGTGCTGAGGATTTTGAGATCTTCGAGGCTGTGGCAACATATTTCCGGGTATGTTGGAACCGCTTTTGGAACGGGCCCTCTTTCACCGACGATTAGCTCCCCATCACCGACATAGATTGTCTTGTTTTCAAACACATGTTTAAATGCGAGTGCCCTTCGCACAGGCGCGGATAATTGGCTGGCAACATCGTTCTTATAGAACTCCGTTATGAGAACTGCTCTTTCTGATGAGATGAAAGGTTTCGTATTAACACTCTGTTCTCTTAGCTTCCTAACTCTTCCGTTCATGTTATCCTCCTCCTATTTTCACTCTCAATCCAAGACCCTCAAGCTCTACTTTGATTCGTCTCAAGTTTTGGTCTGAGGGAGATCGAGTTTTGCTTAGCTTGTAAGTCCTGCCCAAACCTGTATATTTCTCGGTTCCTGCTCTGTGGTAAGGAAGAAGGCTTATGTTTTTTGTTCCACACGAAATCATTAATTCGGCAGTTTGAGTGACGTTGTCTTCACTATCGTTTATTCCCGGAATGATTGGAAAGCGAACCAGAACGTTGCTTCCGTTCTCAGCTAGTCTCTTGAAATTGTCGAGAATCAGCTTGTTCGAAACGCCTGTGTATTTTCTGTGTTTTCTCTCATCCATCAGTTTGATGTCATACAAGAAAAGGTCCACCTTATCGCTGATCATGTCGATAGACTTGTGCGGCGCATAGCCGCAGGTGTCCACTGCCGTGCGGATGTTTCTTTCTTTGCACTCTTCGAGGAGTGTTTTCAGAAAGCCCAGTTGCAAGAGGGGTTCTCCCCCGGAAACTGTAACGCCTCCATCTGACTCGCCATAAAAAATCAAATCTTTGTCTATCTCTTTCAGAACCTCGTTTGGGTTCATTTCCTTTCCAACGATTCCAAGAGCACCCGTTGGGCATTTCTGACAGCATTTTCCACACGGGCAGCATTTTTTCCTGTCTATGGATATGCTTTTGCCGTCGCATGATATTGCGTTTTTTGGACATATCCTGACACATTCGGCACACCCGGTGCATCTCGTGCTTCTGTACATCAACTCTGGCGCTAAAACCTGACTTTCGGGGTTGTGACACCACCAACAGCGCAGGGGGCAACCTTTGAGAAATATGGTGGTGCGTATCCCTGGTCCATCATCAATGGCGAATCTCTTGACATCAAAAACAACGCCCTTCGTGATAGCAACGCCTACCAGCTATAATCTTCATTTAGTTCTAGCCAGGAATCTCGATAAAAACCTTCTGTCAGATTATCTATTATTTCTATAGCGTGCGCCTGCGGTAAAAAAGAAAAGGGGAAGTTTAGGTTTTGCCTAGTTTTCTCGCCAATCTAGCTAGTTCGGGCTCTACTGCTGCGCCCTTGTCCCATATCTGTTCTCCGTCGAGCCATACTGAAGTGTTCAGGGCTATTCCATCCGAGTGTGACGGGGCGTCGATGGGTTTTCCGCCGGTTAGAAGAGTGCCTAAGTATCCTATTCCCCACTCAGTGCAACCCCATATTCTCTCGTCTTCCACTACGTTGCCTGTCAGTTTTGCGCCTGGATTGCATCCGTAGCAAACGTGCGCCATTTTCATCATGTTGGGATGTTTGAAGCTTTTGAGCCATGATTCGAAGGCTTTGGCATCGTGTCCACCTTCGACCTTTTGTACGACTCCTTTTTTGACGTGGAGCCTTATGGGTTCTTTAACTAGTCCCAACGGTGGGTTTACCGAGCCGTCGTACACTATTACGCCGTTTATGGTATCATGGATTGGTGCCCATCCTATCTGTCCTCCTAGCATGTTGGATCCAGGGGTGTCTGCGTAGCCAGCTGACTTTGTGTATATTCTCTTGGGGTCGTTGTCGAACTCCACGTCTTCTCCCGCGGGAGTTGTCATCCTAACGTGTTTAGCTGCCTTAGTCATGGCCTGCAGTTTAGTCATGTACTTGTCAAGGGTCGGCATGTGGACTCTGCCAACGACTCTGACCATCATGTCAACGTTCATTCCCACGTAGCATCCGTGTCGGAGTTTCTTGTTCGCGTTCATGGCTTTTTCGTACGTGTCCGAATAGAAGATCCATTCGTTGTTGTATTCACACCATACGTCTGCTTTGCTTAGAACCGCTACCAGTGCCTCTGAAGGCAGCATTGCATCCGCCGCCTTTCCTACGCCCAAAGGAGAGGCATTCCACACTACGAGTGGTTTGGCTCCCACTGTGAAAGCAGCTGCCGCCGTAGCTTCAACGACCCTGGGGTCTGACTCTGTGTCCGCTGTCACAAGGAACGTTTCGCCGGGCTTCAGTTTGAACATCTGAGAAACCATAATTTGCGCTGCCTTAGCCAGTTCATATTCATAGTATTGTGGCATTGAATCACCAGCCAGACTTTTTTTGGAAGAGCTTATAAGATTTTCCAACAGAAGGGCCGGCTCGGCGAGGAAGCCGCTAAAATCACGTTTTCCCTCGCGCGCGTGGCTTCTGGGTTCCGTAAGATTTTAATAATCTGTGATTTTTCTGCTAGGCGAAGAGGAATTTGTTTGTCGTTGCACATGGAACTTGCTGAAGCGGCTTACAAGCTCGCATCCGAAGTTATGCGGATAAGAAAGGGAGAGAGTGTTCTCATTTACGCCGATACTGCCAGTGACGAGAAGGTTGTGAAGGCAACAGCCGACGCGTGCGCCATTCTAGGGGCGAAAGCGGCTATCATGTGGTTTGAAACCAACCCTGAAGTCACATTGGACCCGCCTGAACCTGTAATTGGAGCCATGAACAACGCGGACGTCCTCATCGAATTCTGTATTAACTATTTGCTTTACTCACCAGCCTATGACGAGATGATGAAAAAGGGAAGAGTCAGGTACATCTGCCTCACAGGAATGAACGTTGAATCAATGGTACGGACGATTGGCAAAGTGGCATATCCTACCATGCTTAGGCTCGGGGACAAACTGGTTGAACTGACTAAGAAAGCAGACAAGGTTCGAATCACGAATTCGGGCGGTACCGATGTCACAGCCTATAACCGCGGGCGACCAGTCTCCCAGCCGGGAGAAATCGCCAAGAAACCCGGCCAGTACATGCTGGGCGGCCAAGTCGGTTGGAATCCCGTGGAAGAAACGATTAACGGGGTAATCGCCATTGACGGCTGGGAATGGAACGTCGGTTTTGTTCAGACGCCTATCAAACTCAAAATGGAGAAGGGCAGAATAGTAGACATCACCGGTGGACGAGAAGCGAAGACGTTTGCAGCATGGATCGGCGGGTTCAAGGACCCAAACATGTATCGCTTAGCTCATTACACGTACGGTTTCAACCCAGGCATCCTTAAGCTGACCGGAATACACAACGACGACGAGCGACTGTTTGGATCAGTGACTTTCGGCTTCGGCACTCAAGGCAGCATCATCGGTGGACCTGGCTGGAGAGCGGCAGCACACACAGACTGCGGCATAATGAATCCAAGCGTCTACTTGGACGATGTGGCCATCGAGCTGGAAGGCAAATACGTGCACCCTGACCTAGTCAAACTGGCCAAAGAACTGAAGGTGCCAGGGTACTGATTCTTCACATTTTTCAAGAACTCTTTTATTTCAAAAGACATCTAGCTAAGTTCTGAGGTAACAACCCCAGGCGTTTCTTTCCTCAGGGCGAGACTAGCGCGAAGTTGAATATCATATGGAACCATGTGTCAAACGCTTAAATCTCAACTTCCTTTCCGATTCCTTCCTTTTTTGCTTTGTCGTATACCAGTTTTGCCACGGCAGCATCTTCAAGGGCCAAGCCGACGGCTTTCCAGCACGTTATTTCATTGTCGGATGTCCTTCCAGGCTTTTGGCCGCTGACTATCTCGTGAAGTTCAGCGTAGATATCATTCTGTGAAATCACTCCTTTCTTTATTGGAATAATCAGGTCTCCGATTTCAGAAAGTGCACCCTCTGTAGTGTCGACGACTATTTTCGCTCTTTTGACAGTTTTGTCGTCAAGCTCTCTTCCTTCAGGCCCGACTAATCCTATCGAGTTTATGTATGCCCCCTTTTTTATCCAGTCTCCGTCTAATACTGGAACCTTTGATGTTGTAGCCAGAACTAACACGTCGGAGTCTTCAACACACTCTTTGTTGGTTTCTACGGTTTCCACGGCCAAGCTCAGTTCTTGTGAGATGCCCCTCCCGAATTCCTTCGCTCTCCTGGGCAGAATATCGTACACCTTTGCTTTCTCCAAGTTTTCAAGAACCTCGCATAAACCCCGGACTTGAGCTCTGGCCTGAACGCCAGTGCCTATGATGCCGATGACCTTGGAGGCTTTTCGCGCAAGGTACTTGGCGGCGACTGCGCTCGCGGCGCCTGTTCTTATGGCGGTGAGGTACGCGCCTTCCATCATGGCAAGTGGTTTGCCGTTTTCTGGGTCGTTCAAGAGAATTGAGGCCGATATCGTTGGTAAACCATGCTTCAGGTTTTGCTCGTAGTGGGTAACTATCTTGACTGCTAGTGACTCTGTCTCACTAAGGTATGAGGGCATACAGTACATCAGGCCCTTATGCTTGTCAACACTGATGACCAAGCGCTTCGGGCAGACCGCTTTTCCTTGATGAAACTCGAGGATGGCCTTCTCTATTGCTTGTATAGCCTCTCGCATATTCGCCAAGGACTCAACGTCCCCTCTATTGAGCAGCAGGACCATTTGGCTGCCTCAAATTCAAGGCACAACTTGCGCACTTAACTTTTTTTGCTTCACAAAATCAATACCACTACTTCTTTCCTGTAGCAATTCGAAACAAAACAACACTAATCACGACGTTGCAGACTTCCACTTCAATAACGATATATCCACGCCTGCTTCAATGAAATATGAATCAAGAAACAAAAAAGGGACACAGATGAGAACAAACAACCCAAAAACCTACTTTTGGTCTGGAAATGAGGCTTGTGTTGAAGCGGCAATAATCGCTGGATGCCGATTCTTCGCCGGTTACCCGATATCACCTGCCAATGAGATACCTGAAGGTCTTTCGGAACGTTTGCCCAAGGTTGATGGAATTTTCATGCAGATGGAAGACGAGTTGGCCTCCATAGGTGCGGTTATGGGGGCGAGTTGGGCAGGAAAGAAGGCCATGACCGCTACTTCAGGGCCGGGTTTCAGTTTGATGCAGGAGACAATAGGCTGGGGATTTATGACTGAAACTCCCTGTGTCATAGTGGACGTTCAACGAGTCGGGCCGGGCACTGGACAAGCGACCAAGTGCGCCCAAGGAGATGTTATGCAGGCACGGTGGGGAACACACGGCGATTACGCGGCCATTGCGTTGTCGCCGAACTCGGTTCAGGAGATGTTTGAACTTACGGTAAGAGCCTTCAACCTTGCTGAAAAATATCGCACGCCAGTGATTCTTCTGGCAGATGAAACCATAGCCCATGTCAGAGAGCAGATAACGGTGCCGTCGTTGGAAAGTATAGAGATTGTTAACCGCAAAAAACCCGAGGCGGGAGAAACAGTATTCTTCGGGTTGGAGGAAGTTGCGGCGATGCCAGCAGTGGGCGAGGGCTTCAACGTGGCCGTGACGGCTTCGACGCACGACGAGCACGGAGTCCGATTTACCCAAGATGCCGCGGTGCACAGAAGGATGTTGGAGAGGCTTAACGCAAAGATAAACAATCACGCGGATGACATCGTGGAGGTGGAGAGCTACAACGTTGACGACTGCAAGGTGGGCATAGTTTCTTTCGGCTGCACGTCCCGCGCAGTCTACGAAGCTGTTGAACGGGCAGAGGCGTTGGGAATCAAAACGGGCTACGTTCGCCTGAAAACGGTTTGGCCTTTTCCAGACAAGGCCGTTGAAAGGCTGGCTAAAGCTGCTGAGAAGATAATTGTTCCGGAAATGAATCTGGGACAAGTTGCTGGAGAGGTTCAGAGAGTTGCGTGCAAAGCGGAGATCATTAGGTTGAACAAGATCGGTGGAGGCGAACTTATCACGCCTGAAGAGGTGCTTGACAAGATCGTTGAAGGAGGAAAATAAAGTGGCTGAAGCTTTCTCGTCTCGGAAGTACATGAGAGATTTGAAGCTGCCGTTCTGTCCGGGCTGCGGACTGTTTTCACTCGGCGACACGTTCCTGAGGGCTGTGCACCAGCTGGGCCACGAGGACTTGAGCAAGTTCTGTTTCGCCAGCGGAATAGGCTGCTCTTCATGGATTCCCTCACCGTATTTCCTGGCAGATTCAGTGCATACCCTTCATGGCAGGAGCATACCGGTCGCGACGAGCATCAAGCTTATACGTCCAGACTTGAACGTGGTCGTGTTCGGCGGAGACGGAGACATCGTCGGCATAGGCCTAAGCCACTTTGTACACGCTGCGAGACGCAACACAGACTTACTTGTCATAATGGGCAACAACATGGTGTACGGCATGACAGGCGGACAGGTAGCGCCCACAACACCGTTCAAAACCAAGACAACGACCACCCCTTACGGAAGCTTCGAACACCCGCTGGACGCTGCAAAACTGGCTGTCGCCGCTGGAGCAGCGTACTCCGCACGATGGACGACTGCACACTTGAGCGAACTGAAGGAATCAGTCAAAACTGCACTCCAGATGCCAGGTTTCAAGTTTATCGAAGTTGTAACCCACTGCCCGACAGCGTACGGCAGAAGAGCCGGGTTCAAAGACATCGGAGAAATGCTGAAACATTTCAAAGAAAACGCTGTTTCGACACAGCAGGCTGAAAAACTGAGCGAGGAAGAACTCGAAAATAAAATGGTTGTCGGAGAATTCGTCAAGAGAAAGCGTCTAACACTTGTGGAGACGGTTTACGCCATGATAAACGAGGCGAAAGCAAGTGGCGAACAAGACTGAGATAAGGATGGGCGGAAGCGGTGGACAAGGCGTAGTTCTGGCCGCACAGATACTTGGAAAAGCCGCCGTTTTGGATGGAAGAAACGTTTTGCAGACACAAGCGTACGGGGCTGAGGCCAGAGGAAGCTTGGCCAAGAGCGAAGTGATCATATCAGACAGCAAAATAGGCTTCCCGGCGGTGAGAAAATGCGACATACTCGTGGCGATGAACCAAGAATCGCTCAACGTGCTGCTCAAGGATTTGAAAGAAAAAGGAAAGCTGATAATCGACAGCACCAACGTAACAGGCATACCTGAAACAGAAGCCCAAGTCCACAAGATTCCAATCACAGAAACTGCCAAGAAAACGTTCGGAGAAGCATTCTACGCAAACATGATTATGCTTGGAGCCTTCACAAGAATAACCAACCTCGTGAGTAGGGAGGCGATGGAAAAAACAATCAGAGAGAACGTTTCGAAGAGGACCATTGAAAACAACATCAAGGCCTTCCAGAAAGGCCTCGAACTAAGCCACTGAAAACTATCGAAGGCCCGACTCAGAAGAACGGTGATGCCTAAAAAGCCTCCACACGGTAGTGTCTGCGCACGCTTTGCTAACAGCGGGCTTAGATTTTGGAAAACGCGGTTTTCCATGTTGACGATGAGCGTGAGTAGGGGTTTAGGTATAGTATTCTGAAGAACTCTTTTACTTTGCCTTTCTGCTGAGCTTTCTGGAAGGTGGGCAGCACGTAGTCTTTTCTTCCGAAGTAATAGGTGTAGACGTAGGGTTTGAAGAGGTTCGGTTTCCCATCTGGGTTGGCGGGTTTGCTGAATCTGAGTGACTTTCTGGCTTCCTCGATTGGCACGAAGCCTTCGGATAAAATGTATCCTGCAGCTTTCTCATCATCGACGCTCTCTACGTTCAGCATGTAGGCAGTGTTAAGAAATATCATGTTTTGCAGCGTGCCCAGCGACTCTAACAGTTCACCGTACTCGGCTGGTGACCAATTCAGGAATTCTCTGGCGCAGTCGGCTGTTCCTTCGCTGATGATGCTGCGTTTCGTGTGCAGTAGGGCAACGGACATGTCGAGTGCCTTCGTCTTGCGGTAGTAGCGTTCAGCGAAGACGTTGGCGATGTGATGTTCGTATTCGTGGCAGAGTATGCCGACGAGGCGATGTTTGTTGAATGTTCTGTCCACGTTTATCGCGTTGACGCTCGCGTAGTTTCCTTGGTAGTAGTTGTATGCGCCCCATGGTTCGCCGCTGGCGGCTCTGTAGATTACGCCTCTGTTCTTGACTTTGACCCCGAGATGTTTGAAGACTTGTTTCTCGAACAGCTCCTCGATTTCTTTGGTGCGCTGGACAATTTCTGTGTTTATCATTTTTTTCAGTGCTTCGCCGGAGATTTTGCTTTCTTCTCTCCACCTCGCGATTTTTTCCGAAACGTCGGAGCCCGGGAGATCAGTGCTTGCGTCTTCAACTCGCTGCTGTGCTCTGCGAATCTCGGCTTGGCTGAATTTTGACGGAGTTATTCCGAATATTCCCTTCACAAGCTGCACATATGGAATGTTGTCTCCGGCAAGCCATCTCACAACAACTTTCAGCGATTGGAGGTCACTTGTCGTGACTGTTCTTTCCAGTTTGCCGTTTATTTCTTTGGCTCTGTCAATCAACCTTTCAAGATTCGCCAGCAGCTTCTCAGAAGGCAAAACCTGCTTCACTCTTTCCGGCGACAGGCTCTTAGGCCCAAAATACGCGTCGACGATGCTGATCCCTGTGGCTTCTTTTGTGAAATTGCCGATCTGCACGAGCAGTTTCAGGTAGTCTTCGCCCAAAGCCATGATGCTTCACCAAACATGTCAATTGCCGAGTTGAATATAAAACGGTTTAGCGCGCATGCGTGTTCCTAAATTGGCCAAAAAGGGTTTTTATTCGCTTTTCATGATTTAAGGAAGGTCTTGGGCTTCGTATCTGTTCTTGATTTCTATAAGTATCTGTCTTCCTCGAACACAGCAGAAACATGCAAAACGGAATTAAAACCATTTTTGACCATTTTCGGAACAGCCATGCGCGCTAAGAGAGATAGGGCCTTTCTCTATAGGCGGGTGTCGAAAATTCCAAATACAAGTTGCGCTAGAACCACGTATTGGTAGCTCAGCACGAGGAAGGATCTATGACAAAACCTCCAAGTACAACAACTTTAAGTAGCAAAGCAAACGCAATCGTAGGGCCGAGTGCCTATCTGACTTTGGCTGTCCCCATGTTGCATTGATCGTGGCGTTGCTGAGTGGAAGTCTGCTTCTGTTGAATTATGTTCACGTGCTCATCGCCGGAACTTGGACGGGCATAGACCTGTTTATGGGTCTTGTGATGAGCAGGGTGATGCGTGGCCTCTCCCCGCAAAGCCGCGCCGAGGTTATGAAGAAGCTTGTGCCTATGATGCTGTTCTTCATGCCGGGGTTGGCCTCGGTCGGCATAACTGCTGGAATCTACCTAGCGGGTCGTTTGGGATTAAGTTTCTTCTCGACACCAATAATCATAGCCATCATCATCGTGGCTATCTTATCGGTACAAGGCTTTGGTCGGATATTGCCTAATGAAGTTCGCGTCCTATTGGAGCTCAGGAAAGCAAACCCGGACACAGAGAAGGTTGTGAAACTTGGCATGAGAAACATTTACTTTGCTGGTAGTCAGACGATATTCCAGATCGCGATAGTATTTGTGATGGCCTACTTGGCCGTCGTGTGATGAAGGCTTCTCTAGCGCGCTAGGTCCCATTCTGATGTCTGATTACTTGTGTTTTCTGGACAGGTTAACCTAGTTAACGGCGCGGCAAGTACACGATGAAAACAGGCTTAAACGCAGATTATGAAATTCCCGTTATTTCCCGACTTTGTCCGAGTGCTTTTTCTTCTTTTGCTTATTCTTTTTTTCTAATGAAGGCATACACTAATCCCCACAAAGAAATGCTTACAATTAATGATATTACCCTATGTAGGTCTTAAGACTTTTCACAGTTAAGCCTATAGGAGTTAGAAAAAGGGGATTGTGCTGGAGACATCTCCACTTTAATTGTAAGTATCTTACTCCGGCCACTTCTTTGCATACTCCGCCATCTTTTTGTATTGCGGGCGCCCACTTGGACAGGCATAAGTCAAACCCTAAGAGAACGGACAAGGGTGTTTCCATGAAGTATGAAATCAGATGCTCAGTGTGCAACAAGCCTTCTTCCAGTTTACTTGCCTTCAAATGTCCGTCATGTGGCCAACCGTTAGACGTGCAGCTTGACTTCAATTTTGAACCCGAAAAGATTCTCTGGAATAACCACAGCGTTTGGAGGTATGCACAATTTTTCCCTTATGCTCAGGAGAACAAAATCATCAGTCTGGCTGAAGGCTGGACCCCTCTGGTTAGGTTCTCAGATAACACGTACGTCAAGCTTGAAAGCGCGAACCCTACTGGTTCTTTTAAAGACAGAGGTTCAACAGTCCTAATCTCTGTCTTGCACAGGCTGATAGAAGAGGCGGGAGGTTACATTTCTGAAGATTCCTCGGGCAACGCTGGAGCTTCAATTGCCGCCTATGCAGCGCGTGCAGGTTTGAAGGCGAGAATCTACGTTCCAGAGACCGTTGCTGGTCCGAAGTTCAATCAAATCCAGTTTTACGGGGCGCAAGTCACGAAGGTTTCAGGCAGCCGCAGCAGAGTTGCCGAGGAAGCGCAGAAGGTGGAGAAAGGAAAATTCTATGTTGGCCACATACTTCATCCGCTGTTCAGAGACGGGTTGAGAAGCCTTGCCTATGAGATATTTGAACAGTTCGGATGGAATGTTCCAGAACGGATTTACTTTCCTGTCTCCGCTGGAACTCTGCTTCTGGGCGTAATAAGCGGCTTCAAACACCTGTCAGATTCAGGCGTCATAGAGGACTTTCCGAAGATAGTGGCTTGCCAAACACAGCAGGTCTCGCCGCTCTACCACCGATTCAAAGGCTTGAAATATGATCCGCCCGAAACGGTGACATCAATTGCCGATGCACTGGTAAGCGTGAAACCTCCCTTACTGGATCTTATGGTCAGGGGTTTGAAAGAGGTTAATGGCGATGCTGTCATGGTTGAGGAAGATGAAATAATGGAGGCGTTCTTGGAACTTGCAAGGAAGGGTTTTTTTGTTGAGCCGAGCTCAGCCGTTGCCTATGCGGCTTACAAGAAGCAGCTCATGAGTAATGAAGTATCACAGGAAAACAACGTTGTGATAATCCTGACGGGAAACGGTTTGAAAACGACGATTAGGCCGGTTTGATACGGGTTCTCATGGGTTAATCCTCTGAAATCTTGGTTTCGGCTGATTTTTTTAGAAATACTTATATTGTGAGGCTGTTTCTGTTTGTGACGCATTAAGGAGGTTATAGGATTTGTCATCACAACAAGCTGGCGGTGTTCCAGTTTTAGTGCTGAAAGAAGGTTCAAACCGCTCAAGAGGAAAGGTAGCGCAGAACGCAAACATAGAAGCAGCAAAAATCGTTGCTGAAGTAATCAAGAGCTCTCTCGGACCTAAGGGCATGGACAAAATGCTTGTCGACAGTTTCGGCGACGTGACGATAACGAGTGACGGGCGCACAATCTTGGATGAAATGGACATTCAACATCCAGCAGCGAAAATGATGGTGGAAGTTGCCAAAACACAGGACAACGAGGCTGGAGATGGGACGACAACGGCCGTGATAATATCTGGCGAGCTTCTGAACAGGGCTCAGGAACTGATTGAGAAGGGCGTTCATCCCACGATAATAATTGACGGATACAGAAAAGCTTCAGAAAAAGCATTGGAAATCTTGGAGAAAATCGCGATACAAGTGGATCTTAACTCTCAAGATTACTTGAAGAAGGTTGCAATGACCTCGATGGCCAGCAAGCTGGTTGCTGAGCACAAGGAGTACCTGGCAGACTTGGCGGTCAAGGCGATTCTTGCAGTTGCGGAGAAGGAAGGCGAGAAATACAAGGTTGACGTGGACGATGTCAAGGTTGAAAAGAAGCCAGGTGAGTCTGTAAGGGATACAAAGCTCATTCAAGGCATTGTTCTGGACAAGGAAATCTCACATTCGGGAATGCCCAAGCGTGTGGAAAAAGCGAAAATAGCCCTGCTGGACTGCGCGCTCGAGATTGAAAAGACCGAGTTCGACGCCAAAATCAACATCGAAAGCCCTGAGCAGATGGAGGCTTTCCTAAAACAGGAAGAAGACATGATGCGCGACATGGCTGACAAGATTGCGAAGACGGGCGCAAACGTTGTTCTGTGCGAGAAAGGCATTGACGACATGGTTCAACACTTCCTTTCAAGAAAAGGAATCATTGCGGTTCGACGCAACAAGAAGTCAGACATGGAGAAGCTTGCAAAGGCCACTGGAGGAAAAGTAGTTTCAAACCTGGATTCCATCACCTCAGAGGATCTGGGTTACGCGGCTCTCGTGGAAGAGCGCAAGATAGGCGACGACAAGATGACTTTCATAGAAGGGTGCAAACATCCCAAAGCCGTCACGATTCTGATCAGAGGCGGAACACAGCGCATAGTCGACGAAGCCGAACGCTCGTTACACGACGCATTGTGCGTGGTCAGAGACGTGTTTCAAGAGCCAAAAGTGGTCGCCGGCGGCGGCGCGTCTGAACTGGAAGTTTCACGCATGCTGAAGAAGTTCGCGGAGACTCTTCCGGGAAGGGAGCAGTTGGCAGCCCGAGCCTTTGCAGAAGCTCTTGAAGCCATTCCGACAACGCTGACGGAAAACGCTGGTCTAGACCCGATTGACATACTGTCCGAACTGAGGTCAAGACACGAGAAAGGCGAAACATGGGCTGGAATAGAAGTCAACACTGGAAAAGCACAGGACATGACTAAAGCCGGAGTTTTTGAACCCCTTGCCGTCAAGAAGCAAATAATCAAATCGGGAACTGAAGCTTCCACGATGTTACTGAAAATCGACGACGTGATTGCCTCTGGAAAGATGAAGACTCCTCCGGGACCCCCAGGAGGCGGTGGCCCACCGGGCGGTGGCTACCCAGGAATGGGTGAGTACTAGAACACGTCAGAAAAAAAGAGAATCACTATTGGACCGCCAAAAATAACTCGGTTCGAAAAGGCAAGGATAGTGGGGGCTAGAGCCCTTCAAATAAGTATGGGAGCCCCCATACTTGTCGACGTTTCAGAAGGCTTCACGGGACCCATAGACATAGCGTTGAAAGAGTTCGCAGCCGACATACTGCCCATGACAGTCAGACGAAAATTGCCAGACGGTTCCTTCCAAGACATCCCGCTGACATGGCTTCTTGAACAGCGCTAGGCACTTCCCCTTTTTTGTTTCTGCAGACTCTGCTCTGCCGTTTTGAGTGTTTCCCTGATTTTCGTCCAGTGTGCACCCTGCCAGTAGACTTGGCCGCATTTTGGACACTCCCAAAACTCGGTGTAATGTTCAAAAGTGCTTTTCTCAACTCGGCTGACCACTTCCTCTTTTGAAACAGGCTCCACTTGGGTGTTGCACTTTGGGCATCTGGACGTTGCCATGTCTATTTCAAGCCTGATGCCGAATCTCTTGGCGAGTTCTGCGAGTCTCTGTTCTTCTGTTTGTCCTTGAACGTAGAAGGCGTCGACTTCTTTGGCGACAGCGCGCTGATAGAGTTCAAAGTCCCTCGTGAGCAGGATCCTCTGCTGCTTCTTGGCGATTATTAACAGTTCAGAATCATCCATGTTGTTTGAGTATTCCACGTCGTGGCCCATCATTCGAAGCCAGCGAGCAAGTTTGCCGAGCATTCCGTCGATGACGAACTTCAAAGGGCTACTCTCTCCGGATTATTCGTCCGCTTCCAGCTTTTGCTACGATGTCGCCGTCATCCATAACTAGTTGACCAGCAACGATGGTTTTAACAGGTTTTCCTTGAACCTCGCGGCCTTCGAAGGGTGAGAACTTTGCTTTTGAATGGAACTTTGACGCGTCAACCTTGTATTTTCTGTTGAGGTCTACGACAGTGAGGTCAGCGTCGTTTCCTTCTTTCAAGCGGCCCTTGTTTTTCAGCTTGAAGATTTCCGCGGGGTTTTCAGACATTAGTCTAACCATGTCGCCGATGGATATTCGTCCGCGTCGGACTTCGGTGAGGAGGAGCGGAAGCGTTGTCTCTGAGCCGGGTATTCCGACTTTTACTTCCCAAACAGGCTCTGCTTCTTTTTCTTTCAGAGTGTGCGGCGCATGATCCGAGCCTATGACGTCGACCCAGCCGTTCTTGACAGCTTCCCACAAACCGTCAACGTCACGTTTATCACGCAACGGCGGCAATGTCAACGCCAAAGTTCCAACCCGTTTCAAATCCTCTGAGGACAAGAACAGATGATGAGGTGTCGCTTCACACGTTACCGGCAGCCCAGACTTCTTAGCTTCAATTATCGTTCTCATCCCTGCTTCCGTGCTCACGTGACAAAAATGCAGATGCATGCCCGTCTGCTTTACAAGTCTTAGCAAGCGCTCGATAGCCTTCACTTCGACGTCTTCAGAGTGTGCCTTCAAGAAAGCATTAATGTCGTTCCGGCCGATGTGCTTGAATTTGTCTTCGTTCCTTTTTAGAGTCTGCTCATCTTCTGCGTGAGTGGCCGTTAGAACTCCTAAGCTGCCCGCAACTTTGAATGTGTCTATAACTGCTTGGTCGCTGTGAATGTCGAGCCCGCCGACTTGTTCAGCCATGTAAAGTTTGAAGCCGACGGCGCCTTCTCTTACGATTCCTTGGATTTCCGATTTGTCTTTTGGAAATTCAGAATAGAATCCTACGTTCACCAAAATCTTTCTTTCAGCAATTCCAATTCTGTTTCTGAGAGTTTCAACGCTCATGGTCACCGGGTTGTTGTTAGGCATATCAAAAACTGTTGTCATCCCGCCCGCCGCTGCCGCCGCAGTGCCGCTGTAAAAATCCTCTTTGTACGCCTTTTCCTCATCCCGAAGATGCACATGTGCATCAATCAAGCCCGGCAAGACGAGGAGATTCCTCAAGTCGAATCTCACGTCTGACTTAGGCATGTTGGTTTCTCTGCCTATCTTGAAAACCTTGCCATCGTCGATTGCCACGCTGCAATCCACTATTGCCTTGTTCATGTAGGCCTTCGCGTTGACCAAGACCATGTCGACGATCAAACCGTTCCCACCCTTCTTACTTGAATAACATCTAACAATGCGTTAAAAGTTTGCTCAATCACATGCATGCGTGCTAATCAGCATTTAGGCCCCGCATCCAGATTTTTAGAATTTCGCGCGTTATCGCTATATGTGTTGTTTTTAACCCTAAATATAATAGTACACGTGGGATAAGAATGACTAGTGTCTTCATCTCCTACGAGACCACGACAGGTCTGGAATTCGCAAAACATCTGAAGAAATCGCTCAAGAAACAGGAGATACCTTCTTTCGTCGCCGAAGAGGACATCGAACCGGGTGGTGCTTCATTGGAGATCATTCAAGATAATCTGAAGAGGTGCAGATTCTTCGTTCTGATTCTGACGGTAACTGCTTTGAAGTCCACAGAAGTGAAGAAGGAATTTGCGTTGGCAAAGAAACTGAATAAAGACATTATTCCTTGCATCAAAGAGGGACTTGGAGACTATGTTGAGGAAGAATTCAAGGAGATACTCGATTTTCAGTACATCCGATTTGAAACCAAAGAAGAACTGGCGAACCATGTTGTGGAAACAGTTCTGAAAAGGGAGATTGACAACTATAAGGATTCCTTGAGACGATTGAAGAAAGTTACAAGAAAAGAGATTGTTGATTCGCTCCTAGGTGATCTAGTATCAATAAGAAGCGAGATCTATCTGTGGTTAACAGAGCCTGATATGGATCCAAGCCAGGAGTATTTTATCAGAAGACGGATAGAAGTCATTGAAGCCGAAAAAAAGGAGGAACTCCAGAAAATCAAAGAAGACATCCGCATTCATGGTTTCAAAGTCATGGAGTAAAACCCGCGCATGTTCAATTCGCAACCCCCACTCGCAACATCTCAAATTAGGCTTATCTAGCTAAAATACGTTCAAATTTTGCCTGAAATTGAAGTGTGGGGCTACGGGATTTGAACCCATGCGACCGTTGCCTATGCACATTGCGTCAGAATTTTGCCATGATATCTTGCAATATGCCAGTTAGCGTTTGATTTTTGTCTTCAGGTGAGAAACAAGAGAAGAATGACCTTGAGACTTCAGGAAAAAGCCCACAACAGGAGAGTCTTAGTCTATCCCAAAAGGTTCATGGATCTGTTACTAATTGAGTCACACGCTAAACTGATTTTCCTTCTGCTTAGAATTTTCCAGAATTAGGAAACTACGAATATTTCGCGCATATTCTATAGTATTGCTTGTAATTCTCTAATTGCCATTGACTTGTTCCTCTGGCTTGAGGTTGAGGTACCACAGTGAAAGGGACATCAGCTCTCTGTAACTTAGGCCCAAGGATACGGCCTACGCCTTTGCCGATGACTATGGTGTGTCTCGGATTGGATTCTTGAATTATGTTTGCTATGTAATTCTTCCAACAGATTTCGATTGTTCTCTCTGCCATCGCGGGGTTCTTTTTTCCACTCCCGTACAGGCCTACTATGCTGGCATCCAACAACCAAATGCCTCTCGCGCTCATCTTTCTCAAGACGTCAACTTTGTTTCGAAGTCTTGAAAGAAGAGAAGGGGTTTCAGTTTTGAGAACACTGCTAAAACCTAGATTGCGCTCGTTCTCCGCAACACAAGAACTGAGAATCTCCCAGTATTGAGGCGTTCCCGTATTCTTTCTATCTATTCTCACTGTTTTCAGCAGTCCATTTTCACCGTAGCCCAAACAGTAGACAAACCTAACGAAACGAAGTGGATAATCAGGTATGATTTCGCGCAAAATGGGTTCATCGCACTTCATAGTGAAGTCTTTATCATCCGTGTAGACGTGTGATTCAGCCAACAACACAACCCTGGTCTTCTCTGGCTTCCAGAACTGTCGGTATTCTTCTACTTGCTCAGCAACTTCCAAAGAGTCTATCATAGTGTCTGGAAGAACACTCGCTTGAATTTTTTCGTATGTCTTCTTGATACTCACTTCAATTACCTAGCGTGCTACAGTGTTGCTTGACTGTTGCGAAAGTCCACTATGCCATCGGTCATTTTGGAGATAATCTGACTTCCAAAGCCATACTTGGCTGAGAATATCCTGGGCGTGCCTCGACCAGTTATCAACAGGCTGGAAAGCTCAACTCTGGATAATACTTCCTCGGGGGCGCATACAGCAAATATTGCCCCCATTGTGTTTATCCTTCCCCTAGGGCCATATGGTTCTAAATGCTGACTTTGATACCGGCTTGGATTTGTATAGATCTTGATGTCGTCATTAAGCATTATTGCGTCATAGACAGGAATCAGCTCGCTTGGTGGGTGCCGTCTACGCTTCGAAGGCGTTCATCTAGCCACTGCATGATTTCTATATTTGGAGTGTAACACAATTCATTATCTATTATGTCATGGTCGAGTAGGACACCGCAACGATACAACATCGCAAGTAAAACACGTCCTGCTTCTCCATCTCTTTTTTTCTTGGTCTGTATGTCTTTCAGCAATTCAAAGAAGTTGAAGCCTTTCGCACTCCTGAAGAGTTGGCCACTTCGATTTTCATAAAGAATCGGTGTCATGTCAAACTTGTTCGGTCTTCTATCACGGGAAGCTTCTTTGCCAGGTTTTCCAAATTTAACAACTGAGCCTGCATAAGTCGTGTGATATATGCTCTCAGTCTGTGACTCGTAACTACTGCCGGTTGGAAGGTTTATTGCCCAGAGTAGTGCCTTTTTCCTCAGTTCTGCATTACTGAATTTTGTTTTCGAGAAAGAAGTCACTACTGGAGTTTTCAGAGTTTCCTTCGCTGTCACATAATCCATTGTCGATGTTCCTTGTCAAGAAATTCCGCTATTCCTTTCCTTGACTGCGATATACAGAAAACAACGAGATAACGTTTGCCCTAGGCCGTCATAATGAGTGGTTTTTCCAGAATTAGAATGGATTCATATCGTATCATACCTGCCTGACTTTTTTCAAGCTCTCTAACAATAGTCCTGTCTTCTCTAAAACCCAGCATCAAAGCCATTTCCTTCAAGACTTCATCGTTCTTTACCACTGCATAGTTTCCGTCTAGCTTGTAGTGATTGTTGCCTATCACTATCACACATTTTGAGGGACGTTTGAGTACGCGGTACATTTCCTTTAAAGCAAGGTACATGTCCTTGAAGAATTTGTAAGTCCTCATAGCCTCCTTTGTCCGCCCATACTTGATCAGAGTGGACACGGTCTCTTTGGCATTCTGGGGCAGATTCGCATAGTCAGTACTATTGTTCGTTATTTCATTCAAAAGAGATTGTGAATAAACTTTGAATCGCGGGTTTCCAATCATGTTTGTTTCTAGATTGGGAATATCTGTCAATTCTAACAACGTAAGCTGCGGATAATCGTTCTTGATGTAGTCTAATGCAGTGCTATACGGCGGGGAGTTCACTATGGCGTCGATGCTTTCGTCTTCAACCATTTTCATGTCTCTTGTGTCAGCCGCATAGGTTGTTGATTTTCCAAGCACTATTTTCATCACGGCGTTCAATTTGCTGAAGACGTATATTCTCAAGTAGAGGTTTCTGAGTCTGCCTTGCAATATGTCGAGAAGCTTGCCTTTGCGTCTCCTCGCCAGATCTGATATTGCCCCGCTAAGCGCAAGAAGCAGAAAATCACGGACTTTTTCATTCTTCACTTTCTTGACCAGTTCATGCGCAACGATGACATGGCCGACGGTGGCGGGTTCGCTAAATAGGGCAACGACTCCAGCTGAAATTATCTTCTTTCTCTTTTCAATGGTCTCCTTGTCGTAGTCTGGAGCAACGAGTAAGGTGGAACCTGAAGACTGAGTTTCATAACTGAGTAGATTGCTGCGAAGGTTTTGCAGATAATTATCGATACCTTCCCTCAATTCGTCCACGGGAATACTGAGTGAATCGCATTTAACATTGCACATTAACGCCGAAAGAGGGTTAATCTCGATTCCTATGCTATCAAGTTGCATCCACGTAGCTTCAACGAGTAGGGTTCCGCATCCTGCAAAATTGTCCATAACCTTCCCATTAGGTTGAGGAAAAACGTAGTTTAGAAAGGCCCTGACCATTTTTGGGTGAAATTTCCCTTTGTAAGGGTGCATGTAGTGAGTCAAATATAACGATGGTTCCTCTCTAATTGCGAAATAGTCTTCCAATCGCTTCCCTATCTGCATTGTTTCTGTCGCAGGGATTCTGCGGAGTTTTTCAGTCAAGAATGAAAGGAGAGACTCAACATTGCTCGAGGCTTCTTCCTCATTTCTGCTCAGTTTTGAAATGTACTGGGAGTTCTCAAGAAAGTACTGATTGGTGATGAACCTTAGCAAAACGTAACCATTGTTTTGGAAATATTCAACGTTCTTTCCCATTACTCCTTTGGGAAACATGTGTTGCAGAACGTCCGATGGATTGCTAGACTCAGTGACTGCGAAGAACTCTCTGGTATAGGCCAAGCGCATAACCAGGTGTGACACATCACGCGTTTTGTCTGTTTTTGCCAGAAATCCGTGACATTCACCATAAGGTAGCTCGTGGGCAAAGAAATCTTGCACTCTGGCCTTTTCATTTCGGAAATTGTTGAAAGGAGTGCTGCCCAAAATGTCCGTGAAGTTCCGCACAGGACTGACATTTCCGAAAAGCCCGGTTAGTTCCAGCTGAGCAAATGTGATTTCGTGTTTTTCCTTTATGCTGTTGAACAGCTTGAAGTACCAATTTACCTCGGGCATTATTGATCTCAGCATTTTATTGTCGTTCGAATAGTCAATTTACAACGTAGTAATTCAGCTTGCCAATATAAAACTCATCGTCTGCCATGAGACTGACGTCCAAATGAGTTTGCGAGCGCTGCTGGATATCAAGATCCAGCGTATTTCCCGTCGAAAAGACTATTTTCCCGCCATTTTGAGCTCAACAAATAAGGTATAGACGGTTTTGGGTCTCGGGGTAAAGTTTTGGCCTAGCCAACTTTCGCGCGCAGGGCGCAAAGGTTCCTTGCTACGTTTGGTAGTCCGTTTGATGGATTGGCTGTTGGCGTTACTGTGATGCCAGTCTGATTTGTCGTTGCCCTTTGACCGCATCGTAAATGGTTTCAACGGAGTAGCCGAAGGAACTGAACATGTTGGCTGCTGATGTGTAGAGGAGAAGCAGGTACTTCTTTGTGTCCGAGTCCGTGTTCTTCTCTATCAGCTCTTCTGCCAGTACTCTTCTTTCGGGTCGTTTGTTCTCGGCGCTCGTGAAGAGGAACCTAATGTTCTTTCCCGCCGCAACCTCGGCTCCTTCTTTGATTAGTTGTTCTGCTGCGATGACTTGGCTGACCCTTTGCTTGTAGCTCCTCGGATCTTTGGACAAGTGTTTCGTGATTATCAAGTCCCAGACTGAAACCTCGCCGTCTAGCAGCTTCTGCCTGTACTCCCTCAGCACCTTCAAAGCGTCAGGAATCTTCTCGACAAATTCCTTCGAATTCTTGGCCTCTGCAAGCACCTCCAACATTCTGGTCTGAGCACTGCATACAAATGGGGGAGTGTCCCTTCTCCTAACCTCCAGACCTCTTACCTTGATTTTGCCGCTTTCCATCACTCCGTAGTAACGGTTCAAAACGCCCACATTCGGATGCATCCTAGACGGAAGGAAAACAATCCAGTTATACCGACCCTCAAAACTCAGCGGAATCCTCGTCTCCTCCGCTATCAGACTGCACAATTCCTGATACTCCTCATCCGTTGCTCCTTTCTTCTTGAGCCAAAGCGAATCAACAATGCCGTGAACAATCCTGAACCCCTTTTCTTCGGCTATTCTTGACGCTCTCAGAAAGGCTTCTCTGCCGAAGGCGCAGACGCCTATGTGCCCGTCTACCGTGCCAAACCGTGCGTTCCGGTAGCCCAAGTAGCCGAAGCACGTGACGAGAATCCACTTCAGAGCCGTCTGCCGATTGTCATAAACCTCCCTCAGCCTTTCATCCTCAGCCTCCGACTTCAGCCTCTTGTAGAGCAGCCTCTTCGCGATCACGGGCTTCAGAGCCTTCGGAACGATTCCCACTTTTTTCTCGCAGATGTTGTAGCCCAGTTCTGGAATGCGAAGCTTCGAGTCTGGACAGCACTTACACAGCACCGTTTCGGCAGAGATGTTGTTGTTAACCATCACCGTCGGGTACATAGAAGCAAAGTCAACCTCCCCAACATCATCGTGCACGCCCACCTCCGGCTCGTAGACGAAGCCTCCTCTGTCACCGACGAGCAGCTCAAACGCAGACTTGAACGCCTCAGGAATACTCTTGTTCCTCGGAATCAACACGCCATCCTTCATGACCTGATAAAACTGAATCGACGACATGCTCGAACCTATCGACGAACGCGCAGCCGTGTGCAGCGAAACCCTGCAAGTCCGCGCAATCTCAAACAACCCGTCCAGCCCACACTCTGCAAGAATAAACGTGTTCCTCTCGTCAACGTGAACCCTGCCATACAGTCGCCTCATCGGAGCCCTGTAAAAAGTGCGACCATAAGAGAAGAAAGTCCTTCCACGAACCTTTCTGGCAACAAGCGGCGTGTCTTCCCGACCCAAAACAAGCTTATCCACAACCCCGTTAATCATCGCCCTCCGAACAAGGTAGACGAAAAGATACGAATCTCCACCCTTCGTAACAATAATATCTGGATCAAGCTCTTTAATCACCTGCACGAATCGAAGCAACTTGTACTCCTCGTCGCCTGAATCGACGACTTCTCCGCCACCGCCTTGGCTCACCGTGATTCTGCTTACGGGATCGCTTGTCTTGGCAATCTTACCTTGCTTGGCGACTTCGACATCGATTCGCGAGATTCTCAAGCGCGGAATCGCGTAACCCACGCTTTCAGCGGAATCAAGCAGGCCATACTTTAATCGGCCGTTCTCAGACTTGACGTCAACGAGCGCCAACGGAAAAACGTCACGATCGTAAAAGTACAGCTGCTCATGCTTCAAGTCACAGTTAAAAACCTCGTACTGCAGGTACCTTCCAGACTTCAACACTCGACGAGTGAACGAAGACAGTCTTCTGCAGTCTTCGAGAACCACTTCGAGAACGTTGGACTCTTCGACGTCAGTTGCCTTCGTACGCCTTCGAACAAAATCCCAAGAAACAACTGCCCCATCGTACGGAAGCTGAGCGGCAAGCCTCTCCAAGCCCTCTTCCTTGCCTGAAACGTAGATTTTAGGCTTAAAACTGTCCGTGAATCGCAGGCGTTCTCCGTTTTCACTTATAATCCAAACCGCAAACTCTCCCAGCCTAGAGGGATAAGCGTCGAGTATCCAGCCCCTCGTATGATCAGGGTTGAGCTGGCTTCTGCTTGACTGCAACGAGTTCCTTCTCCAGACGCATTAGAGTCTTCTGCTGTTCCAGCAGGATGGACATGACCATAGACTCGAACACCTCGGGCCGCGTAGCGTTGCTTCCAGCCGAAGCGTGGTTCCTGCACGCGTCAGTCATCCGTTCAAACGCCTCCCTGTCATCACTGCGCAAGGCCTTAGCAAACCCGTTCCAAGTCTGAATCTCCGTGTCCAAAGCAATCCGGTACGATTCAACCGTTTTTCCCATCACATACCACCTCTCACGAAATCGTCCAAAGTCAAATTCTCACATGGAAAATCGATACATCCAAGCTTGAACAGCGAATGCTTCTCGAGAGCAAACTGCTTGCCAAACGGGTACGTCCGCTTATTCGTCACCGATATCGTGACGTTCGATCTTGCGCAAGCAACTGCGTGCAAGTAAGCACGGCGCCTAGAATAAGGATGCGGCAAGCAAGTGGCAAGCACTATTGTGCCTTTCTTCTCGGCAAACTCGGAAACGTACGCGCAGACCTGACTGAAAACCTCTCTGCTCTCGTCCGGCTTAATGTCCTTGTCGAGGTACAGCCCTTGAAAATCAGATATGATCACGAATTTCGCCTCATATTTGTCGATGGCTTCTTCGAGGCCGTCGAGGATTAGTGAGGTCATCTGGTGCATCGTGAACGCTCTTGAGATAAAGACTCGCTTAAGGATATCCTTCGGCCTGAGATAGTGCAGCCTAGCCAGCCGCGAAACCCTGTACAGTCTGAACGTGTTTCCGCCGTCCACGAACACGACGCTTGATCCCAAGCCGCCCAACTGGCAGGGCAGACAAGCCCTAACAGCCAGAAGCGACGACAATGTCAAGACGTGCGGTAGGCCGTACATCACGGCGAAGTCGCCCATCATGAACCCTGGGAACAGACTGCCTATGTTCTGCATGTTAAACGACAGCAAGGCTTGAGATGGAAGCGGCTTGATTAGGGTACTTTGCGCCAAAACCATTCACTTCCTCGAGTTAACAGGGATTAAGACACGGGCTTTCCTACACTTTTAACTGTTAGCCAGAAAAGTATGCCCATGAAAGGGGGGAGAGTAAAGTTAAAGTGAAAAAAGCATGGAAAGAGAGGAAAAGAAAAGGCTACGGTGTGCATGTATGTGGTAGTTTTTTCAGGGGGATTCTAGCGTCCTCACTGCAAAGTGAAAACTCGATGAAGCGAAATCAACAGCGCGCGCTCGCAAAAGTAAAATCTAAAACGCGCGAAGATTGCGTACGGGCGAGATTTTCAAAGCCTGCGAGGGGAGTTCCAGAAACTCTCTATTCTTGCACCACATTCAGATGGATTTTGCACGGTTATCATCTCTTTTTGATAGTAGCCTGGAAGTTGTCGTTTGATGTGAGGCTGGGTGACGCGTTCGTCCAGCATCGCTATACATCCTCTGTCTTCTGCTGACCTGTGAACGCGCCCGCAAGCCTGAACGAGTCGCAGTATAGCTGGAGCAAAATAGGCGTAGGTTCTCCCTTTCCCAGGAAACTGCTGTTCAAGATAAGCGATGAGCGATTCTTCATAGGCATTCCATGTTGCCAACGGTAATCCCACAGCCACGACGCATTTGAGGATGTTTCCGGGGTAGTCCATTCCTTCGCTCAGTTTGGCCCCCATGACTCCGTAAAGAATGTTGTTGGACGATCTTCTCAGCTTCTCAATCACCTCGTTTCTTCTCGTGCCCTGCTCTTCCATAATCGTCCTTCTATTCGTCTTAATCAGCCTTGCAACTTCATGCATCAGCCCGTAGCTCGTGAAGAAAAACGCCAAATTGCCCGGTGTAGCCCGCGAAATGGCTTCAACGTAGCTCTTCCATTTTTCAAGCATCACGTCCGTTCTCTTCTTAAACTCTGACGACACGTCCTCAGCTGCCAGTATGAGCCTGTTCTCCCTCGGAAAGGGAGAGTCAAACTCTTTCAGACAAACATTGTCCGAGCTGTAGAGCATCAGATCTCTGTAGACGGTTAGCGGAGACAGAAAACCGCTCATGAGAACTGCTCCTCTTGCTTGTCTCAGAACTGGATCGACGATTTCTCTTCCGTCGAAGCTTCTGACCTCCAAAGCAACCCGACGATTCCGATCTCTTTCAAGCAGATGCACATGTTTTGACCCAACATTGCTGAAAAAGCTCTCCATGAACGTGCCGATTCGATAGTTGTAGCTCGAAATCCTCTCGGAACCAGACTCAAGCCGCTTCTTTTTCACGTATTCCCCATATTCCTGAAGGAGGCCCGCAACTTCAGGACCCGACGCACCATTGTTAGCCACAAACAAATCGCCGAGTTCTTGAGGGTTAAGCAGCCTCAGATCTTCAGCCTTCAAAATGGATTGCGCACGTTGAAAAACCTCTTTCATGAGAACTCGCAGATGCTCCTTGACTGATCCAGACGATTCATGTTCGAAAGTCTCAGTTTCTTTCAAGGCTCTTTCAACCGTGCCCTCCGTCAACTGGTCGGAAAGCAATTCTCTGGCGAAGGTTGGCAGGTTGTGAGCCTCATCAACGATCAAGAAGACTTTGGAAAGGCCGACTCCGAAGCTCTTCAGTATCGACTCCCTAATCGCGGGATCGAAGGCGTAGTGGTACGTTCCGAGAAAAACGTTCGCCTTGGGCAGAACCCTCTTCAAGGCTTCGTAGGCGCAGAATCCTCTTCTGGACATGAACTCGACCGATTCTTCCGGCGCAAGGACTCTTCGCGCACAATCCAGAGCCAAATCTTCCGTCTCTCTCCTCCCTCTCAGAATGCTCATATAGAATTTACAATAGGGCTTAGCGGAAGATTCGCAGTTCTCCTTCAGTCTCTTGCACTCTTCGAAAAAGTCAAAATAGGGCAGATCGCCCCTTGTCTTCAACGGACACATATCTTGTTTGCTGAAGAAGGAAACGCAGTAAAGATCTCTCGAGAGCGCCCTCAGCTCCTTAAGGTATATGTGCAGTTGGCTTCGGGTTCGGAAACAGATCATCAGTCTGTTTTCCCCGAGCTCAGGCAAAATCGCAAGCAGCGACGCAAGGGATTTGCCGATTCCACAAGGGGCACTTCCAACAAAAATCTCTCTGCTCTTGACGGCTCTTGCGGCCTCTTGAACGAACTCCATCTGACCGTTTCGCATTTCATAGTTTTCAGGAAGCACGCCGCTCTTCGGAACCTTGGGCCTTACACTGTAACCACTTCTTCTGAGAAGCCCCGAAGCCTCACTCTTGGGCATCAAGAATGTCCCACAGTCGCTACAAAACCGATTGTTCTCGTACTCTTCCGAAGAGTATATCTTACCACAGGTGCGGCAGGCGTAAGACAGAGGCAACTATTTCACGACAACACATGCTTCAGACTGTCAACTTATACTTTGTTGGCATCTCACATAGCTAAATAGATGCATAACGGGTAGTTTAGCACGCCAAGCAATGATGTCAACAACCCTCAAGTCCATTTGCAATGATAATTATTGGCGCGCGCTTACATCCCACTTTTTTCACATCTCGCTTGCATTCATTAAGCATGCGCGTTGTCATGGAACGCAGCGAAAGTTATCTTAACGTTTACTTCAGAAGCGGTTGACATGAATCGGCTAGGTGCAAAGGCTGCAGGAACTGTTGTCATCCTGTTCGGTTGGTTGGCAATTACCGTGCTTTACCTCGCGTTTTTTGCAGGGGGCTTTGACTTTTGGCAGAAACTGGCAGTATTCATCGCTTCAGGAGCAATCGTGATCGCCACAGTTGCCGTAATGTGGATAAAATGGGCGGTCAAATGACCAGTTCTTGCCCCTGCTCAGAACCTAGAGGATCAGAAGCTCAGTCGTGACTTCAACGCGCTCGCTAGACTTGTTTTTGACCTCTTGCCTTCGCCTTTTGCTTTCTTGGAGCTTCGTCCAAGTCGCCAAAGGAGATATTGAGCAAATACATTAGGGCTTATCTTGAGTGAGTGAAATTCTGCAACAAGTTTTATCTTTCGTGTTTGGTTTGTTTAATGGGGCGTTATGATGCCTTCATGGACTTGTTCGAACCCAAAATGCACGTATGACAAGAGGCTCGAGCCTGGACAGCATTGTCCCATATGCGGCGAAGAAGCAAAAGGGTTCAATTTCACCGAGTTTGGCGACATATTGAAAGAAAAGTGGAGCCTCAAAAAGTCGATAATGAAATCAAAAGAACAAGAGGAAATCTTGGCGAGAATGAAGTTCTGCCCGAAATGCGGTTCAACAAACATCAATTTTCTCATCTTCTACCGCCCTTCCATCTGGAAATGCCTTGACTGTGGCTATCAAGGTGCCCTGATAGTAGAAGACGGCAAGGTTGCAGAAAAAATACGAAAACGCTACCAGAAGCGGCAAGGAAAACGAAACTAGAATCCTAATTCCTGTATGCACGAGCGCGCGCCAACATGATTGATTGGGCAATCATTCCACGGAGCCGAAGCGTGGACGAACAAGAGCGCAAAATGGTGCGTTACACAAAAGTTTATAGACGCTTTCTGCTTCTGCTGAAGGGAATATGACTGCCCAGATTATAGAATTCGCCAAGAAGCATTTGCCCGCCATTGTCAGTTTGTTGAATGATGAGTATAGAGATTCTGATGAGTTCGTTCCATTCGATGAAGAGAGAGTTCAGTCCGAAATCCGTAGTCGCCGGCTCAGGCTTCTTGTAGCAGAAGAGAACGGCAAGGTGCTAGGCCTCATCGGAACTCACTCTCACGAGAACTCGGAGGAACACGTTACTTGGCTTGCCGCGAGCAAAGGACAAAATCAGAAGGCCATTGAAAACATGCTCGTAAACGCCGCGGAAAAGAATGGCAAAGCCAGCGCTATTTTGATAATGATTGACGAAGGAAGCCCAAAAATAGCCGATTGGACCAAACGAGGTTACGTATTGGAACCAGGCTTTCAGCGAATGTCCGCAAAACTCGACGGCCTAAGACCAATCCCAAAGGTTGACGAAGATACCAAACTTCGAAGTTTGAGAACCGATGAGGAAGAACAGTTCGTTGAAGCAGTGAACAGAGGATTCGGATGGAAAAGACTAGAACGCGGAGACCTAGAAACCTGGAAAGCCGAAGACCCGCCATTCACCGAGGAGTGGGTGCAGATCGCCGAGGTTAACGGGAGAATAGCGTCGACTGTCGTGGCAAAGCCAGACACGGACGCAATGAAATATCTGCATCTCAACAGAGGTTACCTAGGTCCGGCAGCGACTCTGCCCGAATTTCGGAACAAACACCTCGCCTCAGCCCTCACGGCTCAAGCGATGAATTTCCTATACAAAAAAGAAATGGACTCTGTGATATTGGGAACGTCGGAACAAAACGTCTCCTCGATTGCTCTGCTGCAAAGTCTGGGCTTTCAGGTGGAAAACGTCAGGAAGATTCTGCGCAAAGAACCGGAAAAAACACGCCTGCCTACCGTACGCAGTCCTTGATGCGAGAGCATAAGGAACAGTCTAGCTTCACTTTAACTCTAGTCTCTCCAACTTCTAAGAATGTCGTTTTGACAAACTCCTTTTAACCTTCAAAACTCGCGTTTTCATTTAGATGACGCCTTCGCCAACAAAACAAGGAAGTCACAGAACATGAGGGATAGGCCACTCATAAACTATATCGTGGAAAACGGCAAGTTCAAAGATGACATGTTTGTGAACGTTACAATATGCAACATTCCTGAAAGCCTAGTCAGAGAGTTCTTGCGAACAGTCGTCAACCCCTCCTACCCTGGAATTAGTCAAGCAATTCAAGACTTAATGAAAAAAGAAACCCAAAAACAAAAGAAGCTAGACACAGTGCTAGAATAGGCTTTTTGAAAACGCACGCTTTACAAGCTCGAAGATTGGTGGACTAATGCAATAACTTTTTTGATCACTAAACTTCCCTCCACCGTGCCTTGCTCTTCGCTATCATGAAGAGTGCGACTGCTACAGCCATTAGGACACCCCAATCGAGAACAATCGTCGCAAGCGGTAACGGCAGATACCCTCCAGCATTCTGAGCTAACTCTGCTGCATACGTAGTCGGAGAGAGATAGGCCAAATACCTGTACGGAAGCGGAATGTAAGTAATGGGGTAGTAAACAGGCGGTATCGTCGAGAAAAGCGTCGAAATAAGCCTTGAAAACGCAAAGCTCTGAACTATGTCGCTGGAAAATGTTGAAAGCGTGTAGCCAATCGCCATTGAAGCAAGGAACATCAACAGAAGCACCCCGATCAACTCTAGAACTCCAACAACGCTCAGGACCATAAAGTAGCTCGCGAGCAGAACGAGTACAATCAACGCGGGGATAGAGTAAACAATCTCCGAGATGGCGATTCCAACCATGTAGGTCAGCCAAGTAGTCGGAGAACTGACCACCATATCTTGAAGCTTGAAATCATTCTTCAGGTGTGAGAGATCCGCCTGGAGCGACATGCCGCTCGAGAACATACTCATTATGAACGCGCCCTCAACGGCCTCTCCTATCAGGCTGCCGCGGCTTACGAACACTATTAGAACTAGGAAAGAGAGAGGGGAGAGAACCGTGTTGATGAGGACGATCGGATAGTTCCTCATTTCATACAAGGAATTGACGAGTATCGCAGCCAGAATCTGGCTGAATTTACTCCTCTTCTGCGTCGAGCTCTTCTTGAACGCCGACTGCTTTGCCTCCTTCTCGATTCACAAGATAGAAGAATATGTCGTCAAGCGATATCGGATTGATGGTAAACTTGAACCCGCCTTTGGAGAGTTCTCTTGAAATCCTGAACGCCTCTTCTTCTGCTGTGAGGATTCTGACGTAGCCATCCCTTCCTGTTACTATCTCGCCCTTCGAAAGCGCAAGAAAATCAGGCGCCGGTTTTGAGAGCAGCTTCATGCTGTAGTTGTAATTCACGCTTTGCCTCAAATCCTCGAGTGTTCCGACGCGGATCAGTTTGCCATGATCCAATATGCCAATCTCATCAGCCAGCTGTTCCGCCTCTTCGAGATAATGTGTCGTAAGAAATGTGAACCGGTCCTTCCCAATCTCTTTGAGAACCTCCCAGAATTCTCTCCTCGAAATCGGGTCAAGTCCCGTCGTCGGCTCGTCCAAGAAAATTATTTCGGCTTCTGAGGAGAGGACCGTGGCAACCAAAACCTTTCGCTTCATTCCTCCAGAGAGCATGCGATTCAGAGTATTGGAGTATTCGCCGAGTCCGAGCCTTTCAAGCGACTCGGACGCCCTCTGTTTTGCCTCAGCGTAGTCGAGTCCTCGCCAAAGAAGATATGACAGTACTGTTTGCATCGGTGTCATCCAAGGTATTGGTCTCGCTTCCTGGGGGACTATGGCAATTTTTTCTCTGAGTCTATGCGGTTCCTTTACGACATCTATGCCGTTTATGGTGGCCCTTCCAGATGTTGGTTCAAGCTCGGTTGCAAGAATACGAACGAGAGTGGTCTTTCCAGAACCGTTCCGGCCTATCAGCACAAAAATACCACGACACGGAATAGAGAAGCTCAGGGAGTCAAGCGCCTTAGTCTTGCTCTTGCCGTAGACTTTGACCAGATGATCACACGTAATTAACTGAGAACTCTCTTCTATTCTCCCATCCAACATGACTGTTGAATTTTTAGGCGCCCTGTTAACTCTTTCGGTTGACGAAACACAAGACATATGCTTCGTCCATCGACAAGCGCGCGTCAACTAGACTTGAACCGAAGCCTGCCAGAGACAATCTCATCAGGCATTCAGAGCATAGTAACTTACCATTTTACTGATATTCAAGAAACTCCAACAAAAATGGAAGAAAGGCAAAGGAACCCGTCTCTGAAGGCGTGTCACCCGTCCGAAGAGCAGACAGAAAAGGCCCCACAGCGGTAATAAAATCCGTCACAAAAATAGACCATGCCAGAACAGGTGGAACCCTCCTGAACCAGAAATTCGCCCCTGAACTCTTAGCCGACAAAGAGGGACTAGACAGACTGGCACACCTCATCCGCACCTACTTCAAACTCGACGACCACCACATCCAGTTCAACGTGGTAAACGCCGACACCCTGCGCGAGGCACAGAAACACCCAGAAAAACACGGAGATCTCCTCGTAAGAGTTGCGGGATACAGCGACTACTTCGTCAATCTCAGCACAGAACTACAGAACGAAATAATCAAAAGAACAGAACACAAATCCTTCTAGGCAAAACATCTCTGTACGCACGCGCGCCAGTTAGTGTGCGCGCCCTTTTCTGACAGATACTAGGTATCTGTCTAGTTCTCGCCCAGACACAACCCAATTTCGTCCTTGCTTGAATGCCCCTAACACTCCTTTTCTGGCCATGAGACTGAGATATTCCTGAGAGTACGGTGCGATTTTGCTGGCCTCAGCGAGAGTGAGCATTTCAGGTTCCTCCAAGGCGTCAAGATACATGTCTAAAGCTCTTTCCACACACCTAGCTACGAAATTCACGAAGCTCGAAGCGTTTCCTAAATCTGCTTCCATGAGCGTCCTCAGATACTTTGGACGGTCAAGTTTCGGAACTATCGCAATGAAAGGATACCCATCCTTCATGAGCAGCGCATTCATCAACAGCCTAGCGGTTCTTCCATTCCCCTCTGAAAACGGATGTATCTGAACAAAACGATGATGAAAGACAGCTGCAAGTTCTATCGGCGTGAGTTCGTCAGGATTTTCTCTCAACCATTTCAGAAGCTCATCCATTCTGAGTTTGACCTCTGAACTATGCGGCGGCACGAAAGCAGCCCCAGTTATTCTCACTCCCGTGGTTCGATAATGCCCGGCATCTTCCGTGATGTTTGACATAATCAGCTTATGAAGTTTACGCACAGCATCTTCAGTTAACTCATTTTTTGCGTCAACAAGTCTCTCGACAAACTCTATTGCCTCGGGATGATTCTTCGCCTCCAAAGTTTCTGTTATGCTCTTCCCGCCGACTGTTATTCCTTCTTCAATGACCAGCTGTGTTTCCCGCAAGGTCAACGTGTTTCCTTCAATAGCATTGGAGTTGTACGTGTACTCAATCATCATCTGCTTTCTCAGCCTTGCAACAAGCGAAGACGGAAGAGGCCTCAACCCTTCTAACTTCCTCTTTTTATCAAGCACTCTCTGATGAATCCTCTTGTTAATCAACGCCATCGACTGCCACTCATGCATGTATGCGCGCATAACCGATATAAAAATATATCGGCTTGCAGGCAAAGTAGGCTTATCCGATATTCAAGTATACCGGTTCATGATGAATTGTGATAACACAACCAGAAAACGGCGTAAACAACTTGACGGTAACACGTCGATTACCAATACTGAGCGAACTACCCCACCCTAAAGGACAGCGGCTCCTGCTTCAACGACAACGCTCACCTACACTTCCAGCAGAGGCTTCGTCCCCAAAGACACACAGGGTCGTCCCAACCTCGATAATCCTCTCTCGAGCATGTTCAGAGAAACATTGCAGTCTCCATCCAAATCTCCACGTCTACACTGGTATAAGCCTCAAAAAAATCACCGTTTGAGTACTCGAACACAAGGGCCGTAGCTCCCATGATATGCCAATCCTCAACGCGGCCGAGATTTGCCCATCAAACAAGCCCATATCAAGCCTAAACAGGCAAAAAGAGAATAAAAAGCGTTTTACACCAAATCAGGAACAAACATGCACACTACTGCACACCCAAACCCAACAAATCATATTTGGCCCCAAATAGAGGGGCCTACTATCGTTGCACGCACACACAAACTGCACGACGCAAGACACGCTGTTCAGCACTATCACACTTAAACACCGAATTCATGAACAGGCATAAGAGCTAAGCCATGAGGACTTCCCACGGTGTTTTGCGTGTCTGGCGCGCAATGATTATTCGTAGAATATCAGTTGCTGTTCCTCGAGTATCCTGTGAAGCTTGTGCACGGCGTCATAGACGTCCTGTTCTCTTTTGGCTCCGGTGCAAACAAGGTTCCCGCTCGCAAACACCAGTATGACCACTTTGGGCTCGTCCATCCTGTAAATCAAGCCTGGAAACTGCTCCGGCTCATACATCGTTTTTCCAAGCTTGCTCACTGCCTGTTCCAAGTCTATCTTTCCGCCTAAGCTTGCAGAAGCAACCATGTTCACAACCCTCAAGTCCGGCTTGCTGATGATGATTATTCCGCCCTTCTTCAGCTCCTTAACAACCGTCAAAACAGCCCTGCGCGCTTCCTTCTCCGACTTCGCTCCCGTGCAAACCATTTTACCAGAGCTAAAAATCAACGTAGCCGTCTTCGGCCTCTTCAGCCTAAACACCAAGCCCGGAAACTGCTCCGGCCGATACTCCACCCCCGGATAACCCTTCACGATAGCGTTCAAGTCAACTCTCTGATTCAAAGTAGCAGACGCAACGACATTCTCAATGTTGACGACAGCCTTGCTCTTCGACATAAAACACAACTTCTTACAGTGAAGTGTGTAAACACCTATTATAAACCCTTAGATCCAAGAGGTGGAGACTCCTCCCGGGAAACCATAGTATAAAGCGCACGCCATGTTGAAAAACATCAAGAAAACTACAAAAAATTTGCCTGAATCAATTTCGTGTTCTACTGAATTCTAGCAAGATACCCGAAAGCCGGACTTCACCGTACGAGCAAAACCCACCAAGGAGTAGACCTCGCGTAGTCCACACCCTGTTTCGCAAGCCCTACTCTTTTGTAAGAGCTATTTCCAACGTTGAAACATTCCGCGCCCTGTTTTCTCCTTCTCTCGGTGGCATTTCCTCTGTTCCTATGGAGATTCTGCTTACTTTCAGGTCTTTTAGGAAGCGTCTTCTGGTTATTTCAGCTACGTCAACAGCTGTGGCAATTGCTCGGCCTCGCGCTTTCAAGATTACCTCCTTAGCATCGCCCGCGGACAGTCTCGTGATAACTGCCAGAACATAGTCCATCGGTGTTTTGCTTCCAACGAAAACGACTCCCGATTTTTCCGCCATTTTCCATCACTCTTTTCATCATTTATTGTTACGTGTAACGTTGCCGTGTTTCTTCTCGTCCTTCAACAACAGAACGCTACTGCCCTATACTACGCATACTTCCTTATAAAGCGATCAAGTAACAGAGCGCACTTCTTTCATTGACTTCTCGAGTGCTTTTTCTCTCCACTTCTTTTTCCAGCTTTTCCACCCTGTCTTAACGAGTTTTTCTCTCAGTTCAGGTCTTTCCCCAACCCATTCCAGAAGTGTCCAGAAACGCCTCTCGTCTTCCAGCGCTTCCGCTGGCACTCCTACTTCAACACACCATCTTATGTAGCCTCTTTCAACCATCTCTTGGAGTTCGCCCGTGATTTCGACTTTTTCAACCTTGAATCCCCGGTCTCGCAAGCGTCCACGTACGCTGGAAAGAACGTATCCGGAGCAGACCTTAAAGAGGGTTTCGAAATCAGGCCGCATAACCTCAACGATCTCATCGGCAATCTTCACCGCGTCATCCAAATACCTCTTATTTTCGAAGCTTGGCGGCTGGAAGGACGAGACCGGGATCCTTCGCTCCATGTACCTGCGGTCTGGAGGCTTGAGGGCGCCGATTACCACGCCTAAGACAAGGTCTCCCCATCCAGCGTCGTCTATCAAGATAGCCTTTCTGGACATAAACCGATTCAACCCCATAACCCAACCACCGAAGATCCTTGACAAACCTACTCTTACAAGCTGTTTGATGCAAACTATAGTGCTTTCTACACTTCCCACATATCTAATTGCAAACTTTCGGATATAGAATTTATCTCACTTTGTCCAGCGTATGTCCGCACTAGTGCGCAGTAACCGGGGCCAAGCAACACGCGCGAGCAGACAAAGATTTAATTCCCTATTCTGACTATTGGAGTGTGGTGATTGCGTTGGGCATGGGAAGCGCTAAGAAGAAGCCAATGACTAAAAAGGAAAGAGAGGAGAAAAGAAGAAAGCACAAGGAGAAACAATTGAAGAAGTAGTCTCAATTGTAGCGTGCTTGCGTGTTCCTAAAATGGTTAAAAATGTTTTTTTCTTTTTTAGAAGTTTGGGTATGCGAAAACACAACTTCCTGTAGGATCTGCCGGAGCTCCCATGATTTGGCGCGCTGCCCTGTCCCGAAATTGGTCTTAAATGGTTTTAATTCTTATTTTCTGGTTTGGTGACAGTTTCGATGTGAGTATCCGTTTTTAGCCCTGTTGCATGCCGTGACGTTTCAAGCGGGCTAGGTGCAGCCTCAACGGGTTATGGAAAAACTCTGCTTTCTTTCAGATTTGTTGGAATCCATTAGTTGCCACTTTTCAACACGGCCAAGAGTTGCTCACCAAACAAGCCCAAATCAGACGCCAATAGGCAAAAGAGGAATAAAAACCATTTTTAACCATTTCAGGGACAAGCCAGCGCGCTAAAGAGAGTTTGCAATGAACTTGACTTTTGGCGTTGCATCAGACATCAAAAGTCAGTTCTGAGCCTACAAAGCAATCGTGAACTACTTGTGGTCCGAATCTGGCTCTCAATTGCTCGATTGCGTCGTCTCCCGTGCAGTGATTTAGATACAGCGTGGGAGTCCCGTAGTCTTTCTCCAAAACGTCGGCGACGTGATCCACATCTTCCTTTGAATATTCCAACATGTGGGTGCCTCCGACTATTGCCTCAATCTTCTGCCCAAAGAGCTTAGTAGCTTTTGCACACGTATTTAGTAATCCAGCGTGGCAACAGCCGGTTATTATGACCAACCCAGTCTTTGCTTGCAGAATTAGTGATAGGTCATCGATTACGTCGTCGTGCTCGCGCCGCCCATTCACTTGGTGAAACGCATTTTTGGCAATACCTGGCTTTTGTGGTCGTTCGACGATTGGGATTTCGCCGGTGGTGTAGAGGTTAGGCAGGACTTCTATTGGCTCCCTTGCCGGCTGAAAAGCCATTCTCTCAGCGAGTTTCGGAGGCGGCCTGGGCAATTCCCCTCGGAAGTAGAATAGCCATATCTTAACGAATTTGGGTTCTGACACAACAGGGTGTGCAATGACCGGAAGCGGTGTCTTCACGGTCCTAGCTTCGAGCAGTCCTGGCAATCCTCCCGTGTGGTCTCGGTGACCGTGCGAAAGCACTAGTTTGTCTACCTCGTCAACGCTTATCCCGAGTGCTCGGATGTTATTCATGAGTATCTTGCCTTTGTATCCAGCATCAAAGAGCACTTTTTTCTCGCCGAAAGTGATGTGAAAGCAGTCACCCCACCCGCCCTTCAAACCCTTGTCAGGCAAGACTCTGTCGTTGTAGACATTCACTATTTTGGCATTCACAACCTTCCCTCCTCAAAAATACTGACCAAGTTTCGTGAATATGAAACGGGTTTAAATTTGATCCCGCCTCTTTTTCAATTTCGAGGCACATGGCGTGCCTCCATGCGCGCAACGTAATCATCCACCTCTGGTATCTGTGAGGCATTTGAGATATATTATATGTGCTGTAGCGCGCGGTTGGATGAATGCTAGAGCCTGTTGAACGGGGAGCAACGGTCAGTCTTTCCTGGAAACGAAGATCAATCCCTCTGCCTTGGGTTTTCTAGGCGGCTTGATCTTCCAATCTGGGTAGCACTTGATCTCCTTGAAGCCAGTCACCTGAAGATAGTGAAGGATGTCCCAGTAAGTGAAGAGTCGTAGGCGTTCGCGGTCTCGAAAAACATGTGTGCCATCAGAAGCCTCGATTACACTCGTTTCCTGCCACCAAACCACACCATGAACTGGGTCAAAGTCTTGAACTCGATCTACATCCGTGTATCGCATGCCGGGAACACGTGTTTCTTGAACATAATACCCTTGATGGATTGCCTTGAGAGAACACCAATCATTGCGTTCAGAAAATGGGTTTTGAACGTTGCATATCAGTATTCCTCCTGATTTCAGGGCGCGGTGGATCTGCCGCAGACACTTCAATACATCGTCATCATCTGGCAGAAGGAAGAGTATGTAGAGTGCAAGCACTGCGTCAAACTCATTCTCACACTTTAGTCTCGTGGCGTCACCTTGCAGCAGTTTCACGGAGACTCCCTCGCGTTTAGCTCTGGCTTTGGCTATCCGAACTCGTTCAAGGGTGTAGTCTTGTCCAGTGCATCGGTAGCCCCGGTGGGCTAACCCGACTACGTGGCGGCCGTTTCCACACGCAACATCGAGCACCTCACTAACTCGGTGGGTTGTATGAGTGCGGAAGGCAAATTCAAGAAAGTCTAGCTCACGTTTTGTGGTTTCAGCGGCTCGTCGCTCTCGCTGAGCCAAGAGGTCTCCGTAATAAGCTAGGTGAGCGTAATAAGCGTGAGAGGCATTCAGAACAGTCTCCCTTGTATTTTCCTTTCGACCCATAATGTCAGGTCTGGTTCCGCTCAGGATATAAGATTTTTGAGGAACAATAGATTAAGATCCCGCGCTTAGGAGTTAGCGCGCGTAACATCTCTACCTGCTTTCAACTGGTGAAGTTGGGAGGCGCTGTGGGAAGGCTGCGTGGGGGGAGTAGTAAAAATGTTTGCAGCCTCCGCTTGCGCTCTCTCTCCCTTCTCCAATACTATTATGAGTGCAAGGTGAAAAAGCTTTTCTCAAAGACAAGCTGCAGTTTTGTATAGATTGATTCAAACACTTGGTGAAAGTCAACAAAGAGTGCGCGTTTGGCGCTAAGGCGGCTTGCCGATGCTTGCCAACTCATCGGCAACATCGTTTAGCCCCAGTTCTTCGAGTTTGGCTCTTGTTGGCCAACCGGTTTTACATCCCAGTCACGCAACTCAGGGTACCTGTCTTTAAGTGCTTCAAATTTAGCCTTATCTATCGATCGCGGAAGATTCACTTTTTATAACGTGCCCGCGATAAGCTTTGTTGGAGTTTCCAACAAACATGAAACATAAAATGGGTTTTGTTGCTTGAACGACTTAACTGGTCTCTGTGTCTTCCAGACTTGACGCTTCAGCCATTATCTCGGCGTCTTTGACGCTTGCCTTTCTGTTTGTCGCCTTCAGAACCATTCGTGCTCTCCATCCGCATTCTCCACATTCAAACTTTGGCGGAAGTATCCCCATGTTACCCCACAAGTCGCCACTCATGGTTCCTGCCCTACGAACCTTGGGACTTTTGCACTCTGGACAGATTTGCACATCAACGTATTTGCCCTCCTTCTCAAGCTCGTCCAAAACCTCAACTAGCTCATGGAATGTGTCACTCTCAAGCTTCTCTTCTTCGAGAAGGACAGACTGCTTCCTTTTCTTCTTCTGTTTTTGTTTTTGAAGCTCTTCTTCTTCCACAGAAAACTCCACTCAACTGCCACTTAACTAGAGAATGAAACGAATTTGATAAACATTCCTTCGGTGCACGACGTTGTGTTCACAAGATTTCAGATGCTGGTTGGACAAAACTTCACCCCAAAACCCGAACCGTTAAGTAAATCAGCGAAACCTCTTAACGTCTCCGTTGAGCGCGTTTGTGAATGCTTGTTACTCCACGTTCTCTAAAAAGATGTTAATAAGGTGGCAAGACAGAGTGAAGTCAAGACTAGCAGTTTGATTGAAAAAGGAAAAACTGGGAAGAAAAGACAATGAAAAGATCTGCCAAGAAACTAGCGAGAAAGAAACGCTTCTTAAAAAGAATGAAGAACAGAAGAATGTGGAAACACGGAAAAAAACCCAAGAAGGCCTGAAAAATCAGCCCATCTACTCACTTTGTTTTTTCCATTTAGCCCGCGTTGTTGGGCTTATTTTTCAATCATGGTTGGATGAACCAGTTGGCGACAGTGAGGGCAGTGCACCAAGGCCTTGGTTCCACTCGACCTCCAATCCTTGTGGCAGAACGGGCAGCGATACCACACGACCTTTCCGGGCAGATAAATCCGTTGTACGCTCAAGACGTACACTACGACTCCTGAAATGAGCATAACATCGCCCAAAACGACAAGGTATACAAGTTTGAATTCAAGACCACGAACAGAACCCAGGTTTTCCGTCCAAAGAAGCGTTAGAAAAGTTGAAAAAGGCTCTCTGGCCGAAGAAACCTGCGGCCAAGTCTTCCAAAGCGTAGCCAGAAGCGCAGCTACTCCCACTAGACATAAGAATAGACTGAGGGCATACGCGGACTTTTGCCTACGAAGAACCTTCATCTTAAACTCTCTGCTTCAGCTCTACCACTCTTGTTTTATTAGATTTATGAAGCCTATGTACAAACAACCAATCTGTATTCGACCGATCCGACAGTCTTGAAATACGACTTGATTCATTACTACTTTGTACGATGGACCACAGAGGCAATTATGAGAGAAAAAGTACCCATCAGCTTCGAACTGAGCTTCGAATGACACCAAAGAAAGGCGTGCTCACGCTGTGCACTTGATCAGTTCGCAAGTGCCCATCCAAAAACTATATTTCCAACATTGCACACCCTCATGCAATACAGTTGTACATAATGGGGCTGTGCTGGCTCCGAGAGATTCTGTGAAAAGGATGGCTGAGTGAGGTTGTGCTTCGAATGATTCCGGTTGAAATCTCTGATGTCAGAAAATCGTATGGCGATCTGAAGGCCGTTGATGGAGTTTCCTTCTCGGTTAACGAGGGCGAAGTTTTCGCTCTTCTCGGCCCGAACGGCGCGGGTAAGACAACGCTGATAGAGATAATGGAAGGTTTGCGGAAACGAGACGAAGGTGCGGTAAAGGTGCTCGGTCTTGATCCGTGGGAAAACAGCTACGTGCTCCACAGGAGAATCGGGGTGATACCCCAGGACTTCACGTTCTTTGACAAAGCAAACCCGAGGGAGGCGGTGAAATACTACGCAGATCTCTTCGGTGTCAGCGTCGACCCGGACGCGATCTTGAAAGAAGTTTTGCTGGACGATTCAGCCCGTGTCCTCTTCGAGAATCTTTCAGGAGGGCAGAAGCAGAAGATGGGTCTCGCACTCGCACTCGTGAATAATGCAGAGCTTCTGTTCCTCGACGAACCCACCACCGGGCTTGATCCAAACGCCAGAAGAGCCGTTTGGGAAGTGATAAGAGGATTAAAGAGCAAGGGGAGGACGGTGATATTGACCACTCATTACCTCGATGAGGCTGAGCAGCTCTCCGACAGGGTCGCCATCATGAACCACGGGTGCATAGTGGCCATGGGAACCACCGAAGACATCATTGAAACTCACGGTTCGGGTGAAAGGTTGGAAATCCACGGAACAGAGAAGCTAGCCGCCTACGTCAGGGCCAACACGGGTCTGAAGACTGAATACAACGGGAAGGGTTTGATCAGCATAGCTATCAATCAAAAACACGATGCGTTAGCAGCCTTAACGGCCATCGAGCAGTCAGGGCTCGACTGGCATGATCTTCACACACGCCGTGACAGTTTGGACGACGTGTTCGTTAAACTCGTGAGCGGAACGATTGATGAGCACGGTGAGATCAGAGTTGAAAACACCGGTGATAATTCACATAATCAGCGGAGGCGCTAGGACGAATGCCAAGTGCAAGAAGAATCGTGTCTGACCTTCGCGTATTCGGTCGCGGATACCTAAGAAATGCGGCAGGACTGTTCTTCGGCCTAATTTTCCCAGTCATCCTCATACTCATCTTCGGCGCGATCTTCCAAAGCGGCTTTTCCGGCACGATAACACTCTACGTTCAAAACCACGACACTGGCCCTGTCTCCAACTCTTTCCTAGGTAACCTTTCCCAGACAGGCACGGTTAGCCTGGTAAATGTGAGTAATTCTGAAAACTTTTCTCAATACCTCTCAGCTCATTCTGCCTCCGACGGAATAATCATCCCCGCAGATTTCTCGGCGAACTACATCAACGGCACGCCCTTCAACGTGACACTCTACGGCAACCCCACCCAGAGCTCCAGCCAAGTCGTGAGCGGAACGGTCAATGGAGTGATAAACGGGTTTAACCTTGGACGTTACGGTGGTTCACCAATCATCGGCGTAACGCAGACTACAGCCAATTCCCAAGTGACCAAGTACATCGATTTCCTGGTTCCAGGCCTCATCGGTTTCGCGATACTCATCAGCCCCATGTTTTCCCTCGTAAACATATCCTCCGAGTACAAGAGAATAAAACTCTTCAAACAGCTGTCGTTGACTCCGCTTACCAAGATGGAGTGGCTAGCCTCCAAGGTACTTTTTTACATCCTCCTCTCATCGGCGTCATTCTTGTTGATGACTGCCGTGGGCGTCATCGCTTTTGGCGCACACGTCGCGCTCTCACCGTGGCTGATACCGTTCCTAGTGCTGGGTCCGATGTTCTTCGCCTCGCTGGGCATGCTGGTGGGAACCATCTCAAAGAGCACCGAAACAGCCAGCGTCGTCGGAAACGTCATAACCTTCCCCATGATGTTCCTCTCCGGCACCTTCTTCCCAATCAGTCTCATGCCCACGTACCTGCAGGCTTTCGCACACGTCCTGCCACTGTTCTACATCGTCGACGGACTCAACGGCGTCATGATATACAACAACTATGCACAGGTCACACTGGACCTCGTCGTGGTCGCGGTAATCACTGTTGTTGCCTTTGTAGCAGCAGCCAGACTATTCAAGTGGAGAGAAGACTAGCCTCAGAAACAAGCACCCACTAGTCGTCGGATCAAGTTGAGCAGAGACAAAACAAGATAAGATTTTCTCAGCCAAGGCCTTTATTTCCAAACAGACCTTGGTGGGTGAACGCCTCCGAATCACGGCGCACTCTCAGGCTTTTAACCGGTGCAGAGACGGGGTATCCCAGACGGAAGACAAAGGCAGTCTTCATGTATTCAGGGACATTGAGAATTCGCTTCACCTCTTTCTCCACGGGGTTCGCGCTGAAGACACTCAACACCTGAACGCTAATCCCCAAAGACTGGGCCATGAGCCACATGTTCTCCATAACACAACCCAGGCTCATAATACCCAAAACATCCCCCTCCGAAGCAGGAGCCCTCTTCCTAGCGTCATAGACCACGATCAGCAGCACAGGACTGCCATTAATCCTCTGGTTCAGGGGCGAAGGCCTGCTCTCACGAACGGCCTTGTCCAGCCTAGCAGGATCCCTCCAATCCGACGGAAACACAGTGCCCAGAATTCCAACCTTCTTTTGAAGCAACTCCTCTTCCGAGAACGAGAGCTGCTGATAATTCTCTCGGATGAACGCTTCCGAAACACGATATTTGATATTTCCTATCCTTTCCAGAAACTCTTTGTCATCAACGACGAGGATCTCGAAGTTCTGCATGTTGTGAGGTGTTGGCGCCCAACGCGCTGCCTCTAGGATCTGCCTCAGGTTCTCCTTGGCCACTGGGTGATTCGGGTCGAAAGAAACTCTTGTGGACTGTCTTTGCTGGATGATTTTCAGGAGATCAGTCATGACGATCATGTCCATCCAGCACGCGTGTTAGGAGTTTGCGTCGGCTCTTCTCTTCATCCAGTCGTGTGCAAAAATTTCTGCTTCTCCGCTTTCTATTCCTTCCAGTATCCTCTGCGCCACATACTCCGCCGTGTCAGCTGGAAAAGGAGGGCCACCATCCTGCTCCCCACCCTCGGGAACGGCATCTTTAATCGTGTTCCTTTCGAAATCCGTGAACGTCATGTACGGGTACACAACGCTGACAACAATGTTATCTCTCTTCAATTCTTCCCGCGCAGTCAAGCTGATATTAGCAAGCGCGCGTTTCAAGCCCGAGTATGCACCGTTGTACGGCAAGTACATCAGCGCAGTGCCAGAGCTAACGTTGACAATCACTCCTCCACCCTGTTTCCTCATGATGGGATGACTTGCTGCATGGCAACAAGAGGGCCGACCACGTCTAAGTCAAAGATACGATGAAAAGTGTCAACGTTAGTCTTCTCTACGGGAGCATCATATCCCTGACCCGCACAATTGATTAGAACGTCAATCCTCCTAAAGTGCTCCACCGTTTCCGTAATCATTCTTTCGATTTCAAAAACCTTTGTCATATCAGCGGGAACTGCAAACGAGTTCGGAAGCTCTCCTGAAAGTTGCTCCAACCTCTCCTTTGAGCGGGAGACAAGAGCCAGTTTCGCGCCTTGCTTAGCAAGAAGTCTCGCGGTCGCAAGACCGATACCTGAAGAAGCACCAGTGACAATAACAACCCTATCTCGAACGTTCACAAAAACCACTCCTCACTCTTCGGCCCGTACCGGTCTCCTTGACTTCACAGCTTCAACAACAAAACCCGTGGACACAATTCCACCGCATTAGACACGCCGCCAAGAACTATAAAAGAATTCCTACTTCAGACCCAAAAACGTGCAGCGCACGCCCCAACCCCAAAGGTCCATGAACCCGTCACAAACCAAAGCAAAAGCCAAACTCCAAGAACCCAGCACGCGCCAAACTCACGACCCGCCTCCAACAAACACAAGCAGACGTTATCACCCTTTTGACACTCAAAAAAATCACGAATTGAGTACTCAAACACAAGGGCCCGAAGCCCAACATGCTTACCTAATGCTTCGGCTTGCCGCCCTGGTGCCTCTCAACTTCATAATCGCTGCAATGTTCGCTCTTGCATTTATCTTCGGGATGATCTTCCCTTTCCTCGACGTGAACAGCGTCGTCACTCCCGGCCCGTGGCCCGCTGACACGCAGTTCGTGTGCACGACGATGCCCACGGAGACCGCGCCCTGCCTGTAAATCCTTCCGAACGAGTGATCCGCATCCGTTATAGCCACCAAGTCGCCCAGCCTCAAACTGTCAAGCTTGTACTGCTTCCTCGCCTTCTCATCAAAAAGCTGAATGTCATAATCCCCCGAGTACGTGTTGTCCGAACCCAGTCCTGAACCCATGATGGCCGCTGGAACCACATGCGTCACCGGCACCTCCAGCCTGTCACCCTTCGCCCTCGGGTTCAAGGCTTCGAGAAACCGTGGATCCATGTTCATGACGATTACGTCCGGAAAGTCCAGAAGCTTCAAACCCACGCCGAAAGCCTTCACGAGAAACTTGTCGCCCAACATCAGCTTCTCCATGACCTCGGGCTGAACATCCACCAGCACATGCTCAATCCCCCCGTGCTTGCCCGTGACAACGCCCCTCGCACCCTTCGCCTCGCCCGTGACCACGACAGCCTCGTTCCCAACGCACGAGAGCACGTTGAACGCTACGCTTGCACCCTGTCCGAACCGCACATCATTCTCCTTGTTCTCAACGCTCACACCCGGCTCAACATGATCAGCCTCCCACCCGCAGGCAGCATCCCCCACCCTCACGTTGTAGGTGATGCCGCCCACGCCCGGTAAAACCATGGGGTTACCCTGCGCCGAAATCCTGTAGACACCCCTCCCGAAAACCGGGCTGACCGCTTCACCAGACACCGAGAGCCTCACCAACATGTCAACGTTAGTCCTCAACATCAACACTTTTTCCCTCAGGATAACCGCATTAACAAGCAGGGACATATAAAATTTGGCGCGCCACCGGAGAACGTTCCTGGCGGGTTCTTTATCCAGCGTTAGCAAGTCTTAAATTCGAGCTTACCTTTTCAGTTGAGTGAAGTCAAATCATTTCGAAGCACGAGTTACCTGTGTGGCTGAATAAAATGTCTGAAATTGGGTTGAGACCTAAAATGCTCATCAAAGACGTTATGAGCAGCCCAGCCGTCACCGTGGAAGAAAACGCGCCGGCAAACTGCGTTGCGGAGCTCATGGACAAAAACGATTTGGGCTGCGTGATAGTGACCTCCAATGATGGAAAACCAATCGGAATAATAACCGAGAGAGACCTCGTCCTGAGAGTTCTGGCCAAGAACGCCAAGCCAGACACGCTCAAGGCCAAGGAAGTTATGACGTCGCCTCTCATCACCATAGAGCCTGATGTGACGATAACCGAGACGGCTAGAAGAATGAGCAGGCTGAACATCAGAAGGTTGGGAGTCGTGTACAAGGGGCAGCTCGTCGGCATAATCTCGAGCAAGGACGTGCTCGGCGTCATGCCTGAACTGCTTGAAACCATCCAGGAGAAAGCCCTCATAGAGGGCGAGAACATGGCTGAGGAGGAACACGAGGAACCCGCTCCGCTTGCGGGTAACTGCGACCACTGCGGAGTCTGGTCCGACAGCCTGACAGAGGTCAACAACGAGTTCCTCTGTGAAGACTGCAAGGTTGAGCTTGAAGAGAGCGAGGAGTGAGAGGAGATCTTTTGCGTGTCAGAGAAATCATGGATGGAAAGCATCCGGCCATCTACATGGATGAGCTCGCCACAAAAGCCCGTGCGATGATACGCGACTTCAACCTCAGAATTCTGCCCGTGACGGATGGAGACAAGAAGCTTCTGGGTAAAGTCTCCAGGCGCGACGTGATGACCATATCATCATCCAAATCTTCGATTCTAGTCAAGGGATTGATGACCGCTGCAAAGCACGTTGCAATGGTCGATGATGATGTGATGTCAACCGTTAAGACCATGCTTAGAGTGGACGTGTGGTGTGCGCCGGTTGTCACCTCATCTCAGGACGGAACTTACCGGGGAGTGTTGGGGCTGGAGAGCTTTATCGAAAAGCAGATCGAGACGAGTCCTGAAAAGTTCGCGAAAGAAGTGGGGGAGATAATGACTAGGGACGTTGTGACGTGTTCGCCGGAAGACGGGGTTGAGCGCATCTGGCGCCTGATGCAGGAGAGGCGTTTCACGGGTCTGCCGGTGGTGAAGAACGGGAGGCTGGTGGGGATTGTGACGCACAAGGATCTGCTGCAAAGCGGCGCTGTTCTGCCGACGTTTGAGTCTAAGAAGGGACGTTTTTCACCAAAAATCTCGTCGGTGATGAAGACGAACCTTGTGGCCGTGGAACCTTCGGTGAAGGCGATTAGGGTGGCCAAGGTTATGGTTTCCAAGGACATTGGAAGAGTTCCGGTTAAAGATGAGGGCGGCAGGCTTGTGGGTATTGTTGACCGCGAGGACATTGTTCGGCTGACGGTGAAATAGGGGGAGAACGTTTGAGCAGGGAGGGTTTCAGGAGGAGGATACGGGGGAGGGGTCCCATGGACTTGAAGGTTCATCGGGCGAAGAAGCGTGACGGCGAAATCTTGACCGTGGCGAAGAGTCCGGTTGTGATGGTGGCGCTGACCACGCCGATTTACGATGCGATTCAGTTGATGGCGAAGAAGGGTTTTCGTCGGTTGCCGATAGCCAACGCGGGAACCAGGCATTTGGAGGGGATAGTGACGGCCATGGACATCGTTGACTATTTGGGCGGGGGCAGTAAGTTTGAGATGGTTCGGCGGAGGTTTGGCGGGAACTTTTTCAAGGCGATTAACGAGCCGATAAGGCTGGTGATGACGCAGGACGTGGTGTCGGTGAGGACGTCTGCGAAGATAAGCGAGGCGATTGGGAGGATGAAGGAGTCGAACTTGGGCGGGTTGCCGGTGGTGAATGATGAGGGCAGCGTGAAGGCGATAATCACTGAACGGGACGTCGTGAACCTTTTCGCTGACAGGACGAGCGGCGTGAAAGTCGCAGAGCTGATGTCGGAAAAAGTGATAACCGCGTTGCCGAAGACGACGATTTTCGAGGCGGAGAGGACGATGGCGACGCAGGGCTTCAGGAGGCTGCCGATAGTGTCGGACGGCAGGGTGGTGGGTATAATAACGGCGATGGACATCGTGCGGTTCTTCGGGTGCGGAGAAGCGTTTGCCTATCTGCGTTCTGGGACCATAATACAGGTTCTGAACAACCCTGCGCTTGAGATAGCATCGAAGACGGTTGTAACGGTGGAGCCGGACTTGGATGTGGGACAGGCGGCGAAGGTTATGCGGGAGAAGAACATTGGCGCCATGCCCGTTGTGCAGAACGGAAAACTCGTTGGCATAATTACGGAAAGAGACTTTTTCAAGATAATCGAGTGAACCGTTTCCAATAGCCTGTGAGGCTTCAGATGCTCATGTTGGGTTTCGAGTCCTTGTGTTTGAGTGCTCAATCCGTGATTTCTTTGAGTGTCAAAACATTGTTGAAGCATGTTGGTTCAGTGCTTTTTTTACTCAATTCTGCATGGTTTTTGAGTGTCAAAAGTTTCGGCATGCTGAGTTTCTCATGTTAGAGTTGGCATTCTTGTGTTTGAGTACTCAATTCGTGATTTTTTTGAGGCTCAAACAGGGTTGACGTGAAAATAGATATATAAAGCTGCATGTTCATTGTTGTTGTAGGATGGTTTAGGAGTAAGAAGGTTGCCGTTTAAGCGTAAGAGTCGTGGTAGGTCTAAGGGTGGTAAGGGCAGCAGCGGTTCTGTTCAGTGTGCCAGTTGCGGGGCGATGGTGCCGCGGGACAAGGCGAAGAAAGTTACGAAGAGGCTTTCTTTCGTTGATTATGCCTTGGCTAAGGAGTTGCGGCAGAAGGGCACGTACATTGCCGTGCCGTCTGACACGAAGTACTACTGCGTCTCATGTGCGGTGCACCGCGGAGTCGTGAAGGTTAGGGCTGAGAACGAGCGTCGCATTCGCACGAGGCCCGGAAGAAGATTTTAGCTTTCAGTTTCCTTTTTCTTTGTTTTGCCGTAAACGTGGAGGCTTCTCTGCAGGACGGTGAGGTTTGAGAACACCGCGAGCAGAATTATGCCCGCGTTCATCACCGTCGTCGGCTGCCAAAACAGGGCCGTCAAGCTTGCCGCGAGCAGTATGATGATGCGTTCGGCTCTTTCTGCCAAGCCGACGGATTCCATCTTAATTCCGGCCGCTTCGGCCTTTGCACGACTGTAGCTGACGAGCAGAGAACCAACAATTGCGATCATGCCCCACAGAGGGTAGCACAGTTCGCCTACGATTATGCCGATGTAGACGGCAGCGTCAGCGTATCTGTCTAGCACGGAGTCTAGAAAGCCGCCGAAAACCGTTGCCTGCCCGTAGAGCCTCGCGACTATTCCGTCCAGCGCATCGCAGAAACCTGACAGCAGGAGCAGAACGGCTGCGAGCAGAAGACGGAGCGGCTGGTTCTGCCATTCTGCATAGGTGAGGGCTGAGAGGAAAGCCAGTACTGTGCCGATGCTGGTGATGATGTTAGGAGTCAAACCTATCCGGTGCGCTGCTCTTGCCTCGGCTGCAAGCATCTGCTGGACTTTCTGCTTCAGTTTCGTAAGCATTCGCGGCTGTTTCTCCAGCACGCATTTATTTAAGCTGCAGTTATGTAAAGGAGTTAGGTTTAAAGGTGTTTGGAATGATTGACGTCACGACGGTTAAGATTGACGGCAAGGCTTGCTTAGGGTTGAAAGTTGATTTACCCGAGAGCCCACCCTTGCTATTGATGGTGGCGGAGAAAGGCTTCGTGATGTGCGGCTTCCTGAACATTGAAGCCGCTGAAAGACTGGGCGTAGCCGCCGCCATGGTCAGCGGAGTGAAAACCTTTGAAGACGTACTCAACGCACAGGTCAAGGCTGTAACGACCAAAACGAAGAATTCGGGCGTCGAGGTCGGAATGAAAGGTTCCGAAGCCCTGAAGCATATGTTCTAGAATTCTGTATCCGACGGCTTTTTGGATAGTCATGGCAACTCCCTCTTCCGAGTCTCAGCGCCCTAATCTTGTATCTGCAAATTCCTTCACGCACGCCTTGATTTGCGCGCGCGCTAAGATGGTTGAGCCGTCCGGAGCCATCCATCTGAAGAAGTAGTATGGGAAGACTGTTGTGTCGTTCCAGAGCATTTTCTGCGTCAGAAAGAATTCCATGCTGGATTTTCTCATTATCTGGGGCAGAGTGCAAGCGTAACCGAACGAGTCGGGAAACCATGCAACCTTCACGTCAACGTTGAACCTTTCCCAAAAGTATCTTTTCCCATAAAGGAACTGTCTTACGAAGGATTCACCGGAAGGAATGTTGCCGTCAGGTTCAACCCATGTCCCGCCAACGATCTCCCAACGTCCCTCCTCCACCCTCTTCTTCACTTTCTCGAAGGTTTCAGGGTACTTCTCCTCCAACCACTTATAGTATTGAGCGCTGCTCTGGCAGAAGCAGAAGTCATGATATTTCTCCATCAGTCTGAGGATCGTTTCACAGGTATCGTGAAAAACCTCGATTGTTTCGCTGAATGTCCATAACCACGCGGCGTCCAAATGGCTGTGCCCTAAGAAGTAACATGTTCTACCGACATTTTTCGAGCCCATTTTGTCCCTTCAATGCCTTCGTACGCGGTTATAGCATAACATGTATTGTTATAAACGCTTTAGCATGATGTAGGACGCGCCTTCTCCATCGATGTGAGGTTTATAAGAACCGAAATCGAGAGGCACCCATATCGAGAGAGTGTTGCGTTGTCTAAGAAGAAGCTTCTGGATGCTGTTGCCTCGGACGTCGTGGTTTGCACGAAGTGTCCGCTCTGGAAATCTCGCAAGAACGCGGTTCCTGGCGTGGGAAATCCCCGAAGCCGGATAATGTTCATTGGGGAGGCTCCGGGCGCGTCAGAGGATGCTAAAGGTGAACCCTTTGTGGGGATGGCGGGCAAATTCCTCGACGCACTCTTGTCACAGATAGGATTCTCAAGAGAGCAGGTTTTTATCACAAACGTTGTGAAGTGCAGGCCGCCCGGAAACCGTCAGCCCAAGCCTCTGGAGATTGAGACTTGCACGCCATATCTGGACAGGCAGGTGCTGATCATTCGGCCAAAATTCGTTGTTACGCTTGGCAGTCATTCGACATCCTATGTTTTCTCAAAGGCAGTGTTGCCCTTCAACAGTATAACACAAGTCCGCGGAAAAATGTATAAGGCAACCATTCTAGGCTTGCAGCTGGGAGTCTTCCCAGTGTTCCATCCAGCGTCAACTCTCTACAATCCACAATACAAGGAAATTCTGGAAGATGATTTTCAACTGTTGAAAACGAAATTGTCGAAGGCTCACTCAGGCGTCACCAATAGGTGATAGCTAGCTTGCAAGACTGCCTGCATCCTTGACGAGTTCTTCGAACTTTTTGTAGGTCTGGGAAGCGCAGGCGTTGAGAACCCGCAACATCTTATGTTCATATTGTGAGCCGCTATTATGCGGTTACTTGCGGTGGCGGGCGGACTGGTCTGCCAAGTTTTCTGCGGAGCGCGATGCGATACAGCTTTCTCAAACATTTCACAAGTCGCTCGACGCTAGGCAAGCTGGAGTATATGATTGGGATTCGGTCATACTCTGCTAGTCGTGTCGAATACTCGTCCGGCTGAGCGCCGTGAAAGACAACTACGCGTGGTTTCAGGTTGCTGATGCGGACGATAAGCATGGGGGATATGCCGTTTTCTATGTTTGTGAATATCAAGGCTCGCTCTGTTGTTGCTCCGAAAAGCTGTGAGAACTCTGAGCCTGAGAGTGTTTCAACGGCTCTCTTGCTGTCGACTACGGTGTAACCGTTAACCTCCTTGACGTATGTGTCTGGGCATGCGACGGTTTTGCCTTCTATGGCTTTGCACAGGTACTCCACTCTTACGGGTATTGGGAATTCGCGTAAGTCTATTATGGCGTTGCTTGGTGAACTCGTGAGCTTGGCGAACTCGTGGAGGAAGCGACCGCCTCTTTCTTCGTCGATTTTGAGTAGAGCCCACACAAACCTTCGCACGAACTTTGTACCGGGGCTCGGTCGCCTGCCGCTTTCATAGTCGCTTATCACAGAAGACGAAACCATCATTTTGTCCGAGAGATGCACCTGTGAAACGGCGAAGAGTTCACGCCATTTCCTCATTGTTGCGCCTGGTTTGCTTGAGAGAATTATTTCGCCTGCAATTCTTCTTGCCAAGACAGAATCACGAAGACTCGGAGAAGCAGCCATTGAAGTTCGACCTTTCCAACTCGGCAGGTTTCCCTAAGAACTGCGTGCCCTATAAAAACCTATATGCACATTAGAAACAATGGCTAGCGCACGCTCTTCGGCTTATTACGAACCTATTAGGTTACCAAACCAGCGTTGAATTAGGTTGTCACATCTCTACGCGCTCTGCAAAGGACGCGCGCGCTCTTTCTAGGTGGAAATTGAATGCTCTTTCAGCTTGGATTAGACAAAAATTTAATTCCCTATTCTGATTACTTGAGTGTGGTGATTGCGTTGGGCATGGGAAGCGCTAAAAAGAAACCAATGACTAAAAAGGAAAGAGAGGAGAAAAGAAGAAAGCACAAGGAGAAACGATTAAAGAAGTAGTCCAATTGCAGCGCGCGCGAGACTTTACCTCTGCAGGTCTTGGAGCTTTCTTGTCTTGGCTGCTGCGGGCGGTGTTTTTAAACGTTCCTTTGTGGGATTGCCCCACAATCCCTTCCCTTTCAAAATCTCTAAACGGTCCTCTCACAGATGCTTTTCACTTCTCTTTTTGCGAGGCTTGTGCAGTATGAAAGTGTGGCCTCGAACATCGATTAGGGCGGATTCTGTTTGTTGAGCTATTTTTAACGCGATGTCTTTGGGGCTCTCATCCTTAAGCGCGCTATTTAATATTTGGACTTTCACTATTCTCCTTTTCCCCAACTGCCTAGAAATCTCATTCATCGTCTGCAGCGACGCCCCCTCCTTACCAACCCATATTGTTGGCTTCTCTAAGCTTAGCTCACGTTTCATTCGATTCTTGGCCTTGGACGATATCATGTTTCCTCCTCCGCTCTTTCAGTACTTGGTTAAACCATTTACATCCAGATAGTACAATGGAGCTTCTAAGACATAAGCAATAGCTTCATCCACAAACTCATTCAGTTCTCTAGGTGTCTTATTACCTTCGGACCATTGAGGAATATCATAATCAACTGAATGTGTGATCTCAGTTTGAATGTGCGCGTCAGAGTTGCTGAAAATATCGAAGAAGCATGCAAGCTTCTGGAAGGTGGGCTTGAATACGTACGTGAGATCGACGAAAAAAGAGTCTTCCCCAAACGCAAATAATGAGAAATCAGAATGAGGCCTCCGGTGTTTGTAGTGCGCGCGCGATGGGTTAAATGTTACTCGAGTAACTGTGTACGTGCGCACTGGAGAGAACCCATGTGTGCCTAGGCTTAGTTTTTGGACAGCAGGCCTATTCGCGCTCATTGCAGGTGTAGTCTCTTTGTTTGGGTTTGAAATCAATGAATCATCCAAGGGTAGGAGAACAGGCATCTTTTGGTGGGGCTTGATAATTTTTGGTCTAGCTTTATCATGGTTATTTGGGGTTCTTTGGTCTGGAGTCTTTCCTGGAGCCACAATTCTCAACATAAGTTCAAGTTTAGGATCCCTATATGGCATCGTACAGATTGTGGCCAGTCTTGTTTTCTTATTTGTCGGATTCCGTATGATGAAGGGAGCGACCGTAAGAGACAACCAAACCTACTCGGCACTTGAACCAAGAATATTTGCACTGGAGTCTTACTTGAGTCAAAGGAATTACAGGTCCTTGGTTTACTTGTTAGCTAGTGTAGTAATCCACGTTTGGGCATTAGAGGGTGGCAGTAACATTGACTTTCTGATAATGCGTATCAACTTTGTGGGATTGATACTTCTCTTGATTCTCTATGGTCCGCCTAGCATGTATATGGAGGTTGGTTTAACCCGGCTTCTATTCTGCCATATGCTTTGTTAGTGTTTGGTCTTTTCGCAGAACTCTTCATAGTCTGCGAATTCTTCATCAGCGTGATGAATCTAGCAAGCAGAACACGAAAGCTGGAATCCCTCAATTCCACAGAGTAGCGCGCTAGACAAGGAAGATTGTGAAGACTCCTGCAACAATCATTATTGAACCCATGACATTCTTGACGTTGACCTTTTCATGCAAGAGTAGGATGCCTGCCAAGGTTGAAAAAAGGGGTGTAGCTGATGATATTGGAACAGCCCGAGATTGCAAGGTGTCTATGAAGCTAATGGACAGGAGAAACCAGCCCAGCCCAAGCGCCACAATTCCACCAGCAATCAGCGTGACCACTGTTCTTCTTCGCATTTTCAGAAAACCCAAACCCCTGTCCACAATGGGAGCAGAGATCGCGAAGGAAACCGCGATTGTCAAAATTCTTATCGTGTTGATGGCGAACGCATCGCCTAAGTTCGGTGTTTCCTTCACAGCCAGACCCATCATCGCTATACTCACAGACCACAACAAAGCTGTTGCAAGAGCCACAGCCAAGCCTCTGCCCAAGACCTTTTTCTGCGCATCCAACGTGTCTTTTTCTCCTTCTAGGCTCAAAAGCCATATTCCTAAGACTATGACAACAGCCCCAAGAGCCACAGACCACGTGATGGGTTCGCCTGCTAAAAGGGCAACCCACAGAAGATTGAAAAGCGGATAGGTGCACGTCACCGGGACGGCCCGGGTGACGCCAATCATTTTCAGACTGATCATGTACAAAGTGTCGCCCAAACCTAAGCCGATAATGCCGCTGACATCGGCAAGAACAACGACATTTGTGGGCGGACTAGCTAAGACTCCAAGCATGCCGGTGGCAACCAAAAAGGCAAGTAGAACAGCGCTGGTCAGCGTTAAGCGAACGATGTTAGCCGAAACAGGTTTAGTCTCTGATAATGCCTTTCTGTAGAGCAGGGCCGACACCGTCCAACTGATAGCCGCTCCTAGAGCTGCAAATTCGCCTATCATTTTCCTGAGCCTTTAGGCAAGATTCTGCTTGAAGCTGTTAAATAGCTAACGTCTAAAATAAGGTTGAATGGTGTTGCATCGATGCAAATAGGCGTTAGCTGGAGTGCTGATGTCCTTTCTAGGTTTTCAGAGCTTGCCATATGCGTCGGGATAATCACTGGAATCTGCAATCAAAAGGATGATGAGCAGCTGTGCCAGCTCAAGAAGACAGCATATGAAGAAGTTAGAGCAAAACACAGTGTTGACGCGTTGAAAGACAACTCGACAGTGAGAGCCTACAGAGACTTCTACTGGAAGCTTGACATCGACCCCACGAAAACACGGCCTTCAGGCGAGGCTTTGCTGCGCAGGGTGCTGAACGGAAACGATCTGCCAAGCATATCCTCGGTCGTCGACGCGTACAATTTGGCCTCAATGCAAACCATAATTCCGATCAGTGGGTTTGACAGAGGTCTCCTGAACCCGCCGCTCCACGTACGCTTTGCAAGGAACGAGGCTTTCACCGGAATCGGAATGAACAAGCCGATGCTTCTAACCGAGAAAATGCTCGTCTTGACGGACGAGAAACAGGTCCTATGCATCTACCCCTACCGCGATTCTGACCTCACAAAGATTACTGTGCAAACGCAAAATGCGGTGATAGTCGGATATGGAGCACCAAGAATAGGACAAGGACAATTGAAAGCGGCTGTGGAAAAGACGCTGGAATACGTCAGAAGCGTTTCTGGTGGAGAAGTGGAATCAGTAAAGGTTTTTTGATAGATTCACTAGCGCATAGAGGCATCAGGTTAGGTTGCTGCTGGAGTAGTACAGGAAGGGCAATGCGAGCAGAATTGTGCTGCGTCCTCGTGTTGTCAGGGAATATTTCACTCTTAATGGTGGACCTTGTTCCACCGACCTTTTGACATACCCGTACTGGTCCAGACCTTTCAGCTTGTCAGACAAGGTGCGGGAGTTCACGCCGAGAATCTTCTTCATCTCGCCGAAACCTGTCGTCTCCCTCAGGAACAAGATGTAGAGTATTTGGAGACTCCATTTTTGAGACAGCAAGCTGAAGCTCTCTTCGAGACTCTTTATGGTCTCCCTCATGTCGTCCAAACCGAGTCTTTGGTTCCGAAATATTTCGTTTAGAGTTTCCTCTATGCCTCTAAGGTTGATTTTCATGCGGGACTCAACTAGTCTGCGAAGTTCATCGCTTAGCACTGTTTTTGAGTTCACGCTTGCACACTCAGTGTGTGAGTACCTACTTCACGGTTTATAAGGTTTAACTCTTAAATCTAGTGTGCAAAACACACCGAACCAGCCGGTGACACGATGAAACCGTCTGCAAAGAAGTTGATAGACATCGTCAAAGAAAGGATGACAGTTCTCGAGGGAACGGCTCATTCCTACGGACATGTTGACCGAGTCGTAAAGATCGCTACCATTCTGGCTGAGAAAGAGCAGGCCGACACGGAACTTGTGAAGACAGCAGCCCTTCTACACGATATAGGACGCGCGGTCGGAGAACCACACAACGAAACAGGGGCAAAACTTGCAGGCGAAATTCTGAAGCAGTCAACGAATTATCCGCAAGAAAGAATCAGAAGAATTGTCAAAATAGTACTGCAGCATCCTATCGCCTTCAGAAACAAACTGGAAACTTTGGAAGAAAAGGTAGTGTGGGACGCAGACAAAATAGACTTGTTAGGCGTGATAGGCATCGCTAGAGTGTTTCACTGGCTTGGCAAAAAACCGTTCGAGACCGCGGTCGACACCTGTTTTGAAGAGTTGAAACCAATCTACAGTTTGTTGAATACACCTTCCGCCCAAAATATCGCAGAAGAAAGATACCGAAGAACAATCGCTGCCTTGTCAGCTTTGAAAGAAGAGCTTTCAACAGAGGATCTGAGAACCCTTTGAAGCCGCTGAAAAGGTTGCGAAATCAAAAGAGTTTTTAGCGCTGCACACGAGTAGAAAGAGGTGTTTAAACTTGTCTTTCCGCGCCAGAATGGCTCAAACAGAAAAGAAGAAAGAATCCAACATCATCCTGGCTCTTGACTTTCCTTTTGAAAAGCCCGAAAACCGCAAAAACCTGTTTTCCAAGGCAGAGCAGCTCTTGAAAGTGGTGCATCCTTACTTGTGCGCTGTAAAATTCAACTACCACCTTCTTCTTCCGCTCGGCACGTTTGACGGCGTTCAAAAACTTGTAGAAAAAGCCCATGAAAAGGGACTGTTGACAATTATGGACTGCAAGGTGAACGATATCGGGGCGACAAACCAAGCTATTGCAGAATACTATTATGCGGCGGGTTTCGACGCGTTGATAGCTAATCCTTTCATAGGGTGGGAAGAAGGGTTGAAACCGATTTTTGAGGTTGCAGGTAAACTGCGTCGGGGTGTAATTCTGCTCGTTTACATGAGTCATAAAGCAGCGGTAGAAGGATATGGACAGACAATCGTCGATGCCGAGACTGGAGGGAAAATGTTTCAGTACGTTTCGTTTGCGAAAAAGGCTCTAAGATACGGTGCAGACGGTGCAGTTGTCGGCGCCACGTATCCTGAAATAATAAGGGAAGTGCACGAGATACTCGGCGAAAAAGTCCCAATATATTCACCGGGAATAGGAGCCCAAGGCGGAACTGCCCAAGCTGCCCTAATGGCTGGTGCAACCTACCTTGTCGTCGGACGAGAGATAACGCTTGCCGAAAACCCTGCTGAAGCAGCAAAGAAGACCAAGGATATTGTAAGATCTGCCAAGTGGAGTTCTCCTAGACGTCCATCATAAGTCTTTGTGCGCGGGTTGACCAACTAGAGTCTAACCTGTTCTTTTTTGTGCGAGAATGACGTATCCTCTCACCCAGTTCCTATGATAATAGCTTGTAAAAATGTCTTCTTCAAAGTCGATTACATGGAAGTTCTTCAGAAGATCGAGTATTTCTTTACGGGTGAAGTGATGACCGAAATGGAGAATCCTTCCAGTTTCATCCCTCACCGCGATTGTGCCTGACTCGCCCGTGACTCTTGCATCGTCTCTGTACCTTTTTGCGTAAACAGGGTTTTTCCATGTTCGAGCAAACTCTTCAACAAAGATGTAACCATGCTTTTTGAGAATCCTATACACCTCGTTGAGTATTCTGGGCCTCTCAGACTTTGAAACTAGAGTGAGGACGCCCAGCATCGTGGCCGCATCGAAGGAAGAATCAGGGAAGCACAGGTTTCGGGCATTGTTGAGCAGGAAGTCTATTTCTCCGTTAACGCCTCGCGGTCTTGACTCCTCTTGCGCTAATCCTATCTGAGTCCTATCAACGTCGACGCCGACAACGTTAAAACAATTTTCGTGAAGGAAGAAACAGGTCCTTCCATAACCACAACCAACTTCCAAAACTTTCTTTGCTGAACCGTCTTTGATTACGTTAACAAGCCTTGTGGGCAAGGGAATTGTGTAAAGCTTCCTTTCGCCGCAAGATTTCATCTTCCACGTCTTTCCCAAAGCTCTTTCTTCAGCAAATCCCTCACTGAAGACCTGATTGCCGAACTCCTGCTTGGATACATGTTCGCTCTAACAAGCTCATCCAAACCTTCCAAATAAGCTTCGGGCAATAACACCGTAACAAGTTTCAACCTGCTTCCCCCTAAACATGTTATGCATATAACATGCATCAAATATAAGATTTGACCCAAAACTCAAAGGTCATTCTTCAAGCGCGCGCAGTTGAAACCATGCCGTTGAGCGGCAAATGCGCAAATCATAAAAAAGAAATCAACTAACAGTCTACAAAGGTTGTGATATCAGTGGAATCTTTCTCCCCGAAGACATTTGTCGAGATCGCAAACGCAGAGATGAAGCGGAACATCGGCAATGAGAAGGCGTTAGTCGCTGTTTCTGGAGGGGTAGACAGCACGACATGCGCCGTGTTGACGCACAAAGCGGTTGGTCAAAATCTTGTTTGTGTGATTTTGGACGATGCTTTCATGCGACTAGGTGAACCGGAGCATGTTGCCGAAACGCTGTCAAAATCGCCATTCAATGTGCCTGTGAAAATAGTCAATGTTCGCGACCGTTTCATGCAGGCGATGAAGGGACTGAGGGACGCTGAAGAAAAACGCAAAGCGTTCCGCGAGACCTTCTATAAGGTTTTGAGCGAAACAGCCAAGAACGAAGGCTGCAAAATCCTAGTCCAAGGCACCATACGCGCCGACATAATCGAAACTGTAGGAGGCGTGAAAACTCAGCACAACGTTTTGGAACAGATGGGCATAAACCCGATGCAAAAGTTTGGCTTCAAAGTTGTTGAACCCCTGCTGCCGCTGTTCAAAGAACAGGTCAGGATAGTTGCAAGGCATTTAGGGCTGCCGACAGAGTTTTCCGAACGGCAACCTTTTCCAGGGCCAGGCTTGTCAGTTCGGGTGGTAGGAGAAATTCGTCCAGACAAACTGGAAATCCTGAAGACGGCCACAACCATGGTTGAACACGAGCTTGCGGTTCACAAGCCCGGACAGTATTTTGCAGTGATCGTCGACAACGAAGAAGCCCCGCAGACTTCAAGGACCCTGCATGTTCAAGAGACCGTTGCACATCTTCTCAACGTCCCATCGAGAAACGTTCACGTCAAAGTCTTCGCGGACAGGGCTACTGGCGTTGAGGGTGGCAAGAGGCGTTACGGTGAGGTAGTCGGCATAAAAGTTCAGACAATGGATGGTAGGCTTCATCAAACGGGCATTCAGAACCTTGTTTCAGTTCAGGCAAGGATAATCACTGAAAACCCGCCGGTAGCAAGAGTTTTCTACGCAGTGAAAGATTCAGGTCAAAAAAAGCCCTATGTCATAGGCATAAGGTCTGTGCAGACAAAAGACTTTTTGACGGCGGAAGTTTCGGAGATACCTTGGACAACGTTGGACAAGATTGGGGAAGAAATCGTTGAACAATGCGCGGACGTGTCAACGGTCTACTATGATGTTACTCCCAAGCCGCCTGCAACAATCGAAATGGAATAGCCCACGCTAGAAAGGTATAAAACCTCTTGGACATTCTACAGTGATGAAAAGCCATGTTCCGCGTAAGAGTGAACAAGATAGAATCCATACGAGACATTGACGGCAACCTTGGAAAACGCATAGAACTGATTGAAGACAGGGAAATACCGAAATTCGTGGTTAGACCGCAAACCGAAGAGGCCAAGATGGTGCAAGACGTGATGCAGGCTTTACAACAGCAGCTGCCGATGTTCCCCATGAGAACGGACGTAACGATCCCAAAAATAATCCTGTTCTTGACCGAGCAAGAGTGCGAGAGCCTGGGAATCGAGTTCGACGTGAACCAAATCTACGAAATAGCTCTTGAAAGCCAGACATTGAAGTTCATGAAAACTGGATAATCTCTTTTCTAACTTGCCTCAAGGCTTGATGTTTTGGATGGAAAGACAGAACAAACATCATGTTCCTTAAGGTCATGTAGACTTCTTCCATGTTGGATTGACCGTTGTTGCTGCAGTATATCGGGATAGGCTCTTCGTCGCCTGTCTTGTAGTAAACATAGATCGGCGTGAAACTCTTTCTGAAAGTCTTGATTTCAAAGCTCAGCTTCAAGAGCCTGGCCATCTTCTCAGCAGCTATGCTGACAGGCTTCAATCTCTTTTGGCTGAAAGAAGAAGCGTAGACAAACAGTTTTCCGCTGGAACATTCTAACATGTTCGACGCCCACAAATCAACGCGGCGCGAACTGCATTTAAGACAGGTGTTGCAGCAACACGTTTACGCGGTGGAGAGAGATAGGTAAAAGTGAATGCTTGAGCGGTGAATCCATTGAAAGTCAGAGTGCATGTCTTCGTAAGCGGCAGGGTTCAGGGAGTGTTTTTCAGATCTGAAGCCATGCATGATGCAAGAAAACGCGGCGTAACTGGTTGGGTTCGCAACCTGCCAGATGACAGGGTTGAGGCTGTTTTTGAGGGGGAAGAAGAAAACGTGCAGAAGCTTTTGGAATTCTGTAGGCGAGGGCCGCCCGGAGCCAAGGTCACAGATACAGACGTGACCTTGGAAAGCTATTCTGGAGAGTTCAGAGACTTTGAAATAAGATATTAAAAGAGAAATTCATGCTTGGAAAGTCGCTACGCTCAGGTTCTTTTCTTTGGCACTCTGAAGTGTGAGGCTTTTCCAGCGCTTACGTAGTCTCCTCCAGCACCGCGTACAACTGAAGCGATTTTTGAGAAGTTGTCTGAACCTAGAAACTGCCGTGGTTTTATCATGATGTAATCGTCTTTTTCCTCAAAGCTCAGCAGGTTCTCCAAGTCTTCTGGAAACATCATCTTTACGTCCTCTATCACCTTTGATTTCTCTTGAGGCTGGGGCGCTCCAGCTACAGGCTGAGACAATGCTGGTGCTGGATGGGCCGCTATTGGCTGAGTGACCTGTGACACAGCGAGAGACTTCAGAGATGCTGAAACCTGCCTCAAATCCTCCATTATGCCGTTCATAATCAGTACAAGCTCGTCAACTCTCTTAGTTAGAGCCTCAACTTTCTCTTTATCCGCGCTCATACGCCTTCTTCCTTACAAACCCTTAATACTTAAAGCATTTATTAATGGTTTTTGACTGTCCTAGCAATATCAAGGGCACGCACTAGTTCTTAATAAAGGGCTCACGCCTATTCAGTCTTCCCAGAAGAGATGACACCGTTGAGAGAAGCCGACTTCACATCTCATCGTCTCAAAACTGACAGCGCGCGCGCAAGCAATTTCACGCTTTCAAACATTCTTGTCCCAACGCCTAACAAAGGGGGCCACAGTCAAAAACGTACTTTCAAAGCTTGCATTATAATTACCTTTTGTATGCATTTATTAATGGTTCTTGACTCTTCTGGTAACCTGAAGAACTGGGTGCGCGCCACGCTTGATCGAGATTGACGGAAGCGAAAAAAGTGGAAGCGGCACGATTCTGAGGATGGCCGTCGCCCTATGCGCGATAATTGGGCAACCGTTGCACATCTACAACATCAGAGAGAACCGTCCGCAGCCAGGTTTGAAGCCTCAGCATTTGGAAGCTGTTCTGACAGCAGCTAAGCTCTGTGACGCCGAACTGGAAGGTGCGAAAGTCGATTCACGGGAGCTTTGGTTCAGGCCTAAAGAAGTAAAAGGCGGCAAGGTCGAAGCTGAAATCGGTACTGCCGGAAGCATCTCAATGCTTCTCATGACGGTGCTCCCCATGTGCGCCTATGCCAAGAACGCTGTGCACCTGCACATTTCCAAAGGCGGAACGGATGTTACCCATTCGCCGACCATCAATTATATGCGCTTCGTCCTTTTGCCGACACTTCAACGCATGGGACTGAACGCTGTTCTGACCGTTCACAAGTACGGCTACTATCCAAAAGGAAATGGTGAAGTGACAATAGATGTGACACCTTGCAAGTCCCTGAAGGCTTTGAGTCTGGAGACTTTTGGCAACGTCAAAGCGATAAAGGGAATATCGGTCTGCACATTCCTTGCTGACAGAAAAGTTGCTGAACGCCAAGCAAGAGCGGCGAACGACTACCTAGGCGAAAGAGGCTACAAGGCTAACATCCGGATGATAAATGACACCTCGAACCCATTACAAAAGGGCAGTTCCATCGTCTTGTGGGCCGAGTCTGACACCAAAGCCATTCTAGGAGCAGACGCTATTGGCGAGCTGAGAAAAACAAGCGAAACAGTTGGAACCGAAGCAGCCGAGAAACTCCATGCAGAAATCATTGACAAACCCACGGTTGACGCCCACCTAGCTGACCTGCTTGTTCCATACGTAGCCCTAGCCCACGGCAAGTCAACTTATCTTACGCGGTCTCTTACCGAACATTCGCAAACAAACATCTGGCTTGCCGAGAAAATATTGAATGTAAAGTTTGTTCTTGAAAAGAAAGAGGGACTATACAAGCTGGAGAAAGTTGGTTGAATTATGGCAATCGGCTTAGCGCGCGCTGATGACGGCTTTGATCACCTTCTCTAATCTCGTACATTCCTCGAGGACCCAGGCCTAAGGACGGTTCATCTAGTATTAGGATCGGAGGATCGTGCAGCAACGCTTGGGCTAATCCAAGTCTCTGTTTCGTTCCGCGAGAAAACTTGGCTATTCTAGTGTTTGCCCATTCGGAAAGTTTAACGGTTTCAAGCACCTCGCTATTCTGGGTTTCAAGCTTTGAAAGGCAATGCCGCGAAGCCTGCCAACATAGCCCAAGACTTCATTTGGAGTCAGATAAGAATAGAACTCTGGCGTTTCCACCATGGCACCAACGTTCTCAAGGGCTTTAGTTGATTCTCTAATCGCGTCATGCCCGTTGATATAGACCTTTCCTCTTGTAGATACTGTCCACTTAATCGGGATGGATGACTATTTGACTATTTCCAATAATTCGTATGGACGCAATATTCTAATCTTGTTTGCATCTTGAATTTCCTTTCGATTCTCCTTAATCAGAAAATGTCTTTGATCCAGCGTCAAAAATACGTCACATGAACGAATCGCAAAAGAGAGATGAAGTGCATCGGGTATTGGAAGAAATGTATGCTTGAAAAGAAGGTCAATCACAGAATCTTCATCAATTTCATAGCTTCTTATTCTGAAGCCGACCTTTTCTAGTAGATAGTCTGTGAATGTAGCCAGATTTTCGATAATTGCTCTTTTGGTATTTTCTTCTTTGATTTTGAAGCCATTCGCAGTAACTCGCCGTGACCCACCAGCATTTGCACACGCGCTTACTTATCCTAAGATTTTTTCTACCTCTTCCTTATCCGCATCAGTAACATAGCTAATACCTGATGCCTTTGCAGTTTCAGGAGTTAAAGCAACGATATCGTCTCGAGTGATGTATCGAACCGCGAATTTTCTGGCACCACACATAAATTGCTTTAATCCTTGGATCAGCCTCTGATTATAAGTATAAAGGCCCATCGCGCCTGTGGGTAAGTCCTTGAACTTTTTTCCAAACTTCTTCTTTAGTCTGCTCGCTTCGATAAAGGTTGCCTCGATGGTGTTTCCATATCTTCCATAGTATATAGGTAGATTTCCTTCCGTAATCCCCCGACCTACGTTTTTACCTACCATCGCTGCGGTGAGTGGAGCTCTGGCCATACCCACAGCTTTGACGTAGGGTGCACCCAGAGCCAGTGCCTTGAAGATGTGATCTTCCATTGTAATGCCTCCCGCAAACGCTATGTCAGGTACGTATTCTCCCTTCTTCGCCAGTCTATCTGCATATTGATACGTCAAGGACCATATTTCTACGCTGGGTATTCCCCATTCGTTCATCATACGCCAGGGGCTCATCCCTGTTCCACCACCAGCGCCATCGATGGTAAGTAGGTCAATTCTTGCTAAGGACGAAAATTTCACTGCTCTTGCCACATCTGCTGGTCTGTAAGCGCCCGTCTTCAGGAAAACGTGCTTAGCACCTAAGCTTCTGAGCTCTTTTACTCTGCTGAGGAAGGTCTCTTCGGTAACCATGCCCACTCTGGAATGTCTTTCAAACTCTTTGAAATGTCCCGCCTTAAATGCTTCAATAATGTCTGGATTTTCGGGATCAGGGAGAACTATGTATCCTCTTCTCTTTAGAAGCTGAGCTTTTTCCATATCCTTAATTTTAACTTCACCACCTATGTCTTTAGCTCCTTGACCCCATTTTAGTTCAACGGCATCCACTTCTAAATCCGAAATGGCATACTCATGGACGCCGAGTCGTGTATCTTCTATGTTGGCTTGAACAACAATAGCGCCGTAGCCTTCTTCTCTCCATTCTTTGTAAGTTTTCACCCTATATTCCAGTTCTGGAGAATGAATCACTTTTCCATCGTTGAATTTTGACTCCGCATCCATGCCACATACATTTTCACCAATTACTTGCATGGTCCCTGATATTGCCGCACCGATTGCCAGCTCTCTCCAATTGTCGAGGGCGATTTTTGTGGATCCAAGTGCGCAGGTGAACCATGGAACTTTCAGTCTTATGCCTTTACCTTGACCGATTTTGGTTTCTAAGTCAACGTTGGGAAATATAGCTTTGTCACTATCGGCTTCGATGCCGACAGCTCCCACGGTTGTTCCCATAATGTTGAAGTGGGAGAGGTCTATAGGATAGTTCTTTTGAGATGCGGTGGTTATAACTCCGAAAGGCGCCGGGTATATGATTTCGCCGCCTCTTATTGCAGATTTGGCAACTTCGCAAGGACCTGGGCATCCATCTATGCATGTAACGCAGAGTCCGCTGACTGGACATGGATCCGTTCTATTCTTGGTCAGGGTTGCCGGGCTTGCATTTGGTTTGGAATAGCTCATATTATTTCTCCTCCTTTTGTACACATGCTCCACATGATTCTAAAGTACACATGACTTGGTCATACTTTCCTAAACACTGTGGGGTTATTACAAGACAAGAGTTGCAGAGTTCTCCGGGAGACTTGACCCCACGACACTGCAAGTCTACTACGGGACAAATATACATGCAGGCTCCACAGTTGCGGCAGATTTCACTGGCCGTACGGAAGGGCGTGACCACTTCTCTTTTTTGGCCTCTGCCCGCGAAACCTATGGCTCCGCTTCTCATCTGTTCGGCGCACATCCTTACACATAAGCCACATAGGATGCAGTCTTCATTTTCCATCTTGAATCTAACTTGCTCTAATCCCATCTGTGAGGCTAAGTCTTGCAAGGTCTTAGAGTTGGGGCATCTGGCAAGTAATAGTTCCAGTATCAGTTTTCGCCCTTTCATCACTTTTTCAGAATGTGTTTTCACTTTTATCCCTTCTTTAACTGGATAAAGGCAAGACGCTACCAGTCTTACCCTTCTTCCGTCTTCAACCTCCACCGTGCATAGGCGGCAAGCGCCGTAAGGGGTTAACTCATCGTGGTGGCAGAGAGATGGAATACTAATCCCATAGAACCTGGCAATTTCAAGTATTGTAGAGCCTTCTTCGGCTTGAGCCTTCACTCCATCAATAATGAGGTTTACCATCTCACTCACTTCCTATTTGACTGATATGGCCTGAAATGGGCAAGCATCTCGACAGATACCACATCTAATGCATTTGGCGGGGTCAATCGTGTGAGTCAAACCATATGCGTCGATGGCCTGTTGAGGACAGAGTTTTAAACAGGCACCGCATCCTGTGCATTTGTCTTCAAGGATGACAAACGTAATCAGGTCCCTGCAAATTCCAGCTGGGCACTTTTTATCTCTAATGTGGGCGGCATATTCATCTCCAAAATACCTGAGAGTTGACAAAACTGTATTTGGAGCTGTTTGACCAAGACCGCAAAGAGAAAAGTCTTTGACCATCCTCGCTAAGTCTTGGAGAAGTTCCAGATCTTCTTCCCCAGCCTGACCCTTGGTTATCTTGGTCACGATCTCAAGCATCCTTTTGATTCCCTCACGGCAGGGGACACATTTACCACAAGATTCATTCTGTAAGAAGTCGAGAAAATATCGAGCCAAATCAACCATGCATGTGTCTTCGTCCATCACTATCATGCCGCCGGAGCCCATCATGGAGCCGGCTTCGGTTAACTTCTCAAAGTCGACAGTTAGGTCGAGTAATTCTTCAGGTATGCAGCCACCTGAGGGGCCACCGGTCTGTACGGCCTTAAACCTCTTGCCTTTCGTTATTCCTCCGCCTATGTCGTAAACAATCGTCTTAAGGGGGGTTCCCATTTGTATTTCGACGAGACCAGTGTTGTTAACCTTTCCAACAAGAGAGAAAATGCCTGTTCCCTTGCTGTTCTCCGTCCCCATTTTTACATACCAGTCTGTGCCATTGTTAATAATCAAAGGCACATTGGCCCAGGTCTTAACGTTATTCAAATTAGTTGGCTGATTCCACAGCCCACGCTCGACTGTGTGAACATATTTTGCTCTGGGCTCGCCCATTTTGCCTTCTATGGAGGCCATCAACGCAGAAGATTCACCGCAGACAAACGCACCAGCACCCCGATTTATCTTGATGTCGAAGTCAAATCCAGAATTGAATATGTTGTTGCCTACGAATCCGTATTCTCGTGCTTGGTCTATTGCCGTCTGGAGGTGCTTTAATGCCAGTGGATATTCTGCGCGAACGTATAAATATCCTTGATTCGCTCCTATAGCATAGGCTCCAATTATCATCCCTTCGAGAATGCTATGAGGATTCGCTTCCATGAGGCTTCTATCGCTAAAGGCACCTGGATCACCTTCATCTCCGTTTCCAATTACAAACTTAACGTCTCCATGGGCTTCCTTGCAAGACCTCCATTTTCTTCCAGTTGGGAAGCCGCCTCCGCCAAGACCGCGTAACCCTGATTTTTCAATTGTATCAATGATTTCTTCGCAAGACATGGTTGTAGTAGCCTTTGCAAGAGCTTGATAACCGCCAATAGCAATGTAGTCAAGTATGTTTGTGGGGTCGATTCGTCCATTGTTAGCAAGAACCAGCCTTGTCTGTTTTTTGTAGAAAGGAACTTCGTGCTCATACAAGGCTTTTTGACCTGTTATTGGATCTATATAAAGAAGGCGATCAACAACCTCGCCATTGAGGAGAGTTTTTGAAACGATATCAGGAACATCACTCGGCTTTACTTTTTGATAAAAGATCTCTTTTGGTCCTATAACGATGACAGGCCCTCTTTCGCAGAAGCCATGACATCCGGTTTGCTTGCAGTCTGCCTTGATTTCTAAACCTTGCCTCTCAATTTCATCCTTGAAAGATATCATAACATTTGCGCTACCACGCGCTCGGCAACCAGTTCCGAGGCATACTCTTACACAAGGCTTATTGGGATCTCTCATTTGCACTAGCGAGTTTCGAAGAGAACCGAGCTCTTGAGTGGTTCTAATCTTTTTCATTCTCACCCTGCACCCGCTTTTAGAACACTACGAACTTTCGTTGGCGTCATTTTGTCAAAATAGCGTTCTCCGACAACTATAACTGGAGCCAGCGCACAAGCACCAACACAATGAACCGATTGAAGACTAAATGTGCGATCAGATGTCGTTTCACCGTCTTGTATACCCAGCTCTTTTTCCACAGACTCAAGAACTCTGGGAGAACCTCTAAGGTAGCAGGCAGTTCCCAGACATACACGAACGAGGTGCTTGCCACGAGGGGTTAGGTGGAATGCATCATAAAATGAAGCTACACCGTAGACCTGAATCATCGGAACACCAAGTTTTTCAGAAACATGTTTTAACGCCCACGCTGGAAGATAAGCGAACAAATTTTCAGTTTCTTGCAATATCATTATCAACGCTGACTTTTCATAAGAATAACTTCTGATAATCTCGTTGACCTTGTACTCAGAAGCCCTTTCAGCCAAGTTTCATGGCACCTCTCAAGTCAATTATCTGCTCCTAATGTTGCTGGAAGTGAGGATCTTTTGAAGCCTTGGCATCTCAACTTCTGGAAACTCTCTTTATACCCTTGAAACTTAGGGGAGCTTCTTCCGGAATCTCCTCAGCAAACATTATTTCGTAGACATCCTTTGAGGCACACTTAGGACACTCCAAAGATCTGTACCTACATGTTTGACAATTTTCGGATTCGGTACCAATTCGAAGACTAAGATCCTCAGTTCCCTCTTTATGCCCAACAACCAATCCAACGAGTTCAATCCATGTGTTTCCGCAACTAGCACAACTAACTCTCTTCTTGATCAACTCCCCTTCCCCCCCTCTGTTTTCAATTTCCTTAACAATTTCTGTGACTTTCAAACAACATCAAACATCTTAAGCATATTATTGAGCTATTTAACGATTTCGTTCGACAAAGTCCAAAATTAATGGATATTGCAAGATAAGCGAGAACGAGATACTTACAATGTCGAAAAAAGAGAAATAGGCATCATCTTGTTCTTCCGACATCATAAGGTTCCAAGGCAAAAATGGTATATTTTTTAAACTGTGAACACTAATTTCACATAGGCGGCGTACATTGACCACGAAAATAAAAATTGATGAGATTGATGTGAACATCATTAGGGCTTTACAGAAGGACGCACGTGCCAATTTTGCAGATATAGCAAGAAACTGTGACGTGTCAACAGATACCATAAGTAAACGATTCAGAAAGATGAAGAAAGCCAACATTATCAGAGGGACGACGATACTGTTGAACCCAAAAAGCTTCGGCTATGATTGCGTTGCGAGCTTTGGTATTCGCGTCGATTATCCACACGTAGAGGATGTTGTTGACTTTATCGAAAAGATACCAGAAGTAGTTTTCTGCAATCCATCTCTGGGCAGACACAACATATTCGCAATAGCAGTACTGAAAAATGTTGGCAGGTTGAGTCAAGTGAAGGAATCCATACAAGGACATCCCATGGTTAGGGAGGTAGCCGCCAGCATCTGGGTCGATGAGATACTGTTATGTCCAGAAAACTTCGAATTCGAACAGGTAAAAAAGAAGTGACAAGGAATGGATAAAATAGACCTTGCTATAATTGATAAGCTAACTGATGATGCTCGCACGTCTTTCAGAGAGATTGCAAAGGAACTTGGTATTTCACCGGACACTGTGATAAATAGATATGCTGCACTGCAAAAAGAGGGCGTAATCCGAGGATCCACAATCGTAATCAACCCGAAGAAAGTTGGTTATCAAGCCATGGCCGTATTTATGATCGATATCTCGCCTGCACACATCATGGCGACTGAAGTTACTCCAGCCGATTCTTCAATAATCTTAGATAAGCTGATTCAGATGCCAAACATAATCGTGGCTACAAAGAGTGTTGGAGACCACGACTTATTGGCTATTGGTGTAGCTATAGATTTTGAACATTTGATTAAACTGAGAGATTATATCGCAAAAATACCCGGTGTTAAAGATATTCAAGTATCATTCTGGGTCGAAAGAACAGAACTTTGCCCCAAATACTTCGTAATTTGAGCAATTTGAGCAGAATGTAAGTTGAAAACTTGAACCGGTATTTGTACCTTTCTTCATGACCTTAGGTATTTTTTTCTTACTGGTAAACGTATGTTCAATTTTCAACCTCCACCTACAAAATCTCGAATTAACCTTCTTTTACTGAAACAAGCCCAACATAAGCCTGAAATTCAAGTGCGGGGGTCGGACCCCCACCCAACTTTACCGGTAAAAATATGTTAAATATATGCCTGGCGAAAATTCGATGCTCTACCGAGCTATCAACAAACCCAAGTCACGTGGTCGTTCAACTCTCGTTTTTGAAATGGGGGCTAGGGGAAGATTCCCCTTTCATCTGCAACATCTGTTGCCTTGGAAACAGCGAAAACAAACGCTGCATTTCTCATATCAAGGTTGTAGTTTTTAGCGGTATCCATAATATTATTATAAGCGGTAGCCATTTTCTTTTGAAGCTTTTCTTTAACTTTCCTTAACAGAAAACTTCAAGGTCATCGCAAAGACTTCTTGGGTAACTTAACTTAGCAGAACCCCTCTTGTAGGCCAGATTAGACTGCACAGAATTTTGATTGTCGTGGATTTTCCCGCACCGTTTGGACCTAGAAAACCAACTCAGTGCCCACTGTCTATTTTCAAACTCAAATCGTTGGGAGCCAGAATCTTACCATAGTATTTGGTTAAACCTTCCGTGACTATAGCTTCCATGAACCCGTCTCCAAACCATAGTTGATCTTGCACCGATAAATGGTTAAGTCTTGGCTAGTAGACCATGGAACATATAAATGTTTATTTTCTGCCTAACAATAGCGTTTGCAAGTCAAAGGGAAAAATCAAATGAACAGCTTTGCCCGTAAAAAACTCATTCGAGAATACTATTCAAAAAGATCCAAGGATTATGATCGGCAGAAAAGCAGAACTTGGAAGTCGAGTCAAGGTTTTGGAAATGAAGTTTTTGACGAACTGCTAACGGCTTTGAAAGGGTTTAGAAACAGACTCCTGCTGGAAGTAGGCGTGGGAAGTGGCAGAAACGCATATCCCCTGCTTGAAAAAGTCAAACCGCAGCTTATAGGACTGGACCTGTCAAAGGAAATGCTGAAACATGCAAAAACAAAAATGTCCTCTTTAAAAGACTGTCTTGACTTGATCCTGGCTGACGGCGAACATTTGCCTTTTGTGAACCATGCTTTTGATGCGCTCATCTGCATGAGCACGATGCACTATTTCGCGTCTCCGGCGAGAGTCCTACAGAGATTCAGAAACGCGCTCAAAGAAAACGGAACGCTTGTGTACGGGGATTTGACAGTTCACGAAACGGATAATCAAGGATTCTTTGAAGGATTAGAGAGAACCCTCTCTAAAGTCCATACAAGATACTATAAACCATCACAGATAAAGACGCTCATTGAGAAACAAGGATTCCACTTCTCAAAGATGAAAACGGTTGCCTACCGAAAAACCTACAGCGCTTTAATGGAAGACAAGGGACAGTACTTCAGAGTCACGCCCGAAACGCTTCACAAGTACATAGGAGGAGCCAACGCAGAGTCAAAGGAACAATATGCATTAACCAGCACGGAGATGACCCTGTTTTACACGGTGATTACAACGAAAAAGGAAAACTGAAACCACGTGATCCTATGAAAAAGTCAGCATGCATCGGAACTCTGAAGCAAGACGGTGAGAAAACCCTAACCCTAGCCAACAAGCTCGGAATGATCAACAAAGACTTAGAAATTCAACGAGACGAAAAATTCATCTATATCCCACTGACCAAGCGGCCATCAACGGAAGAACTGAAAACTCTCAAACAACAAGTGGCAGGCTGCAAAGTTTCAGTTCACTGTTTTCCAGAAAGAAAGAAACCGAGAATGTCACTTGCTCAGCTTCTTGAAGATAAGCTTCCACAACATTTGTTGGCCAGCTTGCCCCGCGCCATAGACTTCGTCGGCGACATAGCCATAGTTGAGGTTCCTCCGGAGCTTGACGCGTACAAACCTGCCATCGGCGAGGCAATTTTGAAAACGAACCGAAAGGTGGGCACAGTGCTTGCCAAGGCGGGAGCAGTGGGCGGGACCTACCGTTTAAGGGAGTTCACCGTGATAGCAGGCGAACCCAAAACCGAGACCATCCACAAGGAATACGGATGCCAGTACTATGTGGACGTAGCCAAAGCCTTCTTTTCGCCGCGACTTTCATTCGAACATCGCAGAGTAGCATCGCTGATAGAGGAAGGCGAGACAGTTGTTGACTTATTCGCAGGAGTTGGACCTTTCTCGATACAAATCGCCAGAAATCATCAGAACGCAGCAGTCTATGCTGTGGATGTGAACCCAGATGCAGTTGAATATCTCAAGAAGAACATAAGGATCAACAGGGTCACGGGCAGGGTTCATCCCATCCTGGGAAATGCGAGACAAGTCGTCAAGAATAGGCTTTCGGGCGTTGCTGACCGTGCAATCATGAATCTGCCTGAAAAAGCCATCGAGTTTGTCGATGTAGCCTGCGAAACCATCAAGCCTTCAGGAGGTAAAGTGCACTTCTACGGCTTCGTCAACAAGCCTGATTCTTTAGAAAACCTCAAGGTTCTCCTTGCGGAAGCTGTTGAAAAGTCTGGAAGACATGTAGAGAAAACATTGTTTTCGAGACTTGTCCGTGAGACAGCCCCGTACGAGTGGCAAGCAGTCTTAGACGTCAGAATCTGTTAACCCTCCAGTTTAGGACGTTGGAATCGCACGATTTCAAATGGCCACTCACGTAAATGTTGAATGGCTGAAAACTCGCATGTGAGCACATGTCAGGCTTCTATTGTCAGTGTGATTTTTGCTTTCTGTGCTGGGTTCTTGAGTTTCTGGATGAGACCTCTTGACAAGTCGGCTGCTGCTTTGTCTGCCTTGACCGCCAACGTTCGGCTGCAAATGTAGCCACTTTTCCTCACAACCATCTCAGTCGGATGAACTAAGGTTAGATGTGCACTTCCAAAGGCATTCACCACTTCGGCTATTCCTCCCGCTTCGACAAGAATAGTCAGTCGAGCATTTTCTCTGCGCAGTTTTTCTTTGAACTCGGTGCTCAGATTGGGCAGAGCTTTGTCTGCTGACACCGCGACGATGCAGTCGCCTCTTCTTGACATATCATCGTTTTTTGTGAATTCCAAGGTTGTCGGATGAATGGCTTGAATGTTCCTGTGCCCTTTGGCAAATATGACTTCTTTCAATTCGGCAGCGGGCAAATTATTCTAGAACCTCTATTGAGTCGACTTTTCCGTCGCCGTTCAGGTCAAAGCCCTGAATGACCGTTGCGTACGGCTCCTCGCCGTTGTAGCCTTTCAGAGTTTTCTGCCAGTAGTCTGTCAGTGCTAGCACACAGGCCTTCGTGCCCACCGCCTTGTTCCCGGCTAAAACTATAACCCGCTTGCTCTTGTCCCACGGATTGACAACTTTCGCCACCACTCCAACCGAGTCCGCAGTGTAGACGCGCCCAGTTTTTTTGGAAACCAAACCGCCGAAAAGAAAGCCTTCCTCCGAAGCTCGCATGTTAAACCTGATGGGCAGACACTCGTTCACTTCTTCCGCAAGAAAATTCGTTCCAGGCCCACCTACGAGTATCAGGTTGTTCTTTTCCTCCTTCTCAGCCTTAACGTCTACATCGAGTTTTATCGCGAAGTCTTCAGGGGGCTTAACGAGCTGCCCCAGAAAGAAGGTTAAGTGAGAAGCGTAATGGCCATCCCTTGCGCTTGTTTTGAACGGCCCGTGCGGTGTTGGACTGCCCACGACTATTTTCCCATCAAACGTCCCGTCTTTCCTTACGAACTCTCTGAAGAATTTCTGGATTTGTTCTTCCATGCCCAACAGTGAGAGTTTCTTAATCGTTCTGTACTCCCGTGGAAGCTCGATTCCAAACGCTGGCGCGGCTACCTTGTAATACTTGGCTGTTGCCCCCTTTTTCTCCTCTTCTCTTGCTACGATTATGGCTCCTGCCCTGCAGAGTTTTCTGATGTGATAGTAGACCTTCTGCTCATGGATGCCCAGTTTTCTGGCTATTTCCAGAGGGTACATCTCCTTTTCAGAAAGCATGATCAATATTTTCCAACTTAGCGCGTTCAAGATTAGCTTGAGCTTCTGCGGGTCGTTGACTAACGCTATGTCTTTGACCCTCTGTGTCTGATTGTCTTCGCGAAGCAGCAGGCTTTTGTCCAAGGTTGTTCCTAACCATAAACGCACATCCATTATTAAAAATTTTGTTATGGTAAGCGCATAGGAAGCTCACTTGAGTTCTGAGCACGGCAAGAGACCATTATGGAATATTTTTTAACACTCCTCGAGAATTCATGATAGTCACTGAATTAAGTTATGGAAAAACCTTGGAAACCATTTTTAGAGCTAAAAGATTTCTCCTAAAAATGCTTATTAGAGCAACAGTCATCGAATTGTGGTCACCAATAAGCATTGAGGTCTAGAGATGTGCGGCATATTCGGTTGCGTCTTAAAAGAAGGAAACGCTGCGCCGCTGATACACGCAGCTTTGAAAAGACTTGAGTACCGTGGCTACGACTCAGTTGGCATAGTCACCCTACATGACGGCAAACTCTACATGAAGAAAGACCAGGGAAAAATAGATGACGTCCACAGAATTCACAATTTGGACAATTTGCCGGGCAGCTTGGGCATTGGGCATACAAGATGGGCAACACACGGCGCCCCTCTGCAAGTTAACGCCCATCCTCACGTTGATTGCAGCGGACGGATAGCCGTTGTTCACAACGGCATCATAGAGAATTTTGCCGAATTGAAAACGGAGCTTGAGAATCGCGGGCACGTTTTTAAGTCCAAAACCGACACAGAAGTGATATCCCACCTCATCGAGGAAAGCCTCAAGAACAACCCCAACCTGAGCCTCGAGAACGCCGTTCTAGAAGCGGTAAAAAGGCTTGACGGGTCATATGCAATCGCCGTCGTCTCCACGAGCGAGCCCAGCAAGATAATCTGCGCCAGAAATGAAAGCCCACTCGTAATCGGAGTCAACCAGGGCGCGGTCTACTTTGGTTCCGACATTCCAGCGTTCCTGCCCTTGACAAACAAGGCAATTGTTGTTGACGACGGTGAACTTGTCATGCTTTCACTGGAAGGAGTGGAAATCAAGAAGATTGCTGACTCAAAAGTTGTTAAGCGCGAGCCGAAAATCATCGATTGGACCCCTGAAATGGCGGTCAAACAAGGCTATCCGCACTTCATGATTAAAGAGATCCATGAACAGGCCGAATGCTTAAGAAACACGCTGAGGGTACAGGAGCACTACGCTGATCTGATGGCTACTTTTCTTGACCGTGCACGAGAAGTGTACCTGGTCGCATGCGGAACATCTTATCATACTTGCTATGCGGCCTCGTACATGTTCTCCAAACTTGCTTTCTTGCCAACCTATCCAGTCATAGCCTCTGAGTTCACAGAACAGCACGGCAAGTCCGTCAACATCGACAGCACCATCTTAGCCGTGAGTCAATCAGGCGAAACCGCGGACACCTTGGCTGCGGTGAACACCGCCAGGCAAAGGGCAGCAACGATTCTAGGATTGACTAACGCCATCGGTTCAACGTTAACGCGGGTTGCGCGAGTCTACATCGGCCAACAGTCAGGCCCAGAAATCGGAGTGGCTGCAACCAAAACATTCACGTCGCAACTTTCAGTCATGGCTCAGCTGGCCCTGAGACTTGCAAAGAAAAGAGGCAAGGTTTCACAGGACGAGATGGACTATTTGGCCGAAAGACTGTGCAAACTGCCGGACACGGTGCAAACGATAATTGACACACAGGAAGAAAAGGCGAAACGAATAGCGAAAAAATACAAGGACAAGAAAGATTTCTTCTTCCTCGGACGTGGAATCAGCACGGCAACGGCTTTTGAAGGCAGGCTTAAACTAATGGAAATAGCCTACGCGCCTGCAATAGCCTTTCCAGCAGGAGAAAGCAAACACGGCCCGATAAGCCTCATAGAGCCGGGTTTCCCAGTGGTGTTTGTGTGTCCAAACGATGATACCCATAAAACGTTGATAGGCAACATAATGGAAATGAAAGCCCGAGGAGCCTCAATAATCGCCGTCGTAGAAGAGGGAGATGAAGAAGTCAAAAGCCTCGTTGATGATTACATGGAAGTGCCTAAGGGGATTCCAGAGGTGCTCTCCCCGATAGCGTTCATCGTCCCACTTCAGCTGATGGCTTACTACATGGCTGTTGAAAGAGGCTACAACCCAGACATGCCTAGAAACCTAGCAAAATCAGTCACGGTGAAATAGCCAACCCAACACTGATATAAGCTCGTCAGACCAGCTTCCTAGTCAAGGTGAGAAGGCTTGGAAGGATGACAAAAACTGCTGAGGTTCGATCCCCTGCCTCAGCTCCTCTCCTCGAAAAACGGTGCAATCGTGTTCTTTGCAAACCGCGACCTGCTAAATGTCACGGAAGGTTCTTTAGAGCCATTGTGGAAACTGCCGCCACGCCTGTATGATGCATCTTGAAATGTCGTCTTGAGCGATTGGTTTCTGACGCAAGTATGTCTCGGCGTTTTTCAATCTGGAAGCAATCTTCAATGGTTCACCGTACATTCCTATGCCCATCCTCGTTAATCTCAACGTGGTGGCTAACCCCTCATACTCTGGCTTCTCAAGAATCAACTCTTCAAGAAGATCAAGTCTGCGGATTATCTGGTCAAGTTTCTTGCTCAGCTCTTCTGCACTGGAAGCAAAGTTCTCTTTCCGGCTCAAATTCTTCCTGCTTCTCAAATGTGATTGATTTACATAGTTATTCCATTGTTTAAATGGTTGACTACACAAAAATGTCCCAAGCATAACAGACGTTCCCGGCGCAATCATCAATTCATGTCAACAACAGCTTTTGTCAATGAAAAAGTCTGTTTTGAAGACTCAACGTAGCGTTGTTTCTTATTCTGCGTCTTATTTTCAAATGCAAATGTGTTAATAACTCAGTTCGTGAATGTCTATTATGGTGCTTCAAGTGGAAGGAAGTGAGTGGGAGAAACTCATTCAAAACCTGACGAGGGAAGGCATCCTGCGGTCTCCGAAGGTGATCGAAGCAATGCGCTCCGTTCCGAGGGGAAAATTCCTCCCAGAAAACATGCGTTCCTACAGCGCGACGGACACGCCGCTTCCGATTGGTTTCGGGCAGACGGCTTCGGCGCCACATAGCCTCGGCGCAGCTCCGAGACTAGGCGAAACATGGTTTCAATCATGAATGAAGCCCTGCAGTTGGAAGTAGGCCACAAAGTGTTCGAAGTCGGAGCGGGTTCAGGCTGGCACGCCGCCACGATAGCGGAGCTTGTTGCGCCTAGCGGCGCTCCAAGAAGCGAATACGGCCACGTCTACACAATGGAAATCGTTCAGGACTTGGCTGATTTTGCAAGAAAAAACATCATGAAAGCGGGGTACGGCGACCGCGTGACGATAATCAGCGGCGACGGCTCACTGGGTTACCCAGAAAAGGCCCCCTATGACAAGATATTAGTGACGGCTGCGGCCCCAGATATTCCGAAACCGCTCATCGACCAGTTAAAATCGGGCGGCATCATGCTAATCCCAGTTGGGAACGCATCTCTGTTCCAAAACCTGATGAAAATCACTAAAACAGACGCAAAAATCAAGCAGGAAAACCTGGGGGGAGTGGCCTTCGTACCACTCGTAGGAAAACACGGCCACAGATTTTAGCGAAACTCTGGGTTCTTTTCTTCCAAATGGACGTATGATTATTGGATTCCTAGTTTATCCCTGTATGCTTCTAGGTCTAGCCAACCGTGTCCGCTGATGTTCACGCATATTGTTTTCTCCACGCCTGCCTTTTCAGCCTTGAGCGCTTCGTCAATTCCTGCCCTCACAGCGTAGCTAGACTCCGGTGCAGGCAACCACCCTTCAGTCTGAAGGAACACCCTTGCAGCCTCAAAAATCGATTTCTCATCAACCGGATAGCTAACTGCCTTAACAATGTTGTGCTTTCTCAGCAGGCTAATGATTGGCCCGGCTGCGTGGTACCGCAAACCGTCAGCCCTGATGGGCATCATTTCAGACTTGTGACCTAGAGTGTACATCTTCAGGAGAGGAGTGTGTTCACCCACGTCGCCGAAGTCATACTTGTACTCTCCCTTCACAAGGTTCGGCGCAGCCGCCGACTGTGCTGCCAAGAACTCACATTTTCGCTTGCCCTTCAAGACCTCGCCTATGAAGGGAAGAGCGATTCCGCCGAAATTGGAACCTCCTCCCAAACAGCCGACCATCAAGTCAGGCTTCTCATCAACCATGTCAAACTGCTTAATCGTTTCAAGCCCAATCACCGACTGTTGCGTCATAACGTGGTTCAAAACTGAACCCAAACAGTAGACGCTGTTCTCATGCGCCTCCGTGTACTCCAACCCTTCAGAAATCGCGATACCCAATGAGCCTGGACTCTTCGGATTCTTGGAGAGTATTTCTCTGCCCATCTGGGTCTCCTTGCTGGGTGAGGCAAAAACCTTCGCGCCAAAAAGCTTCATCAAAGTTTTCCGGTCGGTCTTCCAGTCATAGACGGATCTAACCCAGAAAACCACGCACTCAAGGTCCAGAAGCTTGGCAGCGTAAGCGAGCGCTGTTCCCCACTGGCCAGCACCCGTTTCAGTGCTCAACGTCGTCTTGCCCTCTTTCATCGCGTAGTAAGCCTGCGCAATCGCCGTGTTAGTCTTGTGCGAACCCGTCGGAGATAAGTCCTCACGCTTGTAGAACAGCTTAACCTTCTTCAACCCTAGACTTTTCTCCAAGCGTTTTGCACGGTAAAGCGGTCTCGGCCGGCCCATGTGAATGTACAGTTCACGAATGTCTTCAGGAATCGAAATCCAACTCTGACTTGACATCTCCTGCCCGAGACACTCTTTAATCATGGTCCTGCCCAGGTACTCCATCCGCGAAGGACCCGTTTCAGGCTCCTTCGGAGGGGGAAGCGGCTCGGGCAAGTCGGGCATAATATTGTACCATTTGGTAGGAAACTCGTCTATCGGCAGAGCAATCTGATCAGGTTTCATAACCGTTCACCGTTTTGGGAAGCCTATAGTATAAAGAGTGGCGAATTAAAGATTTCTGCTGGCCGCTGAGACTATCCGAACCATTTCTCCAGCGTCGTCTTCCCCTTTTCTTTTGTAATACCCTTTTGCATTTTTTCTAAAGCTTTTCGAACTCGGTCTTCCGAAAAATCTCTTCCTCTGCAAATGAAATCTACCACGCCCTCCACGTCGGGCTCTCGCCACTCCAGCCTGTAGCTGTCCGTCACCTTCGGACGCAGAAAAATCTCTCTGATTCTTTGAGGTTCAACCGGAAACTCTGCGTTTTCCACATGAACAACGGCTTTCTCCAAGGTTTCATATTCTTTAATCAATTTTAAGGCAGTTTTCGGCCCTAAACCCTTGATCCCGTCAGGGTTGAAGTCAGTTCCAATCAGTATGCCGACGTCAACCAGCTGCTCATAGGTTATCCCGCACTCGTTCAGAACCTGCTGCAGCTCAACCACTTCAGGCACGACGTCAATATAGATGTTCTTGCTCGGCAACTTTCTTCTACCCGAAATGGTGATGTTCCTCACAAACCTGGGAGCACCGAACAGCAGGCTGTCATAGTCTTGGCTTGCGCAGTAGTCAGTGTCTCCACGCTTGGCCAGATGCGCAGCCTGAGCTTCTCCTTCACTTGGCGCCTGAATCCACGGGACCCCCATCAAACCCAGAAGCCGCTTGCTGTCTTCCGTCATGTAATCCTTCAAGTGCGACGTGGCCTGTGCGTACATCCTTGCCTCCTCAGGCTTCCCCGCCCTCAACGCCTGCTCATACCTAACAGCAGCCTCCTCCTTCACCCTCATCCGCCGCTTAATCTCCACCTCCTTAAGAGCTGGCGGCGCCCCGTCAAAAACGTAAACAGGTCTTATCCCCAGCTCCACCAAGTTGCTGGTCCGATAAAGCAATCCGCTCAAGTGGCTCGTCACCCTTCCGCTGCTGTCCTTCAACGGCGTGCCGTCAGGCTGGCGAATAATGGCCAAAAACTGGTAAAGAGCGTTGTAAGCGTCTATGGCGATGGATTTGCCGCCTAAATCCTCAAGCTTGACAACCGTTTTGGGAACGAGGTCACGAAGGTTTACTCCCAAAAACATCCCTTTTCAATATTGGCGGAGAACTGAAATAATAAAGTTGCGAAAGCTGAATCACAGAGGATATAAGCTAGTCTTACAATTACAGAATCGTCACCGAGGACGTTCATCATGACTGAAAGAGCAGCAACGTTAACGTTGGTCACGTGTACAAGCTGCGGCAAACCCATCCCGCCGGGTGGGGAAGCAACCAAGTTCATGTGCCCAAACTGCGGAGAAATCCAGATAAAACGCTGCAGAAAATGCCGCAAATTCGGCCGCCCCTACAAGTGTCCGAAGTGCGGTTTCATCGGTCCATAAAACGACATGGAGAGCGTGTTGAAAATGGGTTCTGTGATAGTCACGTACAAGGTTTTTCCAATCGACATAATAAACGATTTTGGTCCCATGAAAAAGAAGCTTGAAGCAAGCTTGCCCGCTTCCGCGTCCGTCGACGGGTACGGGGAAGAACCTGTGGCATATGGCCTGAAGGCCTTGCTGGTTCAAGTCAAGTTTCCAGAAGACCAGACAGGCCTGGTTGACGAATTCGAGAAGAAGCTGGAGACGATGGAAGGAGTAAGCCAAGCGCAAACGCTTATGGTGCGCAGAACAAGCAGATAGCTACTAACCTTTGGTTAAGACATTTATATAGGAACACGCTTTTGTTTCGAAACGTAAAATCGCTATGGAAGGATTCTAGTTGAGCGAAGTACAGTTACGTGTTGGAGACGCAAGGCAAAGAGACGTTGGAAGAGGCATAGCCCGCTTAGACCAGAAAACCATGCAGAAACTGGGAATATCAGCGGGCGACGTCATAGAAATATGCGGAAAAAGAACAACCTCGGCCATAGCCTGGCCGGCCTACAGTGAAGATCAGAACCGAGACCTGCTCCGCATAGACGGTTTTTCACGCAAGAACGCCGGAGTGGCCATAAACGAGTACGTCATCGTGAGAACCGCCAAGGTTAAAACGGCCCTAAGCCTCACGCTGGCCCCGGTTGACATGAGACTGAACGTGGACGAGGACTTCACCAATTTTGTCCGAAACCGCTTGATGGAAAGAACGCTCGTTGAAGGCGACACAACCCTCGTCATGATGCTTGGACACGCTATACCGTTCACCGTCACGAAAACGCGGCCACACGGCATAGTCAAAATAACCGCGGAAACAAAGCTCACAATACTGAACGAACCCGCGCCTGAAGGAAAAGGCCTGCCCAGAACAACCTACGAAGACGTCGGCGGACTGCACGAAGAAATTCAGAGAGTGAGGGAGATGGTGGAGCTTCCACTGAGACATCCCGAACTGTTCCAGCGGCTCGGAATAGAACCCCCGAAAGGAGTGCTACTGCACGGGCCGCCCGGATGCGGAAAAACACTCCTGGCCAGAGCCGTCGCAAACGAATCAGAAGCCAACTTCTTCTCCATCAACGGCCCTGAAATAATGAGTAAGTTCTACGGTGAATCAGAAGCCAGGCTCCGAGAAATCTTCCAACAAGCCCAGCAGAACGCTCCGAGCATAATATTCATAGACGAACTGGACGCCATCGCCCCTAAGAGGGAAGAAGTCACGGGCGAGGTGGAAAGACGCGTCGTTGCACAACTTCTCGCGTTGATGGACGGGCTCTCAGGCAGAGGAAACGTCATAGTCATAGGAGCTACTAACAGGCCGAGTGCCCTTGACCCGGCTCTTCGCAGGCCTGGCAGGTTCGACCGTGAAATCGAGATAGGCGTGTCGGATAAGCAGGGAAGATACGAAATCCTGCAGATTCACACGCGAGGCATGCCGCTGGCGGAGGGCGTTGACCTCAAGAAACTGTCGGAAATGACCCATGGCTACACGGGCGCTGACGTCTCTGCTCTGGGAAGAGAAACAGCAATGAAATCCCTTCGCAGGTACCTGCCGCAGATAAACCTTGAAGAAGAACGCATACCGCCAAGTGTGCTGGAAAAAATGGACGTAACCATGGAAGACTTCATCAACGCCTACAAAGAAATAACGCCGACCGCCATGCGCGAAGTGTTCATAGAAATCCCCACGACACACTGGGAAGACATAGGCGGACTGGAAGAAGCAAAACAGGACCTGAAAGAAGCAGTAGAGTGGCCCCTGAAAAACCCTGAAATCTTCACACGACTGGGCATAAAACCGCCCAAAGGCATACTGCTCTATGGACCCCCAGGCTGCGGAAAGACGCTCCTGGGCAAAGCCGTCGCAACAGAGAGCGAAGCCAACTTCATAACCATCAAAGGCCCAGAAATCTTTTCAAAATGGGTAGGCGAATCCGAAAAGGCCATAAGAGAAGTGTTCAGGAAAGCCCGAATGGCCGCCCCAGCCGTGATATTCTTCGACGAAATCGACTCACTCCTGCCCCGCAGAGGACTGGGATTCTCAGACGGCGGCGTCAGCGAAAGGGTCATCAGCCAACTTCTAACCGAGATGGACGGCATAGTCACGCTTGAGGACGTGGTCGTCATTGCCGCCACGAACAGGCCGGACATCGTGGATCCCGCAGTGCTCAGACCTGGAAGATTCGATAGACTAATCTACGTGCCAGAACCAGACGAAAAGAGCAGAACCCAAATATTCAAAATCTATACGAAAGACATGCCGCTGACAAAAGACGTGAGCATGACACAGCTGGCGACACTGGCCAAAAACTACTCTGGCGCCGACATATCAGCCCTCTGCCGAGAAGCAGCCATGTACGCTTTAAGAAAAGACGTGAACACGAAAGAAGTCACAACGGCGGACTTCGATGAAGCCAAAAAGAGAATCGGACCGTCAATCACCCCTGACATGGAAAAATGGTACAAGAGCTTCATGCAGCAGGCCAGACAGGCGCAAAAACCCGCCACCCCGGTAGCCTAGGTGACCAAACATGCCCATGCCCACAAAAACCTGGAAAACCCTTCCCGCCTACTTCACATTAATTGCATTCCTGCAAAAGAAAGGCGCCGTAGCAGACACGGAGCTCTACGAAGCGTTAACCGATGAATTCGAAGACTTAGGCTACAAGGACTTCAGCAACCTGTTGATGCGACTGGAAATCAGCGGGAAAATACGCGTGACTTCCATGTCTCGCGGAAAGAGACGGGTTGAGCTTCTAACGTGAGAAACAGCAGACCTGAAAAACGACCCGCGTGCAACAAATGAACGAATCTTCAGATGTGATAGTCGTCGGGGCAGGCCCAAGCGGCTCCTTCACTGCCCTGAAACTCGCAAAACTCGGCAGATCCGTAACAGTTTTCGAGGAACACAGCCAAGTAGGAGTTCCCTCGCACTGCGCCGGACATCTAAGCATGAAAGGCCTGAAACAGCTAGGACTGCATCCACTTCCACCAGAAATAGTCGAAAACACTTTCTACGGTGCAAACTTTTTTTCCTCGAAAGGAAACAGATTCTCAGTACGCCTTTCTCAACCAGTAACATGCGCCGTCGACCGTGCCAGGTTTGACGAGTATATTGCAGAAAAAGCACAAGATGCGGGGGCAGGCTACAGCCTGAACTCCCGGGTCGAAGCTTTGATCATAAAAAACGCCTTCGCCGAAGGGGCAGTAGTCAAACAGGAAGAGACAGCTGAGAAAAGGCAGGCAAGCGTTGTCGTGGACGCGGAAGGAATATCCTCGACGATAATTAGGGAAGCAGGCCTGCCCAGACCTCAAAAACTTGTGAAAGGAGTAGAAGCAGATGTTGAAAACGTCAAAGACGCAGAGTCGGACGCCGTTGACGTTTATCTCGGAAACAGCTATGCCCCCGGCTTCTACGGGTGGTTGATCCCGAAGAAAGATGGAACAGCAAAGGTTGGATTAGCCGCAAGAACGGGAAACCCAAAAGAGCTCCTGCAAAAACTCATGCTTAAACATCCAGCAGCCTCAAAGAAACTGCGATCAGCAAGAACCTTGAAAGCCACGTTTCACCCGATAATGCTTGGAGGCCCAACCGCACAGGCCTATTCAAACGGGTTCCTAGCCGTCGGCGACGCAGCTTCACAAGTAAAGCCCACCACAGGAGGCGGCGTGATTCTTGGCATGACTTGCGCACGGGTCGCGGCTGAAGTAGCCTCTGAAGCCCTAGACAGAAACGACTTCTCCAAAGAGTTTCTAGCCAAGTACCAGAACAGATGCAGAGAACTCCTCGGTTTCGACATGAAAATCATGCTCAGAATGAGAAGAACGCTTGACGCATTGTCTGACGAAAAAGTTGACGAGGCAATCGCCATGTGCGCAAAATTCGGCTTGGACAAAACCCTTCAAAACGTCAAAGACATAGACTTTCAGGGACAAACCCTTCTACATGTTCTGCGAAGCCCGCGCATGTTGACAGCTCTTGCCTACTTCTTTTTCGCTTACCTATCTGCGAACCTTTAAAATCCCACATGGACAAACAGATACGGAAGGGCAGGTGAACACATGTCTGAGTTTCGTTACAAACAAGTCATAGTCTTCCGTTCAAACCTAAGGTTGAGCAAAGGCAAGATGTCAGCTCAAGCTGGGCACGCAGCGGTCTCAGCCGCAGAGGAAGCTCGCAAGCACCACAAAGAATGGTTTGAAGGCTGGTCTAGGGAGGGACAGTGCAAAATCGCCGTTAAAGTGAAGAACGAAGAAGAACTGACAGAGCTGGAAACAAGAGCCAGGGGAATGGGTTTGCCGTATGCACTGGTTATCGACAGGGGCCTCACAGAAGTCCCGCCTGGAACAGTGACATGTCTCGGAATCGGCCCTGCCCCCGTGGAAAAAGTGGACAAGATTACCCGCAGCCTTCCGCTTCTGTAAACGGGCGCCAACCTTGCAAGCTCCAAAACTTGAAAAGCAGATAGGCATCGAAGTCTACGCCACCAGTTCAGCAGGCATCGGCGGAAGCATCCGCGAGAGCGTTGAAGACTTCGTCGTCGAAGAAGTGTTGGTTGACGGCTCAAAGGCCCAAACAAAGGCTTCAAAAAGCTGCGCCAATAGCCAAGTGTTGGGCTGTTCAACGGCCAAGAACCGCTATTTGCTTTGCGTCATGGTCAAACGGAACTGGGACACACTTGTGGCTGTCAAAAACATCGCCAACCAGCTGGGCATAGGCTCAAGGCAAATTCAAATTGCAGGAATAAAAGACGCAAAAGCCCTAACCGCCCAACACATCACAATCGAAGGCGGTTCACCCGAACAAGCTCGAAAAATCCATGTCAAAGACATAGAAATCCGCCCGTTGGGCTATCTGAACAACAGGCTCTCGGCCTACTACCTCTTGGGTAACAGTTTCCACATACGCATCAAAACCGTAAATCACCCCAAAAAAGTAATCAATGAGAGAATAACGAAAACGGTTGAAGAACTCAAAGCGATCGGCGGGATTCCTAACTTCTTCGGGCACCAACGCTTTGGAACAACCCGTCCGATAACACATCTCGTCGGAAAAGCCATCATAAAAAAAGGCCTCGAAAAGGCTGCAATGCTGTTCCTAGCTAAGCCAAGTCCGCACGAACACCCTTCATCGCGAAGGGCTCGCAAACAACTCCGAGCAACACGGGATTTTGAAGAAGCTTTGGAGAATTTCCCAAAACAACTACGCTACGAAAGATTCATGCTCAGACACTTGGTCAAACACCCAGAAGATTTCGCCGGGGCCTTTAGAACACTGCCGTTCAAACTGCAGGAGATGTTCATTCAAGCATACGAGTCCTACTTGTTCAACAAGTTCCTGAGCAGAAGAATCGCACAGGGGCTACCGCTAAATATGGCTGAAGTCGGAGACTACGTTGTAGCCATAGAGCGCTCAGGACTCCCCGTGCTGACTATCCACAAAACAGTCAACCTAGAAAGACGGACAGAAATCAACAACTTGATGCAAACTGGAAAACTGCGACTCGCAATTCCACTGATTGGATTCAAACAGTATCCTTCACTAGGAGTTCAAGGAGAAATCGAAAAACGAATCCTAGAAGAAGAAGACGTTTCTCCCAGAGACTTTCGTATATCCGCGATGCCTGAAATCAGTACCAAAGGAAGACTCCGGGCCGCCATAACTCCGATCAACAATCTCTTGACGGACGAAATATCACTTGACGCAAACAGACCATGTAGACACGAGGTTGGAGCAACGTTCATGCTGTATCGCGGCTCGTACGCAACGATACTGCTAAGGGAAATCATGAAACCAAGAAGCATAATAAAAGAAGGATTCTAGCAATATTCTCCGTTCTTCAGCGCGCGCGCCTAAACCAGACAATGTATGTATTATTTCTTCCCCTCACATCCTCCTTGAGAGGCACAAAAGTGCGGATTAGTCCAGCCAAGACTTTAGCAGTAGCCGTGGGCTTATTCTTCTTCACGAGCAACTTGACTGGAAGCTTCCTTCCGATTTACTTCAAAGAACAGGGATTAGAACTCGCCCAAATAGTTGAAATTCTTCTATTCACGTTCTTGGTGATAGGCCTTTTGCCTCTCACCTTACTGAAGATCGTCAAGAATTTTGAAAGGGTAATAAGCGCCGGAATGTTGACCACCATGCTTTTCTTTACAGTCCTGATTTACCTCAAAAGCCCAGTGATCCTAGGACCTGCCCAAGGCGTGAGCACGGCTACCTATTGGCCAAGCTTTAACCTTCTCCAGTTCAGATTGAGCAGGTCAAGACAACGCGCCCGAACAATAAGCCTCCTCTCCTCAGTAATCCCAGCCCTTGCAAGCATCGTTGGACCCGCAACCGGCGGGTTCATCATCCAGAACCTGGGCTTTACATCCCTCTTCGCGGTGTCAATAATACTGTACCTAGTCGCATTTCTGTTTCCCACGAGAATACACTTCAAACGCGAAGCCTACAAGTTTTCAATTCCCAAGAGTAAGACCTTTGCCGTTTTCTTCACAACATTTGTCATCGAAGGCTTGGCCGAAGCCTCTTGGCTTGCCTATCCGTTTTTTGTCTATAACATGTCTGGAACAGTCTTCAACAGGGGATTGGTTCTGGCCGCCAGCGGAATCCTTGTGTCTGCATTCACATTCTTGGTCAACTGGGTTTCAGACATAAGAAGGGCACGCGTGTAATTTGCCATGATAGGCATACTATTGAATGCAGCGTGGTACTTTGCAATAGGCTTTGCATCATCGACCAATCAAATAGTGTTTCTGTCACTACTCTTGGGTTCAGCAGGCGCCCTCCGAATCTCATGGTTCGCCTACTATGGAGACTCCTTTGACAATGAAAACTACGCAAGCATCCTGGTCATGATGGAAGCTGGGCTGATGATCGGAAGAGCCACAAATCTTGCACCTACCTACGTTCTAGTCGCACAGGCAAACTACACAGGATACTTCATACTCTTGGGACAAATACTGCTGCTCCTTATCCCGCCATTCGCTGCATCAAGAAGGAACAACAAATCTGAAAGCCACTGAAGGCCTAGTGCGGAGGTCCCTTTGCGCGCGTTGAAGCGAAATAGCGGCCAATATTCTAAAACTTTATCACTTGGTGAATCGTGAATAGTGGACAAGATGACTTGCTATGGAAGCAGCTGAAGCCGCAAGAAATGCCCTAGAGTGTGTTCTGGAAGCAAAGAAGGGCGAAACGATCATGATTTTTTGTGACGATGAAAAGATGGACGTCTGTGAGCCGTTTTCCATAGGCGCCCTGAAGCTAGGCCTGAAAACACGCTTGGTCAAGCTGAAGACTGAACCGACCCTACGAAAAGAGATTCCTCCAGAGATCAAAGGAATCTTCACGAAACAAAGAACAGACATTTTCGTCAACTTGCTGCGTGGAAACCGAGAAGAGACAACTTTCAGGATAAGGCTCACCGAGATGGAAACCGAAGACCACAAAGCACGCCTTGCCCACTGCCCGGGCATCACACTGGACATGCTGACCGACGGCGCCCTAGCCCTAACCATAAAAGATCATAGAAAAATGCAAAACTTCGCAAGCAGTTTGATCCAACAGCTAAGACAAGCATCCCGTGTGGAAATAACAAACTCAGCAGGCACAGACATTTCGATGAGCGTTGAAAGAAGACCCTTCTTCACGGATACGATGATAGACTGGAGCAGATTAAGTTGGATGAACATGCCAACTGGAGAGGTCACGGTGGCACCTGTGGAAGATTCGCTTGAAGGCGAACTGGTCTGCGATATGGCGATAGGCGGAATAGGCCCAATAAAAGCGGCTGTTGGGATCACGGCAAAGGATGGAAAGGTGCAGAAAACCAAGTCCCAGGACGATCAAGTACTGAGAAGGGTTGAAGAATCGTTAAAGACTGACAGCCGAGCAAAAATTGTAGGCGAATTTGCTTTCGGAATAAACCCAAAAGCAAGATTTGTTGAGGAGTTTCTCGAGGCTGAAAAGATCCTTGGCACGGTTCACGTAGCCTTTGGCAACAACTCGGACATGCCTGGCGGAAAGAACCCGTCAAGTAACCACATGGACTTCCTCATATCAAAACCTACGGTCAAAATCGTCAACAAGGACAACTCCACCTTAGATGTGCTCGTAGACGGAACGTTCAAACACTTGTAGATTTGTACGGTTGAAATGGTTAAATGCAGAAAGCAAATTCTATGACTGGAAGGTCGGGATGCATGTCTGACAAAACAGAAGAGAAACTGCCCATATCCGACTTCTACAAAGTCGTCGACTCCGTGACCATTTTCAAAAATCAGAAATGGTGGGAAGCCATAGTTGTCTTTGAATCATACGGAAAACGGTCAATCGGCATGTACCTCTGGCAAAAAAGGGAAGACATCTGGAAGAGAAAACACAAATTCAACGTCAGGAATTTAGAAGAATGGAACAAGCTCAAAAACGCTGTAGAACAACTCGTACCTAAACTCGCGTCAAAATAATCCGTTTTTGCAATTCAGCATTTCAATTCTTATTCCAGATTAAGATCTGAAATTGAATAGTCTTATTACTCGATGCTTGGAAACAAAAACAAGGCGAATAGTATGGATGCCTTAGAGCAAGAAACACAGCAAACTCCAGAAGACTGGGAAGAAGTGGGCGAAGAAAGTCTGGAGCAAGAACATGAAACAGGCCAGAAGACTGAGAATGAAGAGAACGAGACAGCAGGAGAGAAAGTGCATCAAAAAAGAAAAAAGAATGAACGAAAGCGTGTATCTAATCTGACGCAGGACAGAACCAGCTTTGTCCATGGACTTGCCGCCGGTCTTGGCATCGGATGCATAGCGGCATTTGTCATGATGTGGATAGCAGTGTTTTTCACTCCGCGACTATCATCAGGAATCACCTATGAAGCCATGTTGTCAACGTTCATTTATCCACTAATCTATCTTTTCGCACTCGGTTTGATCGCATTAACAGTGGGCATCGTAAGGGAATATTACGCTGTGAAAAGCCGAATCTAAACGCAAAACACATAGCGTGCTCTAAAGCTGTGTGTGGCGCATTAGCAGCAGCATGGATTATTCCGGATGACAACTAAAAAGTGGGGTATGCTAGTCCTTCAAAAGGTGTATTTGTCACCTTCGGATAAGATGCACTCTAAAGCCGCATTGAAGCTCAGAATCCCCTCGCTTGTCTTGGCTGAAATGGGAGCCAACAGAAACTTCAAGCCCAGCTTGTAAATTGCCTGCATCACGTTTCTGCTCAGCAAACGCTTCGTTCCCTCAAGTTTTTCATCAATTGCGGATGCCAAGGCATTTGGGTTAGATGACCAATCCACAACCTTGTTGACCTCTTGTTTGGGAAGCAGATCACACTCCGACAAAAGATGCACTTGAGGTAGGAGGAAACGGTTGTAGACCGCTGACGAGAGAAAAAGGTTTGAAACATAGTTAAGCGGGTTAACCGAAAAAACGGCGTCAAACAGGTAAACTATGGCTTTAGGTTCTTTGGTGAGCTCACTAGTGATGTATGGTCCGCTGGCTCTGAATGCAAACAATTCCATCTGCCCCGAGGTGTCCACCAAAACTATGTCAGATTGCAACTCCTCAATCTCCTTCGAAATCTTCTCCACTTGATCCGCGATCAAGTCTGCAGCCATTATCAAAGCCCCGTTTGGGCCTAAACCGTACTCTTCCATCAAGCTCCCAACGTCAACGTAGTCGCGAACATCCACTTCGGGCGAGTACGGAAGCGTTGACACTCCGGGTCTAGATTCACTGTCACGACGTCCTGCTTAGACATTTTCAACCATTCGCCAAAAGTCGCCGTAAGCTTAGATTTACCGGAACCAGCAGTTCCTATTATGAAAACAACAAACATGTCCTAACAACACTCCTGTCCAAACATGAAACGCCGCGCATGATATCAGGACTTCACTCCGAAGTTAAAGCTTTTCTTGTTAAGAAGGAATCTCTGGCGGCTGCGGTTCAGACAGCTCTGAGCCGACGTGCCTTGACGCTAAAAACACAACTGTGCCGACGCTGACCAAAACCACAGTCAAACTCAGTAATCCAATGAAAAACCATGACAAAACCGTTACAGTTCTCATCGGGCTGTCCCCAGCAGCGTAATCCTCATTTCCAGACCAGCTTGCGCGAAGATAACATATGCCGGAAACGTCTGAGAGCCAGACGTACGTGAAACACCCACTGGAGTCTGTGGAAGCTGTGCCCAGCTCTGACCAGGGCAAACCGTTTGCTTTGATGTAGATTGTGATTGTTTTGTTTTGCAAAGGCTGTGAAATCTTCCCCGAAAGCGTGACTGAGCTTCCCTGAGTTAGAAACGCGGATGAGATGTCCAGCGAAACGGTGGAAACTGCCAATGCATTGTAGCTTGCGGTAACCTGTCCCGGAGCAGATTGTTCACAGTTTTCAAGGGTAATAACTTGCAGTGTCGCACTCGTCAGATCATCTGAACATTCGCCGACTCTCCATCCTTCTTGCCAGTTTTCTCCTGTGCATTCAGCCATGTAGTATCTTATACCATCATGCTGCACGTAGTCGATTTCCCCCCTTGCACAGCGTGGTTCATGTGAAAGGCTCACGCCGATGTTCATGTGCTCCTCACTTTCATAGTAAAAAAGCACTACGTCCAGCCCGCCGGCTTTCATGATAGACGCTGCGATGTAAGAGAACAGGTCGCAATCTCCTTTGTTTGCTGCAATTGTCTCAACTGGATATTTGGGAGGCTTGGTCTCTTCATAGGGTATTTGGTGGACAATCATCAAAACGCCGTTTGCAAAATCCTCGTCGTCAGAGTATATTTCTCGCAAACAGTCAGCGATCGGTTTCAAAGCATGAGGCGTGATGAATATAGCGAAGTCATTTTCGGAAATCAGCACATGACTCTTCTCAACATAATACTCTAGAAGCGACTCTGAAACTGCAATATTCAACCTATAATGTGTGGACCCGCTTGGGCGGTCTAAGAGCTCATAGACAAAGGCACAATTCGCTGACAAGACACTAGGGGGCAAGCATGAAAGCGTAACGAAAACAATCAGCACAACGAAAACTAGTTCAGACTTAATCTTCATCTTCATCTGGAAATGTTGTTGCACACGAAATTTATGGCACTTATGAAGAGTGAATCAATAGCGAAAAAATGGTCTGACCGTTCACATTAAACGTTCATGAAAGCCTCCCTATATTCTTAAAAACTTCCTCTCACGATGATCAAACGTGCATGCATGTGTATAGCCCACTCTTTTTGCCAGTTCTATTGCTTCCTTGAAATTTCGTCCAACATCTTTTGGTACATGAGCGTCTGAACCGAAGGTCACTGGAACATTGTGTTGGTGCAATATTCTCAAGAACTGTTCGCTAGGATAAATCTCTTGGCAGGGCCTTCTCAGACCTCTTGTGTTGATTTCTATGCACATGTTTGATTCGGCTAAAGCCTCAGCGGTCTCTACCAGAATGTGCGAAAAATCTGTCTTTGGTTTTGTCCCGAAGATTTTGATAAGGTCTGGATGCCCCAGAACGTCGAAAAGGCAAGAACTGGCCGCGCTTCTAACGAGGTTGAAATACTCCTCATAGACTTGCCACGTGTTCCTCTTTGAATACTCATGCATTTCGGAAGTTTCATCAAAAATCCAGTCTCCAATTACATGAACGGATCCCATCACATAGTCAAACGGATACTTCTGGATGAACTCCCTTGTTTTGGGGAGTTCATCCGGAAAAAAATCTATCTCGATGCCCAACTTGACGGAAAGATTTGATTTTTCTTTGAAGTCGATAAAATCGTGAACATAAGTCGGCATTTGTTGGACAAAACGGTCTGAACGCTCCCTGAGAGGACGTAGCAGAACATGTTCTGTGAAGCCAATCTCGTGGATTTTCTTTTTTTGCCACATTGAAACAATCTGCCATACTTCCCTCAGCGTCAGGAGAAGCTCGCGTGTGAACGTGATAATCTGCAATCATCTTATTCCACCTAGGCACAACCAAGCGAAGAGAACGTTGGAAACCTTACGTCACTTTGTGATTTTTCCACCGTTCTTCTGAACAAGTTCAGATAGTTGCGACACAGCTATGTCCAAACGGTTTCTGGCAGTTGAAGTATCATCGGCAGTTGTTGAGAAATGAAGTTCAATATGTGACTTTTGACCCTCAATCTGCACCGGAGACCTCGTGTAGACATGTGATTTCACGTAAACGTAAGGGTTGTTATGCATGACTTGGTCAATCAATGGTGCCAAGTTTGACTCCATAATGCCATTTGCGTAAATGCTCACCTCAAAGAATGCAGATTTTCCAGCCTCTTTCTTGATGATCTCTACCAAAGACTCGTTAAAAATGGCTTCCATTTCGGGAGGAACTCCTGGCAAAGCTATTATGAACGTTCCTTTCACCTTCGCCATCATACCTGGAGCGGTACCAACAGGATTAGGCAGTGGCTCTGTGTCTTCGGGCAAGGTTGCCATTTTAACCCGTGGCGGTGTCAGTTCGACCTTCTCGATTCTCCCCTGCTTGAGGTAAGCATCATACTTCTCTCTTACCATTTTCAAAGCTTTTCCGTTGACTTCGAGCCTGCGATTTAGACCTTTGGCGATTCCTTCAAGTGTTTTATCGTCAAAAGTCGGCCCCAACCCTCCTGTTGTGATTATAGACTCGGGTTTTCGGCGTAATGCTTCCTGAAGAGCTTCTGCAATTTCATCCACATCATCGCCTATGACCTCAATTCTCTTCACGATCAGCCCCAGTGAGGTGACGCGTTTAGCCAGCCAAGTGGCGTTTGTATTCAAAGTTTTTCCGATCAGCAATTCATTGCCAACACAGATTATTTCCAAAGAGCGTTCACCTTCGTTTCTAGTTTACCGGCTTGTGGAATATAACTGTCGCTCAGAGGCAAGGCTTGTGTTCATGAACGTAGTTATTCTTCATTTCTTAGAGATCCGAAAATTGTTTTGAAGACATAGAATAGAGAAGCAACAGGCGTTACGCTTCTGACGTGAGCATGTTCCTTGTATGAGATTGGAAATTTGAGCAGGCGATATCTCCAAACCTAAAGAGTTTATCAGAATGAACGATTTCCTAGCATCAGGCCATTTGCTGATTTTCGGTTTCGAAAGCTGCGTGAAGTGCCTATTGTTTCTTGCTTAGATACCATTTAAGGTATTCTTTTTTCTTCCTTTCCCGTTCCTCTTCCTTGGATTCCAAGTTGGGTCTCAGTTTATCTCTTAGTTCCATCAGTTCTTGCTGAGTCACGGACAGTCCGCAGCTCTTGCACACGTAATGTTTGGTGGCTATCATATACTGCATTTCGCCACCGCATTCTGGGCAGTAGGGCATTCTTGTTCACTTTTTCTGTCTCATGAAATGAGAATGGTTTGAGAAATAGCTTTCGGCTGTGGCCGGCAAGTTTAGGTTATGAAATTTAATAGATTTGCTTCTCTGGCCAATTGAATTGCTCTCTTCATTTCGTCGCATGTTAGCTTTCTACCTAATTCGGGAACCTCAAACGCCTGCCATTCGGGTCTGTATTGAAACATGACGTTCACTCTTGTTTCGACACCCAAGTTCTTGGCAATCCAATCAAGGATTGGTTTTGCACAACACTCTAAATGGTCTGGCAGAACAAGTACCCTTACTATGAGTTCTCCATTTTTCTTTGCTTCCAAGTGATTATATACACACGCTTCCCAGTAGTTTGGAGCGTCGGAGATTTTTTCTGCGCATCGGCCTGGTCCGTACTTGAAATCCAGCAGGTAAACGTCCGCAAAGCCAGCCAGGAGCGCCGCGCTCTCTGCGCTGTAGTAGCTGTTTGAGTTCCAAACAACAGGAATACTCGTGTCAACATGTTTGAAGGTTTTGAGCCACTGCTGAAGCCATGGAGTAGGCTCTCCTCCAACGAGGTTCACATTTCTGCAACCGTCAAGACGTAGCCGTTCAACTTCACGAGCTAGATCCATAGGTTCGTAGACTTCGCCATTTTCAATCCATTGGGAAATCGTCCAGTTTTGACAGTGCTTGCATCGCATCGTACAGCCCAAGGTGAAAACTGTTCCGGAAGGCACAAGTTCTGGCTCTTCACCCATGTGTTCAAAAATACTTGAAACGGCTATGTCTAAACCGCATCTACAGTAGCCAGACTTTCCCTCCAACCTGTTGACACTACATTTGCGCACGCAAAGATGGCAAGAGGATAGAATCCTATCTACAATTTCGATTTTCAAGTCCAAGTAAGATTTTTCTGGAGTTGCCATTGCTTGAAAGTCTCTCCTTCCATCGTCGATTTCTCTCTGAATTCTACCGAATTCTTGCGTAAGCCTCGCGTGTTCTCGCCAAAGCTTCTCAGTGGAATCGTTTCTGTTGAATTCTGCTGAAACCTTCTTAGCTATCAGGAATTTTGCTGGCCCCCTGTTCTGCAGGAGAGCAAAGTATCTGGCTAGACTCCTCCTGACTAGCCTATCGTTTAATACCGCAACCGCATCTGGACGGAGAAAGCTCCACATTTTCACTCATTTTCACTTCGAGTGATCGAACTATCAAAACAAGGCGTACGGATAAGATTGCCCGCTAGCGTGTAGTTTACCCTTAATTGGGATTTCATGCCCGCACACTGGACATCGCATGTCCTTCGTCAGATTCCATCGCGTTATCACGAAATTGTAACGTTTTATTAGGGTTTCATTGCAGTTCGGACAGTAAGTGTTTTCGCACGGATGCCCGGGCACGTTTCCAATGTAAACATAATTTAGGCCCGCATCCTTTGCAGCAACGTAAGCTTTCTCCAGAGTTTCAATAGGGGTTGCCGGGATAGTGGTTACCTGATAGTCCGGATGGAAACGCAGTAAGTGAAACGGCGTGTCCTTCCCAATTCCATCTCGGACCCAAACGGCAAGCTCTTTTATTCTCTCAATCGAATCCCCTGATTTGGGCACAATGAGGTTCGTGATTTCTATGTGAATGTTGTTCCGCCTCATTTCCTTCAAGGCCTCAAAGATCGGTGCAACTGAAGGAACAGATGAAAAGGTCTTGTAGAATTCCGGATCTGCACCACCTTTGAAGTCCACCGTCGCAGCGTCCAAGTATGGAGCTATGGTTTTCACTGCTTCTGGCGTCATGTAACCGTTTGTTACAAAAGTGTTGAAGAACCCTACTTGGCGAGCAAGTTTGGCAGTGTCATATGCATATTCGAAGAAAATCGTTGGTTCAGTATACGTGTAGCTTATTCCTTCGCAGCCGTTGTCTCTAGTGGCTTTTATTACGTCTTCTGGAGGAAAGTGCTTGCCACTTATCTTCTTCTCTTGGCTTATCATCCAGTTGTCACAGAATTGACAGCGGAAGTTGCAGCCAACCGTAGCAATAGACATCACCAAGGCCCCTGGGTTAAAGTGGGCAAGCGGCTTTTTCTCAATGGGATCTATAGCTGCGGATATTGCCTTGGCGTAGTTGAGTGAAAAAAGAGTACCTCCTTCGTTCTTTCTTACTAAACAGAAGCCTGTACCACCGTCATTTATGAGGCATTTTCGCGCGCAGAGATGACAGTTCACCTTTCTGTCTTGAAGTTTTTCGTAAAGCATTGCTTCATGAAGGGACATTCAACCAGCCCTTTGACCGTTCATGTAAATCTTAACATGAGCAAGTATAAGATCTATTCGCTTGTCTCTGAAACAGGGTTATCTTTGATTTCGAAAACTAATGGTGGAGACGTGGTTTTCACGTCCAATTCTATATCAAGCAAGCCTTCCAGAAAACCAGCCCAGATTTCAGATTCGCTGATGAAAGGCGTTTTTATAAGGAGATATTTATCCTTCAGGTAGAAGTCGCCGAATCCTTGCACTCGCAAGCGCTTGAAAACGTCCGGCCATTTCTCACGGTTTGTGGTTTCTATTCCAGGTGCGGTTTCTATAGAAACTCTTGCGGCCTCGCCCATGTTCTTCCCGATCTCACGCCATTTTTCCAGTGGAACATTATGAATCAGGATGTCAAGCAGCTCCGCATTCACGAAAGCTATCCGACTTATCCCACAATAATATTCGCCTGGAAAACGCCAATCATAAATCATCATGCTTCTGTAGACATCAAGCATTTTCGAAATAAGCGGCTTAATGCCCGGTTCTTTTCCCTCCTTAATCAAAGAGTCGATGAATTCTCTTTCGTCTTTCTCCAAGATTATTGTTGTCCTCTTGGCTGAGGTTTCGTTTTTCCTTATTAGTTCTTGGAGCTTTTTCTCTTTGTCTTCCTGCATAATCATTATATTTTTCGGCATATTTTATATAATTTGCGTTAGCACCGAAGCATATCAAAACATATCCACGCATCGGCACAGGCTATCCAGCATTGAGGACAGGTCGTCACAGAAGGATCATTCTAGCTCACTACTAGCGCCATGAGCACTGCGAGATGATGATTACAACCGAACGATTTTTAATAAGCCTAAGCATCTTTTAGAATCGCCGATGACGAGCTCTTTTTGTCTGAAAAAGATGATGTACTCTAGGGTATCTGAGGCAGAAAAAGATTCCAACACCTCAAGAAGCGCGCGTCATGAAATGACTTTGCTCTTAATGAGATACCATATGAGTATTAGGCCTATTAGTAGCGAAACAAATCCACCGGCGAAAGAAAAGAAGATGCCTCGCTTGAGAAAACTAGAGGCTATATAAACCACGTAGGGCGCACCGAAAGTGAACAGTCCTGCGAGGATGATCAATAGTAATTTCCAATACTTTGAGTTTATCATTCCATTTCGGGTCTCTTTAGTTTCTTTAGCCATGCATTTCACATTCCGATGGGTATCTAAATTTCACGTTATCTCTTATAACCCTTCCTTCACTTCGTTGCCTAGGGCTTTCATTAAGAATTTGAACACGGAAAAACCAGCTCCGCGATCCGCCTTAAACCCCGTTGTTGCCCCCAACAGACATATGCCCTCCAACCCACGTTCCTTCGCAAGAGCCAACGTTAAACCTGTGGCCCCGACTATCCTGCCCTTGCTGTAGATCACTGCACCTTTTTCCATAAACTCCAAGGCAAGCCGACGCGAAGTAGCTGCCACATACACCTGCGACTTTTCTTCGGTCATGGGCACACCACCAACCGTTACAAGAAAACTGCAACCTTGTTTCTCAACAAAATCCAATGTTTCACCGCAGAGTGCGTAGTGGGCGGCAATATCGTCAAAAGAGGGCTGCGTGTCTCCAGTCATTATGATGAAATCGTTTTTCTCCATGGGCGCGGCATAAAACTCGTAACGGGGCAAACGGCAAATTCCCTTTGAATTGACTGAAACGTAATCAGGGAAATAAGGTGAATACAACTCCGCAAAGGGTTTTGCACTGCAGAATTTCAGCAAAAGATAAGCTGCAATCTTCCCGACGTTTCCGAAGCCAGGCAGACCCTGGACAAAAACTGGATTCTCGAGGACCGGACTGGAAATTCGACGAAAATAGGGCTTTTCCAATCTAACTCACACCAACATCAATACGTAAACAGTGTAAGTCTAAAACGTTTCCTTCCTCACAATGGCCATCGCAAATTGCTGTTGATGCTCCCTAAACCCAAAGAGCTTACCAAATCCCTCAACAAAATAGAGGATTTTAGGAGTTAAGAATTCCAGAGCATCTGCCATAAATAGTCATTTGATCTAAAACACGGAAACGCTTCTTGTTTGTGTATGATCATACACACAAATCATTAACTCAACCTTGAAATCAAAATCGTTTGCCATAACAAGACACTGAAAAGGGAACGGACATGCAAGTGAGAAAACTAAGATACGAAATCTTGCTGGGGGTAGCTTTGATGTGCGTTTCTGTATTGTCAATAATTTGGGTTTACAGCATGGTTTATGCCGCGTCTGAAATTGGAACCATGGAACGCAAAGATATGAAGCAATGGTCCCTGGTTCTCGTACTCCTGAGCGTAACCACCTTATTCATAGGTAGTGTAGGCGGATATCTCATCGGCAAATATCTGCATGTCCCACACGGCCAATCGGAATTTTCAGGCATAACGAACCAAAATGCCGGTGCAGAAGCAAAACGACAACCCTAGTATGGCCCTAGTCAAAACCGTGAGAAAGAGTATTTCAACAGCGCGCGCGCAATACTTGAATTTCTGAAACCTCGCCTAAATCTCCCAGATGATCTAAGCGTCTGCTATTCTCATCCTTCAACTTCGTACAATCAGAAACCTCAATTCCTATCTGTAATTCATAACCGTTTTATGTGAACATCAGCTAGATCAATTCCTATTCAATCTGCCTCGGGGACGTCTGTCGTTGCCGGCCAAGGATTACGAAAGACTTCTACTTGATTCCATCGATGAAGCATTATCTTCAATGGAAGAAAACCTGAAGAAAGTGACTTATGCTCAATTGGAAAGCCTCGGCCTCCCAAAGTATGAAATTCCCCGCAATATCGGAGCGTTCACAAGAGTCATTGAAACAGTTTTTGGGGCAGGCGCTGATGATATCAAGATCTTAATACTGAAACGACTTTATGAAAAGAATGGATGGCCTTTCAGAAGGATAGAGTTTGATGAGCTAACATTTTCGGAACAGCTCGAGCGTGCGTGTGGGAGACTGTATTCGGAGATCATCAGCAATATACAGAGTCCTGTGGCCGTCTTTCATCTTGAAGATATTAATCATCCAAGTTCGCTCAGGCTTATCGCCATTAACGCTAGTGGAGCAAGAACAACTGGAGTGAATGCAGAGAACACGATCGGGAAAACTATTATCGAAGTGTACCCCGAGATTTCCGGGACCGACGTCCAAAATACCATTGTGGAGGTAATTCGCTCAGGAAGGGCAAAGAATCTGGGAAGGTTTCAACGCCGAACTGGGCACGGTCTGGAGAACAATCTTTCTGCCACAGCTTTTCCGTTCTCGAGTAATTGCGTAGGTTTGGTTTTCAAGCAAGCCGCAGAGCGTGACGCAATCGACACAAAATCGACTGAGGGCGAAAAGCGTTTCGAAGATGATGCGTCAGGTGTAGGCGAGTGGAGATGGGAATCGGACACTTTGGGACGACAAATCTCCGCTGATCGATCACATGCACGAGAGAGGTGGACTCGGAAGGAGGTTACACACGAACCGCACCGCGCCGACTATTTTTCGATAAGGGGAAAAGAATACTTAGAAAGCGGGGATTTGCTCAAGGCCAGAGAGTTCTTCCGACAGGCTGAAGACATGTACCAAAGATCAAACGAAACTGAAGACGCATTTATGAATGCATCCTTCCGCATTAGAACGTACATTTTTGAAGAAAAAATAGCCTTGCAAGAGTACTTTGAAGCTGTGGAGGAGTATGCTCATAGGTACGCAGATCTTTCCATGCATGAAAATTTCATAGAAAATCTTGCCTACTACCGACAATGGAAAGGTTACAAATACGACGAAGAACACAGATTTGAGGATGCGAGAGCATCCTATGCAGAAGCAGAAGAAATGTTCTTGGCATTGAAGCAAAGGAACAGAGCACTCTTCAATGCATCTCGACGCGTTTTAACTTACAAGAGTGAGAATATGATGGAGATGTATGAAAAATGGGCGGAGGAGTTCTTTGACGAATACAGCGAGTTCTCAGAAACCAAATATTGCAAAGAAGTGCGTGCCTACTATTACTCCTATAAGGCTGACAAGTCCAGCGACCCCTCTAAAACCATGGAGTTTCGAACCGAGGCTGAAAGACTATTCTTGGAAATCAATCAGAGAGAACCAGCGTTTGAGAATGCATGGAAGCTTCTTGATTTGTACTGGGAGAACATCTCTTCCAAAGATGAACAACTAACCCAAAGATGCTTAGATGCAACCGAGAGATTTCTCGGGAGATATATAGATTTCTTGGAACATGAATACTACCGAAAGAGAATGGCTGAGTATTACCTTTTGCAAGCTCGGACGCTTGCTTCACAGTTGAAGCAGGTCTTACGTTAGCGAGCCTCGGCGCCGGTTTGTTTCTGCCAATGCAATCTCAGTCGCGCTTATGGCGGTGTCAGTATTTGCTGGAGATTTCCAAAGGCTCCGCCGAAGGTTACGTTCATGAGTGTTTGAGCACCGATCCACGTTGCACCGCTTAGAAGAAGCAGGATTCCAGCGTACATGAAACTGGTGCCCCAGAACCCGCCGCGAGCTTCCTTTAGAGTAAGCGCATTGAGAATGGTTGTGAGCAGGATTATGAAAACGTTTCCCATGTTGATTACGCCGGTCGGTATCGTCCCGAATGTGAAGTAAGGCACTGATGTTAGGGTTTGAGAGAAGTACTTGGTCATGAAGGTTAGGACGGTTAGGAGAGCGACCGTGAGGGGTTGAAGAATGTATGTTGTGACTTCTATGCTCGCCGCCACTGCCTCTCTTTTTTTCCTAAACTCCATATTCTTCACACAGTTGTTCCCCAAGATTTTGCCCACTTCCAAAAGATCAGCACCGTAGTTGAACGCGTCTAAGAACATCTTGTTCGTCATATAGACAGAATATGATGCAGCTTCTGAAGACAATAGGCTCAAGGTCTTGGCGTTGTCTACGCCAACCTTGACTCTTGCATAAGCCCGCCTCAACAAATCTTTGAGACGACCAAGTTCCAGGTACAGAACGTAGGAAAGGGCATTCTGCAGACTTGATGACGATGACATGTTTTCGCCTAGACCCTTGATAAGCGTAGGATAGTTTTCATTGACTTTAACAACGAACTTTTCAAATCTGTAAGCAAAAAATCCCGGGAGCAGAAACGCTAAGCCGCATACGAGAAAGCCGTACGGATAGCCGAATATTATGCTAACCAGCACCGCGGGCACTATGCACGCAAAGGCAATCGGCAAAGCCACTTTGAAGCGCGTATACATTTTAGGCGGCATATTCTTGTCAATGTGGACAAGAACATCCTTAGGCACAACAGCTCTAAGGCCGAGATACATCGATATAAGACATGCGGCTGCCACAAAGTATCCGAAATAGACCATGCTGGGCTCATTAGTGAAAACGACGAGTATGTCTAATATCATGATTAGGAATACTGAAACGCTTGAGAGCGTACTGTAAACACCGCCAAGCATGTCAATAGACTTTATCGCCCTTTCATAGTAACCGGAATACTCTTCAACCATCGTTGACGATTCTAACTCCAGGAAACTCTTGGGGCGTGTCGACGAAAAAGCTTGTTGACATCTGATTAAGACATCTTTGAATGGCGGCTTGGTTGTATTCGCCATTTCAGACGTGGCCTTGGTAACTCCGTAACCGTATTCCTTTGCTAGTTTGCGGATTCCGCTGAAGACTTCACTGTAATAACCATAGTCCTTTGTTTCCGCAATGGTTTTGACAAGGTCATCTGGCGTAGTCTCACCGTGGGAAATTGAATACATATGAAGAAGTAATGTGACAAGCTGCTCGTCAATCTTCGTGGGAATTTTCTTTCTGATGAAGAACAGCAGAAATACTAGAGTGCAAGCTACTGAATTTACTGCAATAAGGCTTACAATATCGCTCCTAGTAAACAGGTACAGCGAGACTAGGACATTAATTACCAGAATTAGCCCTATCTGCTTTTTCAACGAAATTAATCTGACAGCCATGTGAATTGTTCCTCTTTGACTTTTCTGTACACTTCTTCCACACCGACACTCTCAACTTCTATTACTGTATTCCATACATCTTTGAATCGAGGATGCTTGTCAGCCAGGGCCGTCAGTATCGCTGCACGCATTTTAAGCTCCTCATACAGCTCAGGAAGCCTTTCTGGAGGCCAGCCTCTGTAAGGAAGAATCTTTGCTTCCAAAAGAAAGCTTGTGCCTGAAAAGCGCAACAAGTCTTCGTCCGAATCAAAAGTGAAGATAGGCAAAAAGTTAAGCTGACCTTCCTCTTGATCGTAGTTTATAATCTCGTTAACAGAAGTTACTCTTCTAACCAGTTTAAGTCCCCTCTTGATCCTATTCTGAAAAATAGCCACGTTCAGGCCGTTCATGTGGGACTTTGGAACGTCTATAGGGGATGAAGTCAATCTTTGAAAAAGCCCCTGCAGGTCTCCAGCGTGTATCGTGGACACCACTGGGTGACCAGTTTCGATAGCTTGAAAAGCTATCTGACCTTCCTCACCCCTAATCTCTCCCACAATTATCTGATCAGGCCTCTGCCTTAGAGCCGCCTTCAAAAGGTCAAACATGGTTACTTTGCTTCCAGTGTGCAGTCGAGTGACCTCTCTCACCCAGTTTTTGTGAGCCAAGTTCACTTCAGGCGTTTCTTCAATGCTTACAATTTTTGCATCCGGCTTAATGAGCCCTACGAAAGCGTTCAGGCTTGTTGTCTTTCCTGACGCGGTTTCTCCGCACATGAAGAAAGAGATTCCCATCTCCAGAAGAATCCACATATAAGCCCCCAACTCAGCTGACATAGTTTTCCACTTTATACAGTGCGCCACCGAGATTGGTTCTTTTGGAAACTTTCGTATCGTGAAATTGCTCCCTTTGATGCTTATGTCCTCGCCAAAAACAATGTTGAACCTAGACCCATCTTCTAGGTGTACGTCCAGAATTGGGTTAGTGTAGCTCAGAACTTTGCCGTGTCTTTCAGCCAGTCCTCTCAACAAGCTTTCCCCATCTTCCAAAGAGATATCGGTGTTACTTTCAAGCGCACCGAAGAACTTGTGATAGACGTATACGTGACCCGCTCCTGGCACGCTTATGTCTTCAAGCCAAGGATCTGCAAGGAAATCGTCAAGTACACCGTGACCCACCTTCTCCCTCAGAAAGTGGTATAGAACGTTCTTTTGCTTACCTGGAGGCAACTTCAGTATTCTCTTCTTGACCGCTTCCTTGAACAGCTTCTCAATGAGCCTTTCCTTTTCCTTTGCACCTTCAGCAACGATTGTTTTTTCTGTTATTGCCTTTGCAATCGCGTCCTCAACCTGTTCGAGAATTTTTCTGGGCGGTTTCTCAGGCTCGATGATATTGTATTTACCGTATTCTCCTCCAAGTTTTATATGAACAAACGCACCTAGCCCAATTGGATAGACGATATCCAAAACAAACGCTGCAGACATCAAATCAGAACCAGTCCCAACCATACTCGGGTCAATAACATATTCTGGCGTGATCCCTGCAGCCTCAACGTACGATTTCAAATACGGATACTTCTCATAGGCCTCTTCGAGAGTCTTCGGTAGTTCCAAGTCGTATAAACTTACAAACTTTGCCTTTTCATTCCTCTTTTTCTTGTCACTTTTGGGGACCTGGACTTGGATCGTTTTTTGACCCGCATTTTGATTAGGCTTAGTCTTTGAAGTGGAGAAAGGGAGTTTCATTTAGATCTTTACACCACCAAGAGGCAGCACTCTTAAGCCGAGGTGCGGGTTGACTTCCAAACTCACTGATTCCTTCCGGTCACCACTGGTTCCCCACAGTTTGACGATTTTTAGCACTTTAACCTGGACACCTGCGACTTTAGCGTTCGAAATCCGAAGGTAGACATCTGATGAGGCTTTAAGCTTCATACTGGAATTTTCCGGCAAGAAATTCGGATGGAAGGTTAGAATTATTGTTTTTCCAATCGAAACCAGATTCTTCATTCTTGTGATGAACGTTAGAAACACGTGTGGTGGAGTGTCAGCTGCTAACATGCTAAGGCTGTCGATGACAATGAAGTCATATCTTTTCTTGTACATCTCGAGAAAGTTTCTCGTAACCTTGAAGAACATCGATGACAGAAACTGGCTCCATTTGCCTCCTTCGACATGTAATGCGAATACATCCAGCTTTGCACTTACGTAGTACGGATAAGGATCTATTTTTATTGATTTCATCATCCCAAGATACTCTTTGGCCGTTGTCTCGCTCGTTATGACGCAAACCCTGAAGCCTGCTTTCAACGCAGAGTACACTATCTGCTGGGTGAGCGCAGTTTTTCCAGAGCCAAAATCCCCCTCAATCGACGCTAGGCAAGGATACGGAAAGCCTCCGCCTAGACTTTTGTCAAGATCCTTTATGCCTAATGATATTACATTCATGTCTGAACTCCCTCTAATACTCTTCAACTATTATTCGTGAACTCGAAGTCATATTGCAGGGCGATAAACGTTCGAACAGTCGAAACATCTCTCACATCGTCACCTTCCACGCCCTTTTCGTGCCACATAACATTCCTTTTCTTAGTCAGACTCCGACTTCAAATCCAGATTGTCAGTTCACAAGCTTCGACGAAACAGCTATTTGACCCTTCTGAACCACAAATACATATTAAAAATTCAGATCGCTAGTTTTCTTCTCTTGTATGATGCTCTTGTTCCAAATACAACCGCAAGTAATGTCATCATGATGAACAACAATGGCGTTTGCAATGGGGAAAACTCCGGCACAACTGTATATACGTAGTATTGTCCTTGGTTGTCTGCAATTTTCTTGTTTCCAGCCTTGTCATACACGAGTATTCTGTACTCTACTTGTGTATTCGCTTGTTGTCCAGGAACACTGCACTCGTACAAACCCGTAGCAGGATTGAAGGACATTTGGAAGTCAAACCAGGAGCCGTTGCTGCTCATAGCGTATGACAATATTACACTTTTGACACCGCTTCCGGCATCGTTAGCGTTCACCAAGATTTTTGTTCCTTGCATGGGCTGAACTTCATTTTCAGGTATGCGCGATACATTCTCAATCACCGGAGCAGTCGTGTCAAGCATCGCGTTGGCCGAATACGTGTCAGAGGCTAGTGCGGCATTGTCCATGAATTGGACATAGACTGTTTTTGGTCCGTCACCAGATACGAGTGACCAGTTCCTTGAAGAATTGAAGGTTTCCCAATCCAACCATGTCATATTGACATTGCTGAAGCGCATTTGAGCAACACCCGAAATAGCATCACTTGCCGAAATCGTCAAGATCACCGATGTTGAGTTCACATAGGTCGCATTGCCGCCGATAAGGATGGAACCACTAGGCTGAGTTTTATCCAACTTTATCCCTGTCAGGATCTTGTGTGGAAATTCCTCGTGCCCCGCATTGTCTGTGCTCCAGTACTCCAGCGTATTGTTAGCGCTTTCCATGTTGATTTGCGGTTGACCGCTTGTGCTTACATTCTGGATTGGACCGTTGTTGATTCGATAATATGTTTCTGCCACACCACTTTCACCGTCAAAAGCTATTAATGTTATGGCAAAATCTGTGGTGTGCCACAGGCCATCATAATTGTCAAAAGTGGATGGCAAGGTTGAATTTCTCGCGACTACAAAAGTAACGGAGTCTTCGAGAGGATTCCCGGCAACACTGGTCTTTGCAATACAGTTAAAAATGCCTTCTTCAGATGGCAAATTGAGAGCAATTGTGACTTGACCGCTAGAATCTGTTAGGCCATTTTGGCTGTTTATTGGGTCTCCTTGAGGATCAAACACTTGGAGCGACACGTTCATTTCGGGCACAGGACTGCTATCATTCTTTACGCTGGCTGTTAGTAAAGCCTGCTCCCCCAGACTGTAAGATTGTTTGTCGCTTTCAACATGGATCTCGTAGGTATCGATGCGATACAAGGTAACGTAATAGATGTCTATAGGGGGCACGCTTGTATCGTTTTCATAATTTACAAAAGTGAAGTACCACCTGTCCGTAGTTGGAATAACGAAGGCTCTGTTCATGAATGAAGTTGAACTGTTCCATTCCGAGTAGACCGTCATCCATTTGGTTGAGTTGCTCATATCGTAGTCCCAGGAATTCTGGCAATAGAAGTCTATTGGTTTTGAAGCATTGAACACTAGTCTCACGTTGGTTCCGCCGTTTAAGGGTATGCTGGAGAAATTAAACGTCTTCGATGCAACGTAGTATGAATCGGCGAAGATTGTTGTTTCTATCGTTGTCGTGGACTCTGATTTGACTGATTGGATGTTCAGCCCGAGGATTAGAATATTAAGTAAAATCAGTATGCACGCTGCTCCAAATAGCTTTGTCTTCGACAATTCCTTCTTCTGCCGACTTAGAGTGATCTTGTTGGCAAATATATTTTGCGACTTCTTCCCAGTTCCGAGTATCGTGGCATACAGCCAATACTTGTCGCGACAAGAATAGTGGCGATAAAGGAAAACGAAACGACTGATTTGCGAGGATCGGTTTAGCTATCTCCTGCGCGCAAATCGCCATCAGCCAACGACGCCCCCGCCGACGCTGTATCCGCCAAGCCCTGAACTTCCTTGGCCACCCGAGCTCATCAAGACCTGTTCACCGTATGTTGATACCAAGATTTCCTGCCTGGCGCTAACGCCGTAGTGGGAAGCAAAGACAATGTTGACGACGCTACCTATCCGAATGTCAGGTGCTCCTGATGGCAGATCTACCTCTATGAGTGCCTGTTCTCCAGGCTTGATGCTCTGATGAGACGCAACGTCAAACGATTCGTTGGTGCCAGTAGCATTGATGGCCAGAACTGTATAGTTCTCTATCAAGTATGTTTGCCAATTAGTGGCGTTGTACGTGCTTGTGTTGTACGTGATTATGACGCTGTTCCACGCGAACGTCTCATTCCTCAGGAAAATGTCTCTGGAACCAGTGTTTCGCACAGAAAAATTGAGCAATCTGTTTTCTACACTTGTGATTGTGAGCCCGAGTTCGACACTGAGTTTGATGCTGTCACTTGATGTAGAGTTTACTAGGGACCCTACGTTGTTCATAGTGGTGAGCAGCGCGGTTGAGACTGCCCCAATGAAGGCTATCCAGCCTACCAAGACAATTGCTGAAGCTATCGATACTGAGAGCCCCACTGATAATCACCATTCTAGGGAGGTGAAAACATGTAGCTGCTGGAAATCCCCCTGTATGGGACGACTTTTGCTTCATAAAGGCTACTGGATACGTTTGTCGCAGGGTAAACCTGTATTATGGCGGCTTCTCCTATCTCAACAACGCCGTTTCCGTTTGCGTCAGTCATATTGAACTGTCCGCTTCCCGTGCTCGCGTTTGAACTGTAGGAGTACAACATGGCCTGACCGTAACTACCGACGTAGACGCTGATAAGCTCAAAGTCTGAAATTGAAAGACTTCCAGTGTTCTTTACGTATATTGTGAACAGAGGACTTGGATCTGATGTCTGGTTAACGACGGCGTAGACTATGTCCAAGCGGGTGTCCATGCTCCTCTTAGCATTGTCAAGGTTTTGCATTATGTTGCTCTGAAGGGACGTCCCAGCGTATATCGCATAGGCTGCAAATCCGCTTGCCAGAACGACGGATGCGATCACCATAATTGCTTCGGTTATTGTAAGCGAAAATCCCATTTACGGCTCTCCAGCCTTGCATTTCTTCAACACACGCATTATGAGCCCGCTCAGATCCTGTGGATCCATTTTTACACCTGAAGCGTGCGCTGCGCCGTAGATGCTGAGAATCACTTCTTCAGCTGATAGGTTCTGAGATCTTGCTCTGACGACGGCGCCAACCAAGTTTGACACGTGCTCACTGTATCCTTTTGGCATGAAATCGGAGAACTCGCAATAGTCACATATTCTGTGTATACTCTCTTCGTCAAAGCCTAAGTCTAGCATCGTGTAAACCCACTGCACGATTGAAGTCCCTTTGTTCACGCTGCCCATCCCTTCCAAGGGATTATCAATCATCCTTTCTTTCCCTCCTCCAACTTGTTTTTCCGCAGTGAACTTGTTCTCAGGCTTCTCAATCTCAGAGGCTACCGACAAGTCAGCAGCATCTTTTGTGTCAACGTAACTTTCAACGGCGAAGCCAAGTTCTTCTTCAGCCTTTTTAGGCTCGCATGCCGTAGATGTCTGTGCTCCTGCGGCACTCTTTGCCTCGAGTTTTCCTCTTGCTTGCTCCTTTGCCAGGAGCCTATTTTCAATGATTGGTTTTGCTTGAACTACCTTGTTGAGGTCTTCCTCGCTTGTGATAAGCTGCAAAAGATTAAACGGGTTCTGAGACTCACTGATAAGGCTTCGAATATCCACGATAGTATTCTTCAAATCCTCGACGGTATTCTTAAGGGTCATGAAATTGTCAACATCGACCTTGAGCTTTTTAACATCCTTCTCAACCCCTTCAATCCTCGCACCATCGTTGGCAGCAGCATTTGGATTTACACTCGCTACGACATTCGGATTCTCGCTCATACCATCACCTTCGATCCTGTTCATTACACATTCTTGATTGGATTCCGACTCCGAATCCAGATTGACACTTCACAAGCTTCGAAGACCTATTTGACACTTCTGAACTTGGAATATGAATCAGTAATACAGTTTAGCAGCTCGACCAAGGTACTGTTCCAGAACACTTCTTTTTTCCGAGAACGCTGGATGTGAAAGAAGCTGAGCCCTGAAATCAACGCATCCCAGCTAGCACGTGTTTCAGGAATATTGTTCAAAGAGAAAGATTACAGATTTTCACAGGAGATCTTGACAAGCTCTTCATAAGGTTCATACTCACGGCTGCGATTACACTTGAGTTACGGCAAGCCAAGCCCTACCAAATGCCTAGAAGGATCCGACTAAAATTGATCACAAAGATTGCAACCATTTTCATCTCAATCGCCATAATTGCATGGGTAACCGCTAGCATGCTGGTTCCTCACATCATTAGCCCACCCCCTCTGTCGACCCTACTGAACAAAACCGTCACCCTCACCGACGAAAACTACGAAGTAGGATATCCCCTCACGCTCAGAAAAGGCGAAAGAATTGACGTCAAAGCCTCAGGCAACGGCCAACCCATCGACTTCAGAATAACAGATAACGAATCCTCAACACTGATAGAAGAAGGAGGAGATACGTTCTATGACCTGCCCTGGGCGGCCCCAGCTGACGGCACTTACAAGTTCTATGTCAGCGCCACCGCAGGAGACGTTAAAGCCACGGTGATAGTGATTAAAGTTTAACATTTTCCCCAAGCTATCGTTCTCTGAGAACGTTGACAGAAGGATCATCGATATGTAGTGAAAATTCATAAATCTCTTTAATATAGTGGGCCAACAAGAAAAACTAAAAACACAATGCCAAGGTGAAAAAATGTCCGCGGAAGTCGTTGTCCCACGTCCGGTTGAGACCAAAAAAAATAGCACAGGCGTAAAGTGCCTGTTGTGGCGAATGTGTCCTGTCGTCACCCTGAAGGAGAAAGATTGCATCCACAAGGGCAGTCCATCCTGCAAAGAGTTCATCAGATGGCTGAACAACTCAGAAGGGCGGTACACTGGAGACCTGCGCTAACTAAAACATGACAACTGCCAAACCAGCAAGACTCAGGACAAACACGCCCATACATCCTTTTTTTCTCACCTTGCAGACTAATTTCTTGCAAACGCAAGACCACGAGCCAACCCGAACATGACTTTGAGTCTTTAAGACACGTTCCAAAACGAACCAATGAAGAGCCAAGGCAACTAAGCAAAGTTTGCCATCCAAAAAAAGAAAACCTTCATCCCAAACGTCTCCGAACACAGATAACTTCGTTCCCAGCCAGCCCTTTTGAGCACTCAAAGATTCCTGATTCAGGCACTCTAAAGGAAGGACCAAATTCCAACACGCGCTTATTCAGCAAGAACGCCGGTAGGCAAGATCCAACACAAACCTTTCGGCATCAACGCCATGGAGAGCCTTCCACTCGTTGAATCATCAGTCTAATCCCTACAGCCAATGGCAAAATCGCTATGATGCAGCCATCACGGTCTATCCTAAACTATCACAAACATACAACAGTCCAACGCTACCAGCAACGAGTAGACGCATGCGAGAGGTGTGGAGGTGAAAATTAAGGCCGCAACCGCTTTTAACACCTCTCGCACGGGCACCTGAGCTTTTGGCTGTGGACACGCAGACGATACAGAGCCATGGTTCACCAGTTTGGCAAGCCCGAAATATATCTTTAATATTAATACTTAATAAGAATTCCCGTTGAGTTATACAACAGAAATACAGAAAGCCAAAATACACCCTGAAATGCCGACAGCACAAAGAGTAACCGTTTGTTTTCCATAAAGGAGACATAGAATCAGGCCACCTCACGGCTTGTTTTTCGTTCGGATAACCTCTTTCTATTGCAACTGAATCTGGATTGAAAATTAAGATTCCATATTCATAACTGATATCAATATAGAATCGAAAAGGTGACTTCGTGATAGCCTTTGACAAAAGCTCTAGCCTTGAAAAGGAAGCTATTGATTCTAGGCATAATCATCATGATGATTTCATTATTTGTCAAACTAGAACCCGACGCAAAAGCCCAATCCAGCTCAGAATATCAAAGATACGTGCATAATTATTCAAACAGCACTTACATGGAAAAGCCAATGTTTCCAGTACTGATTAATGACTCCCAAATACTTGTGGGTCAAAACTGGACAATAATCTGTCCCTTGCAGGCAAGTCATTCTTACCACGTTTACCTTTACGGCGCCTGGGTAAACAACGGATCACACCCAAAAACAGACTATGACATCTACGTCTACGACCCAAACGGCATACTCGTGGGCGTCCACACAGAATCCGCAGGACTCCTTGAACACCTAGGAGACACCGTAGACACACCATTCTTCACACCAAAACAAACCGGCAACTACACCTTCATAATAGCAAACAACGCAGGCACAAGCCAAGCAGCACAACAAGCAACATTCATGATAATCGAAAACGTCCAAACCAACACCTGGCACCAACAATACATCACAGGCCAAATATTCGGCTTGCCCATGTTCAACACCAGCTGGGCCTACGATTTTGTGACGGACAGCCAGCATGTAGAAGTGCAGGTAAAAGTCCCAGATACATTAGACATGTACGAAGCCAGACTATACCTCATGGCCGATCCGACAGTCAAGAACGAAACAATCCTAAACAACGTACCACTAGCATGGGAACCAGGACTCTACGGCAACACAACCAGCACAACCACCACACCAGGCACAAACGCCACGATAGGCGGCTACAACTTAGACAGTGAAGGGTACAGAGGAGTAGCCTACGCAAGCTGCGAGTACCCAGGACAAGACATGCTCATAAACTACACCTCACCACACACAGGACAAACTCTCTACCACCTAGTACTAATAGGCGAATATGGAGCAGGAACAGTGAACTTTCTAGTCAAAACAATATTCGACGCTTCCCTACAACCATCAATAATCCCGGGCAAAGTGTATTTGGATACTAATGCTACCATAGTTTATGTCTCAAAGTCCACAGACCTGCTCAACGCAACCTTACAATACTCAACCAACAATTGGACAAGCACAACGACAATTCCAATGGTAATCTTGGCAGACAACAGAACCTGCACAACCGTCATTCCCGCACAGGCTGCAGGCACACGTGTCAGCTACAGAGTCCAAGCCTACGATTATCTAGAAGACGCACTTGTTGCTGGCGGAAACTATACTGTGAGGCAACCTTCGATAACTTTTTTGGCAAAGCCTATGTTCCCAGTAATGTTCAACGATTCCCAGATTGAGATAGGCCGGGACTGGAGCGTCGTATCCACCTTGCAGGCAAGTCATTCTTACCACGTTTACCTTTACGGCGCCTGGGTAAACAACGGATCACACCCAAAAACAGACTATGACATCTACGTCTACGACCCAAACGGCATACTCGTGGGCGTCCACACAGAATCCGCAGGACTCCTTGAACACCTAGGAGACACCGTAGACACACCATTCTTCACACCAAAACAAACCGGCAACTACACCTTCATAATAGCAAACAACGCAGGCACAAGCCAAGCAGCACAACAAGCAACATTCATGATAATCGAAAACGTCCAAACCAACACCTGGCACCAACAATACATCACAGGCCAAATATTCGGCTTGCCCATGTTCAACACCAGCTGGGCCTACGATTTTGTGACGGACAGCCAGCATGTAGAAGTGCAGGTAAAAGTCCCAGATACATTAGACATGTACGAAGCCAGACTATACCTCATGGCCGATCCGACAGTCAAGAACGAAACAATCCTAAACAACGTACCACTAGCATGGGAACCAGGACTCTACGGCAACACAACCAGCACAACCACCACACCAGGCACAAACGCCACGATAGGCGGCTACAACTTAGACAGTGAAGGGTACAGAGGAGTAGCCTACGCAAGCTGCGAGTACCCAGGACAAGACATGCTCATAAACTACACCTCACCACACACAGGACAAACTCTCTACCACCTAGTACTAATAGGCGAATATGGAGCAGGAACAGTACAGTTCCGCGTCAAGACCGTTTTTGACCCTTCCCTGCAACCATCGATCCTCCCGGGCAATGTATATCCAGACACCGATGTGACTATAGCTTACGTTTCAAAGTCCACAAACCTGCTCAACGCAACCTTACAATACTCAACCAACAATTGGACAAGCACAACGACAATTCCAATGGAAATCTCGGACGACCAGAGAACGGGCACAGCAACAATCCCCAGACAGGTAGCTGACACATTTATCCTCTTTGGAGTCCAAGCCTACGACTCTCTGGAAAACAGACTTGTCGCCACGGGAAACTACACTGTAATACGAAGCTCGACCTTCCTTGAAAAACCCATGTTTCCCGTATGGTTTGATGAATCGCAGATTGAGATAGGGCGAGACTGGAACATCACGTGCCCGCTGGAAGCAAACCACACTTATCACGTCTACCTTTACGGCGCCTGGGTGAACAATGGATCAGACCCAAAGACAAACTACGACGTCTACGTTTACGAACCAGACGGCAACTCCGAAAGCAACCACACCGCATCCGCCGGGCTACTTGAACACTTGGGCGACACGTATGACGCACCCTTCTTCACTCCAGCACAAAGCGGCAACTACACCTTCAGAATAGTAAACAGCGCGGGAGGAAGTGTTGCTGCTCAACAGGCAACGTTCATGATGATCGAGGATGTTGAATGCAACAGCTGGCATCAACGCTACATCGAAGGTACAAACAACGGTACCCAAGCTCCTGACACCAGCTGGGCATACGAGTTTGTAACCGAAAGTCAGAACGTGCAGGTTTTGATCAGCGTTCCAGAAACGTTGACCATGTACGAGGCAAGACTCTATCTCATGGCAGACCCAACAGTCCAAAACGAAACCATCCTAAACAACGTACCACTAGCATGGGAACCAGGACTCTACGGCAACACAACCAGCACAACCGCCACACCTGGCAAGAATGTCATGATAGGAGGTTACAATCCGGAGAGTGAAGGATACCGTGGTATAGCCTTTGCAACAAGCGATCATGCAGGCCAGGACGTGCTCATCAACTTCACCTCACCACACGCAGGAAAGACCCTCTACCAACTGGTACTCATAGGCGGAAAAGGCAGCGGAACGGTGGAGTTCCTAGTCAAGACGATTTTTAATGCCAGCTTGGCGCCGTCAATCGTCCCTGGCAGATTGTATCCAAATGACACTGGTATAGTCGCCTACGTTTCCACGTCAACAGACTTGGTGAACGCAACTATGCAGTACTCAACAGACAACTGGGTAAACGCAACCACGATCCCTATGGAAATCTTGGACAACAGAACGTGTAGAGTAACGATTCCAGGGCAAATTGCTGGAACAAACGTAGCGTATGGAATCGAAGCCACCGACTTGTTAAGAGATGTTCTTGTTGCCAACGGAAGCTACACTGTGAAGAACCCCTCAATGCTGAACATAACTTTGATTCGCCAAACAGTAACATTGGGCGACAACATAACCGTCAAAGGCTATATGATTCCACAAACTGGTGGTGTGCCCATCACAGTGTATTTCAACTCTGAAAATGACAGCGAAAGCACAATGTGTTTCACGCTTGCAGACGGTTCTTTCGCGGCCAGCTTTACACCTAACGCTACAGGGACTTGGAATGCTCAAGCAGCATTCTCTGAGGACACGTCAACTTATGGAAGCATAAGCCAACAACTAGTGGCATACGTTGAACAACCATCCTTTCTAGCACAATATTCACTCTACATAGGCGTAGGAGTTGCCGCAGCAGCAATAGGTTCAGTAGTCTTGATGCTCTATCTCAGAAAGTGGCGCGGCCGCGTGGTAGAAGAAGAATGGTAGTAGACTTTCGTGTCGATTGAACAAGAATTTAGTCTCCCTGAAATACCAAGATGTGGCAAGTTCGTAACAGGAAATGAATCACCATAACCGAAACTTTGTTCTTCCCATTTAAGACGATGAATTGACTATGAAGGTTAAGATCTGAGGAATCGTGTTAATTTACACTTCAAACTTTTAGGATGGAGTTGTGTCAGTAACGAAGACACGGAGAGGATGTACGTGCTAGCTTTTAGCCAAGTATTTCACAGGATCCGCCTCTTGCAAGAATTCTAAAGACTTGCTCAAGCATGTAGCCACAATTGGGCATGGCTCTTGATTGCAGCATCGAAGCTTTTTTAACCTAAGATATAGTGTGCTCAGTTTTCTGGACTCGCGTTCTCCAGATTCGTCTTGCAGAGAATTGTCTTTTGCAACTCACAGTACAGCTTTTTTGCCTCTGTCAACTATGTCTCTAACTAACCGAGACTGTCGAAGTTGCTGGTTCTTCGTTCTCAAGGAGAGCGTCCGAACTTAGATATGCTCATCTTTTTTACTAAAAGCAACTGCTCTCCACACATTCTTAAACCTGCCTCACAGCAGATTGCGTCAACAACATAACTGTGGCAGAACAATGTAGTGATGGAGTTTTCGGTATCAATGCCGCAAAGGATGAAAGCAGAAAACAAAAGACAGGAACTTAGTTTTCCCGTACCCTACGGTAGATAGTCTAACAATGAGCACGCAAACGTAATTTCGTGCGCTGGGTTTTCGGGCCAATGACCTATGTTATGAACCAACGTATCTGTATAGTCAACTGTCGCTTGAGCCAAGTTTATAAGACATGCCAGTCATCAACTGCCCACCCGTTGCACAGGAACCCAAGCTGTCTGAGGTTGAAGCTGAACAAATCATAACTTCAACTTTCCTTTTCTCGTCAGTATGCTCAGAGCGGGTTCTATTCAACGTTGAAGGATTTCCTCTGGCTTGTTCGTTTGCAAAAATCTTTATGACTTCTTCATTTTTTTCGCTTGACTTCCACGGGGGTTCAGCGAGCATATGTATCGACGTTCCGGCAATCACGTTGAATCTAATCAATCAGACTTGCCAGTCTTCACAAACTTACTAACTGTGCAGGCCAATAATAGAATGCCTCAAATCCGTTTGCGCTGTGGTTTCAAAAAAATAAAAGGAAAGTGGGGGAGATATCTCGGCTTGTGTAGGAGTTTTCTAACCGAGATCGATAAGCTTGCTTTGTGGTAGACCGCCTGGGATTTCTCTCTGTATCATCAAAGCTGCGCCTCTGCTGGTCCTGATCTCAACCTTGAACTTAGTGTAGGGCTGTAAGGGGTAGGTCGCGCCCAAGTAGATGACCATGTATGCTTTTGCGTTTTGTTTGAGTACCGTGTCAGTCGTGAGTTGACTGTTGTAGATGAAGCAGGTAGCATTTGGTGCAGTGCCCATTAGATTCATTAGGGTTACTATGTCCTTATCGCTCCGGCTCACTGAACCACTGTATATATTGGCAAGCGACCAGTTTCCGCCTTGCACTGCGACTACTACGGTATTATTAGCCATGTCCACTTGCTCCTGACCTACTGCGAGCTTCATCGGGATAGCGAGAAACGTCACGTTACCATTGGTGTCTGTCGCTCCCGCAATGAAACCGTCGAGTTCAAGAGCGCTCGTCGCTTCCTGGATGCCCTTGTCAATCGTAGACTTCGCCGTCTGCGCCGAGTAGAAACCCATGTTAATGACGACGTAGGCCAAAGCAGCGGCTATCACCACGAAGGCAATCAAAACTATTGCCGCTTCAATACCGACGATACCGCGCTTATTCTTGCGAATGCAACGCATTAAGGTGTTCATATCTGCTCACCTAACTGCCTACTGTGCTCCATCCTTCGGTAAGCTGGGGTTGGACAACGAAGTCAACGGCTATCGGTGCACCAGTCGCTGGTCTGATTTGTACGTAGACGTGTTCCATTGGGAGTGCTTTATCTGTTGAACTGAAAGCGAGTACCAAATATCCTTTTTCGTTGTAGTCAAGTGAAGTATTGTTGTTGCTGTTGCCTATGAAGAGCCTTGCACACGTACCAGTCCCAATCTGGGTGCTTGTAGTATTGAGCACCAAGTCAGTGAGTGTGGCGTTGAGCGGGTTGCCCCAGCCGGTGCTAGTTACAGGGGCCACTCCAGCATAACAGTCAGCAATGGACGTATGGTTTCCCACTCTGACTGTGACTTCAGTTGCATTCTGGTCCATTGGGACGTAATTAACTCCGATGCTCTCCAGTGGGACTACTAAGGCATCCACTTTGAAAGGCGCAGCAGTCCCTCTTATCATAACGTCGCCATCAATGACTAACGGGCTGCTCGATGATGTTACTCCCTGCTGAATTGTTGTTTTGCCTTTTTGTGTTGCAAAAAGACCCATGTTGACGACCATGAAGCTGAAAGCAGCAGCAACTATGACGAAGGCGATCAGCACGATTGCAGCTTCGATTCCTATCATACCGCGATTTTGTTTCAGTAGTTTTCTTAGGCTTTGTCTTATTTTCATTTTCTTTTTCACCTGAGCCTAAGAGTATTGACTGTTGCGATATAATACTCTGTGCGTCACAGCCCTTACAAACAACGCTCGTCGGAAAAGAAAGATGACGCGATATTCTCTAGCCGAGGTCACGAGCTGATCGTCCGGCAGGCCACTGGGTATGTCTCTTTGAACCATCAGGACGGTGCCTTTGCCGCCTCTGATTTCGATTTTAACTTGAACGTAGGATGGCAGGCCGCAAGCGTCGCTTACATTTATGATCAAGTACGCTTTTGCGTTTTGAATGAGTGTAGTGCTGGTGTTGACAGAACTGTTGTAGATAAAACATGTAGCGTTGGCCCATTGGTCACGGCTGTCATAAGATCCGCGACAGACGTGTTGTTTGAAGTTACTCCGCCGCTGTAGATGTTTGCGAGCGAAGTTTGCGCCTTGCACCGCGACGACCACTGTGCTCTTGGCCAAATCTTCCTCCTCTGACCCACAGCAATTTCAGCGGAACCGCATGATAGACCACGCTTGAGTTACTGTTTGTCTTCGCCGTCATGAAGCCGTCCGGTTCGCGCGGCGTGCGCGCCGGATAGTGTCGTTTGAATTGGCCAATTCTTTGATGGCTGGGCTTCTGCTCCATTTTCCAAGACCTTGTTTATTTCTGTAGGTTGATCAGATTTATTATGTTCTAGGCAGGTCTAGAGTTGAGTAGTGGGCTCAGCGACGCTGCCTTGTCTCAGGGTTGAAACATGGAAAGGAGGTAGTTGAGTGTTCGTCTGTTTAGCTGCCTACTGTCAGCCATCCGTTAGCGAGCTCTGGCGGGGCAATGACTTCAACTGAGAGTGGGGCACCATTCTGCGGTCGGATGTCAATGTAGATGCGTTCTCTGTCGACCGCTTGTTCGGTCCCGCTAAAGTAGAATACCATGAAGCCTTTTTCGCTGTAATCGAGGGATGAATCACCATCATTGTTGCCTATGAAGAGTTTTGCACCCGTGCTACTGTTGCCGACCGCGTTTACTAAGGTGTCGAATTGGGCTGCGTAGGGGTTAGTGTCGTTTATTCCCTTGTAGACATCGGCAATTGCAGTGTGATTCCCCACTCTTAACGTGACTTCGGTTGAGTTCTGGGACATTGATACGTATTGTGTCCCGATTGTCTCCAATGGAATTACCATGGCGTCTACTTTGCCAGAGCTTGCTCTCAAATAGATGCTACCATCAGTCATCAATGGACTGCTGACTTGCGATATGCCCTGCTGGATTGTGTCTCTTCCCCTCTGCGTTGCGAACAATCCCATGTTGACAACCATGAAGCTGAAAGCAGCAGCAATAATCACAAAGCTAATCAACACAATAGCAGCCTCAATACCTATCACACCGCGATTTGGTTTCAGTTTCTTCAGTGCTTTCTTAATATTCATTAGAGCCTTCACCTTTAGTTGCGCTCAGTATTCAGAATATTTAGATATAATCTATTGTGTGTCGCAAACCCCACAGACAATGCGTCCCACGGGATTTTGCACACACCTGAAAAGATTCGCAGGCTGAAGTGTTATAGTGAATGGCGGCCACGTTGACCCGTTGTACCTTGAGATATCTGAAGATGAAATATCCCTCAGCGTCTTGTCAGACAGCTGCCAAAATGTGTAATTCATTTGACGGGACTTGGTAGAAAGGGATCAGAGTGACCTGCGACAAGGGGATTGCCTCAACTGCAAACTTCACCTTCACACGGATGGCTGAAGTCTGGCATCCAATTAATGTGGCTAAATACAAAAATGTGTGCTTGTAAGTTGGTCTGGTGCTAACATAAACATGCTGATTAGACGTGAAGGTCGAAAAAGCAAGCCAATGGACTCAGCGTCGCAGGCAGACTTCTTGAACTGTTTTCGCAGTTTCATTCAGTTTGGAGAACAGCAATTCAAGTGTTTCGATGAAAGCGTTGTAGTTTGTCCAAAGAGCCACTGTTTTGGATTTCCTTTTGTCGATGTCATCCTCTCTTTCATCATTTTGTTGAATCGTGATTAACAGTTCCTTTCTGTCAGATATGATGAAGCAAGGTATGTTATCGACATCTACGACTCGGTGCTTGTGACCTGCCCAACTCATTTTTTCCAAGAAGAACCTGCCTTTCAAAGAGTTTTCCGTCAGCAACGCGATGTCCAGCTTCTTCGAGCACACTTCCAGGTTGTCTATGAAATCACTATGGTACAGTTGACCCAAATATTCGCCTGGGGCAAATATCTGGATTTCTGTTCTTGCCCTTTCAAGAAGTTCATTTGCTTTAAGAAGTATTTGCTGACCGCCTTCGAGTATTTGGAATATCTCTTTCTTGTTGCTTTCGAGTTTCGGCTGGGGCATTGACGACCAAAGGTCGACCAAGCCAGCTTTTTCCCTCTCCAAGAGCCTGATTTTCATTTTCTGAGCCTCTATCAGAAGGTCTACCGCTTTTTCCAGGGGCACCGCCGTAAACTTCAGCGGTTTTTCGAAAACCGAAAAAACGATACCTTTCTTCTCCAGATCACGCAGAATTCTGTAGGTCTCTGTCCTATGAAGCGATATTGCCTCAGCGACTTCGGCGGCCTTTCTTTCCCCCGCTCTCGCAAGATAGACGTAGACCCTTATCTCGTTTTTCAGCAGCCCGAATCTGGACAGGGTGTCCTCTACCATCATGAGCTGCTTGTTAAACCCCTTGTCTCTTTTGACGAACTTCCATGATTCATTCTTCTCATCATATACCTTGATCAAATCGTCGATTTTTTCCATTGACAGTTCCATGACCATTCTCCTACACTCATCGCGATCTGAGCTTGACGGCCAATTCTGATGAAGGATATACTTTATACTTATGAACTCAAAATCTGAATCAGAAATTCACGGTTGACAGACCTCGCTCTGCAATAAGAGCAAAATCGGATTGACAGCGCGCGTAATTTGTTTGGACTTGATGATATCGGCAGGGTAGAGTGTTTGGAGACGGTTGTGTCACGCCACGAGGAGAAACGAGTCGGATTGTTGTTTATGAATCGGTTTTGGGCATATTTCGACGACAGAAGGATAGTTTAACTGTCTTTTAAACATCTTTCTATTTGGAGAAATTCTAAGTGGGGCTGATGGAGTTGATGGAGAAAGTTGAGGCGCGGTCAGGAAATGCACATCATGTAATACTGAGCTATAATGGAACAGTGTTTTACGTGTCCACGGTTCGCGTTCACTTTTGTAAAGGGGATATGAAGCATGAGGCGATATTCTGTGCCAAAGAAACAAAGGATGGCCCATCGAAAGATTTGGCCATGGAAATACCGCAAGACCTGTACGAGGTCTTGCTAAAATATGTCCGCCTGAATAACCCAGATCTTATACTCGTCTTGCAGGTCGAGGGCAGCAACTGCAGATGGGGTTTCACAAGCGAAACCTGGCTAAGACAGTATTCACGCAAAGATAATTCCCGATACTACGTTGTCTAGCTCGACGTTGAAGACTCCAGCATCATATGCAGGATAGCAGAAGAGACAAGGAATCAGCTGAGAAAGTCCGCAAAATCGCCCTTGTGAATAAGAGCCTCCTACTTACTGAGATTTAGCAAGAAATAGTCCGAAAACGCCAAACACGACAGTTAACGCAAGCAGCGATAAAGTTCAGTTTGCATCTTAATCTTGAATTCATAACCTATTTATTCGTACAAAGACACCTTTTCCAAGAAAAGAGGAACCCGATTGTCAATTAGTAAACACACTAAATTCGTTCAGAAAGAACACTTTCTTGGTGATGTGAATTGAGGATTGGTTTTTTTGTTTGGGAATACCCACCGGCGCTTGTCGGCGGTTTAGGCACTTATGCTGAGTACATAACGCGCCAATTCGTTTCCATGGGCAACGACGTAACAGTTTTTACCCTTAACCCGGGAAACCTCAAAACTCGAGAAATTCTGAAAGGCGTGGAAGTTCACAGACCTTTGATTGCCGATGCAAGCAATGTTTTCCCCATGTTTGTCATCGACGACTTGAAAAATTGGGGGACGAATATACGCATGTTCAATGACATATTCATCTATAACATTCTGAGTGCGTCAAAATTCATAAACAGCATGTTGAAAAAGGAAGGCTGTAATTACGACATCGTCTGCGTGCATGATTGGCTGAGCAGCATATCTGGTCTCATGGTCAAGAATGAAACAAAAACACCAGTGGTCTTTCACGTCCACAGCACCGAGTGGGGTAGAGCAGGAGGGCAAGGATCAGAAGTTGTCTCACACCTTGAATGGGCATCGTCCCAGAAAGTGGACAAAATCATAACCGTTAGCCATGCAATGCAAGAAGACTTGGTCAGACACGGATGGCCAAAATCCAAAATAAGCGTAGTCTGGAACGGCGTAGACCCCGAATATTACAATCCCAGAAACTGCAAACCCGAGGACGTAGAAGCAATACGCAACAGGTATGCGATAAAACCTGACGAAAAAATGGTTTTGTTTCTCGGAAGACTCACATGGGTTAAAGGTGTCACGAACCTCGTTCAAGCAATGCCCATGGTATTGGCGGACTATCCTAACACCAAACTAGTGATTCTTGGAAAAGGTGAACAACAAAACGACATAATCGAAACCGCAAACAGACTCGGAATAAGCGAAAAAGTTGCTTGCAGGTTTGAATTCGTACCAGAAAGAGAACGTATCCTACATTACGCAGCAGCAGACGCTTGCATTTTCCCATCCACCTACGAACCTTTTGGAATAGTAAGCCTGGAAGCCATGTCAATGGAAAAACCAATAATTGTTGGAGCCCAAGGCACAGTTGGATTCACAGAGCAAGTCATTCCCACTGGACCTGACCAGAATGGCGTTCACGTAAACGGTGGCAACCCATCCGATATTGCGTGGGGCATCAAGGAAACCCTATCTGATCCCGACAGAGCCAAAAAATGGGGAATAAACGGCAGAAGAAGGGTGTTGCAATATTTCACATGGCGAGAAGCTGCAGAACAGACTCTTCGAATATATGAAATGGTTCAACATCCACGAGGACACGAGGAATTTAAATTAGTCGATTTGGTCGAGAAGCTAACAAGAACATAAGAAGCCAAATGATTCTGCGCATCTCATAGTTTGTGACACCTACGCGCGCGCAAGTAGAGAGCCACAATCAGATGTTGCTGCCGTTGTCAAAATGCGAAAGGTTTATTAAATATCAATACTACATATATAGCTAGCGAAGGGCTGCCGACCGGTTTGGACCTAGGCTTGCAGACTTGAGTTCTGACTCGCTTGTGATCCTCGAATCCCGGTCTTGTCGTGCATCGCGGCTCTTGACGCAGCTCGTAGCTCAGGGTTGGCAGCCCCCGGGCAAAGAACACAACTTTTTATACTATACATGTTTGCTGTTTTTAACGAAAAGTAACACCGGAGAGGCGGAGACGCTGGGTTCAAGCTTAATTTTGGCGAACGTTCCCAGAGTCGAACCCTTTCCAAACAGTCTACGTTAGATTGCACGCATGTTGGAAAGCTTTTCAACCATATCAATCATTTTCTGATCAACGCCAACCGTTCGGGCAATGTTACTTAGGGTAATCAAACCGACAAGCTTTCCATTCTCCACGATAGGAAGCTTCTTTATCTTCTTTTGAAACATGAGCCTGGCAGCCTCATGGATTTCCATGTCAGCGCTTCCCACAATTAGCTTCTTTGTCATGATGTCTGATACAACCAGTTTTCTAGGATCCCTAGCTTTTTCCAGAACCTTCTTCAACAGGTCTCTCTGAGTCACAATCCCTCTTGTTTCTCCATTATCCTCGATAATCAAACATCCTATGTTGTTCTTGTTCATCACCTTTACCGCGTTGTCTACAAGAGCGCAGGAACCTACCTTCACTATGTCCTTGACCATGACATCTTTAGCCCTCAAGAAATTCCTCCGCTAGGAGGTAAGCCATCTTTTTCTTTTAAGGAATTGTGTGTAATAGGGTTTACTCTCAGTGGAATAGCACTTTCTAGTTAAATTCTGTTGCATATCGTTCGCGGCATCGAAAACCTTATTTCAGTATGCTTAAATTGAAGTGTGCTGTTAACTTCCGAAGGCGAATCCTAGGCTGTTAGTTTGACGCAGCGGGGTGGGGTAGCCAGGATTAACCCGCTGGGCTCATAAAAGCTCGGTTGCTTCGGGAAACCCAGAGATCAGTAGTTCAAATCTACTCCCCGCTACCAAGAACATGCGTAATGGCTCCTCTTCAAAAATGCTTTCATCCCATTCCCCCATCCTTTAAGCTTTGAACGCTTCTCTTTTTGAATGTCTGCCTTTTCAAATCTGCCAACAAAGCAAGGTTTGATACTTGATTCAGCACGAGAAGGGAATTAAAAGTATTAATACCTCAGGGTTCCACACCTAATGTGAATTGCTATGCACATTGATGCCATAGAGAACTCCTTGCTTCAGGCCACGGTCAATCCATTCCTCAAGCGGATAATCAGCCTTATAGATAAGGAATGTCCGAGAGACGGAAGTCTTCTTCTGAACTCTCTGAAGGACTTTCTGGGCGAACCGGTTTCTCTATGTCCAACATGTAAAAGTGTAAGCACCAAAATGGCTAAACACTTCTACAGACTTGGAAGCAACTTTTTACACGCAGATATGGACTTCATGCGCAACCAGTTTCTGAACGATGAGTTCGGAGAGGCTTGGCTCAGAGGGTTTGGCCTCATGATGAAGGGTATAGAGAAATACGGCGTACGCATCCCTTTTACGCCAGCAGGACCGTTTGAAATTGTTTGGAACATCACTTATCGATGCAATCTGAGATGTAAACACTGCTACGAAAACGCTGGTCAAAAGCGCCCAGAACTCTCTACTGACGAAGCCAAACAAGTGTTAGATAAAATCTCGAAGTTGTCGGGCATCGGTCTGCCAGCGCTGTCCTTCAGTGGCGGTGAACCGCTTGCGAGAAGGGACTTTTTTGAACTTGCAGCCTATGCAAGAAAACGTGTGGGCTACTTAAGTATCGCTTCAAATGGCACATTGATTACGCCAGACAATGCAAAAAGAATCAAAGATGTCGGAGTCGACTACGTGGAGATAAGCATCGATGGAGCAACGCCCGAGGTTCATGACTTGTTCAGAGGCATTCCAGGTGCGTTTGAAATGGCGATTGAAGGTGTAAGAAACTCTCTTGAAGAGGGCGTGGACACTTGCATTGCAACCGTCTTGCACAGGGACAACGTGAATGAGCTGGATAAGCTTGTCGGATTATCAAAACAGTTGGGTACGAGGTTCATGCATTTTAACTATATTCCGACGGGAAGGGCAAAGGCTCATGTTGAACTGGATTTGACTCCGGACCAGAGGTACCATGTGCTTGAAACCATCGGCAAAGAGATAGTAGGGCTTTGCATGCAGAAGAAAGAGGAGGAAATCAAGTCTGGGAAGTCGGACATTAAGGTTGACAAGTTTTTCAGCACATGTCCGCAGTACGCAAGCGTTACAAAGGACCTGTCGCAAAGACAGGGTGAGAAGTTTATGGTGGAAGCTCACTATGCGGCGAAGCAAGGCGTTGAGAATGTCGCCAACTTCTTGGGGGGATGCGGTGCTGGACGGCTGTACTGCTACCTCGAACCAAACGGAGACATAAAGCCCTGTGTCTTTTTCCAAACGTCCAAGGAAACAGTTCTTGGAAACATGTTGAAAGATAGCTTTGAAGAAATATGGGACACGCATCCGCTACTGTGGAAACTTCGCATAAGGGAAGACCTTGAAGACTGCTTAATAGGCGGAGAGAAAGTGGGCTGCGGAGAATGCCCTGACAAGTACATATGTGGAGGGTGCAGGGCCAGAGCCTGCAGCTACTTTAATGGCAACGTGAAAATGCCGGATGTCGGCTGCATTCACAATGGGCCTCTATGGGAAAAGATATCTAGTTCAAGGAGATAGCGGGAAAGAAACCCTAGACATCTACCTCAACAGTTAACAGACTCACGCCTTTCCTTTCTCTTCCTTCCCGAAATACGAGGTCCATTTGAGTTTGCGCGCATCTCTTCTCAAAAATAAGGAGCTTTTTCTACACTTGCTTGAACAGAACCACAAAAGCGATCCATCGTTCTTGATGAACATCATGCCCGTCCCCGCTGGGAATCCGTTGCCACAAAACGAGCATTTCCTGGGCCTCGGCATCAGCGATCTCTCCGGATAACCTTGGTGCTAGCTTATCGGTTAATCTTCCTTGCTTCTCTTTCTGTTTCCCTGAGCATCAGAAGGTCTTGGGCTCGCACGGGTCCTTTCACATTGCGCGTTATTATGCGACCCTTGTCTTTCCCTTCGAGGATGCGTACTCTAACTTGCGAGATTTCTCCTGTTACACCTGTGCGTGCTATGACTTGAATTACCTCTGCCGGCGTAAGCTCCGCCTGCTCAGCCTCTCTCTCCCCTCTGCTCATTAGGTCGTTCCTCTTCTCAACTGCTCAACTCTTGTAACAATCTCTTTGACCAACCCTGCGGCATCTCCTTCTTTAACAACGCATGCCGCTCCAGCAGGAACGTCAATACCTATGGCGCTGCCAATCTTTTCCTTGCTCGGGACAAATATGTACGGAATCTTCCTTTCTTCACACAGTAAAGGCAAGTGGGCAACGACTTCTGGTGGCTGGACGTCCTCGGCTATCACTACAAGTTTAGCCTGGGCTCTTTCAATCGCCTTCGTTGTTTCGTTTGTGCCTTTCCTAACCGTGCCTGTTTTTGCAACTATTTGCAGGGCTTCATAGGCGGCATCTGCCAGCTCCTTCGAAACTTCAAACTTCACGTAGAATGGCTTGGACATAAGCCTCTCCCTTCAAATGCACAGTCTAATCAATAGATCTCATTTATGAAGGTTTCTACTAACATTAGCTCCGAAAGCAAGCGACTAAATCACGGCCCTCTGTATTGCCGCCAAATGATGAAATCTTCTAAACGTTGGATTCTAGCGGTTCCATTCATTTCCTCGTCTCTTCTGCTGATCAATGTATTGACTTTCTTGATTGACAATCTGGGCTTGCAAGCCACAGGGAAGTGTCACAATCTTACACAAAGCCACGATGTTGACCGTGATAAGTGCAGACTGAGAGCGCGAGTCATGTACCCACGAAGATTCAACCACTAGAGAATTTCGATCTGGGTTTGCCATCACTTCATTCTTGTCTTTTTCGACCTTAGTTTTACAGTCCCATATACCATGGCAAAAGCTAGCAGAAAATAGAATGGCAAGTCTAAGATGAATGGCGCCCAGGCAATTCCCACTCCCTGCAGTCCATACTGGATTACGGTTCCTTCCCCATGTTGGGCATGTCGGCTGGATCCACTCAGAATAATCTGTAACCACTCCAGAGAAATGCCGTAGTGGCGGATGATTGTGTAACCGAGGTTTGTTGCTTCTGTTCGAACATAACTGAGATATGCCGCGAAATTGAACAGAAGCAGCAGAATGAGGACCAAAACAAACTCTTTCACAGACAGTTCAAAGCTCTCCAATATTCTGGAGAACAGCCCTTTCTCTTTGGAGGTTTTCACTGAAACGTGCACCGGAATGGTCGTCACGTCTTCATCACAATGAGGACAGTTCTTTGAGTTTTGGTGAACCAAGCGTCTGCAATGAGGACAGAAAGATATTGCTTGTTCCGAATAGAGGCTTTGCCTGCAGTTTGGGCAGACGTGTTGGTTGGGGTCTTTCCAGGAAGCGCCGCAATGTGGGCAGTGACCCTCCCCGGTACCCCTCCTGCCAAATTGAAGGAAGTGGCGTTTAAAGCTCCACTATTTCCTTCACTATTCCGGCGTTTTTCGCTGCCAGGTCTCTTCTGCTAACCGAAAACCAATCACCCACAGGCGCATTCTTTGAACCCCATCTTGTCCATTTATTCACTCCATTGACTTGCATTAGACACTTCAGTTCAAGCATCAAATCAACAAAAGCCAAGCTTAAGACTTCAAACCGAGCTATTTTGGAGTATTGAACCTAGCGCAGGTGAAGGTCTGGACGTAGAAAGGTTTAAATAGGCTGCATGGTTGAAGCATTTCGCTTTTCATGAGGGGATATTAAAAGTTTGCAGAGACTAGGCCTAATCCTCCATGTAACTCCATCCCATAACATCATAGCAAAGATTGAAAACGTACCCAGAATTGGTGAAACAGTCGTGGATGAGAATCTGAAGCCTGTTGGAAAGGTTTTCGACATACTTGGTCCGGTGTCTTCGCCTTACGCAACGATAGCTCCCACGATTCGAGACCCTGAGAAACTGGCTAACAGGAAAGTGTACATACTCCCCTCAAAGAGGAGAAAGGAGAAAAACAGGTATGGATGATGGTGAAGAAGTGCGGGCAGATTCAACGTCTGCACCGCCAACGCAAGGCCCTGAACATGTGAAGATACAGAGCTGCCCAGAGTGCGGCAGTCCCAGAATCATGCGAGATTATGAATGTGCCGAACTCGTCTGCATGAACTGTGGTTTCGTGCTGGCTGCGAAGATAACTGACAGAGGACCGGAATGGAGAGCTTTCGACGATGAACAGAGGACCAAGAGGACAAGGGTTGGCGCGCCGTTGACGTACACAATCCATGATAAAGGCTTATCAACGATGATTGACTGGCATGACAGAGACATTTACGGCAAAAGCCTGTCACCTGGACAAAAAGCACAGGTATATCGCCTTCGAAAATGGCAGCGCAGAATAAGAGTTTCAGACGCAACAGAACGTAACCTCGCATTTGCATTATCTGAAATCACGAAAATTGCTAATAACCTGAACCTTCCAAAGAGCATTCTTGAAACAGCGTCAGTGATTTATCGAAAAGCCGTCAAAGAGCGGCTGATACGAGGAAGATCGATTCAAGGTGTAACCGCCGCAGCCATCTATCTGGCCTGCAGACAATGCGGGCTGGCTAGAACACTGGAAGAGATAGCACAGGCGTCAAGTGTGAACAAGAAGGAAGTAGGCCGCAGTTACCGCTTCCTGATTAAAGAGCTCAACTATTCTATTCCACCGCTTAAACCAAGCCAGTACATAACAAAGTTCTCGAACCAGCTGACAATGCAAGGGAAAGTTGAGGAAATCGCCCACAAAATCTTGGCAGCCGCAAAAGAACTGAAGCTGACTTCAGGTCGGGGTCCAACCGGCATCGCAGCCGCAGCAAGTTACATCGCTTCAGTCTTAACTGGAGAAAGAAGGACCCAGAGAGAGATAGCCGAGATAGCACAAGTGACTGAGGTCACAATTCGAAACCGTTACAAAGAGCTTGTTGAACGACTGGCATTCCAAATTACGCTCTAAACCCTCTTCCCTTTTTCTTAGTGTCGACACTACATCATCCCATTGCTCTAGACCCTTTCATCAAGAGCTGAGCGAATTTTTCATTCTACTGGTTTCATTTTTTTCACTGAATTTGCAGGCAATTGCTAGGCCTTTCAGGTTCGGTTTGGTGTTCACTGCAAAACGCATTTTAGACCCAATGTGTGATGTTTACGGGGGGAGGAGAAGCTATTTGGTTAATTGTCCAAAATGTGGAAATGATGTGAAGACTCCGGCTAAGACTTGGCCTATTCCTTCGAGAGAATCTTTGAAAGAGGATGAAAAGCCCCGGCTTGTTGGTATATTTGAATGTCCAAATTGCAAGGCTAGGTTTAGATCCGCTGTGGAAACTGTCACTGAACTCAGAGAGACAGTAAACATTAAGAACATGGTTGAAAGAATTAAGGGTATAAAAGGGGAACTCATGCAAACATTGATGAATCTTCGAGAAAAAATAAACACTCTGGAAACCGAACGTGCAAGTTTAATGGTTGAAATTGAGAAGCTGAGAGAAGTTGCAGAATCAAGAGTCGACGCTCTTGAAAGCGAGGTAAGCATGCTGCGAAACGAAGTAAAATCTCTGAGAGACCTACTGGGGTATAATGAAGAAGAAGAAAAACCGTAGAGAAGCAGGCAGTCAGCCTTATTTGCAACTGTTCTGTCTTTTCGCCCTGCTACACATTAAGAAGACAAATATTGCTTGTAGTATTCCTGTGCCTTGGCTACTGCTTTTTCCGGATCATTCAAGATTAGATATTTTTCATCAGTAACCCTTTCTGCTTCACCGTAGTACTCCATCACTTTTTTCGTGTTACCTTCGTAAATTGCCAATCCACCAGCAACCTCATACCACATCCGGGCACGCGAGACGTCTTTTTCCTTATCGGCCTTTTTGGCATTGTCAACAGCTTCTTTCATGGAAACATCAACTTTCCTAGGGTCAAGGAACATGACAGGAGATAGGGCTTCATACGCCTCCCTGTCGCTTCCGCAAATTTGTTCGAGGCCTGTCAAATTTCTCATCGTCTCCTTACTCGCTTTGCTTTTCTCTTTTCCTTTTCCAAACATTTTTGCCAACTCGAGCATCTCTTGCTCGTGAATACTTTGAATCTAACTCTACTATAGGAGGGGTTAATCTTAAAGGTTTGTCCTTCTATTAGGTACGTATGCCATATAGGTTTACGTTTGACCTTTCAAGGATTTCGCGTTTCTTCTTCACCGAGGTGACAAGGGCGGCATACGAAAGGGGTATGCACAGAAGGGTCGGCAAGACCGTCCAAGAAATCATAGGGAAGTTCAAGATTCAGGAGGCAACAGGTCTCAACCTGTCTGATGCCGTGGCTCTCCTCGAAGATCTCATAGATGTGCAAGCAAGAAACCTCATAGAAAGAGAAAGATTCATTCAAACAAAAAGAAGGGCGTTGCTTTTGCCTCACTGTTCCAGAAAATTCATGGACAACCGATGCAAAGCATCCTTCGACCCCAAAATCCCATCTTACCTCTGCGCTCACTGTTCTCCAGACTGCCAGGTTGGAAAAGCGGAGCTCCTAGCCAAGAAAAAAGGCTACGATGTTTACATTTTGCCTGGCGGCTCCTGCATCCCGAAGATTTTGAACGCGAACCACTATGAAGGCATAATAGGAGTCGCCTGCGGTGAAGAGATAAGAACCGGCGGGGAAGCATTGAAAGCCATGAACATAAGCGGCCAAACCGTTCCATTAATAAAAAACGGCTGCGCAAACACTGCTTTCAACATTGAAAGCCTTTCCAAAATTCTTTAAGGAAGAAAACAAATCAGAAGCTACTTCACGATTTCTCGTTTCTTCCAGCGCAAGTTCTTGCTGTGACATTTCCTGCATTTCACCGCAGTAGCAGCATTTCTTGCACCGCAATGTCGGCATATCTTCATGTGAAGCCGGTGTTCCTGAGCAAGAGTCTTCTTAAAAGGATCAAGTATTGGCATTTATCCATTCTCTCTCTTGTGGCTAAGAGTGAAGCATTCCAGTGTCAAATATACTTTTTGCCGGCTAGCCCCATAACACGTTTGCCACCTTTCAAGCTTTGATCAGCTCGGTTAAAAGCTCCGCCACATCGCTGGGTTTTTCAGCCACTTTCACTCCGGCATTTCTGAAGGCTTCAATTTTATTTTCAGCCGTTCCCGCTTTGCCCATCACGATTGCACCTGCATGCCCCATACGTTTCCCAGGTGGAGCCGAACGTCCAGCTATAAATGCCACCACAGGTTTCGGATACGTTTCCTCTGAAATGTATTTTGCCGCCAACTCTTCAAGGTTGCCTCCAATCTCACCTATCAGAACAACAGCTTTCGTCTGAGAGTCAGCTTCAAACATCTTCAAGGCATCTATGAAATTCAATCCTGTTATGGGGTCTCCTCCCAAGCCAAGACATGTCGACTCCCCCAACCGCTTTCGGGTCAAGCCCGCGGCTATTTCGTACGTAAGCGTCCCGCTGCGCGAAACCATGCCCACGCTGCCCGACTTGAAGATGTGTGAGGGCATAATGCCCAGTTTGCACGCCTCGGGCGATATTATGCCAGGAGTGTTTGGCCCGATTACTGTCGCTTTAACCTGTCTCGCATGAGCCATTACGCTGATCGCGTCCTTGATGGGAATGTGTTCAGTTATTATAACCACGGTTTTTATCCCGTTTTCCATGGCTTCCAGAGCCGCATCTGCAGCGAATGGAGCTGGCACGAAAATTATTGAAGCGTTCGCATGGTGTTTCTCCTGTGCCTCCTCACCCGTGTTATAAACTGCCACACCTTCAACTTGAGCTCCCCCCTTACCCGGCGTCACACCTGCGACTATTTTTGTCCCGTATTCCAGCATCAGCCTCGTGTGGAAACTTCCCTGAGTCCCAGTTATGCCCCAAACGATTGCACGCGTGTTCTTGCCGATTATTATCCCCAAGCTTACGCACCTCCTTTCTTAGAAATCTCAACGGTTCGCTGCGCGGCTTCCTCCATGCTTTCTAACACGTGAATGCCGGCCTCCGTTAGTATCCTTTTTCCCTCCTCCTCATTTGTGCCCACCAGCCGGATGACCATAGGTGTTGCCACTCTGGCCTTCTCTTTGGCCTGCAAGATTCCTCTTGCAACCTCGTCGCAACGGGTGATTCCCCCGAGGATGTTTATAAAAAGCACCTTGACCTTCGGGTCTGAAAGCACTATCTTAAGGGCAAGGGCCGTTTTCTCGGAGGGAGCCCCTCCTCCCACGTCCAGAAAGTTCGCGGGTTTTCCACCGTAATACTGAATCGTGTCCAATGTTGCCATCACTAGGCCTGCTCCGTTGCCTATGACTCCGATGTTCCCGTCAAGCTTCACGTAAGCCAGATCGTTCTTGACAGCTTCAAGCTCCTGTGGACTGAGTTCACTCTCTCCCTCAAGAAGCCTCTTCTTGTATTCCTGATGGCGGAACAGGGCGTTGTCATCAATTATCATCCGCACGTCCGCCGCCAAGAATTTTCCGTCAGTGGCCTCCACCAACGGGTTCATCTCGATCAGTTCTGTATCGTAGTCCATGCCGACAAGATAGAGTTTTTCGAGAATCCTTCCAAGTTCTGAGATTTGGGTGCCAGAATATTCCATTCTTCTCGCGATCTGCCGTGCCTGAAAAGGATGGAAACCGAACTCGGGGTTTATGGAGGTTGCTATCACTTTCTCAGGGGTTTTGGATGCTACTTCTTCTATGTCCATTCCCCCGACACCGGAAGCAATTGCGACGTATCGCTGTCTGAACCTGTCGGTTGTCAAGCCGAAGTACAGTTCTCTTTTGACCTGAATTTTCTCTTCGACCCACACGCTTTTGACAGGTATGCCTTTTATCTGCATGTCTAAGAGTTTCTCGGCGGTCTTCTCAGTTTCCTCAACAGAGTTGGCGAAAAGAATGCCGCCTGCCTTGCCTCTTCCTGCAACCAAGACCTGTGCTTTAACGGCAACCGGCATTTTCAGCCTCGCCGCAACCTCACGCGCTTGACGGGGATCCGAGGCCAACCCGCCTTGAGGCACTGGAACGCCGTGTTTCGAAAGTATGTTCTTTGCTTCATACTCAAACAGTTTCAATCAAACACTCTCCTCATCTTATCGTTTCTATTGCAATGTAGGATTTAGTGTCTTGTATACCGTCAATTGAGGATAACCTCTTTAAGACTTCGTCGAGCTGCTCCCTTTCCGTTATCACCAATGCGTCAACGTCGCCTGCGATTCTGAAGGCCCTTTGAACCGCAAGTTCCTTGATCTTATCGTAAACGTAGCTTCGCTTCAGAGGCGAAACCTTGATGAATATGAAGGCAGGAGTTGAGGACATCCCAAGCGCGCTCAGCCCCTCGTCAGTCACGTCTATGAAACCCCTTCCAGTCCGTATATAGCTCAGGTCTCTGAGTTTTCGCAAGTGAACGTTCAAAGCCTGTCTGCTTATGTTCAACTGCCTTGCCAACTCGTCCTGCTTCAAATGCAAAGTGTACGCGTTTGTCGACTTGCCCTTCTCGTAGAGCAACCGCAACAGCTGCCTTGTACGTTTTGTAAGCGTTTCCAAACTGTCTCCCCAATCGTTGCATTTTGTGAAGTTCAGTGTTTACAATAGTAAGGTTTATTTAAATGTTTAGCAAAAAATAAGACAAACGGGTTCATTCCAAAATCGGTTTTTTGTTAACTGAAGATTGAAACCGTAATGTATTTATTTGCCGAGAAAGAAGGTTATCGAGCCTACATAAAAAATGGAAACTAGGAGCGAGGCGGTAAAAAATGTCAGAAAGCAATGCAGTGTTGATCGGAAACAAGCCAGTAATGAACTATGTACTGGCATGCATAACCCTCTTTCACGGCGGAGCAAAAGAAGTAAACGTTAAGGCGCGAGGGAGAGCCATAAGCCGAGCAGTTGACGTCGTCGAGGTCGTCAGACGCCGATTCTTGCCAGACGTGAAGATCAAAGGAATTGGCATTGGAACACAGCAGATGGCACCCAGAGAAGAGGGTGGCCCGCCTTCAAACGTCAGCACAGTCGAAATTTCGCTTGAACGATAGAACACCGTTTCGACACAAACCAATGCTCCGCCGCCCCTCCTTTGTTTGCGGAGGGTCATTTCATAGTTGAAGATGGGTCTTTGCAGTTTCTGCTTAAAGAGCGGCATACTGTGCCAAAAGTGTTTAGCTAAACTGAAGTCTGGAGAAGTAAGTGAAACAGACTTGCGAGTGGCCCGTTTGCTGCTGTCTCTGGAAGAAAGGTTTCCCTCCCTTCAAAACGTCTATTTTCATAAAACAATTGACACGGACAGAACGTTAGCGATAGTAGTCGGGCCTGGGGATGTCCCCCGCCTTCTGGGATACGGAGGAAAAATCGTTAAGACTCTGAGCGAAGAAACCCGCAAGAACATTCGCATTTTGGAGAACGGGGTTGACGATAGAAAGTTCCTGGAAGACTTGTTTGCTCCGTTGAGCATCATGACGATAAACACGATATGGCTGCCTGACGGGACCACAGAGACCAGGGTTATACTGGGAAAGAGGCGTGGGACGCGCTCTTCCCTGGATGTAAAGGCTTTAAAGGAGATTGCCAGTAAAGTTCGCAACATAACGTTGCGAGTGGAGTATGCAGACTAGGCTAGACGGTGACAACCCCGATGAAATTGGATTCAATCGGTGAGTGGCGTAGAACACATTATTCTGTCGACGTTAAACCTGGCATGGATGGGGAAGAGGTCACACTTTTTGGATGGGTTCAGGAAATCAGAGACCTGGGTGGAATCCGATTCATAATATTGCAGGACAGAGAGGGCACGATTCAAATTACAGTCTTGCGCAAGAAAGCAAGCAGCGAAGTCCTGTCGAAGTCGGACGCATTGCAGAAGCGGTTCAGCATAGGTGTGAAGGGAACGGTGAAAAAGACCGAGATGACCCCGAGAGGCGTCGAAGTGCTGCCGAAGGAAATTAGAATTTTCAACTCTGCTGAACAGTTGCCGATAGACGTATGCGGAAGGACCCCTGCAAACTTGGAAGTCTGTTTGGACGCGCGGGCGCTGGACCTTTGCCAAGAAAGAAACGTCGCAGTTTTCAAGATTCAGCATGCGGCAGCGGAAGCTATTCGAAGTTTTCTCTTCGAAAGGGGCTTTCTGGAAGTGCACACGCCGCGCATAATCGCCTCAGCCACCGAGGGCGGCGCCGCACTTTTTTCCGTAGACTTCTTCGACAGGAAAGCATTCCTCGCCCAAAGCCCGCAACTGTACAAAGAAGAGCTTGTGATGAGCCTTGAAAAAGTGTTCGAGATCGGCCCGTTTTTCAGGGCTGAAATGTCACACACACGCCGTCACTTGAGCGAATTTACGTCGATAGACATTGAAGAGGCTTTTGCAGACGCTGAAGACGTGATGCAGATACTTGAGCAGCTGATGCAGCACACTTGCAGGAGTGTCGTTGAAAAATGCCAGAAGGAGCTGGCGACGCTCAAGTACAACTTGAAGGTGCCTGAAGTCCCGTTTAGGCGGATCGCTTACTCAGAGATTCTGGAAGAACTGAAACGTGAAGGAATAGCCATCAAATGGGGTGAAGACATTCCTACGCCAGCTTTCAGGACCGTGGGCAAGCTGCACCCGAGCTTTTACTTCATAGTTGACTGGCCGACAGAAGCGAAAGCCTTCTACATTAAACCGCGCGACGACAAGCCGGAAATATCTGAAGGCTTCGATCTGATGTGGAAGTGGATAGAACTGGTTTCAGGCGGAACAAGAATAGCCTCCAAAGAACTCCTGATGAAACGGTTGAAAGAGAAAGGGTTGAATCCCGAATCGTTCAAGCATCATCTGCAAGCGTTTGACTATGGAATGCCGCCGCACGCTGGCTGGGCCATAGGTCTTGAAAGATTAACCATGGCGTTGACAGGCAAGAAGAACATAAGAGAAGTTACACTTTATCCAAGAGACAAGTTCAGACTCACACCCTAGGAACAGCTCTGGGGTCAGGCAGACCGAGAGCAATCAAAGCGTGAAAACCAGCTCTTCAAGCAGGCCTCTGCACGCCGAGATTATGAACGCGGGCAGCACGTTGGCTTTCAGCGGTACGTATGGCACTGTTCTTGTAAAAATCAACATGGTTTTTAGCTGAAAATGTCCTAAAAACTGATTAATCCCCCTTCTATTTACTGCGCAGCATGCAAGACGAGCTTAAGATAGCGTGTGGAGTGTTCGCTGCAAAGAATCTTGAGAACCGGCCGGTGTTCTCGTACATTTACTGGGGTTTGAGGGCACAGAACCACAGGGGTCATCAGTCGCACGGTTTTCTCACGTATAAGGATGGGAAATTTCATGTTCACAGGAATCTGGATCTTGTGCCGAAGATCAAGACGAGCGCGATTCAGGAATGGTTTGGGCGTTTGCCCGGCAGCATCGGTATCGGAAACGTTAGGTACACGACTTCGGGAAAATGCGATGAGAAGTCGTTGATTAAGGGCACGCAGCCAGTCACTGCTACGAAGAACGGTTCAAAAGTGGCTATTTCGTTTAACGGTAATGTTGTGAACACGTTTCAGCTAAGGAAGGAGATAGACAAGAAGTTTCATGGTTTTGCGTATGAGTGTGATTCAGACTTGATTTGTCACAAGCTTTTGATTGAGCTTGTGAAATGCAAGGATTTGGCTTCTGCGGTCAAGGCGTGCATGCAGGAGGTTGAGGGAGCCTTCTCCGTGGCGGGTATAACGGAGAAAGGTGATTTCTTCGCTTTCAAGGATCCGCACGGCATTAGGCCGTTGTGCGCTGGTCACAGTCCGGACGGGTCAACCTACGTGTTTTCTTCGGAAACCGTGAGTTTGGACATAAACGGTTTTGAAAGAGACTTTGAACTGGAACCCGGAGAGCTTGTGACCGTTTCGAAGAACGGTTTTGAAAGGCAAAAGCTTGTGAAAGATTATCGGAAAGCCTTTTGCGCTTTTGAGTTTGCGTATTTTGCGAGGCCGGATTCGCGGTTTGACGATAAATATGTTTATGAGGTGCGGGAAGAGTTTGGCAGGAACCTTGTCAAAGAGAATCCTGACGCAGTGAAGGATGCGGACATGATTCTTTCTGTGCCCGAGACGGGTGATGACTCGGCTTTGGGCGTTCACGAGGCTTCTGGAATAAGGTGGGAGAGAGCTTCGCGGAGACACCGGTATGTGACTGAGAGGGCTTTTCTGTTGCTGAGCAAGGATCGCACTTCGACGATTGATAGGAAAATCAACATTTTGGCGTCGAAGGTTAAGGGGAAAAGGATCATAGTCACGGAGGACAGCATCGTCAGGAGCGACACGACAAGAGTCATTGTGGAGAAGATGCGGAGAATGGGCGCTAAGAAAGTGTACGTGTTCGTGACTTTTCCGCGCATAGTCGGACCGTGTCTCTATGGAATCGACATGGCAACATACGGCCAGCTGATAGGTTCACGGCACAGTACGAAGGAAATTGCAAAGATAATCGGTGCGGACGCGGTTTGCTACCAGTCTCTGGAGGGACTTGTGAAGGCGACGGGTTTCAAGCAGGACGAGCTGTGCATGGCGTGCTTGACGGGCAAGTATCCCACGCCGCTAGCTCAGAAGATAGCTGACGTGATGAAGAAACGGTTCCAGGAAGGCTACGAAGAAACGGGAAGGCTTTACGAGATAGAAGAAGCCGCCCAAACGGCATAGCGGCAAACCAAATTAGGCGTTCCCAGTTATTCTGTGATCCAAGAGGGCTTGCTTGTGGAGAAGGTGGGCGTACTCGTTGTTTCCTACGGTTCAAGAGAAGCGGCGATGGTTGACGCTTTTGCCAGAAGCAGGAATTACAGGGTTGAGCTTTACGTTGCGGACAAGCAGCGGAACCCGCTCAACGTTCAGAGAGCCTTCAAGCACGTTGTCATACCGGACTTGAACATCCACGAAATCTGCAAGTTCGCTGAGGCCAACAAGGATCAAATTGATTTCGGCATAATCGGCCCGGAGAAGCCTATCATTGAGGGCGTGCGCGACCTTGTGGAAAAGCAGACGGGCATACCGGTTATCTGTCCGACGAAGGAGTACGCTATAGAAGAAAGCAAGGTGCAGCAGAGGCTTTTGTTTCAGGAAATCGTGCCGGAAGTGAACCCGCGCTTCAAGGCTTTTGATCCGAAGGATTACAAAAATACGGCGGAAGTGAAGCAGGCCGTTGAAAGTTGGGTTGACGAACTGCAGAACCAGGCGGTCGTGAAGCCTGACAAGCCTACGGCGGGAAAAGGAGTGGGCGTCTGGGGAGATCACTTCATTACGCGGGAAGGGTTGTTTGAGCACTTCCTCTCCAACTATCAGCACGGCACGGTTATTATTGAAGAAAAGGTTGAGGGGGAAGAGTCGAGTTTTCAGGCTTTCTGCGACGGCAAACGTCTCGTGCCCCTGCCAGACACGAGAGATCACAAGCGTGCGTTCGACGATGATTTGGGGCCGAACACGGGTGGAATGGGCAGCTACAAGGATAAGGGCGACGTGTTGCCGTTCCTGTCCAAGGCTGATCGGCAGAGGGAATTGGAGGTTGTGGAGAAGATTTTTGGAAGGTGGAAGTCGAAGGCAAAGGACGGTTCAGGCTTGAGGGGTGTGCCGCTGTACGTGGCTTTCATGCACACGGGTAAAGGGTTGAAGATTCTTGAAAACAACAGCCGTCCGGGAGACCCCGAAATAATAAACGTCCTGCCAGTCTTGAAGGACGATTTTGTGGATGTGTGCTTCAGGATTTTGGAGGGGAATTTGACAGGCATCGAGTTGGAAAAGTCAGCGACTGTCGTGACCTATAAGGTTCCGCCCAGCTACGGCGGATACGCCGAAGCTTTCCCCGATCTGGTGAGAAAAGGCGAAGTCGGCATGTCTGTTGACTTGTCAGGAGCATACGGGCTGAGCAAGAAGTACGGTGACAATATTCGTGTTTATCCGGGGTCGATGGAGCAACGTGACGGCGAAACGTATGCTCTTAAGTCGCGGGCCGTGTGTGTTGTGGGCGTTGGTGACGATTTGGAGACGGCGAGAAAGGTTTCTCTTGAAGGCATAAACGCTGTCAAGGGCGGGGCACTTTGGAGCAGAAGTGACATTGCTTCTAAGAAGCATATTGAAAGAAGCGTTAAACATATGGAGGAGTTGAGGCGCAAACGGTGAGGAGAGTCTTTGTCTCGGACTGTGAGGGGCCGATTTCAAAGAATGACAATGCTTTCGAGTTGACGTCACGCTTTGTTCCTGACGGGGATAGATTGTTCACGGTTGTGAGCAGGTATGACGATGTGCTCGCAGAGGTTGTGAAGAAACAGGGCTATGAAGCTGGCGGCACGGTCAAGCTGGTTCTGCCCTTTCTCAAGGCTTACGGCGTTACGGATCGGAAGATGCGGGAGTTCTCGGCCGAACACTTGGTTTGCGTTCCGGGCATAAAGGACACGCTCCAACACGTTAGGAGCCTGGCTCCTGCGTTCATTGTCAGTGCGAGTTACGAGCATTATTTGAGAGCTTTGTGCGAAGTTTTGGAATTTCCTTTCGAGAACACGTACTGTACGAGAGTCTGCATGGACAAATACGGCATTCGAGAAGAGGAGAGAGAGGAATTGAGGCAGATTGCGAAGGAGATCGCGCATATGCCGGTGTTTGAGATCCCGTCAGACGCGGAGTCACTGGATGATCTGCCGAGAGAGGACGAGAAAACGGTGAGACGGCTTGATGAGATTTTCTGGAAGAGAATTGCGGAGATGGAGATTGGCAGAATCTATTGTGATATCAACCCGGTGGGTGGGGGCGAAAAGGCTGAGGCGATAAAGGACATAGTTGACAGGCTGGGCGTTGCGGTGGCAGATGTCATGTACGTGGGTGACAGCATAACGGATGACGAGGCTTTCAGGCTTGTAGATAGAAAGGGCGGCTTAACCGTGTCTTTTAACGGCAACCAATACGCTGTAAGAAACGCTGAAATCGCAGTTTTATCTGATAACAGCACAGTGACAGCTGTAATTGCAGACGTGTTTCTTAGGCTTGGAAAATCAGAAGCCCTAGACCTGGTGAAAAACTGGAATAGAAAAGCGCTGGAAAAGAGCACGGTTAATCGAAATTTGCTTAATCGACTCTTCAAAGCGCATCCGGGCAGGCTGCCTAAAGCTAAAATAATTACGGACCAGAATATGGAGACTCTGGCAGAAGAAAGCAGCAAGTTCAGAAACAAAGTCAGAGGAGAGGCAATAGGCAGGTTGGGCTGAATGGTTAAGAAGGATTTGGTTGAGGACACTTATGCTGAAGCGTTTGACGGCCTGTACGTCCGACTCATTGTCACTGCGGATGATGCGGAAACGGTGAAGAGGGCGGCTGAGGACGCTACTGCTACGCCTTCGGGAGTCATAGGAAGGCTTGACAGCGGGATCGAAAAATGGTTGAGCAGGAAGGAGACGCCGGACAAGCGGAAAGGAGCGATTCTGCAGTTTTGGAAGGGGCTGGACAAGGGAAAGCCTCTGGAAGGTATGGTTGAGCGATTTGAGAGGGAGCTTTCTTATCGGATTCGGCAGGACATTCTCGTGAAGCCCTTCACCGCGGTTTTTGATGCCTTGTCTGTGAAGGCTGAAGGGAAGATGGATATGATGGAAAGGGTCGGGCACTGCGGTGATGGGTATGAGTGGGAGAAGCAGCTCTATGGCCGAAGTATGATTGTTGTTCCGATTATGGTGCCTGATTTTCTTATTGAGCGGCATGTCGGTTATGCTCAGGGGGTTTCTGGTGGCAATTTTTGGATGATGTGCAGGACGAAGAAGGCGGTGAGGGAGGCTGGCAAGGCGGCGTTGGAAGCCATAGGCAAGGTTGAAGGAGTGATAACGCCTTTTGACGTTTGTTCGGCTGGGTCGAAGACTGAGACCAAATTTCCGTTGATAGGGCCGACGACGAATCATCCTTATTGTCCGTCGCTGAAGGAGAAGTTGGGCAGAGAGTCGTTGGTTCCTGAAGGAGTCAACTACATTCCTGAAATAGTGATCAGCGGCGTTTCGATGCGTGCGGTGAAAGAGGCGATGAAGGCTGGGATTGAAGCAAGTTTGGCTGTTGACGGCGTTGTGAAGGTCTCTGCAGGAAACTACGGAGGAAAATTGGGTGAGTACAAGATTTACTTGCGTGAGCTGTTCCGATGAGCAGATTTGACGTTGTGGGGTTCGGCGCGCTTAACGTGGACAAGCTTTTCAAGGTGAACAGGATAGCCGCGAAGGAAGAGGAGAGCTTCATAACAGATTTTATTGAGACCTGCGGTGGGTCAGCGGCAAACACTGTTGTAGGCTTGGCAAGACTCGGGTGCAAAGTGGGTTTTATTGGAAAAGTTGCCGATGACAGAGAAGGAAAGATGCTGCTTGAAGAGTTCCGCAGAGAAGGCGTCGAAACAAAAGGCGTAGCCGTTGCAAAGCAGGGCAGAAGCGGCACAGTCATGGGCTTCGTGGACGAAAGAGGTGAACGGGCGCTGTACATTGATCCGGGCGTAAACGATCAAGTAGGGTTTAACGAGGATATCAAGAGATATGCGTCTCAAACGACGTTTCTTCACTTGACTTCTTTTGTGGGGGAAGAATCCTTTCAGGCGCAAAAGAGGATTCTTGAGACGATTCCTGAAGGTGTCATGGTGAGCTTTGATCCTGGTGCGTTGTACGCGAGGAGAGGACTGGCTGGACTGGGATCGATTGTTGAGAAGACTTTTGTTTTTATGCCAAACGAGGGTGAACTTGAACTTCTGACGGGCATGGCCGATTATAGAAAGGGCGCTGAAGCCATGCTTAAGAAGGGTGTGAAGGTTGTTGCAGTCAAGTTGGGCAGCAGAGGGTGCTACGTGACTGATGGGAGACAAGGCCACAACGTAGAAGCGTTCAAGGTGAGTGTGGTAGACACGACCGGTGCCGGGGACGCTTTTTGTGCAGGATTCGTTTACGGCTTGATCAAACACAAGAGTCTTGAGGAATGTGGAAGGATAGGAAATTTCGTGGCATCTAGGTGTGCAACAAAAATGGGAGCAAGAGTAGGACTGCCAACACTCAAGGATTTGACAAAGCTACACAGATAGAATTTCTTTAACCTTGCCCAAGAACCTCTCAGCGTTCTTTACTATGCTCGTAGCTCCTTCCTCTGAGAATATGAGGCCATAATCAGCCTCTTCTCTCAGGCTCATGGCTTCTTCAAAGTCGTGAATTAGTCCTGATTCAACCTGATTTCCAAATAATTCTCTTAACGCTATCAGCAACGCGTAATGACTCTTCTCTCTGTATCCCTTGCTGTAAACGAGCGCTCTTGCCGCATGAAACATGGAATAATAACCCTGTATTGTAGCCCATTTAAACCTCTTCCTCAACAAAGAGCCCTTTGCCTCCTCCAAATCAGAGACGGCTCCTTCGACTTCCTTGATGACTAATTTTCTGTCCGACCTTATCCTGATCAATCTTCTCTCTTCGATGAAACGCTCGAATTCGCTCATTCAGACTCCCACAAAGTTACTCCTTTCAAAATTCTCTCGTACAAGGGCTTGTCCTCCTTCTTCAACTTCACGAACTCGTTTGAGTTAACCACAATCGGTGATATCCTTTTCAGAACACTTTTTTGATAATCACTGATACTCGACTTCACTTTATCCTTTTCATTCGTGAGAATGAACAAATCCACATCGCTTTCTTTCGCATCAGTCCCCTCTGAACAGCTTCCAAACAGAATTATCTTCTTACTGCTGTTTCTTATCTGCTCAACCAATGCATTAAGGGAATAAACGTTGAAAAGAACCTTGAACTGCCTCGCCACAGCGTTTTTCGAGTTAAACCTGTAAAAAACCATCCTACCCCTTCTGCTTCTTTGCAGGACTTTGACTTCAGAAAGCAGTCTAAGAACTCTGTTTGCAGAACCTTCACTCACCCGCGCTCTTCTCGCCACTTCTCTCTCGTGTATTTCCTGCACAGGATCTTCATGAAACAGATAGAGAACCTTCAGCAGAGTCGGCGTAATGAAATCCAATTTTTTGAGCATGTGCTCATTATTTTGAAACCCAAGAATAAATGCTTTGTTAAGCTGAATTCTAGTTCGTCCTCGGCGTCCCGCTTGAACAGCCTATATTTCTTCAAATGAACATCCTGTGAAGTCATGCCATATACAATATTACGAACAGAGCCCTCCTAATCCTTTCTGTATACAGTATAACGAATTTCCGCGAAATTATGGTTCGATGGAACTGAGATATCTGGGCGACCTTAAGGAGTGGAGACGTCTCCCGCGAATCCTCTCTTTTTTCCAGAAAGACCAGTTGATTACTGATTTCGCGCGTGCCGCGAGTGAGCAAGAATGATGTTCTGTTAATTGGAGAATTGAGGAATAGAAGAAAATCTAGTTTAGAACACATTTGGGCATTATTTTGGAACAAAAGACCACCAAAAACCATTGTTTGTCATAATGCGCGCTAGAAATCGGAGCTAGAGCAGGGCTTCCAACACTCAAGGATTTGACAAAGGATCAATTGTCATAGATGCTACGACACGATGTCAACTAGGATATTTCAAGGGTCGAGATCAAGGTAAGCCGTGGGCGTGGTTCGTTCAAGCAACCCGCAGAGGTACCAAGCATTATTTTGAAATCCTCACACAAATGCGAGGCGAGAAGTGAGGGGTTGGGCATCATTTCTCTTTTAGAAGCTTCAGGAACTCCTCTCTTGAGAGCCTGGTGTCCTTGATTATCTTCATCAACAACCCAATACTGATCTCTTCTCCAGCATGAACTGGGATGACGGTAATCCTTCCATCGGAGTGTTTCATAACAACATGACTGCCTCGTTTTCTGACCACCAAGAACCCTAATACAGAAAGAGCCTTTATGATCTTCTTCGCAGGCTGAGGTTTCAAGCTCATTGAGCTGGAACCTCTACGAACTGAAATCCTACCAGTTCGATACGCTCTCGCGGTCTTGTTCCTTCGGCCTCCAAGTAGGCTTGAATCGCCTTCTTAATTCTCTTGATTACTTCGTCCAATGTCTTTGCTTGAGTGTGGCATCCAGGCAACTCAGGGACTGACGCTACGTAGTAGCCGACTTCATCTTTCTCTACGACAACACCGAACTTCAACCGACCACCACAAGACATAGATGGTAGGGTATTACTAAAGTCTTCTTTCCTCAACCCAGCAAAAACCCAAAGGTTGTCGTTCCAACCAAAACACGTCGCCATGGTTGCGATAAGCAGTTATGAGTTACACAATACGGAACCGAGTATGGAAGCTGAATCCTGGGTTAATGGAGACATCTCCCGCAACGTCCCTTTTCATCTTTTTGCTTGAAGAAGGGTGAGTTCCAAGTCGTGTGGTCGGTGGGAAGATTTATATGCATTGTTGATAGGATGTACTACAATGACAAGGTTGGAAAACGAGGTTGTAGTAACTCGGAAAGGTCAGACAACGATTCCCGTGCGGCTCCGCCAGAAGTACAAGATTGAAGAAGGAACAAGGCTCCAGGTCATCGAAACTGAAGAGGGGATACTCTTTAAACCCAAGAAATCTACGTTGGATCTTGCTGGTTCTGGGTCCCCGTATGCAACTCCTAAAGAAATGAAGAAGCTTTTGGATAAGCTCAGGGAAGAAGATGTCTCGAACGGTTTACGACACTAGATTCTTCATCGAACACTACTACTCCAATGACGAAAGGATACTACAAAGAACCAAAGAAGAAATGAGAGGCCGAGAAAAATATGTTTCAGCCATCGTGATCCACGAAATCTATCAGCTTACACTTGCGTGCGAGGGGCGCGAATCTGCAGTGTTGAGAACGACGTTGCTGGAGAAGGACTTCAAGATAGTGAAGGTGGATGCAGAAATCGCGAAAAGCTCGGCTGAATTCAGGCACAAGTACAAGCTCTCGATGGCCGGCAGCATGATAGCAGCTACTGCATCGAATTTGAAGGCAACGTGCCTCTCAGATGACCCTCATTTTCAAGCCGTTAAAGAAATCAAAACAAGATGGATCTAGAAACCTCCAGAACCAACCACAAACATTCCCACAGCACGTGCGCAGACAATAATAAGGTAAGAACCAAGAAAACACTTAGGAGCTCTCAAGATAGTCGCGTCTATGTGCTCGTGGAGATTCAACCCGGGAAGGAGAAAGAGTTCTCTGAGGAAGTGTTGTCTGGGGGATTGATTGTGGACTCTAAATTGGAGAGATTGGATTTTGTTCACGGATCTTTCGACTTTGTCATCATACTTCAGGGATCAATGAAGGACATAGACTCCAGGATCTTGGAAATAAGAAAGTCTCTATTTGTTCGTAGAACTGGAACCCTAATCTGCTTCGAAATGTTCACTTGGGAAGACTTGTCTGGCAAACTAAACGAATAACGCGCGCTAGACAGTCAGAAGTAGGTGTGTGAAATACATGAGAAGAATTCCTAGTACTATGCCGATGAGAGTGCTCTTTGGTGACTGAGCTCTCTTTGTAAGCTCGATTACAACATACAGTAGGGCTCCCGCAGCCATGGAAAAGAAGAGCGCGCCAGCCAAATCCGAGTATAAGGTGGCTCCAACGATACTTCCTATGACTGTTGGAAAACCGGCTAGAAAACCCATAATCAAAGGTTCTCTTATTCGGATGGGGATGTTTGATGCGGGACCTGCAATAGCCATACCCTCTGTTCCGTTGTGAAGCGCAAAACCCACAACCAAAACTGTGGTCAAGGCAAGCTGCCCACTGGCATAGGCAGCTCCGATGGCAAGCCCTTCACCGAGATTATGGAGACCTATGGCTGCTGATATAATGTAGGTCGTCAAAGGCCTGATCGTGGCTGCGTCCGCAGAAGAACCATCATTAACACGATGTCTTCTCGAGGAAACAGCGAAGGGAACGCCGACGCCTATGACCAGACCAACTGCGAAGAGCAACGCGCCATACCACGTGTGTCCCGAGAGTCCAACGGCTTCCTTTGTAACGTCGGCAAAAAGGAACAACAGTATACCGACAGAGAAACTGACGAAAAGATTTCGTCTGGGTGCGGAGAGTCTTCTGAAAAGCGGTAACGGAAGAAGTCCGAGATACACGGGTAAGAGACCGGCAACGAAACCCAGAGCAGCAGAATAGAGTATGTCGACCATTAGGCTCTGAATATGGCAGCACTTTCTTTAATATCGATTTCGCTAATGTACACTGTCTCACTGAGCGATTCCACGCGCGCTGTCGAAGTGGCGATGTCTCCCCCAAACCCCTGCCTTTGTCACGATGTTTCACGCTGCCGCCCGCGGGATTTGCGTCATGGGAACCGTTAACCTTATATAGTAATATGAATTATTCGTCATATGAAAAATGTGTCACATGAGTTGATATGGATGAAGCGCGGGCTTGCTGAAACCTGCTACGTTTTCTTCAAGAATCTGGCAAATCCAACACGGCTAGCTATCTTGGAGACTCTGCGGGACGCACCAAGAAACGTTAACGAGATCGCTGAAGAGTTGAAGCAGGAACAGAGCATGATCTCTCACAACCTCAGAGCTTTAGAAAAATGCGGATTTGTGTTTTCGGAAAGGAGGAAAAAACAGCGTTTCTATTCCTTGAACAAGGAAACAATGGAACCACTATTCAAGACATTCAAACATCACTCCGAAAAGTACTGCCCCACGGGGGGAAAATGCCTTACTGCGAAAGGCCTTAGAGAACGAAGAAAGAAGGATGCTTCTCGTCAGTTGCATGTGACCCATCAATAATCGGTGGAGGGAGGTGACAGTATGAGCAAAGGCAAAATGAAGATGATGACGTGTCCCGCATGCGGATGGACCGTGAAAACGCCGTTTGGCGAAAACGACATAGCGGAACATTCGATGTTACACGCCAAGAATCATCATCCTGAAATGATGAACATGAAAAAGGAAGACCTCATGAAGATGGTGAAGGATGCATGAACAGGCAACACATGATGCAAAATCGATGGTTGAAATGGCAAATGAGGAGGTGAATCATAATGGGAAAATATGAGGATACCCTTGAAGACATCAAACAGACGTTTGGAATTGTTCCCGGCTTCATGAAAGCCATTCCGAAGGACGTGCTAATGCAAGACTGGCCCTTAATGAAGAAATACCAGCTTGGAGAGTCAAAGATTCCAGCCAAATACAGAGAATTTGTTGGACTTGCGGTAGCAGCCAACATCAAATGTCCCTACTGCTCGCTAATGCACACTGCAATGGCCATAGGTAATGGAGCCACAGACGATGAGATAGCTGAAGTTGCGTTTCTCGCAAGCTACACGGCAAGATGGAGCGCAATGCTACACGCCCTGCAATACAACTATGACACTTTCACTAAAGAGGTACATCAGATCAGCGAGCATGCAAAAAAGGCTGCCAGGAAGTAGAATCAAACAGCGTCCCTAGATTTTTCTCTTTTTTTGAGTCTCGAAATATAGTATAACACATTCGATGATTCAATCAAGATGATGATGGAGGTGAAAAATCTTGTCGAAAAACCTGCAAAAGCCAGAAGCACATCATGAAGAATTGGTAAAGGGGCTCTACGATCAGATGAAGATGATCTTGGACTCATCGGAGCAGCCGATTGATATCTATTTGGACGACAATCACAAAGCCTGCAACAGCAGATTCGCCGCTCTCCTAGGCTGCAAATCGCCGCAGGAATGGGCTGAAGTGAAAGGATTTCTGGATCCCTATGTAGCCGAGAAAAGCCAGGAAACCGTAGCCACGGCATACTGGGATGCAATGAAGAAGATGATAGGCTCAACCATACAGGTAACTTGGAAGAAGAAAGGCGGCGGAACATTTGACTCAACTGTCATATTCGTACCCATGGCCTACCGAGGGCATCTCTTCGCAGTTCACTTCGTGTCCAACGTGCATAAGTAAGCCATTTTGGATCCACATCTGACAGACGCTTCTGTATCGTGAGCTGGGTTCAGCATGCAACCCTTCTCTTTCCAAGGAAAGCGCGCTAATCAATAGGCCAATCTCTTTCCGACCTCTTAGTTCTTTGAAGCCTCTCTATTGCAGAATCAGTACTCAACTTTATCATCTATAGCGTGCGCAAAGAGCGTTGGTCGCTAGGCCCGTGTGGGTTACATAAACATAAATTGGTGTTTCAGCCTAAATTGTGATTATGAACGTGGAAAAACTGAGGTGTTTTATTCCCATTGGGGGTCAGGCTAAGAGGTTAATGCCCCTGACACACGACATATCAAAGCCTTGTGTGAGGTTCTTGAACAGGCCATTAATCGAATTCTCAGTGGCGACCTTGGCTGAACAAGGCGTGAGGAACTTCATCTTCGGAGAGTATGGTTATACCAACTATTCGAACCTTTTCGATCAGTACGGAGAAGGGGTTGGGTTCTCAGCAAAGTACAAGATCGAGCCGAGAGTGCACATCAGACATCAACCCAACCTGGATGACTTGGGAAGCGCCGATTCTTACAGGCTGAACGTTGAATACTATGATGTTCGGGATCCAGTCCTTGTCGTACAGGGAGATAACCTCTTCAACTTCGATCTGAACGACTTTGCCAAGAGGCACGAAGAAAAAGGGGCAATGATGACCATTGCCTTAACGAGGGTGAAAAACGTATCAGAATATGGAATTGCCGAGTTTGACAAAGATATGAAGATTAAGAGGTTTGTCGAGAAGCCTTCAGAGGAGAAAGCACCAAGCAATTTTGCCAACGCTGGCATCTACCTGCTTTCACCAGAAGTCAGAAAGATAGTTGAAAGCGAAGAAGTGAAGAAGATAAGGGAGGAGAGGAGGAGGCTCGATTTCGGTTTTGATTTTATTCCGTACTTGGTGGACAAAGGATTTCCAGTCTATGGATATGAATTAGAAGTGTGGTACGACGTTGGGAGTCCAGAAAGCTATCTAAAGGCAATGCGTGACTTTCTCTATGGAAAGTTAAACATGAGAGTCTTGGAAGAAAGAATTTTGCCGAACAGAAACGTTTGGGTTCAAGGATACAGCGAAGAGTCTGTCAGAAGGCGGGAAGATATAGTCAGAAAATATGAAGAAAACAAGTTGTGCATTGATGGTGCTGCTCTAATTGGCAGACACACAACAATAGGTGATTATTCAAAGATCTCAGATTCAAGCATTGACAATTTCTGCATACTCGGTGAACACGTGAACGTGACAGGCTCAGCAATTATGGATGCTGCAAAGATTGGAGATTACGCCAATTTGTCAGACAGCATTCTAGGCAGGAAAGTTGTCGTAGAATCGACTCGTGAAAACCCTACTTGTATTGAATCAACTTCTGTGATAGGCAACGCTGTCTACATCAGGAAAGGGTGTAGGCTGATAAGAACCAAGGTCAACCCAAGTTTAACGATTCCACCAGGCATGATATATAAAGATAAGTTCCTGCAGAACTACGAAGACGTTGTTAGATTAGCATCTTAGCGCGCGCCAAAAATGGGAGCCAGAGTGGGACTTCCAACACTCAAGGGTTTGAAAGAGAATCAATTGGCATGAAATTGACTTAGTGTGCGCCACTAGCCTTCGAACGTTGCGCGGTGTCAGAAGGTGCTGTCGTATCTAATCATAGAACTAGGGAGTGGCAGGAATAGCGGGGAAAAGCTATTCTGGTATCTTTGGCATACTGGCTAGTGAGAATATCCCTCCGGCAATCGGCAGTGCCCCAATCAAGATTGCAATGAGGCCTGCAACATAATTGTTCCCGAAAAATCCTCCTAACATACTGTAGGCTAAGATGGGGGCGAAAGATGCGTTTGTAAAGAGGCCAAATGGGATTAGGAGACCGAATGGGAAAAGCCCGAAGATTATGCTCATTAATCCGCCGGATGTTAGACTCCTCAGTAGGATTAGAACCCCTCCAATTCCGACGGCTAAGCCTCCTAGGACTGCGACGTTGTTCAGAACGTTCAGTGCTGCGGTCGTTTCAGAACCTGAAAACGTATTCCAACTCTCTAGTACGATTGTTAGTATTCCGCTGAGTGTGCATGCGACACCGCCAAGAATGGCACGGCGTGACAATCTGGTAACATATTTGACTCCGAGAAAATCTTTCACAGGGTGTCTCAGAGCAAGTAGCAAGGCAATGGCTTCTGTGACTGCGAAGACAGCGTATATGGTTCCAACCGTGTAGAATTGGGTAATCTCTGGGGAAGCATTTTGAGATGTTTTCAGGAAAAGAGGCAAATAGCACAGTGAAATCACACTTCCCAACATAGTCAGTCCAGATTTGGTTATGGTTGTTTTCCAACTCCACCGTTTTCCAGCTAGAATTCCCAATGCAGAAGAAAAGCCCAGTAACGCAAAAACAGCAGAAAGCACCAGTCCATATCCAGATGGCGAAAACATCGCGAAGAAATAGGCTATCGAAGCAGCTGTGGATATCTCCAATCCGAAGAGTATCAAAGCTTCTCTAGGCACTTTCCCAAGTGGCTTGATCTTGCGTCTCTCCGTTTCGGTCCACAGTTCTATTGTTTTGATGGATAGCAAAGCCTCTTTTCCCGCGTCCGTGAGTCCGTACAGTCCGTCTTCTCGAACTGTTATTAGCTGCTTGAGTTTCTTGAGGTGATGGTCAAGGTTGCCGCTGCTCTCGATGTCAAGTTGTCTCTTCAAGGAAGCGAAGCTTGCGGGCTGCTTCTCGAGGATCTTCAAGATCTTTATCCGCGCAGGGTGGGATATTGCCTCGAAAAGCTCGACAGACTCCACCATTCAAAGTCCCTCCAAATCTTCTTACTCAAACGCCTAGATAATACTTGCATTCTTGACCAAGGGCTGTAACGCTAGTCAACAGTCGTTGACAATGAGACTCTAACATGGGTTCTTGAGCAAGCGCGTAAGGAAAGAAAGGGGCCGTGCGATCACACCTACAAAGATCACAAACGTCTCGAAGAATTCAAGCGCGCGCCACGTCGTTTTCGGTAGATCACAACCGTCATTACGGTTGCTATTACGATGATTGCCATTGCTATTACGAATAACGGCGGAATGATGTATGAACATTCAGGAGTTACATGAATCAGATACTCTCTTGTCAGATTGAGATATTGATCGCCATACTCGATGCTCGGCTCTATCTCTGTGCCTTCGTGCCACTCGTTGAACGAAGTGATTGCGTAACCATCAGGGTGAGAGGCGTTTGCGATCAGCCAGAACGAATTGTAGCAGACTCCGTTTCGCCTATCGACAACACTCTCGAGTGAAGCCGGGCTGTAATCGCTCGCGACAACGTTGTTGAAGCCTGACACGACTGTTGCTATAAAGGTCTTGTCGTAGGAGTGTGCCAATTCACAGGCCTCATGGTACAGGTCATACACCTTCAAGGTATTGTTTGAAATGGGGTTGTACACGTGTATTCCGTCAATGCAGTTTGAGAAATAATCAATGAAGCCCTCAACCTTGCCTTCGTATCCCCCAAGATCCATCATCACGTAGGGGCCCGCGCCACTTCCCCTCATCTCACGCACGACCTCGCTCCAGCCGTTATCAAAAAAAGCATCTGGACTGACTGTTTCGCCTCGGGAGTTGTTGACGAAGAAATAGTCAAGAGCCGCCCATTCACTGCTCCAGTTCACCAGGCCGCCGTTGTACGACTCAGCCCTTATGTAAACGTCCTGCCCAGCATAACGTGTTATGTTGAAGCTCATATCATGCCACACAGATTGACGACTTGCAGAAGCAACTAGAAGCGATAAAAACATTGACAATAGGACTCTTTGGTCTGAGCCGACAACAAGTCGAAGAGTACGTGGTGAAAATGTTTGGCGGGAAAGACAAGGTTCTCAGAGGAGACGTTGGACCAGTAAGGGTGAGAGATATGGTTGCCAAAATGAGCGACAAGGCTCTGCTGGACACGTTCGTACGGTTTAAGAGACAATCAAAACAATGCGATTTTGACGCTGGGTTGCTCAGTGGCCTCGCAGTGCCAGTGAAAAATGCGTCCAGACAATAGCGCGTATCCTGAAAACTAACAAAGCGCTTCGCAAGAGAACGGGAAAAAACGGGAAAACAAACGGGAAATGCTGAAGAAACATCATCAAAAGTGCGCACATTAGGACCACGTTAATCTACTGACCGTTTTCCCGCTATTGCTTATTTCCGTATTTCCCGTTTTTCAATATAATGCTTCTCAGAGATACGTATGTTGTCGATTTCAAGCAATATTCTGCCGTTAAAGCAGAAACAGAGACTCATTTACGATGAAAACTCAAAACTCTCAAATTCTTTGACTTTGTGGGTTTGTAAGTGCTACCGTCCAATGTTGAAGTTCGTCAAGAACAAATAGGAGTTGCTTTTCTTGGGCAGTGTTGAAAATGGCAGAATTAGAAAGTGGATCGAAGAGCATTCCCTGCCTCCTCCTCATTGGTATAAGCTCTGTCAGCAGTGCAATAATTTCGAATGGGAGTGTGCAGATGACGGAAAACTTCAGAAGAGATTTTGTAAGAAATGGAGAGAGATGGTTAACCCAGAGGCTTGGGCTTGTTTCTATTTTGCGTTTCGATTGTCGAAAAGAGAATTACGAGAAAAGCGGAAGGAATGGGAATGGGCTGAGTTGATGGGCTGGCTAAGGTGGCAGCCTGAGGCAGTTCGGGAGTCCTATTTCGGAGCAAAATGGTTCAAGTACAGACCTGAAGTGTGTGATAATCCAAGCCACAGGAGAGAGTTCTTCCGTAAAGTGTACGACTTGAACGATAACTCTTGCTCACGCCCTACGTTTTGCAGCAAGCGATGTGAGAGAGAATTCTACAGTTTTCTGAAGGAAATCAGAAGAAACTCGCATTTGATGAATAGAAATCTGCGATCTAGCGATCCCGTTGCAAGAAAGAACCCTGCGTTTATTGTATATTCGCTCGAAGTTTCTTGGGGGGCACAAATTGCAGCGGGACCTAAATTGCTAATGAGGATAATAATCCCGACACACATCGTCCTTTTCAATCGAGCAGGATTCCTTGCAACACACTGTTGGTTATTTTTAGTTGATGAGTCGGGCAGATGTTTGCACTCAGTTTTTGTCGCTTCAGACGACTGAAATGAAGCAGGCTTGCTGTCGCATATGCTGGAAACATGAGTGTCTTTGGTTAGAGCTAACACGCGCTTTCAAAACTCTTAAGAGAATCGAACCTAGTTTTCACTTCTTGCTGGTTGTAACCTTTGTCAAAAATCGACGTTGATCATCTTGCGGAATATCTGAGACTAAAGACAGAGAAAGAAGGAACCAAATCAACGCGAATCGTTGCCATGTTTGATCTCGCAAGTTCAACTTCCATGAAACTTCAAGAAGGACACATGGTGGGGACGAACGCCGCGCTACTGCATAACCTGATATGCAGAGAAATAGTGGATAGACATAATGGTTCAGTAATCAAGGAACTTGGCGATGGAGTTCTAGTCTCCTTCGGTGACTCCCTAGACGCGTGTCTAGCAGCAGTCGACATTAAAAGGGCAATATATGGGCAAAGCAGTTTCTTGACTAAAGGTAGCCTGACAATTGGGGAAGTAGAAGAATTGGAGATATCTGGAGTTAGAGACATACTTGGTGCTCCTGTAGATCGTTGTGCACGGATTCTTTCTACCGCATTTGCTGGGCAGATTCTTATTGATTCGCCACTCCACGCAGGCGTTTCAAGCCATCTTAAAGATTATCTTGACGTTTGTGTTGGTCCCCCAGAGGGCCTGAATCTTAAGGACATTGGCTCCATAACCACCTATGAGCTATCTACAAAAGAGATCGGTCTGGTGGGTGGCCGAAAGATACCTTTTACCATCCATGAGAAAGGGAGATTGCCTATTGATCAAAAAGTTGCATTCATGCAGAATGCAAAGCGAGAGGTCATTGAGCTTGGAGTTGGCTTAACTACTTTTGCGGAGTATTTTGTGAGCAGGGGAGGATACGAATTCAAAGACCACGTGACAAGATTGCTTAAACGAGGTGTCAATTTCAAGTGCATGCTTCTCGATCCAAATCATAAAGTAGCAAGGGAATGTAGAATAGATCTGGCCGAACCTAGTCTGGTAAATGACATACGATCCTCAATCAAAGGGCTCAAGAAACAGCAGGGCTATTTCAAAAGTCTCAAACTAGATGGAATATTCGAGATATATGCATACAGACGGATGCCGTATTTCCATGCCGTCTGTGTCGATCCTGAAACGGACGATGGTCGAATGACCTTGTCCCATTATCTCCATGGCGTTAGACGAGCTGAAACCCCAGTATTTCAATTCTGCAAAGCAGTTAACAAAGACATGTTTGAAAAATATTGGCTCTCAATAAAGGAACTGCTAGTTGGGAGCAAACTGCTATAGAATAATGCAGGCACCAATTCCATATCAGATCTTCTTCACGATGGGTAGCTCGTAATTCATCCCTGGTCATTGATCTGACAATAGAGTAATTAGTCTGCTGCGTCAACATGAATATGAACTGGTGTGAATTGAAATGAGTGAACGTAGGAAACGTCTTTCATATAAATTGAGGAAACTTTTGCACAGGTTCAGTTCTGCCTATCTGCTTTTCATTATTTCATTCGCTTTGTTCCTGTTTATTCTGGTTCCCAACCTAGCCCACAGAATGTCTTTGCCAGGCGAGAATTGGCCGTTGGTTCTTGAACTCCACGGTTCAATTCTGATCACGACGAACGGTACTAGCCAAGATAATAATCTGGTCCCAGCACCATTCGTTCACGTTGAAATTGGGGGCTACAGCACGACATCAGCCTCCGATGGGTCATTCAGTCTTCGGTTTGTTGCACAGACTTCGTCAAATATCCCTGTTGTTCTAAGCCGGTTTGATACGACAACTGTCCAGAGAGTTTCTTTTGCACAGAACCAATTTGATCAAGCAGTGGTGCTCATTTTCAAATGAGCGCAAACTTTTTTGAGATTTGCATTGTGGGACTAGGTCCTGCAGGAATTGGTGCTGCCTATAGGTTGTCTAAATCGAATTTGGCTAAAAACGTTCTCTGTATTGAGTCTGGAGAACGTGCCATAAAGAAACATTGTCAAATTCTCTACGGTAGATGCTGCGAGTTTGAATCACCTTGCCAGATGATCAGTGGAGTAGGCGGATGCTCGCTCTTGGCAAGTGGAAAAATCAGTGGATATCCGGCAGGAGGCGGACTTGTCTCGATCTTGGGTTCTCCTGAATTGGCAAAAATGAAGCTCAACAAGTCCATGGAATTGTTGAAAGAACTTGTCCCTCTGCAGGACGCAATCGTTTCCCCCGATCAAACTGCTGCAGAAAGAAGTTTCAGGGATCTGGGATTCAGCTATCGCTTCTACCCAATATGTAACGTTCGCCAAGATCAATTAGTGGAAGGGTGCGAGACATTTTTCTCGGATGCAAAAGCAGCTGGAATGTCGATATTACTTAACACAGAGGTAACCAAGATAGAAGTCAAGAATCAACTTTTCATGCTGACTGCTACATGCCACAAGAAGAGGATCGCAATTCATGCCAGAAAGATAGTTGTGGCGGTGGGGCGGCTGGGGCAGAAACTCATGAGGCCTGTCTCTAGGATCCCACGTTCTTGTTCTGAGGTCTACCATTTGGATGTAGGAGTTAGACTTGAGTTCCCAACCGAAGTCTTCCCTGAGATAGATAAATATCACAAGGATCTGAAGCTGGTTTTTGATGGAGCGAGAACCTTCTGTGTCTGCAAGAACGGGATAGTTGCACCTTACAAGTATGGAGACATATTCCTTCTTGAAGGATACTACAACCCGGAGCGGAAGAGTGGTTTAACAAATCTTTCCATTATGGTTCGATTTGCCCCAAGCAAGCAAAACATACGGACATTCAATAAGGTCAGAAGAATGGTCAAGAAAGTCGGTGGTGGAAAACCTGTACGTCAAATTCTGTCAAACTATTTAGGGAACAAGCGCAATTTCGCACAAAATCCCGGAAACTGCGCCAGTTCAAATTCCTTTTGGGTCTGGGGTAACGTTGACCAGTGTTTTCCTCCTAAGGTGGCCAAGAGGGTAAATCTGGCCGTTGGACACTTTGCGACAAGGCTTCTTCCGAAGAGTGCATGGCAGGAAACGAGTGTTTTTGCTCCTGAAGCAGATTGCAGACTGATTCCGCCCATCAATACCGGATTTCGTCTAATGCCAGGCCTTTATTTGGCAGGAGATTGCACCGGAAGATTCAGGGGAATCTTACAGGCATTCTGTTCTGGAGTTGAATGTGCAGATGGGATTATTGGTGAGTTCAATGCGGATGCACGAGATTGAACCCGATCGCTACATTTACGATCCTCTATATGGCATCATTCACCTACCTCAATACATATGGAATGTGCTCTCTTGTCCAGAGTTGCAACGCCTGCGAGAAGTTCGCCTATGCAACATCAACTCGCTCTGCCTGACCGGCGGCGCAAACATCAACCGATTCGAACATTCAATCGGAACATGCCACCTTGCATTAGAATGCTTGGCAAATTGGCCACCATTAAACCCGTTGGATGAAAGAACCCAAAGGCAATTCATTCTTGCAGCGCTGCTGCACGACATTGTTAACGGCCCTTTTGGGCACTCAATCGAATACATCGAATCTAAGAAGGGTTTTGATCCCGAAGAAGCATTCAAATATGTGGTGCTAGGAACCCCTGACCAGTCCTATGAATATTGGCGAGCTCAACTCGAGCCGATTTTCTTTTCACTGCAAAAAGATTTGGTTAGAAGATTGCCTATGGAAGACATTGAGGCAATAGGGAAGATAATCGGAGGGAAGGGACGATTAGGACAGCTAATAAATGGAAACATGGATTTAGACAACATAGACAATGTGTTTCGGTTGGCTTATCACATTGGAATCGTCAGGTCGGGAGAGGTTCCATTGAATCTTGCGAGGTCTCTTTTCGTAGAGAGAGGGAAGGTTGTAGTTAAGGAAAAAGGAGTAACTCAGATACAAGAATGGTTCAATATACGCAAGAAACTATATTCGTTTCTATTGCTGAACCCTGAGGAATTCAGTGCGAAATGCATGTTAAGTGAAGCAGTTGAACTTGCCAAGTTGAAGCCTGGCTTTGCTCTGACGTGGCACGATACTGATTATGACTTGTTAGTTAGATTGTTGAACGCCTCACCGATACGTCTAGAAGAACGCGGGTATCTCTTTGCTATTGATACCACTCTTGAGAACGAACTCAGTTGTGGCATCCTCAGCGACAAACTGAAGAGCGTCCTTGAACAGAAGGGGTTGAGGCTTTCGTCAGATGCTCAGCTCGAATTAGTAAACGGAGGATGGAAGATCATTGACAAGGCGAAGGATAGAACGAAGTGCTACGTCATCGAGAAAAAAGAACAGAAGCTGAAAGTGTACATGAAAGTTCTCAGGAGTGTTGATGTAAGGGAAATTATCATGAATCTTGTGAAAGGGGATCTCTATGGATGTGTCGGGATTTTTTCGACAGCCAAGACGGAGAAAGACACGGTTTTTGACGACCCTAATCTGAGAAGAGAATTGGAAAATGGTGTAAGCGAAACAGTCGGTCGGGCCTTCCAAGGACGATTTCGATCTGTTTCAATTGCTTTTCATCTGATCAAAGACATGAACAAGACTGAAAGGCAAGTAGCTATTGAAATGGACAACGGTGAAATCGCAACAATAGGGACCTCGTCGAAAAGGTACCTCATCGGAGCCTTTTTCAGAAACCCGCAATTGAACATACACCATGTCAATGACGAACCACGTATCGTAGGGAAAATCAGAAAAGAGATAATGACTTATCTCTCTACTTGCCTAGAAGATCCTGCGATCGAGGAGGTGGGGCTCTATGGAGAAGCTAAGTAAGGTGAAAACAGAAAACTATTTTACAAAAAACTATCTGGAATCAATTAGCATTTTAGACAATATAGATTGGGATTTTTCTTCCAAGAGCTTCATAAGCAAAGCGATGACACCCTTCGACTGCAGAAAATATCATTGGTTTCCCGCAACTTTCATTCCCGAAATCCCCTACACTCTGATAGAAACTCTGACTCATACTAACGCAACGGTCTATGATCCATTTGCTGGTATTGGCACGACGTATTTTCAAGCCCTACTGCTTAGTCGAAGGCCGTATGCTACAGAGAATTGCCAGGTAGCGGTCGAGTTCATGAAATCCCTGCAGACTCTGTTTAATCCGGAAACGGATTTCAGATTTGTAAAGGAAACTGTGGAAAATGAATTGGAGAAATTCGCATCTAATGTCAATTACCTTGAGAGCATCCCCAGTGAGTCTCATATTAGGACCCTATTTGGTGAAATGAGAAGCTGGTATCATCCTAACACGCTTAATCAACTCGCATACTTGACTTTGTTGGAAGACAGCTGCAACAATCCTAGTGTGAAGGCGGCTATGAGAATATCTATCTCAGCCATACTGAAAAGAGCGAGTAGTCAAAGCAGAGGGTGGGGTTGCATCGCAGACAATGTCGCGCCAAAAGGGAGTGAAATCCAGGAAAAAAACGCAATCAACATGCTTCTGGCGAAGGTAAATGGCTTACTGAGTGATCTGTCGAAACATTTGGATTTTGTCTCACCTGAATATTGTCAGCTTTACAAGGAGATTGTACAAAAGGAAACGATTTTCCATGCCGACACCAGAAAAAGCGAAAACGTACCCGACGATTCTGTGGACTTGATTGTGACCTCCCCCCCTTACCCAAAGATGACCGACTATGTGAAATCTCAACGTTTGTCATACTATTGGTTGGGAATGACATTGTCTAACAAGAATGGAAGTACGCCGGACTTGGATCGTGAAATTGGCGCCAGAAGGAGGAGACATGTGCCAAGTGCGTTGCAACAGTATTTTGAGGATCTGCAAGAGGTTAACAGAATGCTGTCCAAAAAGACGAAGGATGGTGGATACGTGTGCTTTGTTATGCCAATGTTTGGATCAGCCAACCCAAATGATACCGAAAGACGGCACGTTGTTCAAAAGATTATGTCAGATTTGGGAAACTATTTCATCAAAGAGAGGGAACTCGAACGCGTCATACCTGCCATCCGTCGAACACATAACATTAAATGGTCCACTTTGGAACGAGAAAAAATATACGTTTTCCGTAAGGGGAAATGATTGAGTATGGAATACAAGGCCGTAGTGATAACTGGAAGAAAAGACTCAGGGGCGTTCGCAATTGCCAAAACACTTTGCGATAGAAACGCTGAGTTCTACATGGCACGAATTGCTACGACGCGAGCAAGAAATGCAGAGGACGCAGATGGACAGTACGAATACCTGAACAAAGAGGAATTCAGTGCAGCAGTTGAAAGCGTTGATTTGCTAGCTAAGGTAGAGTATGAGGGAAATTCGTATGGTATAAGAAAGGAAACACCTAAGTCTCCAAGAGGAAAAGACAGAGTACCCGTTGTCTTTGCCTCGCCAGAAGTGTTTTCGAATGGATTTGCAAAGCTATCGATTGCCGCGTGCCCTTTGTTCTCTGTTTTTATATATGCTCCAATCACTGCTCGCATTGGAACAACCAAAGACAAGAAATCGATTGTCCTCCCTTTTCAAGAGCATGATTCAGAAGACAGAAGACTTGCCTCTTCCTGCATTTATGCGGCAAGTAGTCTGAACCCTGCAAAAACAGTTGACTTGGTACTCACTCTTTGGGAACATAGGAGCAATGGAGGGGTATTGCCGAAGCGATTGATTGGTCTCGCAATAGACTGTGGAATGCTTCTCGAGGGAGTAGACGATGTTTCTAAGATAAAAGGCGCCTCTTATGATTTGTCTCTTGGAGATGAGTACTATTATGGCGGCGAAATAGAAACACTAACCGATAAGAATCCATTTGTCTGTATCGAACCTTACGACTATGCGATTGTAACGAGCAAAGAGAACGCCAATTTTCCGCGAGATGTAGTTGCCCGGTTTGATCTCTCTGTTGGATTGTTTTGCCAAGGAGTCATACTCTCAAACGGGCCACAAGTCGACGCTGGGTTCAAGGGTAAGTTGTTTTGTCTCCTCTTCAATACATCAAATGCTCCCGTATTTCTCAAGCGCGGTCAGCACCATGTCACTCTGGAATTTCATAAGCTAATAGAGCCAACTGATCCCTATACTGGACAATACCAAGATAAAGTCAGCATAGTCGATTACCTACCTTCGAACACCCTGAAAGGAGCAGTAAACGAACTCAAGAAAGAACTGGAGGAAGTCAAATCCCAGGGGCAGAATCTTCAGACGACTATCCTTGGAATGCTCTCCATCTTGTTGGCTATAATTGCTATTTTATTGGCTTTAAGATGACATCTGCCTGATTGCGATCCCTTCATAGATGTTTTGGGATGCAATTCTGTTTGCGTGGTCTCAGCGGTTGGAGCACTGGAGAACGACGAGCCTATGAAGTAAATTTCAACTTATCCTCTCGTGTCAAAGAGAATAATGTTAATAACTCTGGTTCAGAATCATGGCATTGCGGAGTGGTAACATGGCGAGTTCAGATAAAAGAAGCCATGTTATATCAATGTTGAACGGTTTTACTCCCGCAATCCCTGTCTTGGTCGCGATGTTTCATGTTGCCTTTGCAAGATGGAAAACCATCGGAAGAATCCTTGACTTAGGCTCTTTTCAAATGGTCAATCAAGCTTTCAAAGATCAGTTTCCCATCGCCGTGTTCCAGCATTTTCTTCTGCCTTGTCCAGTCGGCTTGTTGCCACCAGTAGAATGCTCTTTCAGGATGCGGCATTAGCCCGAACACTGTTCCTTCCGCGTTGCATATGCCTGCAATGTCATGGAAAGAACCATTCGGGTTTGAAGGAAACTTGCCTTCAGCGTACTCGCCGTCTTTGTTGCAATATCGGAAAACGAGCTGATCATTCTCCCGAAGCTTCGCTAGATACTGCTTCTCTTTCTCTTTCGGAAACAGAAACCTGCCCTCGCTATGCGCAACGGGCACGTGCAAAACCTTTCCCTTCGGAATCTTGCCAGTGAACACGCATTTGCCGTTGTTTTCATGTTTCAGGCTTATCCAACGGCAGTTGTATCCAGGCGGAAAATTCGTTGCCAACCCCGCCTCAGGATACGGGCTCATTCCTTCAAAGCCCGGAAGCAAACCGGTTTCGACGAGCACTTGAAAACCGTTGCAAATCCCAAGAATCAGACGACCCTCATCCACAAAAGCCTTCAACTCCTTGCCCAGCTTCGCCAAAATCCACTTCGCCCAAATAGCCCCAGCCCGAACATAATCCCCATAAGAAAAACCCCCGGGAAAAACCAGCACATCATACTCCAAAAGACTCTTCTTCCTGACAATCTCATTCACATGTCCAACCTCAGCACGCACACCCAACGCTTCAAACGAACGCCTCGTCTCCGCATCACAGTTAGTCCCGCCCACACGCAAAACACAAACCCTAATCTCTCCACGCTTCACGGCTCACACCCCACCACTCAACGTCCGCTTCCAACTCCTCAACAAATCACCCAGCGAAGCGTCCACAACCACCCCGCCAGCCAAGCCCCTAACGCACAGCCGAGGAAACTTTGTAACTCTGCCAACCTCACTGCAAACCCTGCCCTTCATCAAACCCTCAAATTTATCCCGAGCTTTCTCTGAAACCTCCACGAGAAACCGACTGTTCGACTCCGAAAACATGACAAAATCATCGCGCTCTAAACCTTTCGTCGGAACCTTGCGCAAGTCCAACTCCAACCCGTAACCACTGGCAAAAGCCATCTCCGCCGCAGTCACAGCCAGACCACCCTCGGAAAGGTCATGACACGCCTTAACCAGCCCACAGTCAATCGCCCTAGTAACCGCCCTGAATCCCTTCCTAGCCCGACTACCACGCACTTTAGGAACAGACTTGCCCAGAAACCCTTTCAGCCTATAATACTCCGAGCCGCCCAGCTCCGCCAGAGTTTCCCCAACGATGAAGATAGAATCGCCCGGAGCCTTAACATCCATCGAAACCGTTGAGCGAATATCCGGCACGAGCCCTAAAGCGGTGATCAGAAGCGTCGGCGTCACAGGCCCAAGCGGCGACTCATTGTACAAACTGTCTTTCCCGGATATGAACGGCGTTCCAAAAGCAACCGCAAAATCATAACACGCTTCACAAGCCCGTACCAGGCTGCCCAGCCTTTCGGGCCTTTCAGGGTTCCCCCACGTGAAATTGTCCAGCAACGCAATCCTTCTTCCCCCAACAGCAACGTTGTTCCTAACGGCCTCATCAATCGCTGAAGCAGCCATCCAGTAAGCATCAATCCTCCCAAAACTCGGGTTCATCCCACACGAAACCGCTATGCCCTTCCAAGAACCGTCCAACGGCTTCAACACGGCCGCATCATTCGGCCCCCCAAACTCGCCCTGCAACGGCTTAAGCACCGTGTTACCCTTAACCTCATGATCATAACTCCTCACAACGCTCTCCTTGCTCGCAACGTTAGGCGAAGCCAAAACCCCCAACAACACCTCATTCAAATCCTCAGGCTCAGAAAAAATCGGCTCAGCATCATTCATCGGTCGGTATTCCGCCTTCCTCGTCAACTTCGGCGGCTCGAAAAGGAACGAAATGCCCATCTCCACAACCCTCTCCCCCTTATAATCAAGCCGAAGCATTCTGTCGGAAGTCAGTCTGCCGATGACCGTCGTTTCAACATCCTCCCCGCTGAAGACCCCCTGAACCCGCTCAACGTTGTCAGGCGGCACCGTTAACAGCATTCTTTCCTGAGACTCTGAAACGTAGATTTCCCACGGAGCCAACCCCTCATACTTCAACGGCACCTTGTCAAGATCAACCACTGCTCCGCAGCCATACTTGTCCGCTGTTTCACCGACAGCCGAGGACAGGCCTCCACCGCCCAAGTCCGTTATCCCCGATGCCAACCCCAAATCTCTGACCTGAACGATTGCCCTCTTTAACTTCTCCTCCTCAACAGGGTTCGCAATCTGCACCGCAGGCCGAGAAATCATCTCAGACTTCTCCGTCAGCTCCGCAGACGCAAAAGTCACACCGTGAACGCCATCGCGACCCGTTTTTCCCCCGGCAAGCACAATCACGTCACCAGCCTTCGCGTCCTTCCTGAACCTGTCAAACCGTAGCAGTCCCACACAGCCGCAGTAGACAACAACGTTGCCGGTGTAACTCTCGTCAAAGTATATCGCTCCGTTCACTGTTGGAATTCCCATGTTGTTGCCGTAGCTTCCAATCCCCGCCACGACCCCCATGTACACGTACCTCGGATGTTTAACGCCGTTGGGCAGCTTTTCATACTCAAAATCTAAGGGGCCAAAGCCCAGCACGTCGGTGCAGGCTATAGGGTCTGCCCACACGCCCAGAATGTCTCGGATGACGCCTCCCGTCCCCGTTGCCGCGCCGCCGAAAGGCTCCACCGCCGATGGATGGTTGTGAGTTTCAACCTTAACAGCTATACCGTATCCTTTGTCGAAATTCACGATGCCCGCGTTGTCCTCAAAGACAGAGAAGCACCAGTGTGGACTGATCTTCTTTGTCGCACCTGCGATGTACGTTTTGAAAAGGCCGTTGATGCGTTTTCCGTCGAACCTGATATTGTCCTTGAAAGTCTTGTGGAAGCAGTGCTCAGACCATGTCTGTGCGATAGTTTGAAGCTCCACATCGGTTGGGTTCCGTCCCCTCATACTGAAATGGTCCTTGATAGCCTTCATCTCTCGCAGGCTCAGGGCCAGGCCAAGTTCACGGCTCATCTCCAGAAGCTGCTCGTCAGAGGCCCCCAGAACCCTCGCCTCTAACAGGGAAAAAGGGGTTTTTCTCTGGACAAACAGGTTTGCCGTCATCTTGTCTCCTCGACACTTATCGTATAATCGTCCTTAGTCGGGTTCGCCAAAAGCCTCTTACACATTTCCACAGCTTCAGCTTGTGCTTCTTTCTTGGAGGAAGCTTCGAGAACAACGCTGTAGACTTTGCCGACGCCAACAGCTTTGACCTTGTAACCCAGTTGTTTCAACAAGTCCGCGGTAGTCTCGCCCTCAGGGTCACTGTGGCCCGGCTTCAAGCTGACTTCGATTTTGAGACGGTACTTCATAGGCTAAACTGGGCTAAAGCAGATTTAAACACTTTCATCACTATCTAGGCAAATTCACTTTAGAATAATTCTCTTATTCTTGTATAGAATCTTGACTCCTTCTGCACGCGTTACATAACCTATTTCTTCAGCCTGGGCGCCTGTCTTTTCCAGAACGTCTATGGTCCTCTCGCCGTCCTTCTTGTCAACTATCAAAGCGAAGCCCCATCCCATGTTGAACGTCTTGAACATCTCATCATCAGTTATTGTCCCACCCATGTCGGCCGCGGTATTCTGAATCAGACTGAATATCGGTTGAGGTTTGAAATTGTTGAACTCGAAACCTATGTCTCCTGAAAACTCTTTGAGCTTGTTGAACTTCATGTAAGCGTCACCCGTCACGTGTACCGCAGCCTTGACTCCAAGCCCCTCTATGGCTTTGAGGACGGGCTTAACGTATATTCTGGTCGGTTCCAAAACCTCATCAACCACTTCCCTGTCCAAACCTTCAGGAACCACGTCAGCCTCGTACTTTCCTCCCCACTGCTTGAACAACACCCTTCTGGCAAGGGATAGGCCGTTGCTGTGGAGGCCTGAACTCCGCATGCCGACTATGGAGTCTCCCGGTTTTATGCCTCTCCCTGATATGACTTTTTCCTTGTCAACCATTCCCACGGAGGCGAACACTAAGTCAAAGCCTTTACCTTCCAACAGGCCCCTGATTAACTCAGCGACGTCCCCTATCTCGCCGCTTGGCACAACGCATTCGGCTTCCGTCGCCCCCTCGACTATTCCCTTCATCAATTCTGAAATCAAATGAGGGTCTGAGACTTGGGCATGAATGTTATCTGCCACGGCGAGCGGCGTCGCTCCAGACCTTATCACGTCATTCACGGCCATGGCCACACCGTCAATTCCGATAGTGTCAAACTTTTCGGCCAACTGGGCAACAAGCACCTTTGTGCCCACTCCCTCAATGACCAAGTCCATGAAGCAATCCCTCCATGGAAAAATCCTTCCATAAGGAAGACTGACAAGCTTGCCGTAGCGGCTGAAACCGTACGTTCTCTCCAAACAGCTCAACGCCTTCTTGGAACGAGACCTCAACTTCCTGTCGACACCAGCACTCGAGTAAGTGTACTTACGAGGCAACAACATCCCTCCCTGGTCGAAGCAGACGCTACTTACTGAAAAACATGCGTTTAATAATCTTGTGCCCATAGGTTCTACGTAGACTTCAGCGCAAGCTCTATTTTCATAAGGCTTATATGATTCAATGGCTTAGTATCCTTGGGGCCACTGGAGAGGAGCAGTGGGAGTTAATGAGAATCGCAGTCCTAGTTGCTCTATTCTTACTATCGGTGTTGTTGTGCTCAGCCTTTGCGGGAGTCAGACCTGTCCATGCCGACTTCGACGTATCCAATGCCGCCTATTATGACAGAGTCAACAGTGTTCTTGGACTCACGCCGGCGCAACAGGACATGCTCCGTCAATACGGTTTTGTAACAGTATCCGTTCCGAGCATGACAACATTCGAGAACTTCTACGGCGACCTAGTCTGGCAGCACGACTTGCCCGTAATCGTCACCACTGATTCCTTCCTTCAACTGTTCCACGTAGTGTTTGATTGCTCCTTGAGAATCTTGGAGAAAGAGGCGTTCTACCCGATGCTGCTAAACCTAACGTCGTACGCATTCAACGCTTCGCTAGCTGATTATGCCGTGATTCCGCATGACGGTTCGCAGAAGCAGTGGGCCATCGGCAACGCCACGGTCTACTTTGCAGTTGCGTTGTCCCTGCTTACAAACACGACTGTCAGCGTGCCGCTTGAACTATCAGGCGATGTGGCATTCTACCTGGGCAACATATGGTCTAGCGATTTGCAGTTCGTATTAGCCGCAGGGTGGGAACCCGCTGGGATAGGAGTTGAGTATGATTTCACTCAGTTCACGGTGAGGGGCCACTACCTGGGCGACCCGCAACTGGAGAACTATTTCCGCGCCATGATGTGGTACGGCCAGTTTCCCGTCTTCATACCACGGGTAAATGAAAGCTTTGATTGGTTTTGTCCTCACATAGACGATGTCGCCATCGTCTATATAGCTGACGTAATGCAACGGAACCAGCAGTACTTCAGCGACTGGGAGCTTCTGTACAACGTTACAAACGCTCTGATTGGAAAGAGCGACTCCATCAATCTTCTCAGTCTCGAAACGGCACTTCACAGAGTGTTCGGAGACCATGATGAATACCTTGACCTAGTGTTGCAACCTAACGGAACAATGGCCTTGAGAGACGAATTGGGGAAGCCTGAATACGCACAGAGGATTCTGTCTCAAGCTCTGGAGCAGCCGACTCCGGGAGCAATCCTTCAGGCTTATCCGCTTGTTTTTCAGTTCATGGGCCAACGGTTCGTTCCCGACTCCTACATCTTTCAAAACCTGTGCTGGGACAGGGTGGGCTACGATTCAACAGGAGGCCGAAGGATACTTCCCAAAGGCTTGGATGTCTTCGCCGTGCTAGGGTCTCAACGTGCGTATCAGCTGCTGACCACAGACTTCGAATACGCTGGCTTTGAAGGAAACCTGGCCGCTATGAAACAGGAGTTCGACGGGTTGAGTGAAGAGAACTGGACGTACAGCTCCTACACTTCCTGGATGTACGCGTTGCAGAGCCTTGTCAACACAAACTACACCAGCGATTACCCTGATTTCATGAAGAACCTAGCGTGGCAAGACGAAAAACTCAACACCGCCCTCGGCAGCTGGGCTCAACTGAGACACGACACGATTCTATACGCGAAGCAGACCTACATACCCGGATACATATGCAGCTACCCCGAGGCGTACCTTGAGCCGAACCCAACCTTCTATTCTAGAATGCAGAACTTGGTCAACCAGACACTGGAAGCTGTGAATATCCTCAAGCCTGAAATGATCAACACTGTGGTCTTGAGCTCATTAAATACGTTGATAGATGCAGCCGGGCGTTTCGTAACGATTTCCAATGAGGAACTGGCAAGAGAAGCTCTGACGCAGGATGAGATTTCGTTTCTGAAGAGCCTGGTACAGACCTGGAGTGGTTGCGGCGGCACAAATTATGATGGATGGTACGTTAACCTGCTCATGAGCATAACTTATGCTAGCGCAATGCCGATATTCAATGAGACCCTCAATCCGTACACGTACACCGCGGATTTGGATTCACGTCTAGTTGCCGATGTAGCAACATTTCCTCCCGGAGACATAGATTACCCTCCTCAGATTCTTCATGTCGGCACAGGCGAAGTGAACGCGCTTGTCGCTCTTTTCCCCTTGCCCAACGGCACCTTAGCGACTGGCGTGGGACCAGTTTTCTCCTACTACGAGTTTCCACTGATAGGCACCAAGCGGTTGAACGACGAAGAATGGAGTGAAATGCTCAACTGGGACAACCAAACCACCTACCTGCCAGCATGGCTAAAGGATGTGCACGCCCTCGCCGCCCCCATCACCCCTGAGTACCCTAATCCAATTATGCTGACCGCTGCTATGGCGATTATCCTAATAAGCGTGGCTGTAACGAGACACGTCAAAACAAACAAGCACGCACTAGAGCGCATGAAAGATGTTCTAGAAAATTGTTCTATATTGTTGTTCCAATAAGTTTAAGAATTGTATTGTTCACGTTTCCATAGGGGAAGGAGCTAGGCAATAATCCGTGTAGTTAGCGCGCTCGTTCTTTTTGTCATTGCTCGGGCTTAGCAATGTGGAAAGAGAAGCAACAAGGTTACCTTTGCAGGCGAATTCCCCCGAGCGCCGAGCGTGGGGCGCAATGATACAAAGTACCCAAATAAGGGAGGAGAAAAAACAATGAAGCGAAAAAGAGCAGTCATTGTCTCGTTGCTCTGCACTATCTTGGCTTTGACGATTTTATTCGGTGCGTGGAGTCTGGACCGAATATCTCGGGCTTACAACTATGCATCGCAGATTACCGCTACAGCTGCCGTTACAACAAGCAGCACGAACCTGTCTCTAGTACTCTACGGTGAACCGCCCACACCCCAAGCTATGGACATCTTTCAGTATGTCACAGCAGAGAACATCGAGTGGAAGGGCACTAGCACAGATCAAACAGGAAACCCCATGAACATCGCCTTCAAACTCTCAAGCGTCAAGTTTCAGAAGTTGACCCAAGACAAATTCGCTGGAAACGCCACAGGACTGGATTCACATATCTCGCTGAATGATTTGTTTGATGTTCTTGTTAAGGCCGACAAGATCAGCGTCAACGTGACTTTCTGGACATACTTGAACACTTTTCCAGCGTTTAACGTTACTGGGCAATTGACAGGAAACGTCACAGTCAGACTTTCTCTTGCGGTCTTGCCATTGTTCGGATTGGACGCGGCACTCTACGAGTACAAAGGCGACCAATTCAGCATATCCATATGCATGATAAAACCAATGCAGGTAACTATAGAGAAACCTGCCGCAGGAGAAACAGTAAGCGGAGACGTGCCAATTCAGGCTTTGATCAAAGTTGTACCAGCACTCACCCTCGAAAACGTTCAATGCTGGGTTAGCAATGGGTGGAACATGCCAATCAACTATAACGTGACGAGTGGACTTTGGGAAGCCGTATGGCCATCGTACAATAGCGGGAACGGGCCTCTTGACGTACACGTAAGAGCAACAGGCGTCGTGTGGAAAAGCGGTCAAAAGATCAGCTATTCTGGCGAGGATGGAAAATCAGTTCAAGTCAGCAATCCCTGGGTTAACTCCTATGTAGACAGGGGAGGAGGCCAGATGGAAATGTTCGGCGGACTACAAGTGACCTTAAGCATCGAATCTATGACTTTCATGAGACAGACAACCTTCAATTTCTATCCATGGACAGGCCTGAGCCTCACAGCCGACGAATACTCGATGAACGGAAACGTGAAGTTCAATTGCTGGAGAATATGCGACGAACAGGGAAACATATTGTTCAACTCGTTCGATCGGACGCTAACGATATCAGGCACCATATCTAGCGAGCTTTTCAACGGCGGAGGCGGAGCAAGAGAACTGCAATGCATCTACGTACCCGTGTGAGACGACTTCAACGTTAGTGTCCAGGTCAGTCGTCCATCTTCATAGCGGTAGCTACGGCGCGCGCTAACTTTCCCCAAACCCTCGCACAAACCCCGCCCCTCCAACCTCACCATCCCCTCCCACCGCAGAACCGACACTCAAAAACCCCGGAAAATCGAGCAAACAGAAGCCTCAAACCAACATACTTCAACAACGTTTTGAGGCCCAAAGAAACCACGGATTGAGTACTCAAACACAAAGCCTCGAAACTCAACATCGGCCCGCGCGCGGCCAGCACGAGCAAACTCCGACCCAAGACCAATTCCGCTAATTTAGTTAGCCGTTTGGCTCATAAAATGGCACATGATTCTCCCAACAAAAGGGGATACCATCCGTGCATCGAAGGAAAGGCTTTTATTCTGTATCAAACAAACCACGTCTTTGGTGCTTTATTAGATGACCCAAGAATCAAGCAAAACCTTAGGCGGCGTAGGCGCATTACTGATGTTCATAGGCGTTATTCCCTACATTAACTATTTCGGCATCATCGAAATTGTTGGCGCTATACTTGTTTTGGTTGCATTGCATGGGTTCGCTCAAACCTACAAAGAAAGTGGAATCTTCGATAATGCACTGTATGGCACAATCGCTGGCATAGTTGGCGTGGTCTTATCAGTGGTAATTGGAATTGCAATCATTCTACCGAACATCAAAGATTTCCTGATGAGGCTGTATCCGAGCTGGAATGGCAGCTGGTCAACCATCACATCGTTTTCAGGTATGACTCCAAACACAAGCAACATCACCTTCGATGACGTTATTCCTTTCATTACAGCAGCAATAGTGATTCTTGTCACACTTTGGGTATTTGCAATAATAGCAACTATCCTTTTCAGACGTTCACTTAAACAACTTTCAGCAAGAACAAACGTAGGATTATTCTCAACGACAGGATTACTACTTTTGATAGGCGCAGTGCTAATCATTGCTTTTGGATTAGGCCTACTTCTGTTGTGGATTGCAACGCTAATCTTAGCAATTGCCTTCTTCACAATGAAACCACAGGAAACTCAACCACCCACAACGTGACAGCAACTCGCCTATCGTCAACACTCGTCTAAAGCAAAAGAATAATCTCTATTTTTCTTTTTTTAAAGCCTAAGCAAATTGTCTATTTTTAGCGAACGATGTCTGCACCTCCTTGCCTGAAACATTAAGACTTCCTTGGACTAAGTGAATCTATCGCTAAAACTGGAAGATAGTATCATGTTGAAAGGTTAACAACATGGTTACTGCTCAGAACTGCGCTTATCCCAAAAACAAATGCACTCGACACGGCAAGTGCGATGAATGCACTCAACATCACCTTCAAAAATGTAAACTTCCATACTGCAAGAGACCAAAAACCTCACTATTTGGCTTTCTAAGAAAGAAGAAACATACAGTAGAACACTTCAAACTAAGGTCAAATAGTCTAAATTGAAAGATTTCAAACACTAACACAGCTCGATACTTAACAAGTAGTGAAGCAAATGCCTAAAGCATTACTTGCAACAAGTATCCGAAAGCTTATGATATCTTCACTCAATTAGCCAAAGCTATGCAAAAACTATATACATAGAACAAATAACAAGTAAAATCACCGATATAATGCTCAAAAGAGAGGAATTTCATGACTGAGGAAGCTGGGAAAGAAAATGGTTCCGAGTGGAAGAAATTCTTTAGAAAACATTGGAACATAGTTGCCCTATTTGTAATGGCAGTTATTTTAGCATCGATCGGTGCAGTCTATGTCTTCTTGTGGTTCGTAGGTGATGCTCAATCAACAGATTTGGTGCCTTCGACTTTAGGTCTATGGACAATGGGAAATCTAGTGACCTTTATTTTACATGCGATTTTCTGGGAACTTCTCTTAATCGGAGTTCCTGTAGCTTTAGCAGCAGTGGCAGGTTGGCTATGGTGGAGAAGATTATCGAGCGAGGAGAAGAAAGAATACCATTTCTTTGGCAAGCGTTCGCGCACGACAAGCGGAGGAGGCGGGATATCGCTATTGTTTTTTATTGCGTTCTGCATCAAGGTTTTCATCGATGGAAACTGGAATGTTGCTTTTGAAACTGAAACTTGGACTTTGGACTATTTCGTGTATTCTATGCTTTGGATACTAATCTGGAGTCTAATTATCGTCGGAATTCCTGTAGCTATAGGAATCATTTGGTGGATACGTCATGAGATGAAAAAGAAGCCATAGAATCTCTCTTGCTTGCGCACGCTCTAAAATCATAGATACTGAAAAGCAATGCGAAGACCTTGCCACAAGAATCTTGTAAACGATTTAGCGTGGGTTATTCTTTTAATATCTTAACTGACAGAACAGCGAAGATAGGCATCGCTACTATTGCAACGATGAAAGGGTATTGCGTTGACGTTGCGTACAGAAATCCTCCGACGTAAGGCGCAGCAAACGACGCGAACATGCACAACGTCTGAGGAACGGCGATCCACCGTGCTCTGCATGACTCGGGTGCGGTGGGACCTACAATCGCGCTGAGCATGGACCAAGTTATGTAGGATCCGCCGTTGAAAATGAACGATACTGCAAGGATGGCGAAGTTGCCGGACCACAGCATTAGAACCATCGCCACGGCACCAAATATCAAAGAAATGGCCAGAGGATACGATTTCCGTTTCATGTCTCCAAGCCTGCCGAGCAGGATTCCGAGTACCGCCGAACTAGCGAAGAGAACGGAGCCCAAAACGCCTATCTCAAAATTCGTGGACTTGTAGACGTCAGACAGGTACGTTGGAACGAAGTTTCTGAACATCATGATTACAAACATGAGCATGGAGAAGAATATCGACAAGGACAGTAGTTTCCGGTTCCTCAGAAGCTTCAAGAATGAATACTCTTTTTCCGAAGCGTTCTGCTCATGATTAGCGTGCTGGCTTCTGATGAATGAGAGCGTCAAACAGGCTGAACCGTAGAAGATGAAAGCCAAGTAGAACACCGTTTTCATCCCAACCGTACCCGCAAGAAACCCGCCCACTGCCGGAGAAAAGATGTAGCCTAACGACCATCCAGCCGACATTATCGTGAACGTTGAGGTCAGCCTGCCCTTTTCCGCCGAGGTCACCACGTACGCAGAGCTTGCCGGCTGTCCGAGCCAGAATCCCCACATCAACATCCCAGGAATCATTTCGGTCCAGTTTCTGGCAAACGCAAAAATCAGGGGCGCAGGCAACCATGCGAGCCATCCGGCTATCATGATTTTTTTGCGGTCATACCTGTCTGCGAGCGTTCCCGAAATCAGCAGCGTCAAAGCTGCTGCTAAGACTGTTAAGGCGTAGAGTATGCCTATCTGAATCGGATCCGTTCCTAGCACGTTGCGCATGTAGACAGGCAAAAGATAGGCGAAGAGGCCGTCGCCGAAGGAACCTACCACGTTGGTCGTGAAAATCAGCTTTAAGTCTCTGTTCAGCACTGACCAACCTCCGATGCAAGACCTTGCAGTATCCTTGTTCATATCGTTTTTCGAGAAAAAGGAAGTTTTTTGTCGAAGAGGTTCAAAGCATCTGGTCCGTTGCCAATATAGGTCAGAGTGCGGCTGACCTTACAGCTTCTTGCATATTGCCATGAAATGTTCGCTGATTCCTACACTTGTCTCAAGCGCACAAGTTTTCAAGTGTGTCTCCCACCAGATTTTCCAAGCTCTCGGGTATTTCTTGGCTAACCTGTTTGTCTCCTTTCGATGACCGCTGGCCAGTCCTTCAAGTCCCACCATCTCCAGAACCTCAAGTCCTCTCCTCTCAAGCGATTTCTTCAGCTCCTCAGGCTGATAAAAATGGCACGGAGCAAACCCGTAGCCGCCGTAGTAGTCTCCCGTGTCTCTGATTCTTGGAAAGATTTCGAGTTCTATTTCTTCAGGAAGGCGGATCAATTCATTGACCAAGACTGCGCTTCTCCCGATAACAGAAACGAAGACAGGTGAGTCTTTCTTCGCAATCCTAATCAGCTCATTGATTGCCTTTTCTCTTCTAGCTTCGTCTACGATATGTGACAATGGCCCACCTAGACAGATAGCAGCATCAAAAACTTCGTTCTCGAACACACTGAGATCGTCAATTGAGCCTTGGATGATTCGACTCACTCTCTTCCGAACTCCCGACCTCTTAATCTGCTTTCTCGCAATTTCCAACATTTCAGGCGACAAGTCGACCAGAACAACGTCGTAACCCATTTTTCCAAGCTCAATTGTGTATCTCCCCGGACCACCCCCGCGTCTAAGACGAGGCCTTTCATTGGAAGGTATTTCCGCATAAAATGCTTCGTAGTGTCGAATTCTAACCTACTGTAAACGTCTCTGACAAGCCTTTTCCATTCTCTAATACCTTGCTCGGAATAGTATTTCTTAACAAGCGTCTCTGCCATGAAAATAGATTTGCTTGTTTGGGAGGGATAAAACTTTGCCCTTTTCTCTCTCTCGTTTTCTAACTAACTCTCTCTTACTCCCTCTCTCTCAACAAAAAAAAACACACACGCACACACACAAACACACAGAAAGACAGAATTCATTCTGCACTCTGTTTCTTGTCAACAATAAAAACATGAGGAGCTTTCTGAACAAACTTTAGTCTAGGTTTTTTATAACTTCAGTTTTGACTCTGGGAGTCGCCCGCGTGCGCTATTCTTTTTCTGTTCGTTTGGCAACCAAGTAATCTGAGGCTAATGAGAACAAGGATGATAGGATAGAGTAGATGAGTATCAGGATGCCACCTGTAACGAACCCGAGTGAGGCTGGTTGTAGCAAGGTTATTTGCTGTATCCTCCATGAATTCAAGTCCTCTTGAATTGCTGTTTTCTCGTCTGATGTTACATCTGATTGCGTTAGTCGTTCCCTCATTCCACCGATAACCGAAGCTGGATACCATTGAAGAACAAGCCCGATGAAAAGAATTGCTGCACCCGCTGCATACCATTTACTGAGACTCAAATTCTGAGACATGGAATCTGATTTGATTTGATTAGTATAAAACGTTTGGGTTTGCGCGCGCGAGCGATTCCGTGTAATGGTGAGCCATCAGATTAACCCCCTTTGACGAATCATCCTTTAGCATCTCTGAACACTACGTGCCTGTGTCCTCTCAGGTTAACGACTGTCTCTCTCCTCTCAGGTCTTTCATAATGTCTAACAGGTCTTGGAGACACTCTATGAACAAATTTTGGTCTGTATCCTCTGACTGTAATTTCCCTGCGAAGTATTCCTGACCGTTTTGCTTCAATTCTGAGAGCTTCAAGCTGTTTAGGAGTATCCTTCATTTTTGTGTTATCTTGTCAGCTTTCGCGCGCGCAAAACCTTCCGCAAGATCGAACATCGGCACTTACTGTTGAGCATGATGCGTATGAAAAGCCTTTTCAGCGACTTATCTAAACTTTGTATTGGTTTCCATCATGTCGAACGCGTCAGGTGCAGAGCCAATTCTCGATCAGGCGTTTCAACGGGAAAAAAGTTTTGACTGGTTGGGGGCGGTCGAGTGCTACAGGAAAGCTCGGGGTATTGTTTCTATTCACGATTTCTTGAGGGTTGGCGACATTCACGAGAGTGGGGGCTACGCACTTCACCGGGCTGCCATGCAAGCTGAGGGCCCTAACGAATTCCGGGAAAGGATGCGTCAAGCAGTTGCAGAGTGGGAAAAGGCAAAGGAGTGTTACGGAAGCCTGGGCAAGATTGAGAAAACACGAGCTGTTCGCTGTGACGCCATGATCGCCTATTCGAGTTCTTGGCTCACGTCAGAGACATCTGAAAAGAAAAGACTGCTGGATGAAAGCTGGAGACTGACGAAGGAATGCTTAACCGCCTTCGACAAGGCTGAGAACCCTAGGGAATATGGAAGAACGTACAACCGCCTTTTGGCAGGGGCTCTTTACGGGTTCTTGCTCGAATGGGACTATCACGCTCGCCTAAAGAGGATGAAGGAAGCGCTCGAACATGGAGAACGGGCGATATCTCTTCTCTCCGCCTCTGGCGACCCTGAGCTTGTGAAAACCTACATTGGAACAGGACTCTGTGAAGCCGCGTTCACTTACTATTTCAGGGAATATCCTGAGAAGGAAGAGGGACACAAGAAGACCAGAGCCCACTGGGAGAAGGCGAAAGAGCTATCTAAAGAAACAGCGGCCGTCGAACTGCTGTCTGACATTGCACTAACGGGTTATGCTCCCGGAGATGAAGGCTCAGACGAGGCTTTGAAGACTTTTGAGGAAGCACTGGACTATGGCCGAAAGACGAAGGACAGACTGATAATCGGCTCTGCACTTGCCATGTTGGCCTATCACACTTGGTGGAAAAAGAGCGACTATCCAGAGGAGACCATCAGACTCATGGAAAAAGGTTTGCAGTATGCAGAAGAAGCTAAGAATCATTTCTCTCAGATATCTTTCACCAGCGTGAGCAAAGGCGTGGCTTGGGCTGAATTTCCCTACCCAGAGTACTATAGACGAGCGGCTTCTATCGAAACTGACATGGACAAAAGGCGGCAACTGATAAGAAAAGCCGTTGAAGCTGCGCCGGAAGCACTGAAAAGGGCCCTCACCTCGGGATTTGAAGAGAACGCTGTCTATGCACACCATATGTCCCGCACTGTCCTCACAGAATTTGCTGAAGCAGAGGAAGACGCCGAGGAAAAAAAGAGCATTCTTGAAAAGGCTCTGCAGGAAGCCAACGAATGTGTGAAGCTCGTTGAGCAGGTTGAGACTCACAACTACTGGGATCGAGGAATAATGCAAGGAACCAGAAGTCGCGTAGAGTATGACCTTGCCCTCCTGGAGAGGGACCCTGAAAAGAAAAAGAACGTGCTTCAAGACGCAGTGCTGGATATGGAAGCGGCATTGAAACTCTGCAGGAAAGGCTTGGTGCTCTATGAGGGGAAAGCTCCACACTCGATGCTTATTCTAGTGGCAGCAGGGACATCTATGATTGGAGATACTTTGGATCGTCTTTACAAACTCACCAATGACAAGGAGTACCTGAAGAAAGCCGCCGTAGCCCTCGCTGAGGCAGCCGAAACATTCCAGCAGATTGACATGAAGAATCTGGTCGCCGAGTGCCTCTGGAAAGCCGCACGAGTCTACGACGATTCTGGCGAGTACATGAAGGCAGCTCAAAACTTCGATCTTGCCTCAGACAACTACAAAAATGCGGCAGAAAAGGTTCCCCAACTCAAAGAACTCTATACAGACCACTCGCTCTACATGCAAGCTTGGAGCGAAATCGAGAAAGCAAGACATCACCACGTGAGACAAGAGTACGGCTTGGCAAAAGAACACTTCGAAAAGGCTGCGGACATGCACAAATCGCTCAAGCAATGGAATTATCTGGAGCCGAACTACGCAGCTTGGGCTCACATCGAAAACGCTGAGGAACTCAGTCGAAAAGACCAGTGCGAGGAGAGCATCAGAGCATTTGAACAGGCAGCCGATCTTCTCAAGGAAACCAAGAAGTCCATTCAAACACGGTTGCCAAAGATTGAAAAACCCGATGAGAAAGAAATGGCAGTCGACGTTCTCAACGGAACCGACTTGAGACTCGAATACTGCACGGCCCGAGTCGCCCTGGAAGAAGCAAGAATCCTTGACAAGAAAGGCGACCACTACTCCAGCTCAGAGCATTACTGCCAAGCAGCCGAGACTTTCGGAAGAATGGTTGCTGCACTGGAGTCTGAGCAGGAGCGGAACGAAGTCAGATTCATGATCAGTCTTTCTCAAGCCTGGCAGAAAATGACAATGGCCGAAGCTGAGGCTTCACCCAAACTGTATGCTGAGGCGTCCGAACTCTTCGAGAAAGCCAAGGACTTCTGTCCAAACGAGAAAACAAAAATGCTGGTGCTTGGACACAGCCACTTCTGCAAGGCTCTTGAGGCGGGAACAACATTCGTGGACACTAGGGATCTGGCAGCACACGACACCGCGTTGCAGCAATTGGCAAGCGCCTCCAACTACTATGTGAGAGCAGATTTTGAAAACGCTTCGGAATACGCTAAGGCCACGAGGCTCCTCTTCGACGCGTTTGCCTACATGGACAAGGCCGAAAAAGAAAACGAACCGGAAAAGAAAACCAGATTGTACGCAATGGCTGAGAAAATCTTGCAAACATCGGCTGGCTCGTACACGAAGGCCGAGCACCCGGAGAAGAGGGAACAAGTGCTGAGACTGCTGGAGAAGACGAGGGAAGAACGCGAGCTGGCCACATCTCTCGCGGAGGTCTTGCACGCCCCTTCGATTGTTTCCACGACGGCAACTTTCACGGCTCCCACGCCGACGCGTGAAGAGGCAGTGGGCTCAGAAAGGTTCGAGCACGCCGACATACAAGCCAACGTGATAATCCGACCGAAAGAACTGAAAGTTGGCGAAAACCTCGACTTGGAATTGGAAATAGTCAACGCCGGAAGGGGTCCAGCGCTGCTCATGAAGGTAACAGAACTCATTCTCCAAGACTTTGACTTGGTGGAGAGGCCTGAAAAATACCGTGTAGAAGACAGCTACGTCAACATGAAAGGAAAACGACTTGACCCATTGAAGACTGAAGAACTGAGAATCAGCCTAAGACCCAGAACCCAAGGAGTCTTCGAGCTGAAGCCAAGAGTGCTCTATCTCGACGAGAACGGCAAGTATAGGGTTCACGAGCTTGAACCTGTGAGCGTGATTGTGAAGGAACTAGGAATCAAGGGCTGGCTCAAAGGGGAAAAATGAATTACTAACTCGCGCGCTAACCTTTCCCTTAGCGATCGATCAAGCACACTGGTTTTCCTGAGTTTTGCATATCGAAACCCCCGACTGAAAAGCACGATTGAACTTTCAATTCCATGCGTAACGGGCAAGCAGCAATTCTCGCCTACTTCCATTCGTAACCAGTGCCGCTAAGCTCCATGGTTATCGGATCAGTAATGCCTTCATCGACAGCGATGAAGCCGTTCATCCAAGAGAGCCTCTGAGAGGTAGTCATGAACTGTATGATATTCACGCTCTTGCTCTTCCTGCTTCGGACTTGCCGAGGGAGTAACACTTCCACACCACAGAATCCCCGTCCTGCGTCGTAAATATCCCCTGGCCTGTTCCGCTGAAGAACCCGCCAGGCACCTCAATAATGTCCATTGTTCCGATGTTTCTGCCGCTCGGGGCTCGGCCTAGACCCTTGACCTCAGTAGCAAAAGTCTCTTCCATACGCACACCTTCAGGACCTACGGACTTCACTGACATTCCTATCACTTTGCCCTTCTCTTCCCACATTTTTTCCCCTAAAACCAACTTTTTCACCTCCAGAAAAGTATCAATGCTTATCACATTTAACACTTTCCAATATCCCCAGAGTTCCATGAACAGCAAGAATCATGATTCTCATATCATTTGCCAAAGCTTCCTTAACCAAGACTGAACAAAAAATCTGTGCCCGCTAGCTCTGCGTCGTAGTGTCGTTAGACCGTGCTGAGCTTTCGTCGCGGTAAACGCGAGCATTCTATGGTTGAGGCTGAATCTCTGAAATCACTTCCAGATAGGCAAAGCGTGCACTCTCCACCGTTCCAACTTCTGGAACGGAGCTGTACTAACGCTTAGCATAATATGTCATGGTGTCTTTGTACCTTAAGCAGGTGTTTAACTCGATGGAAAAACAAATCAAGAGAAAAGCCATTTTCTACGGAATCGCAGCAATCCTTCTTGCCTCAACCTTCGGTGCAGTAATAATCAACTACGGAGTTTTCCAGACGATACCGAATTCCGCTGTTCCGCCAGTCCCGGTCGCACGTTCTTCTTTTCTGGCCACTTTCCCCTCGGCTGACGCGCTGAAGAACTTCCTAAAAACCAACTCGCAAAAACAAGGGCCGTTTTCACTTTATGGACCTGCAGACCTCAAGGTGTTCGGCTCCCCCAGTGGACCTCTCTTACCCGGCTCCATCAATGCCTTTACTGCGACTTTGAATCCCCTGGATGAAAGTTACCAGCATTCCGCAACGAACATTCAGGTCGCAGGAGTTGACGAAGCAGACACGGTGAAAACAGACGACAACGGCTACATGTACGTTCTGTCAAACGACACCCTCTATATACTAACTGCCTACCCACCAACACAAGCCCGAGTGCTCGCCAACATCAAGTTCACCGACTTGTACCCCATCGGAATCTTCGTCAGCGGCGAAAGACTGGCTGTACTGGGATCGCAATACAGTTTCCCCGCCATCATGTCTCCTCTCTACGTCGCCGACATCAAAACTTACGTGAGGGTGTACGACATTAATGACAGAAGCAACCCCGTTCTCATCAAAGACCTTGCCTTGACCGGCAGCTACTTCAACTCAAGAATGATCGGGGACTACGTGTACTTTGTCGCGAGCAAACCAGCTTACACGGTTGACGACAATATCTTTCTGCCAGAAATCATCATGAACGGAAGAGACACGCAGATAGCTCCCACGGACATCCGCTACTTCAACGGAACAGACGAATACTACCAATACACGACGTTCGTCGCAATGAACATCCAGAACACGACAGAAGCACCAACGTACCTGACAACTCTACTCGGAGGGACAAGCAACATGTACGTTTCACAAGAAAACATGTACGTGACATTCCAAGACGGGTACTGGGGCGGAAACACAACAATCTACCGCATACACTTGCAGGCCAGCAACATGACCGTCGAATCCAGCGGCAAAATCCCAGGACAAGAACACAACCAGTATTCAATGGATGAATACGGCAACTACTTCCGAATACAAACCCAAACCTGGTCTGATGGAGTCAGCAAGACAAACGTGTACGTGCTCGACATGAACCTCAGCATCGTGGGAAATCTCTCGAACATCGCCGTCGGAGAGAACTTCCACTCCGCCCGTTTCATGGGCAACAGATGCTATCTCGTAACCTTCCAGAAGACCGACCCGTTGTTCGTAATCAACCTCACGGACCCGACTTCACCGACGATTCTTGGCAATCTGACGATACCCGGATACTCAGACTACCTTCATCCATACGACGAGACTCACCTCATCGGCGTGGGCAAGAACACAGTCGAAGCAGAAGAAGGAAACTTCGCGTGGTATCAGGGAATAAAAATATCCCTCTTCGACGTAAGCAACGTAACCAACCCCGTGCAAGACGCGAGCTACGTAATCGGCGACAGAGGCTCAAACACACCAGTTCTAACGGATCCCAAGGCGTTCCTATTCGACAAATCCAAGAATCTTCTCGCAATCCCAGTTATGGTGGCAAAGATAGACGAAAGCAAATATCCCAGCCCGGTTCCATCCTCCGCTTACGGAGACCCAGTGTGGCAAGGCGCCTACGTGTTTGACATATCATTGTACCACAATCTAGTGTCGGAAGGCAACATCACCCACCTAGACAATGGCAAGAGCATCAACGACCAAGGATACTGGGTCAAGAGATCACTGTACATCGAAGACGTCTTATACACAGTCTCAGACCGAATGATAAAGATGAACAGATTAGACGATATGAGCCTGATAGGCCAAGTCCCGCTCTCCTAAACCTCCCCATCTTTTTCTCCATTCGTCGACGAACACTCATGCGGGCGCATTTCGATTTGTTACAACTATGTTCGCGCGCGCATTAAGCCAAGTTTTCAGGCTCCTGGTGGGTAACAACTACAAAGACTTTATTGTGCCTCAACCAAGTGGGGTGTTTCGGTCGAAATAACTGGTCTCCTGTTCAACCTGTACTGTGAAGCCTGATTTGGCAAGGAAATCTTCCACTGTGTGAACAAAGGAGTCATGGGCGCCATAGGAGATTCCCAGAAGCCCAGACCCTGCAGCGCATGCGATAATCTCGAGTCTCGTCTCAGTGCTCGTGACTTCTTCCAGAGTGATTAACAATGCCGCATCGTTCTTAACTCTGAAATAATAGTGTTCTCCCAAGATGACTCCTGTCAAAGATTCTCCGGCCTTCCCAAACTTTCTTGCGTATATGTCCCCAAATTCCGCTCCCAATGCTTGGAAGACCTCCTCGAATGAACCGTTCACAGTGCACCTAAGGTAATGAGATGTCACGCGGAATTCGCCTCTAGATATGCGTTCTAAGGTTCGTGCACTTAAGTACTTGCTCGCAGCGTCGGGGGCAATAAGTCAAGGCTGTCTGAAAGCAGATATTCCGTGCGGTAATCACTCTTTCGAATTTTCCTTCAACTTAGACTGTCTCGCGTTTGCGGACTTGCATTCGAAATTCCTCCATGTAAGGGACAATCCTGCTTACTTCAAGAGCGCGCTAATTAAGTACAAGCCTCCTCTTGTACACGTTGAAAGGAAAACCTTTTTCAATTCTTTAAACGACCAAAACGTTCAGAGACAAGGCCATCAAATTAAATATGCCACGTCGACACACCAGGACTTGGAGACGCGATTTTGGCTGACTGGGCTGTTGAAAGAATAATCCACTTCGGACCAGGGGACTTTGTAAAGAATGGGCTGTCACACTTCGGCTTTCACGACAGGACCGGAAACCGTTACGCCATTTTCCATCAAAAACACTTTCTAGGTCTCATAGGAGAAAATGATCAACTAGAGTGGACAGCAGCTGCTCATCGGGTCTTTGAAGGGACACCTAACATCGCTGCAAACCTGAACTATCCAATGTACATCGACAACCTGCCCGACAAGACCCTCCTAGTCTCAAACTTCGGCGACGCCCGCCTCTACCGCATCGACGTTGAGAGAAAGAAAGCCGAACTGTTTGCTGATGGTTCCAAGATAGGGATGAAAGACGTTGGAAACTGCGTGGTGGACAACGAAGGCCACGTCTGGGTGAACGAGGTCAAAGGCTGCAAGATCTGGAGGTTCGACAGCACGGGCAAGCCGGTACTAACACTTGGCGATGGCACACCGGGTTTCCAGTCTGGCGCAGCAGATTTTGGCGAAGCGAAATTCAGCTGGATCTACGACATAAGAAGAGGACCTGACGGCAACATATACGTTCTAGACAGCAAGAATTTCGCAGTGAGGCTGATTGACCTCAAACGTCGCGCGGTCAACACGTTAGCAGGAACCGGGAAGCCGGGCTACGAAGGAGACGATGGAGACGCCATGAACGCAACGTTTGGCAGTAACCCAGCAGAGCGATTCGACGGACCCATATCACTGTCGCTCGACGAAGAAGGAAACATCTTCGTAGGAGACAGACAGAACCACGTCGTGAGAATCATCCACAAGAAGTCGGGCATAATAAGAACGATTGCCGGAAATCACAACATCATCAAGGGCAAGAGCAACAACCCAGAGGAGAAAGATCCGCTCAAGCTCAACCTACCCGAAATAAGCAGCATGGACTACCACAACGGGCAATTGTTCGTCCCCACCGACCTCACACCCGAAACGGGCGACCTCACGGTACTCAGAAAGCAAGGAACCAGCCGATGACGGGACATCACGCCCCATCGACCCGCAGGCACGATTTCTACGTTAACGAAAACACCAGCAGGAAGCAAGATAGAGACCTGGTCGCACCCGGAGTCTACGTCTTATCAAACAGCACCTAGCCCCCTTGCTCGAAGTTTTGAGGCTCAAAAAACCACGGATTAAGTACTCAAACACAGGAACACCAATTCTAACATGAGAAACTCAGCAGTCCGAAACTTTTGACACTCAAAAACCAGGCAGATTTGAGTAAAAAAAGCTTCAAACCAACATGCTTCAACAATGTTTTGACACTCAAAGAAATCACGGATTGAGTACTCAAACACAAGGGCTCCCACACGAACATGAGAAACCCAACATAGGCCCGTTTGCCCAGCATGTGCACTGCTGCAACGTTGTTTCCGGGCATTCTTCCGTCGTCTTACACTCTGGCAGTTAACAGCATCTCAAGCAAAACATAGTACTGCCTTAAGAAGTCAAGACCTTCCTTGCTGGCCCTGTAGAAAATCCTGCTCCTCCTGATTTCCACCTCAAGAAACCCTATCTCAGTCAAAGACACCAGGTACTTCTTGACCTGTATACAGTTGATGCGCGCATGTGTCATGATGGAGAAGGGAGTGGCACTAGAAGCCTTAACGGCCTCCAGTACCAAACCTATGATCTCAAAGTGGCTCCTGTACTTCTTGTGCAGAGGCTGCAAGGTACTCAGACTATACTTCTTGCCGATCGGCAAGCACAGTAACTCCGCGTTCCTCACACGGTCTCCCATGCTCCGCACCAATCTATACATAGCTTCATTGACAATTTTAGAGCTTGTTTCCGTTGAACAAATTGAAAGCGACCTTCCACCCACCTAAAGGTATTGAAAATACGTATTCCCGCCACGAAGCATTTATTATATTGTTTCAACTGAAAGTATTGAAGAGGCGGGCAGAGCTTGTCAGAGCCCAGATTGACGCCAAGTGAGATACAGTTCTTACAGGAGACTATGAGCGCAGATTACAAGATTAGCAGCATACGCTTGCGCGAGGGCGAACACCAGTTTGGTCTCGCCAAGGCAATAGCGTCCTTCCATCTGGAACTGTACTTCCCGGATGTTAAAGACATCATAAAGAGACTGTACGGAGAGGAGAAAACAGCCGACGTTCAGCTGGTACGAAAAATCCAGACAATACTGAAGAAGATGGAGAAAAGCAACATAGTCAAGATCCTACCAAAGAAGAAGCCTTGGGAACTGCAGAAATACGCTCTTTCAAGCTTCAAGTTCCAAGACGTTGACAAGAACATGACCATTTTGGCAACGGATGAACAGATAAAGCAGGCGCAGAACCTGCTGAACTCGACGTTAAATCGGCTTCAAGAAAGCCCTGTAGGCAAACTCAACGTCAAAGCCAAAGTCTACACGTTTGCTCTTGCATTGTTGGTCGTCGCATCGTATGCCACGATTCTTTGGGATGTTATGCAGCCCGTTGTTAGTCCAATCATCTTCGTGTCTGCTTTTCTGTTAGCCATCGCAGGTTCTTTCGTGCTCGGAAGGACACTGTCAAGGCAGGATATGCACGTTCTAACCTAATGTCAGGTGATTTGTATGAGTACAAAGAAATCGGTCAAACTCGAAAAAACCATCACAGTTCTATGCCTAATCTTGTGTCTGCTGTTAATATTACCTTCTGGGTTCGAACTGCCCGCAAAAGCAGACTTCGATATTGTAACTGTCAACCCTTCTGAGTCAATTCAGGCAGCCATCAACAATGCAACAACAGGAAGCACCATACTCGTCCGCGCAGGAACATACCAAGAAAGCCTAGTAGTTAACAAAACCATCTCTCTCATCGGCGACGGCAGAGACCAAACGATTATCGATGGACAAAACAACCAGTTCATCATCAACATAACGGCTAACAACGTTATCATCGAAGGTTTCACGATTCGAAGCTATCTGAACCCCGACAGCGGAATAAGCATTTTCAGTTCCAAGGGAGATGCCATAAGTCACAACACAGTAGAGAATTCTCAACAGGGAATTGTCCTCACATACTCCAGCAACAACGTGATCTCGGACAACATAATAACAGCAAACACGCAAGGCGGAATCAATGTTTACTTCACTTCGAATAACAACTCATTCTCGGGAAACCTGATTTCAGGCAACAATGGAGGGTTTGGCATCTACATTTCCGGTGGTAACATTTTTTCAGGCAACACTGTTACCGGCAACTACCCTGGGGACGTTATTTCGTTCAGTAGTTATAATACTTTCTACGACAACAACTTCTACGACACGATCCAAGTGGACAGCTACAGTTTGATAAACACGTGGCATTACGCAGGCGAAGGCAACCACTGGAGCAACTACGCAGGCCATAACCGCGGAGACGGAATAGGCAAAGAAGCCTACAACCTGACCGCAGGCATCAGAGATCCCTACCCGTTAATGGGAGAATTCTCCAGCTTCGATGCAACCCTGGCACTTGAAACGTATCAAGTATCTCTCATCAGCAATTCGACAATCTCTGACTTCAAATTCGAAGTTGGGACAGAAACAGGGAACAAGATAATACAGTTCAACGTAACGGGCGCAGAAGACACGGTTGGTTTTTCGCGCATTGTGATTCCTAAAGGGTTGATGAACAACTCAGTGATGATACTCGCCGGTGGAAAAGAAATCGCTCCGACTTTGCTGAATAGCCAAAACGCCGCATTTAGCTACCTATATTTCACGTATTCGCACAGTAGCCAAACAATCCTGATAATCTCTTCAAAAACCATGGATCTTTACAATCAACTCTTGGACGAATTCCTCATGTTGAATGCAACGTACTATGAACTTCTTGGCAACTACACTGCACAACTTGATCTTCTCAACAACCACACTACGCAACTTGGACTCCTCGGTAGCAACACTACACAACTGCAAGCAGACTTGAACAGTCTGAACATGACGTATGATGCACTCCTCAATAGCTACGCTGGTCTGCTGGGAAATTACAGTCAGCTTCAACAAAGCTACTTGGACTTGAATCGTTCTTATCAAGACCATCTTTCAGATTACAGTCAAAACCTGCAAAACGTGCGAAGTCTAATGTACATCTTTGCGGCCGTCTCAGCAATTCTAATAGTGATCACCGTTTACTTCTCAAAACACGCGCATTCGCGTCCAACCAAAGCTCCGGAAGAGAGAGATCGATTCTGAGTTAACCATTCAGTCCTGCTGTATGACTCGGACTTTGCATGAAAGAAAGCTAAATAAAAGTTTAACCCTATTCCCGTCTTATCAGCTTTTAGTGTATGGCGCGGTCGTAGTCCAGCCTGGCTAGGACATCGGCTTCCCAAGCCGACGACCCGGGTTCAAATCCCGGCGACCGCACTGATAGACGAGCACAGACATCGGGTGTTAAGAGGCACACTTTGATATGTGTGATTATAAGGACATAAACATGGCCTTGACTTGTTGAATGCCTCGCATTCCTCTGACCCTTCCGATTAAATCGAGAATTCGCTTGTTTTTTCCTTGGGCAATGAAGATTTCCAGGCAATACTTGTCGTCGATGTGCCTGTGGACGTTCTCTACGACTACATCGTCGAATTCGTGCCTAACCTCTGTCATCTTCAGGTCAACGTCTCTTCTAGCGTAATCGCACGTAATCATTATCGTGGCGGCCACTTCGCCGGTCTCTGTTCTGGCAATGTCCGATTCGGCAATGAGGTTTCGTATGGCGTCTCGGAAGGCTTCTGACCTGCTGTAGTACCCGCGTGTTTTCATGAAATCGTCGAACTTGGTGAGAAGGTCGCCTGGAAGAGTTATGCTTATGACAGTCATTCAAACCACCCACGGCAGCTATTAATATAGCAGGATATTGCTATTAGCCTATTAATATTTTGCCCGCGCTCATTAGCACTAATTTAATATGGTAACCTGCGTCTTCCTGAATATGATGCGAAATGAGGCGCGCGGACAAACCAGAGCTGGAACAACGTAAGCGGCGTGAAAGCAACAGAATCTGGATCTTTCTAGCGTTGGCATTCGGTCTGACAATTGGAATTTCAGGTTTGCTCGATCTCTTGCTTCAAGGAATTCCGCTTGGTTTTGCGATACCGTTACTGAACGAGCCCGCGACTATATCGAGGATAGTCTACTATGTCGCCGTCATTGCAGGAGGAGTATACGTTGGTGTTCTTGGTTTGAAGGAGCTTATCGTGGAGAGAAGGTTTTCAGTGGAGTTTTTGATGTCTGTTGCAGCCCTGGGTGCCGCGTATTTGGGTTTTCTTTTTGAGGCTGCAACCGTGCTTTTTCTCTATTCGCTGGCAGAGTATTTTGAAGGCTACATACAGGATCGAGCGATGAAAACGGTTGAGAAGCTTTCGCGGTTCATGCCTGATAAGGCTTCGATAGTTGAGGATGGTTCTGAGAAAACGATTGATGTGAAAGAAGTCCGGGTGGGCATGATTATGATGGTGAGGCCTGGAGAAAGAATTGCGCTCGACGGCAGTGTGGTTGAAGGATGTTCTTCTGTTGATCAATCACTTGTTACGGGAGAGTCCGTTCCGATTTTGAAGAGGACTGGGGACTGCGTTTATGCAGGCACTATGAACTCGAGTGGCATTCTTAAAGTGGCTATAAACAAGGGTGCTGAAGATACGTTAGTGTCTAGAATCGCAAAGCTTGTCGTTGAATCTAGGAAGAGAAAGGCATCGATTGAAAGGTTGGTTGACAGGTTTGCTCGCTTCTACGTCCCGATTGTTATAGGCCTTGCCGCGTTCACGGCGCTAGTGATCCCAAGGTTGACTGGTGGATCATTCAGCACGTGGCTCTATGGATCGCTAATTATCCTGGTGATTTCCTGTCCAAGTGCTTTCGTTATTTCTGTTCCGGCAACCATTTTCATGGCCGTGACTGTTGCCGCCCGAAGAGGAGTTCTCGTTAAGGGGGGAATCTACATTGAAAAGTTGGCGAAAGTCAAAGCTGTTGTCTTTGACAAAACGGGCACATTGACTTTGGGAAAGCCTGTCGTGAATGATGTTGATTCCGTCGAAAAATCTGGTCAGCACGCGCTAAAATATGCGGCCGCGTTGGAACAGTTCTCAAACCATCCGCTTGCTCAAACCATCGTCGGGAAGGCAAAGGAGCGCAACCTGAAGTATGACGAGCTTGAGGTCAAGAACGTGGAGGAGATTCCGGGCAAGGGCATGGCGGGTTATGTTGATGGCGTTCATGTTGTCGTTGGCAACATGGACCTTATGAAACAACACGATTGCAACTGCGAACGAATAAGTGAGAGTTATGAAAATGAGAAGCATACTGCAGTGTGTGTCTCGATGGACAAGACTGCTGTGGCTTCCTTCTGCGTTATGGACGAGGTTAGAGAGGACGCAGCTGAAGCGGTGAAGACACTGAGAAAATCTGGGATTCATGTGGTGATGTTGACAGGGGATAAGCAGGAAATAGCAGGGGAGGTCGGGAGAAAACTTGGTATCGATGAGGTGTATTCTGAGCTTTTTCCCGAAGACAAGCTGAGGATTCTTGGTCAGATCAAGGCAGAGTATGGAACGGTGTCGATGGTGGGTGACGGCGTTAATGATGCTCCCGCTCTTGCAGCTTCAGACGTGGGAATCGCGATGGGGAGCAGCAGAGTGGACGTTGCTTTGGAATCGGCCGACATCGTGTTGGTCAAAAACGAATTATCTCAGATCCCGTACCTTGTGAAGCTCAGCGACGAGACCGTTAGCATTGCTAAACAGAACATAGTTGCGTCGTTGGCGGTCAAAATCGTTCTCGGCGCCCTCGGGTTGTTCGGGTTTATTCCGTTATGGTTTACCGTGGCTTCGGGTGACGATGGCGTAACCATGCTTCTGCTTCTGAACACTCTGCGTCTTACACGAGTAAAGACATAGCGCATGCATGGACTTTTCCAGTTATGTGTGAGCGCACAGCCTACCCGACGCGTCTGCTATACGATGCTAGTGTGTTTGGGTTCTTGAGGGGGATGCGTGCACGGTGGTTTGTGTTGGGTTTCGAGCCCTTGTGTTTGAGTACTCAATCCGTGATTTCTTTGAGTGTCAAAACATTGTCGGAGCATGTTGGTTTGAAGGTTTTTTTACTCAAATCCGCGAGGCTTTTGAGTATCAAAAGTTGGCGGGTTCACGAATGTTTCTGAGAGCTCGGGGGCAGTTGTAGCGGAAAGAGTGTGGCCTGTGGAATGTCTCTCGTGAGATGGTTGCCGATAGAATTAGGGGTGTCGATGGCGGATGCGTTTGTTCACTGTGGGCACATTCTGCGAGATGTGGGCTCCCGGTCGGGCTGGGACCCGGAGTGATAGAGAAAAATGGAGGGGGTTGTTGGAGATGTTTAGTGTGGTCCGAATACTCCGGCGAACACGAGCCAGGCTAGGAGTGTTTTTGCTGCGAAGCTGAGGACGATGTATGTTCTTTCGCCGTACAGGTAGTCTTTCCAGCGTCCAACGCCCTTGTACTGCAGGACCATGTTGACTGCGAAGACCATGAAGAGTAGGAGATAGGTGAAGAGTATGAAGTACACGAAGGTTGGTGGACCTAGGCCTGGGCTTGCTGAGGTGACGGCGCCTATGAAGTAGGCGAAAATGACGATCCATGGGAGGCCGCCGGAGATGCAGCCCAGGTTGAAGGCGGACCAGTTGGTCTTCTCGGTTTTCTGGTTCACAAGCTCCATCAGGTACCCGAACATTATCATCATCGTGTTCAGCACAAAAATCATTGTGAGCGACCAGAAATCCAGGATGCCGACGAACGTTGATATCAAGGCTATCATTATAGAGCTTGAGAGGGCGTACTCGTACCAGCGGTAGGGATTCATGCCCTTCTTCAGGTTCTCGTTGTAGCTCTTGTTCTTCGGATAAGCAATCGTGAAATGGGCTATCGCAGAAATCAGAGGAAAGGCAGCAAGGATCACCCCTAAATTGTTGAGCGTGAAAAGGGGTTGAGGGTTCGGCGACCAATTCTGTGGAGGGCCGAATGTGTTAAGATATATCGTGTACACTTTCACTGGCCACTTCAATACGAACCCTAGAGTCAACATCAGGATTCCTTGCATAAGATGCAAAATACCTGCAGCAGCGTTGAAACGCTTCAGATATGCAAAAGAAATAGGTGAATGAGCGATTATTTCCTGTCTTTCTTTATGGTTCATGAAACGAAATATTATCAAAAATTGTTAATATGCTTTTGCAGGCTTTCTGCATGCCTATTGTTGCTTTCGATTTGGTTCTCGCTTTGGTTTGAGTGGTTGTGTTGTGGGTACGTGGTGCGTGGATTCGGTGCAGTTTTGAAGTGTTTAGTCGCCGGCGGAGATACAGCATTCGTCACATACGCGGCGGGTTTTCTGCAGAGAGCGACGGCGGAACAAAGACGTTTGCTACACCTGCAGTTTCAGTTTGCTCAGGTAGAGTTCCCGGAGCTTTGCGAACTTCGGTGCGATAACCAGGCTGCAGTAAGGTTGTTCTGGGTGACGTTTGAAGTAGTTTCTGTGGTAGTCTTCAGCCTCGTAGAAGACCCTGAACGGTTCCAACTGTGTCACTATGGGCGCATCGAAGATTTTTTCTTCAGTGATTTCTTTGATCACCTGCTCAGCAATTGCTTTCTGTTCATCGTTGCGGTAGAATATTACTGAGCGGTATTGAGTGCCGACGTCTGGACCTTGACGGTTCAGGGTCGTTGGATCGTGCGTTGAAAAGAATATTTCCAAGATTTCCTTGTAGGATATCACGTTAGGATCGAAGGTGATTTGCACGGCTTCTGCGTGTCCTGTTGTTCCGGTGGAGACCTGTTCATAAGTCGGGTTTTCCAGTTTGCCGCCAGAATAGCCAGGTTCGACTTTTTCCACGCCTTTCAATTGAGTGAAAACGGCTTCGGTGCACCAGAAACAGCCTCCACCGAGAGTTGCCACTTCCATTCGTTTTGTGGCGGTCGGTTTCAACTTTTCTTGACTCACGAACATCAAACCCGTAAAAATGCAGAGTTGAAGCCCGTCCAATCAGTGTGCATCAGTCAGGTTTCTTAGGTGCTTTTCCTCCAATCCTACTCCTGGCACGCCGTCCAACCGTTTCTTGACTTTCCCTTTTTCAAAGAGAAGCACTGTGGGCACCACTTCCACGGAGTATTTCTCACAAAGGCTCGCCTTGTCGTCGGTCACGATCCGCAGACACGTAAGCGGTTTGTCCTTAGAATACTTCTCAAATACCGGCAAGAACCTTTGAGAAAAAGGGCACCAAGATGCGTAGAAAAGAACGACAACTCTGTCCTTGGATTTCAGTATATCATCAAGACCATACTCGACATCGATTTTACTCATCAAACATTCCTCCTGGTTCATGCTATTCTGGGTAGTGGCTGCTGTCGCAGAAAGGCTTGTTGGAAGACTTGCCGCAACGGCAAAGAGTAACGCGATTGCGGATTTCATAAGTCTTACCGTCGGCAGAATCAATCGGAATCCCGCCGCGCACCCAGATTGGACCGCTCACGCTGACCTGAGGATCTTCAATCAATCCGATGGATCGTTCGAATTTAGGCTCAAATGGTTTCCGGGTTTTTTTGTCCCAAACCACCAGACGGCCAGAGGGACAGTCTCCAGCCTCCTCTATGGCAATTCTCTTGGCTTCCGGGTTGCCTGATTGCGGAATAAGGTTCCAGATTTGGCCAGCTCGGTGGCAAAAACGAGCGGAGGCGCATAAGTCCTTAGCATCGGTCAATGTTAAGGCTGGACCCTCTATCTCTTCGGCTTGGTTGATATAACGCTCTCGGCTAGCCGTTTCCGTGCCGTCAAAATTGATTTTCACGTGTGTTCCGTCGCAAAACGGTTTGTTCTTGGATTGCCCACAACGGCAAAGAGCGCAGTTTTCTTTTAATTCGAATTTATTGCTCGAGCGCCATTCATTCGGAATTCCGTCAGCATCGACACTAATTATCTGTGTAACCAGTGGAACTCCACCGGAAACAAGATAGGGACCATTCTTACTTAATCTGATCTTGCATCCACTATTTGTGGCTTCGTTCTTGACTTCTTTTTTGGTTCCCATAATGCACTTGATCCCCTTTTCCATATTTTGTTTCTTTCCACAACCTTTTGAAGTTACCGATGTTTTTCTTCGCTTCGATCTCCCCATTTTCACCAAAAGGCATATGTCGTTAGGCAAAACAGACGCGCGCACCCGTAACATTGGAATCGCACACTGACTCAAAGAGATGCGACTAAGAACATTCTGTAATACTGCCCGGAGTGTTCTGCAGCGGGCGAGGTGGGATTTGAATCCGTGACCATGTGGAAATTTCGCTACTGGAGTCAGTGAAAACGGCAAAACTTAAATTGCCGCCGGATTTTTCAGACCTTGGAGGATGAGACGTATGGATGCTCTAGAAGGCCAACATGCAGAACATTATCCTGAAGTCATAACACGATTGCCGGAAGCCGATATTCAGTTCAAAGGCGTTAGGGCTTGGATATTGCAGAGCGAGAAACACCAATTAATTTTCTTTGAAATGGATCCTTCTGCACGGGTGCCAGAGCATCGTCACGATTATGTTCAATGGGGAATTGTGATAGATGGAAAAATGGAACTTACTATTAACGGCAAAACAAGAACCTGTGAGAAAGGAGATGAATACGTCATCCCTGCCCGCGCAGAGCATTACGCGAGATTTTTGGCCAAGTCCAGAGTGATAGATTTCTTCTCCGAAAACAGCAGATACAAGACTAAATCACCTTGATAGTCATCTTCAAAGGCCACTCCCCAGAGAGTTTGAAGGGTCGAATCTGCTCTGATGCAGGGAAGCAAGATTCGCACTGGCAACTATGGAGCAATATCTTGTCCCGAGTTCCTTTTCTGCGGAGGACACGCATTATTCCTGTTTGTTTCCGAGTAGGGATGCGGGAGAATCTTTTCTTACGAGCCTAGCCCCTTTGCTATTCCACTGGAAGGAAGGCGTGTCTGCGTCTTTTTTCTGCCATTATGCCAGTTTTAGCGGACATTCAACGGGCAGATTTGTCGGTTTGCATCATGCCCCAGACGTTTCCTTCAGGATCTTTGAAGTAGGCCATCCACCCGACTCCGGGAACGGCTCGTTTCGGCCTGATGATCTTTCCCCCGTTTGCTTTGACTTTCTTTGTGTATTCGTCGACTGAAGGCACGTCGATGGTGTTGACTGTTGACGGTTGAGCTTCCGTTCTTTTCGACAGTCCCCCATCTATGCCCGGTTCCTTTTCGTTTCCAGTCATTATCAACCAATAGTCTACGGGCCCCTTCCACTTCTCAATCTTCCAACCAAACACCTTTTCATAGAAGGGTATGGCGTTCTCAGGCTTTTTGGCGTCTATTTCAAAATGAACGACTCTTGGCAACTTCAACACCTCAGTTGTAGATTCTATCGATCTTTTCATTCATAAGTGTTTTCTGTTCTCTTCAATCTCCAATAACGCGGTTGCTAGGCCAAGGGAAACCCACAAAAAATCGATTTATGCTCATCTCATAGACCTCAAACACACAGAGCTCATCGCTAAAGTCGCCCATCAAGAATAGGAAGCATCTCAACTGATCGAAACAGAGTTTGAGTCGGCCCTCGGCTGCAGGAGCAACAAAATTTTCAAGAAAAAAAAAGCAACCGCTAACGGGTTTTCTGTAAAATCGCCCACGCGTACAGTCTGTAGCGGACGGGGGATTTGCGCCCAAGCCACGGTGAAGACTCTATATTTCTTTCAAGGTCCTCAGGCAACTGGTCATCATCTTCCTGCATTTCTCTCGAATCTCTGGCGGCATTTCCATCATCATTTTCTTGCAGTCGCTTTCGCTGAAATCGCCCATGAGTTTAGCCATCATGTTAGACTTCATATCTTTCATCATTATGGGCATCATTAATCTCATCATTTCCGTCCTTTCTTCTTCGCTCATGCTTGCCATAAACTCTTCCATCATTTTCTTCTTGTCCTCTTTGCTCATGCTCTTCATGAAATGCTTCATCATAGCCTCCAAACGTGTCGGCCCTCCAAGATAGGAGTGGAGTTCTTGTCCTATTAGAGTTACCTATGATTCCGCTACCGCTTTTCCAACCCTACTTCCGTTACCCACTTTTCAAATTCAGTGAAGAAGTGGAGATGGGTCATTAAGTCATGGCGGGCGGGGTGGGATTTGCACTGGACACCAAGTGGGGATATCTCCCGAAGTAGCCCTATCTAAGGAGTGACTTCTAATAGTAATATTTCCTTCAAGAGCTTATAAGTTCTTATGGAATTATCCTCTATCGCTGTCGATGTGTTTTCTTTTGTAGACTGTGACTGCCAGTAGTGTTAGTATCATGAATATTGGCAGGATTAGGCTTGTTGGGAATTCTGGGATTACTTGGTATTGGTATTCATATCCTAATTCTTCGCTGCTGACGGCGTTTCCAGCTTTGTCTTGTGCCATGACTGTGTACGTTACTCTTGTGCCATATGGAAATGCAGGTATTGTGGTGTTCCAGATGTTTCCTTCAAGAAAAGTCATGTTCATACTTTTTATCCATGCTCCACTGTCGTTGGCATAAGCATAGATTAGAGTTACTTGTTTTACTCCACTTATGCTGTCTAAAACTGTGGCGTTGACTTCAACTTCATCTTCTAGCAGAACATTGTTGGGCAGTGGCATTTGAGTTACACTTGTTATTTCTGGTGCGGTAGTGTCGACTCCAAAGTAGACAGTGTTTGAAGATCCCATGTTGCCGAAAGTGTCATCAGCGTAGACAACTATAGTATGTGATCCATCAGGAATTGTCAGAGTAGTGTTTCCTGTGATAGTTACGTTTGCTTGTCCGTTCAGGCTATAGCCGATCCATGAGGGTGGTTTGTTTACCGTGAAGCTTAACGACACTGATGCTGTTGCGTAGGTTGTGTTTTGTGGTGATTCAATCAGTATTATCGGTGGTGCTTCTGTAGGGGATTCTGGGTTCGCTGTGAGCCCTAAGACAACCGTCTGCAAAAGTGCGCTCGTTGCGGTGCCACCGAACGGCCCTGCTGGGAGAATCTGGTTGGTCGCCTTGTTGGAGAAGCCAACCCAGTACTTGTCATTGTACTGATACCAGTTGGGGTGTCCTCCAAACGGAATGATTGGCATGTCTGTTCCTATGATCCCGAGGATGTTGTCAGCGAGAGTCTGCTGCGCCGTTCCGGAGGTGATGTCGAGTTGTCTTATGAGCTCGACGAGCTGCGGGTTTCTGTAGTCGCCGTAGTGGTTCCAGTAGTAGTCGGTTCCAACGAACATCTGGTAGTAGCGATCGTACATTGTGCCTATGGAAGAGTGCATAATGAAGTGCATGAAGTCATAGTTGAACGCATGTGCATCCGCATCGTTAGTTCCCCAGTCCACGACTTTCTGCGTCATCGTTATGCCCAGACCGTTCTTTATCATGCTGCATCCAAGCGCATCTATTGCGAGCACATCCGACCATCCCTGCTGATCCATAATACTCCACGGACCGAGCGGTACGTTTATGCCAGGCTCGCCGGGCAAAGCGTCCGTGATCTGCAAAGCATCGCTGCCATACAGATCTATCCACTCTTGGCTCGGACCATCCTTCGTGTACCACCTTCCGTCGGTTCCTTTGATGCAGTGTTGCTGTATAATATCGAGTGCACCGGACACGTTGTTGTATATGGCGTACTGCTGTTCAATCGCCGGCTTGACTAGTGCTTTGGCGACTAAGTCGTCTGAAGGCAGAAGATGCGAAGGATATGGAGAGGGATACTTCAGATAGCCGCTGCTAACGAGACTGATTGAATGGTAGTCAAGCGACATGGCTATCGCTTGGTGTAGCCAGCCCTCACCCAAGGGGTACTTGCGGTGGTTCGGAACCAGTAGCTTTATTGATGTCTCAGCGTAATAAGGCGGATTCGGGTCATAAGTATGTATTTGTGGCATGGAACTCATTATGGTGTCTATGCCAGGAATGAAGTTGCCGCAAATGTCAATCTCGTTATTCTGCAAGTCCAAAGCCACCGGTGCGTTGGAATAGTGATAGCATGTGTGCAGAATGTACTTTGGTTCAGGTAGCTTGCCGAAGACATCTTTGCCCCACCAGTTCTCATTTCTCTCCATGATTGTCCGATCATCGTCATGCCAGATCGGAAGGTACATTCCAGAAGCAACTTTCCACTCACTTGGCATGTCGGTAGCTTGCCAGTCGTTGGCGAAAGTCCGCATATTTGAACCATACTGGTCCTCTATCTGCTCCCACACGTGCTTTGGCAATATGTTGTATGACAAGGTCATGTGTCTCCAAACGACCGCACTGTTCGGATATTCGGGTTTTATGTGTATCTTGAATGTCTTATTGTCAACTATCTCGAAGGATTGAAGTCTCTCTTTCAGGGGGAGCACTGCCTGTGCCACCCACGTCTTGGTGTCAGATACTAGTCCATAGACCCCGTAACTGTACTCGACGTCCCCGGATGTGATCGGCTGGCCATCGGTCCAGTTGGCTTCCCTGCGGATTTTTACCTCTATGGTGGTGGAGTTGAGCCACTGAATGCTCTCGCCAAGGATCTTTATGAGATCCGCTGGCGCAGAACCCTTCGCAATGTTGACGCCGAACAATGGTTCATACATAAAGAAGAAGGCCATACCTGCTTGTCCTCCAATGTCCCATGGTCTAAGCGCAGTCGGGGGTCCTTCGTAACCACTCAGCTTCAGGGTTTCATTTCTCTGCATCGTCTCTTGCGCCGCCACTGGAGCAACGGAACTTGCAAAAGCGGCTATCAAAGATGCAATCAACATTGTGCCAGTCAGCGATGTGTGTGCCGTCATTCGTAAAAACTTCATTTTTAAAATTCCTTCTTATTAGGCAATGAAAAGTTGTGCCTACCTTTTATTTAAATATGTATGTATTTGGGTTTGGGGATAAAACTTTACCGAATCAGGAGATATCTCCCGTATCTTCCCTCTTTTTCTGCTGGTTAGTAAGAGTGTCACGCAGTCTTGGGAAAACGATTAATGCGTCTTTCAGGCATATGTGAAGTCAAGGCGGAAGGATGGCGTCTTTATGAAAAGAATGTTCGGAGTCTTTTTGGCAGTTATCTTGTCCATCATGCTGCTGACGGTGGTGCTCACTGCTAGGCAGGCTCGGGCAGACCCTCAAGGATGGAGCAAGACCTACGGAGGAACAAGCGATGATGGTGCGTCTGCTTTGGTGCAGACTGGTGACGGAGGATACGCACTAGCAGGCCTCACAGATTCTTTCGATGCTGGCGGCTGGGATTTTTGGCTTGTCAAGACTGACGCGGACGGTGTGATTCCAGAGTTTACGCCAAGCATGATTCTAGTAACTCTCATTACAACCGTCACGCTGACGGCAGTTCTAGTGAAGAGGAAGAATCGAGTAAGTCTGACTCGGGCTCTCTAGCTTCTCTTCTTTCTCAAAATGAAGGGGCTCTAATCCGAAACCCAGGATAAATGGAGATGTCTCCCGAAGTAGCCCTACCTAAGGAGTGACTTCCAACATTATTGATATTTGCTGAAGTCTAATAAACTGTTATGGAACTATCCTCTATTTGCTTTTTTTCTTTTGTAGACTATGACTGCTAGCAGTGTTACTATCATGAACAGTGGCAAAATAAGGAATGGTGGAAACTCGGGTATTACATGTGTTCCATTGATCATTACGGTCGTAAAGCCATTCTGAGACGGATTAGTATAGGTGAAGTATAGATATGTGTAGTTTTCATCTGAGAATGCTTTGTAGCTTAGAGAGTAGCTTCCATAGAGCACTGTCCATCCATCTTCAACCCACAGCAAGTCTTTCGGAATTGCCACTCTGCAGAAGCCAAATGTTTCTGTTTCGGTTTCACCTTTCACCCAGAAACGTGCAAATGCCCCTTCATCAGGGTTGAAGTAGAAGTGTGAAACAGTAGAATTGCTGACAATATTGACATAGTAGGTTGTGTCATTCCAAGTTCCAGCATCGAAGAAACTGATTGGAGCCATCAAAGGATAGTGGTCTGTGTTGTTTCCGTCTATTGCGTATTCTGCATCTCCGATTCCGTCACTACCAGTCTCATTCCGATAGGTTCCATTAAGTAAATCGGTCCCGTCATAGTCGCTCCAGTAGTTTCCACCAGAAGGATAACCATCATCCCAAACATTGGCTGACGATGCACTGTTGACCTGCTGTGTGTTAGCTACGAAGTTGTTATGGCAAAAGATGTTGTCAGAGGAAGAGTCGAGCCTAATGCCATACCCGTTGTATGCGATGTTGTTGCCAGACAAAGCGTTATCAGAAGAATAGTAGAGCCTAATGCCATACCCGTTGTTTGCCGTGACGTTGTTGCCGGACAAAGTGTTATCAGAAGAATGGTCGAGATGAATGCCATTCCCGTTGTTTGCTATGTTGTTTCCAGAAATGCTGTTATAGTCTGAATAATAGTCAAGCCAGATGCCATACCCGTCGTATGCTGTTATCTTGTTTCCTGATATGCTGTTATTGTCTGAAGAGCCGAAGAGCCCAATGCCACCCCAACTTCCGAAAATGCCGGGGCCAGTGTTGTTTGTTATGTCGTTCCCTGAGAAAGTATTGTTTGACGAGGAAGAGAGGTAGATGCCATAGTAGAATTTCTTGATTGTCGTGTTCTTAATCGTCACGTTATTCCTATTCGAAAGGTCTATTCCAGTGCCGCTTCCATTTCCTTGAACCGTGCAGCCTTGCCCATCAACCATTATGCTGTCTCTCTCAACAACTATACCATCAGCATCGCTGGTGACGTTACCAGTTAAGGTATAAGTAGCATTGTCTAAGGTTGAAATAGGTCATCAGAGGGGTCAACGCTTCCGTCAGCCCGTACGTAAATGGTTCCGCTTGCTTTGACCTGTTGAACGTTAAACACTAATGCTAGCGTGCCCAACACCAGCAGAGACATCATTATTGCAGAAACAGTCTTCCTGAACAATCTAGCTCCTTTCCCTAGACTCTTAGTCAGCTTGCCTTGATAAAAGGTTTGTGAAAGAATCTTTCATCATCATCCTCATGACAATTATTGTTCATATCAACCCTTCTGCAGAAACAGTCTTCATTACATGCTCAGGAATATTGAATCAGATTAAACGACTGAGTTCGCACGCGGCGCCTACCGGGGGTTTCATCCAAGGCAATGTTGAGAGGGCCAGGAGTGGGATTTGAACCTCTCACACAATGGAGACATCACCCGCAAATCACCTCCTTTTTCTATTGTTGCACATCAAAATGTGACATAAATTCCCATTTGCACCATGAAGTGGAGATATCTCCCGATATTCCTTTTTTTCTTTTCAGGGAGAGGAGCATTGTCCCTAGAATATCATTTAATTAGTTCAAAATCTTGAAAAGCTGATTGAGGTTTGAAATTGTTGGGATCGACGCTTTTTCCATGTCTTCTTTACTACTGAATCCAGTCAATACGCCTATCGTATTGATCCCCAACTCCTTTGCGGGCTGTAGTTCACTGAGTGAATCGCCTACGCACAGCATGTCCTTGGGATCTATTTTCATCAACCCAATTACGCTTTCGTACAGTTTCTTTCTTTGTTCTTGAAAAGGGAGCAGTGGTATTTCTTTGACTCCATGATGTCTTGCAGCAGACTCCCTGGTGACAATCAGTGTAAAGAATTTCCTGATGCCAAAGATCTCTAGCTCCTCGTTCGTGGATGAGACGGCATCTCTAGAAGTCACAATAACCAGTTTGTACCTCTTAGAAAGAGTAGAGAGCACGTTATATGCGCCATCGTGGATTTTCGTCAAGCTGAAAGCTTCTCTCGTCGTAAAATAAGCAAAACCTGCTTTGGCGTATTCTTCTTCCTCCCTTTCTGTCAACTTGATACCAAGCTCTTCAACAATTTCGGTATGGCCTTTACCATAGCGGTAGCGTTTCCTAATTTCATCTAAAGAGACATTATAGCCAAGCTCGTTTAGAGCCTTATACCGTGCAAATGCGTCCCTATCAAGGATGTCGAAAATCGTTCCATCAAGATCAAAGAGGATTGCTTTGACTCTCATCCTGTCTAAACTCACCTTATGGAAGAAAAGAGTATTAGTCCGCCATGTTGGCCAGCAGACTTCTGTTTCGCACGCGCTCCTCGGCTCCAGTTCGTTAAGTCCATCGAGTTAGGATCAGGCTTGACCTTTGTATGCCGTGTAGCTGGTGTATGGCGGCGGAATATCGTGTTGCCAGTAGATGCATAGTATTTCTCCGCGATGATGCATCTCTTCTTCAATCACATGCATTAGAATATCTTCGGTCTTGTTCCGATTGATGTTTCCGTCTCTTCCTTTGAATTCGAACACGCTCTGGAGCTTCTCATCCGTGAGTTTCTCCAGATATTCACTTGTCTCAGCCTCAACTTTATCAGCATATTCTTGAATGGAATTGACATCTGCATATTTAGTGAATGGAGCGTTGTAGATTCCTTCTATGCTTTTTCCGCTCAAACGTCTCATCCAGAGATGCTCGGCCTGTAGACTGTGAACGAATATGTCTCGGATAGAGTCAAAGCTGGCTCCGCAGCTTTCTACAACCGTTTTCCAGGGGATTTCTGCCATGCTTTTCAGGAATTTGCGGCGCGAATACCAATTATATCCAAACAGATCCTTGATGTTCAAAGATATCTCCAGAAAAAGCGTAATGTTTTGCTTTCTAATAACGTTTGTTAGCCAGTTTTGATTTGTGCGGAAAAGTTATAGCTGAACACTTACCAACCAACATACTTATTAATTTTCTGTAAGCATTCCATGGTAGTGCCTCTAATGTCGGAACAAGAGCAAGAGAAGAAAAAGAGGAAAAAGAAAAAGCATCTTAGTTCCTTGGAGACTGAAAGAGCTGAAAGTGAGTTATTTCCAGAGCTAATGAAAGCTTTGGAAGAGCTGGAAAAGGAAAAGAAGTATGTTGATATTCAAGTCTGTCCGAAATGCAAAAGCCCATTGGTCCGCAGAGTCGGCTCGATGACTGGAGACATGTCGGGTCATATGGGACTGACTCCGCCAAAATTTGAATGTCGTGAATGTGGATGGAGAGAAAGGACAGTTCTCAAGGCGACCAATAGACCCACAAGCATAAAAGACGTTGTGATAATGGCAGAAGCAAAAGATGCTGAGAATGAGAGAAGGAGAAAGGAAACCAAAAAAAGATAGAACAGCCTTCTATCAGTCTTTTTAAGCCAGTTTGACCCGTTGACTATTTCTTCTTTTGGAAACATTCCATGCAGATAGCAACTATTTTGACGTTTTGAATAGGTTGCTGAAACGATGCTAGACCTTTTGCTAACACAGTCACATAGCCTAAAGGTTTCCCACATTTTTGACATCTTACTGGTTTGGCGTTGCTCATTTTCTACCACTGGGAATATTCTCTATCAGTCCTTAAATATCCGTTTGACCAGTCTGTTCTTCCGTATATCGGTCATGTATCAAAAAGCGGAAAAAATACTGCTACTTCTCCCGCAACTCCTCTCTTTTTCTACCTTTGTAGTGCTAGGCTCAGCACTTTTGCATCCTCATTAGTAGTTAGCACGCGCATAGCCCACGTTTCAGCTGGTCTAAAAAGAAGTCAGCCACGAAACGGAATCTCTGGTTGACAGAGGGTGAATTAAAGTGAGGCCAAAACTTGGAAAAAGCGCGCTACGATTGGCGCGCTCTAGAGTTTGAGGCCTTCTGTCACTCGTTTGCCAAACTCTGGGTCAGCTTGAGTAAGGTTCTCGACCATCCGTTTCTGAATAGGCTTCTCTGCGTGACTCAGAGAATCCACGATGTTATCAACCAGGTGGTCCTGATCCATTTTGCCTAGTGAGCGGTAGCGTTCGCCTGCTTGCTTGAAGTCGTTTGTCAAACTGATTTTCTGGCGCACGATGTCTGCGTCAAGATGCTCGTGAATCGTGCCAGTGGCCGGAGCTTCATGCGGCATTCCATCTGCTAGCGTGTTGGGTTCGTAGTTGACTGTTCCTCCCTCGTAGGGCGCATACTGCATGGCGCCGTCGCGTTGATTGTTATTGACAGGTGCCTGTGGCCGATTGATTGGAAGTTGCAGATAATTAGCACCCAATCTGTGCCTTTGGGTATCTGCGTAGGAGAATATTCTACCCTGCAGGAGCTTGTCAGCGGAGAAGTCAATGCCTGGAACAACAGAGGCTGGGCAGAAAGCTGCTTGCTCTGTTTCGGCGAAGAAGTTTTCGGGGTTGTAGTTCAACACCATTTTGCCCACGGATGTGAGGGGGAACTTGTCTTCTGGCCATGTCTTTGTGGCGTCAAGCGGATCGAAGTCCTGCTTCAACTCATCCGCGATTCCCATGATTTGAACGCACAATTCGTATTCAACTGTCTTTCCTGAAGCAATGGTTTCGTACAAGTCGCGAGTAGCAATGTCAGGATCCTCACCAGCTAGGCGAGTGGCTTCGTGACGGTCTATTGTTTCTATTCCTGCTTTTGGCTTCCAATGGTACTTGACGTAGACTGCCTTGCCCTTGGCGTTCACCCACTTGTAGGTATTGACGCCAAATCCTTCCATTTTTCTGTAGCTCTTTACTGTCCCTCGGTCTGAGAAGAGCCAAGTGATCATATGTGTGGATTCAGGAGTCAGCGAAATGAAGTCCCAAAAACGACTGTTTGCCGACGAGCTTGTGGGGTAACCAGTGTCGGGGGCAGGCTTGAAGGCGTGCACCATGTCAGGGAATTTGATGGCGTCTCGGATGAAGAAGACTGGCAAGTTGTTGCCTACCAAGTCATAGTTGCCGTCTTCAGTGTAAAACTTCACAGCAAAACCTCTGGGATCGCGAGCCGTATCTGCAGATCCTCTTGAGCCCACAACTGTAGAGAAGCGGACGAAGACAGGTGTTTTCTTCTTTGGGTCTTGAAGGAATTTTGCACACGTGTATTTTGCCATGCTCTTGTACACTTGGAAATATCCATGTGCGCCGGCACCTTTCGCGTGCACCACACGCTCGGGAATACGCTCACGGTCAAAGTGTGCAAGCTTCTCAATCAAATGCACATCCTGCAGCAAAACAGGACCGCGCTCGCCTGCGGAGAGCGAATTCTGGTTGTCAGAGACAGGAAACCCCTGATTCGTCGTGAGATGTTTCTCTTTCATAACTTTCACCTCCTTTTCTGTTGTTTTGTAACGTCTTAGGCTGTCAAAGAGCTAAAGGCTTATTTAAGATTTGTTATTATCTAATAAGACGTATGAGTCGCTTTCAGAAATCAGACGCATTGATAATCGAAACTCTCCGAAAGAAAGGATACAAAGCCACTACGCAAAGAATAGCCATTTGTCGATTTGCCCTCCATAGCCGAGACCATCCGAGCGCGCAAAGAGTCTACGATGAAGTAAGAAGGGTTCATCCAACTGTCAGTCTTGCAACAGTCTACAAGACACTTCAGATTCTGACGAAACACGGCCTAGTCCAAGAACTGGATTTGCCACAAAGTCAGGCAAGATTCGATTCTTATGTGGAGCCTCACATCAACCTTGTCTGCATGCAGTGTGGCAACATTCAAGATTTCGATGATAGTGCTGCCCGAGAAATGGTTGAGAGAGTGGCAGCCAAAGCAGAATTCACGCGGACGGGGCAACGCTTGGATATTTATGGCGTTTGCAAGACTTGCCGCAGCAGCAACAAATAGCACGCAGGCTAGAACCCAAAGAGGTTCAGACTTCTACCGTCCTACACCCGAAAGAGCACACGCGACACAAAGCTCCAAAAGCTTCCTATCGCTCATGCCTAGCCACTAACCTGAAGACCTATCAAGACTTGCCAAGGAAATCTTGTCGACCTGCGTTCTCTTGAAAACCCCTCTTTTTTAGCGCGCTTTCCTTAGCAGTTTTCGCAACTTTATTATCCTGGCAATGACTTCGGACTGTTGAGGTGATTTTGATGGGTGCGAAGGAAAACATGAAATTGATGATGACTTTGGATGATGCTTGGAACAATCAGAATTGGGAGACATTCAAGAAACGTCACGCAGCAAACGTCGCTGTCTACTGGCCGGGCCAGCCGGAGCCGACAAGAGGGCGAGAGGCACATTACAAAGAATCTGTCGAATTCTTCAAAACGTTTGATAATAAGCTGGTTAATAATCCTTACAAGATTCTTTTCGGCGATGGCAACTACACATGTTCTGTCGCTGACTGGAAAGCAACCATGATAGGACCAATGAAAATGCCAGATGGAAAAATCATTCAACCTACTCACAAAACGGCCAAGCTTGAGTTCTGCACCGTTGCCACTTGGAAAAACAACGAAATCACAGAGGAACGTCTTTTCTACGACGTAGTCGGAATGATGAAACAGCTTGGACTAATGTAATCAATGCTGAAGCCCACTAATATCACCTCAAATACTGGGTGCAAAAAATATTACAGTAGGTGGACACCTGTTTTTCTTAGCGCGCGCTACTTCCTGAAAAAGTGCCTAAATTAAAGATTAGACCCATCCACCTTCTGGCAACCATTTATGACCGAGGTAAGCAATGAACAGTCCCAGAAGCCCAACTGCAACGCCAATGAACACTTCAGTTGCCATTCCTGTCTGTGGTTTAGTGGTACACAAACCATAAGCTGCAATTCCAAGTCCTATGAACAGAACGACCAAACCTATCGCAACAAAAAGTCTGTTTATGTTCTTACATCCTGGCGCGCGCTCTAAGATACAGCCCTTTTTCCATAACCAGAGTAATCAATGCTTCTAACGGCAGTCATGAAATCCTTGAAAGGTAGAGTCACTATAAGCTTGTCTGGAGACCATTTGTGTCTCGTTCTTTCAAATGTCGAGATGAGATTCACGTCAGGTTTTCCTTTTGCTAAGGTGTTGCTGATGGTGGAGCAGGCGGTACTGGCAGGGTAATGTGTGGAGGGTTCGGCTCCTTCAAAGCATGCCAAGCCAATGATTCGATCTGCTTGTGCAGGGTTTACGAAGAAAAGAACCATGTCGGGATTTGTTTCGAACTTGTTAAGAGGGCCTAAAATAAGAAATCTGCCTCTATATTCGGGTTTGAGTTGTTTGCTCACCGAAGCCTCTGCAACTTTTTTTGATTCATAAACATTGGCCGCTAGAAAAAGGGCTGCAAATTCCTCCAAGGTAAGAGCTTGCCAGCCTGCAATGTAACTACCGCCACGGCAAGTGCAATTCTCTTTTGAAAGGTTGATTACCACGTTTTCTCGCTTAACAACATCAAGAGCTTCGCAAATCCTCAGTTGTCTTTCGACCCCTTGTCTATCTGGGGTTTCAGAGAACCTTACTCCGATTGGCACGTTCTGCAATTCCAAAGTCTGAACTATTTTCTCGACAGATTCATTAAACCTAGACATTTCTTTTCCTCAATGGAGTCGTTGTTCACAACCATATAAGTTTTGTAGCAGCGCACGCTCTTTTACTTTCTAACTATGATTTGCAGAGTGTGACGTTAAATGGGATGGTGGAACATTAAACTTATTAACAATACTGTAAATGGACACTGTAAACTTATCTGTCATGACATTTTCGAATGGGCAATGAACAGCCATTTTTTGCTTGTTAGATTCTCAGCTTTTCTCTTATCGGTTCTGTTAACTCTTCGGAACTTGAATGATGGAAGATTTTCCTGAATTACAAGCACAACTCAAAATGGAAAAATAAAGACTTGCTATGAAAAAAGGAAGGACATGGTCTAAGGGGGTTAACGTCTACTTCTTTGCTGCGGCTGCTGCTTTCTTAATTGATTCTATGGTTTGGTCCACGGTGAGAACAGGCTTGACATCAAAACTGACATAAGGCATCCATTTTAGCAGAGCGGTGTAAAGGTCTACTTCGCTCAGCTCGCTAAAACCGTATCCACAACTTGCATCACTACATATTCCCCAATCTTTCAGCACACCAGCATTCAAATCAGCTTTAACCATTTCAAGCATCGATAGCCAAAGCTTCACTCTTTCCTCAGGATTAACAGGTACTCTGGTTGGGTCAAGTTGCCATCTCAAATAGAATTTGGGCACTCAAATCACCTCCTTATCGTGGTTTTTCAATTGTTTGTCATAACTTCTATTTAAAATCATAGGACAACGGCAGTTTCACCTACTTTTTGACTGTTTTCATTGAATAGCATGAGCGCACGGCTTTTTCTTTGTTTACAATAGAACTACAATGAAAAACTTCTAGGAAGTCAGTGAAACCATTGAAAAGAGATACTGATATCTGTCTTGGCGTTCTACGGTTCTTTGAAAATGTTTATTAAATCCTAATATATACGTGAGGACTTGACGAAAGATGAAAAACGAACAAAAAGATGCCAGCATCAATGATCAGTTATCCTGTGCTACACTATCTGCACAGATCGTAGAGGAAAATATTGCACAAATGCCACATGCAAAATCCTTGAAAGACGTAACAGCACAACAGAAGAAAAAGGAGGCAAGCAAACCCATCTACCTAGTTCGATATGAATAGCAGAAGTTCAACATACTCTATGCACATAATTTACGAACCACGATGAAAAACTTCTAGAGAGTCTTTGAAACCTTTTGTGTTTCTTTCTCACGTGCTTCTCCATGTCCTTCCGATAGTCTGAAGATTTTTCTATCTATGAATTTGTACAATAACTCGTTCTTTTTCCCTTTCAAGATTACTCTGTTTAGAGATAGTCTGTCAATGATGCCAAAGCTGTCTATCTTGAGAGATTCTGCTTCTTCTAATGCTTGACGATATAGTTTCTCATCAAAATCAACTATTTTTGGGTCTATGACATTGAACCCAGCATCTTTTCTCACAAATAATGCAAGACCTATGTGTGGGATATACTCAATGTCTTTTCTTAGATAAGACGACAAGATACCAGTGTAGAGTTCATCATGTAGAGCAATAACCTTTTCATTTCCCTCCTTCAGCAGAAGCAACAACCAGTGGTCCCAAGATTTCTCAAATCCTCCTATACGAATAGGAAAAGGCTCCCACTTCTTCAATACCGTTTCAATATGTTCGATTAGTTTTGTTTCTTCAACTTCACTACAAGGAACTGGGAATATGAAAGGTATGTGAGGTCTCCAATAATCTACAAATGAGTCATATTTTCTACGAAAAGTCTCAATATTCTCTTCGGTTCTCTTATCAAACTCTGGATTGTAGACTAGTGCATAATACATGTTTTTCTCGATTCTTGAGTGCGAACCCATTTCTATTCCCTCAACCAAAATCAGTCTTACCCTCACAACGAGTGGGTATCAGACACTGGCTGGAGTCTTGACGCCTCGTTGCCCTCTTTTCTTCATTTCATTGTACAGGTATTCAAAATTTTCAAATACTCTCTGGTTGTGAAATTGTTCCCTGTTTCCTTCTATAATAGGCTTCATTCTTTCATACATAAGTTCCAAGGGTACGCTGAATAGGGCATCTACTAGATTGATGTCTATCAGTTTCTTCTGTAGAAGCACGCCTATTCCTTCAAAGAATGTAGCACACTGGACATAGTCTCCCAAGCCACATTTCTTCACGTATTCATCGTAGTTTTTGAATTCGATGGATTCTATTCTTGTCCAAGCATCCTGAAACTCCTTGCTGCCAAAAGTTGAATACAGCCTCATAACAAGGTCTGTTTGTCTTGTCCTGACAAAGTCCTTCAACTGCAAGACAGCAAAGACAACGCCTACTAGCACTCCTACAGCTGCAACTATTCCTGAGATAGAAAGTATGTCCAACATTCGCATCACCTAGAAGACCAAGATAAGTGAAATCAGTATTAAAGACTGCATCATGAATCATAATGGAATGTCAAATGGAAAAGAAGCTCAATAATAGCTCTGTATGTTAATAACAGACAGGTTCTTGGTTACTACGGAGTGCCTGAATCTAAGCTTTGTATTCTCTACCTTGATGGGCAAAGTTTAAAATATTGTTGTTCAATTCCTTTTTCTCATGAGGTTGCCTGTTCAAGTTCAAGGAATCTTGTTCAGGAAGATTAACGGAGAAATACAGTATTTGCTTCTAAAGAGAACCCCAGAAAAGGAAGATTTCTGGCAACCAGTGACTGGAGGTTTGGAAGAAGGAGAGACCAAAGTTGAAGCTCTGAAAAGAGAGGTCTGGGAAGAAACTGGAATCAAGAATGTTGTTGGGATCATAGAGAATGTGGACTATTTTGAATATTCAGATGCACATTTCATTAAGGGGTATGATTTCATTAAGGAATATGTATTTGGTGTTGAAGTAGACCCAAACGAAAGAATCGCTATTGATGGAAAAGAGCATTCCCAGTTCAGATGGTGCAGTTTTCAAGAAGCTTTAGAACTACTGAAATGGGATGAAAACAAAAAAGCCCTATCAAGACTCAACGAGATTCTGAGTCCCCAAAAGTAAGTTTTCTTCTGTACAGCAAGATGTTATTATGTTGCTATCTCAATTCTACGTCCATGTGTTAGAAACATACAGAATCGTTTACTTCTTTTCAGTCCTTGCCAGTATCTTTGGTTCTTTCCATTCTTCTCTGAGGATGCTGTAGAGATAATAGTCTCTCAGTTCTCCTCTGTTGAAAACGGATTTTCGAATTGTTCCCTCTCTTTGAAAGCTTGCTTTTTCTAAAACTCTTTGAGATGCTTTGTTTCTAACATCAGCTATCGCTTGAATCCTTGCAAGGTCTTTTGACAGAAATAAATAATCAACGACCAACTGAACTGCTTCAGTTCCGTATCCTTTCCCTCGTTCATTTAGATATAAACCGTATGCAATCTCCGTCCACTTGTATGGCTTGATTAACCGATGATTAGTCAGCCCTATTCTAGTTCCATCCTTCTTCTGAATGATGAACATCTTCCCCTCAGTGAAGTTCACAGGATTATCAAATGCTTCTATCCATTCTTCCTTCGATGTCTGCTCAATAGGGATGTATTCCCCATCGTTATCTATGTCATTAGTGTATTCAACTAGAAAATCAATGTCATGTCTCTCGGCAACCCTCAAGTTTACATTCTTTCCTTCAAGCAATTGCCAACACCATCAATGTGTCTTCTTGTTTCAGTTCTTATGACTTGTGGGAGAATCTGTGCACAGACTAGCTCGTACTTCGATGAAAAACCTCTATGGACCCCCTAAGACCATTGTGAAAATGAAGACATTGCTTAGCTTGAATTCTACTTTAGTGAGAGATAGAAAACATGCCATCTCTCTTTTTCCATGAAGGCTTCTTTGCATCCTCTTCTTCTACATATGGCAATGGCAGCAGGATGATCTGCATAATATATGAAGATGACGAAAGTCAAATGCCAGAAGTGTGGAAACGAAGGATATCTGATTGTGAAGCAGACTGTCTCAAAGGGAATCAGATACCAGCACTGCTACGTGAAGCATAATGTTGACAACAAGATCAAATGGTGCTAAATTGGAAAGACTTTACCAGCAGAATATCAGAAACTCAAGCCTGTTAGAGAAAGTACACAAACTGGTACACAAAAGAGTACACAAACACAAAACCCTGATTCAAGCTCTATTTCTGAAAATATAGCGGGCGGGGTGGGATTTGAACCCACGACCACCAACTTAGGAGGCTGGTGCTCTATCCGTGCTGAGCTTCGGTAGAGAGCTAATTAGACTCCCTCTACCCGCCCATATTTTCCCGCCCACTATTTCCCTTAGGTTTTCCAGCGTTATTACTGCAACATTTGGGCCATGGAGTAATCTTGAGTATTGAGATTTATATTTCTGAATGGTTACGATAACAGTTTCGCTGAACCCCGATTTTTGGCAATCCCTGATTTTCTGATTCAACTCTCTTGCCCTTTGTTCCACATCATGCCAGTACGTGGCCTCCAGTATTACGCGGTCTATTGTGAAGTTAGCAAGATAGAACGTATTTTCACAGTTTACGAGTTGCTCGTATTCAAATCTGACGCTATTCTCCGTGAGAATCATTGCTACATCTAATTCCAAAGCATTGCGGTATTTTTGGTTGTGATATTTGTACTTGTATTTCAGAGACTGTTTGATTTTCGCTTGTTGCATCTGATGATATTCATACGGCTTGTTGATCTTCATCTGAGTGTGCCAATTCCGTGATCCAACTCTCCTTCCTCTGCACTTCCAAGAGTGCTGTTGTTGCGCGCATTTTGGATCGAAGAAACCGTGCCCACTCTTTTTGGTGTTGAAACCGCCTAAGCGTCGGCCCCAATTGTCCTTTCTGAGCCCAGTCAGAGAGGTTCTGAACTTTCCACACTCTGAGAAAGTCGCGACTAGCTTCCGGAAAACCCTGTAATGCATCAAATATTTCTCGCCGCGCCAGTCTCGCAGAGTACTGGACCCAACGCCAAGTTTGGACGCCATGTTTTTCCAAGAGGTTCCGTACAGATCTCTTGCGAAAAGTATCAATTCTCTTTGTTTTCCTTCGGTGAATATGCATCGCATACTGTTATCAATTTCAAGAATATTTTTAGCTACTTAAGACTATGGTCAGAAGGTACTGACTACTCGCCCACGCATGCTCAAAACATTAGACGCTTGTGGATTTTAACTTAATGTCGCTCTTCTGAAAAACTTTAACTACGAAGGAACATCAACCTAAGTGGCTAAAGCGGGGGTACCCGAGCCAGGTCTAAATAGGCGGGCCAGAAAAAGCCTAAGACAAGGGGGAGGACTTAAGATCCTCTGGCGAAGGCCTCCGTGGGTTCGAATCCCACCCCCCGCACCTGCAGGTTGAAAACGCAGAGGTGTTTGTCCTGACGATGTCTCTACTGGTCATGGGTTCAAATCCTACGCGAGTGCTCGAAAAGCTAAGACTTTCCAGAAAGAGTTCATAACAAATATAAACGTGAGTCCGTATAAATGATTGCGGGGCTTGACTGTGAGCATTGAAGTGTTGAAGGACATCAGGGAGGAATTAAAAGAATTGAGGGTTCTCTACAAAGAGCTGGTGGAAAAGCTGATACCTGTTGAAGAACCCACCAGCGAAGAAAAGAGGGCAATTGAAGAAAAAGACGAAATTGCCGACGAAAGAGAAATGATGAAAGCCCTAGGCAAGACGAATGTTCGCCGTTAACATAAAGAGGAAAGCCCTAAGAAACCTAGAGAAACTGGGCAAGAAGCAAAAACAAAGAATAACAACGGTCATTTTGATTCTGAAGAAAGACCCAATTCCATTCAGGAAAGCCGACGTCTGCAAACTGAGGGGTTATGAAAACACATACAGGGTCAGAATAGGAGATTTGAGAATCGTTTACCAAGTCTCATGGAACGAAAGGACAGTACTTATTCACTACATCGGACCGAGAGAAAGAGCCTATGAATAAGAAGATTATACGATTACTCTGCAACCGCTTTGGCCGGTCAGTTCGCCCATTTTGAGATGGAACAGAAAAAAAGGAGATTTGCGGGAGAGGTCTCCACTGCAGTGAGAGTTCGAATCCCACCCCCCGCACCTGCTATGGTAAAAACGACGGGGGGTTTGTCCAGAAGGCTAGTTTCAGTATTTCCGTTTCCTGAAGACTTTGGCCTTCATAGTCGCAGACGTAGTCGAACCCTGCGTCTATAGCGTGTACACGTCTGTTTCAGTCTTGGCTACTTTGGAAACGTATTCTTGTTGGTCTTTGAAAAGTTCTTCGGCAAGTTGGACATACATAAGCGTGTTCTTGATGTTCTTGTGGCCGAGTGTCTGCATGACGTGCAAGATGTCTTTGGTCCGGTGATTTTCACAAGAATACGATCCTTCTAGTGTGTCTAGTTGATTATCAAGCGCGCTAGCCGAGAAATACGCGCGCTTATGCCTCAAGATGCCAGCCGTTTGATTTGGTCATGCCGGAAGCAGTGGACGAGATGATCATTCACCATGCCCACGGCCTGCATAAAGGCATAACAGATCGTGGGCCCGACGAACTTGAACCCCCTCTTTTTCAGTTCCCTGCTCATTGCCCTCGACTCTTCGGATTCTGCCGGCAGATTTGAGAAATCTCTGAGAGCATGGTTGATGGTTCTTCCCTGAACGAACTTCCAAATGAACGCGTCGAAGGAACCGAATTCTTTCCTGACTTCTCTGAACCGTCCTGCATTGTCGATGACCGCCAGAATCTTCGCCCTGTTCCGAATCACGCCTGGATCGTTCATCAAGCGCTCCACGTCTTCATCCATGTATCGGGCTATCTTCTCCGGGTTGAAATTGTCGAAGGCTTTTCTCAGAGCCACTCTTCTCTTGAGTATGAGCTCCCATGTTAACCCTGCCTGGAACCCTTCGAGCGTTAGAAACTCGAACAGTGTCCTATCATCATGAACCGGAGTTCCCCACTCCTCATCATGATACTTAACGTAAAGCGGGTTATCCGTGTCCCAGCATCTAATCGGCTTCTTTTCCATAGCGTACAATGGTCGCGCTGGAGACTTAAACTTCTTGAGGCATCTGAAATCAGAGAAAGACTATCGAAAATACCCAATTAGCGCGCGTGCCTGTCCGCAATTCTTAATATTTAAATGTGCCGATTACCGCAGCAGAAGAGACATAGAGCGCGCGGCGTACTTGTGTTAGCGTTTGGTGTCCTTACCTAGGCTTTTCCTTAGCTGGTCAAGCGTTTCTTTTGGCTTTGGCGCTTGTTCGTGGAGTTTGGAAATCTTTTCACATTTGTAGTCCTCGCAGTAGGCACAATTCTCGATGTTTCTCTCTTGGCCGCATTTTCTGATCTCGCATATTTTAGTGTAGTTAAAAACCCGTGTTCCTTTGGTTTGGCAGCCGTCGCAGTTGATGTCTTCTGGCTTGAACGGGTGACCGTACTCTTTTGTCCATAGCTCCGCCACTCTATTCCTTTCCGCATCATTATTCGTCTTCGTTGCTATGAAGGTCGGGCAATCAGAACACGTAATTCCACAATAAGCTATCATCTTCTCCATCAAGATCCCTCAGAATAGATTGGCTTGTGCACAACGTCGCTAATATCTGTAGCGCTTGCTGGCAACGAATAATATTTCTCAGAAAGTCAAAAGACCAAAAATCGGTAGCGCGCGTCTGAGTCAACTCAGAAAGTCAGATGCCCCCGCAATAATGCGATTTCGAACCGTGACTCTGCAATTCTGCGAACTGCAAGCGTCACATGCATGTCAAAAGAAAAAAAGAGGGATTGCGCGGGAGACGTCTCCGCGTTAGGCGCGTTCGAATCCCATCCGCCTGCACTACCTATGGTAAAATAGCGGGGTTTATCCAGAGGCTCATGTTTGCTTTTCCTGAAGGTTTTGGCGCGGTTGAAGTTTCACGCGTGTTTATTTTCCCGCTATGGTGAGTTCTGCAAGTTTGACTGTTGGTGAGGAAACGCTCACGTTTCCCATTCCGACGCTGTTCCTGAGGTCGTTGCCTATCGTTTCTACTCCGTCCCTGAACAGTTCCTGGAAGTTTCCTGCGATTACTACTCCGTTGACAAGTTGAGCTTCTTTGCCGTTTTCTATGAGGACCCCGTGAGTCACCGTAGCGTTGAGGTTGCCACTTACGGGGTTTGAGAGCCATTCTCCAATCGTCTGTTCAACGTACAATCCTTTTTTTGTTTCCCTAATCATCTCTTCGACTTTTGTTTTTTCAGGTTTCAGAATCAGGTTGCTCGGCAATGGTTGCAATTTCGTCCAGTAGCCAAAGGGTTTGCGGGCGTTGCCGGTTGATTCCACGTTGTCCTGCAGCGCAGTGTAAGTGTCGTAGACGTAGTTCTTGAGTACGCCTTTCTCGATGATCGGGGTTCTTTGAGTGGGGTGCCCCTCGTCGTCAAAGGGTTCGGTCCGTAAGCCTCCTGGCAATGTTCCATCATCAACGAGGTCGATGTTCTCGGAAGCGATCTGCTTCCCGAGTTTGCCTGACAACGGCGATCTTCCTTTCTGTACCCAATCAGCATTTATGGGCCCACTCAGAAAGATTCCAAGCATGTTTGCAAATATCTGGTTTCTGATAATCACCGGCATCTTTCCGCTCGGGATGGGCTTTGCCTTCAAATACTTCACGGCCTTTTCTGCTGCCTTGCTGGCTAAATCTTCGAATTTGATTTCTTTCCAGCTTCTCGCTTGTTGTATTTCTGCTCCAGTGCTGTTCAACCCGGCCTCTTCAACCTTGGCTGACAGAAAAACACCTATCTCTGTCCCCTTTCTTTCGATGCTTTCCCGGTAGTTGTTTGCCACTGAAACATGTTCCAGCGCAACGGAGAAGAAACCGCGTGTAGGTTTAACTCTCCTGTCATAATCCTTCATGCGATCTACCGCTGCCATCAACGTCTCAATGATTTCTTTGTAGTCAGGGTTTTCCAGCTTTTTGTCATAGCATCCCTCAACGGGTGTCGTAGCAAATTTCTTGTTCAAATGCTTCCAGAGCGAATCTTCAGAGGCCACTTTAGCTATTTTGACTGCCCTCACCGAAAGCTCGGTGATTTCTGTTTTGCCTAGAATGGAAGTAGAACAGATTGCCGTTTTCTTTCCGACGGCTACCCTCAAACCTATTCCCGTGGATTCGACTGTTTTTAAGTTCTCCACTTTGTCTGTGAACGTGACGAATAGGGTGTTTGTTCTTTGCGCGTAGGCTTCTGCTTCAGTTGCCCCTGCCTTGAGAGCTTTCTCAACTGCAAGATCAGCTAGTTCCATTGTTTCACCTTCCTCCTACGGTCATCTTGCGAACTCTAACGTGCGGACCTCCAAAACCGACCGTGGCTCTCTGTGAATCTTTTCCGCAGCCGCCGAAAACGCTCGTTATGACCTTCAGATCTTTTCCAGCAGCATCGATCGTCTTAAGCGTGTCAAGAATGGAACCACTGATAACCACACCCTTAACCGTCTCGGCGAGCTCGCCGTTCCTTATCATCTTTGAAGGTCCAACACCAAAAGTGAATGTTCCCACGCCTGGGTCGACCTCCCCTCCACCGGCACCCTTTCCTCTTACATAAATTCCAAACTCGATGTCTTCAATCATCTCCTCAAACTCTGCATCCCTCGGCTGTAGGTAATAGTTGGTTTGTCTCACTATGGGTAAGTTGTCGAAGTCTTGTGCCCTAGCATTACCGGTTGGTTTAGCTTCCAGTTCGTGCGCGGTGTTTCTGCTGTGAAGGAAATTCTTCAGAACTCCGTTTTCAACTACGACCGTTTTATCCTTTTTCGTTCCCTCATCGTCAAACGGATAGAAGTATCCTCCCTCAATCGTCCCCTCGTCAATTATGGTTACGCTGTCACTTGCTAGTTTATCGCCGAGCTTGCCGCGAAGCACAGATTCGCCCGAGGACACGACGTCGCCTTCGGACGCATGTCCAAACGCCTCGTGGAGAACGAGTCCGAGAACATGGGGGTCAACCACCACCGTGTACGTGCCAGGCGGCGGGGTTCCAGAGTTTGCGGCTTCAATGGCGAGTTTGGACACACCCGCCGTGAATGAACTCCAATCTCTGGACTTGATGAACTCAAATCCTGCGCATCGGGATTCTCCCATGTCGCTAACGCTTTCCATCGTTCCGTTGATTTTTGCAACGCTTGCATGCGCAAGACCCACCAATGCTGTTTCAACTTCTATGCATGCTCCCTGGGTTGACATGAACAGCCTAGAATCCTTGACTAGCCCAAGCATTGTCATAACGTTCTTCACGTCCTTGTTAATCCATCCAGCTTTGTTTGCGTCCAGAACTATCGAGACTTTGTCTTCAGGTGGAACGTTGGCGGGATCAATTTTTGCTGGCGACTTGACCTTGGTCTTGTTGATTTTGGTCTCAGCAAAGACGTGTTTCTGGCCTTTAATGGACTTTGCAGTTCTGATGGCGTTTCGGAGAGTTCTCTCAAGGCTGTTTTGACTCAGATCGCTCGTGGAAGCATAGCCGACCGCTCCTTCTATGACAACTCTTATCCCTATTCCGCTGAGTCTTCTTGAGGAGTAACTCTTCAGCTCCCTATTTTCCACGGTGATCAGTTCATCGTCAAAACATTGATAGCGAGCATCCGCGTACGATGCATGGAGGGCAATGGCTTTGTCAAGGATTCTCTGCAAGTCGGGCTCCTTGCTCTCACCCATAGTTACACACTTCTCCTGAGGGCTTGGGAGACTCTGAACAAAAGCACGGCGGCCGTGATCAGAAGCGCAGTCATCATGGAAACTCTGCCACCATTCCATCTATCATAAGAGTCTCTCTGAACCCTAGATTCTTCACCGTTTCTGTGAGTTCTTGCCTTGTTGTGGGAACAATTATGCGGATTTTTCTCACTCCCGCTTTCTCAATTTCGTTGCTTGCTGCGTTTATAAGCATTTTCTCGACACCGAGCGACTTACCTTCTGGGTTCACGTGGATGAAACCGATTCTGCCTACTTCTTTTGGCGTGGTGTACGATGCCTCTGCATATCCGACTATTCTGCCATCGAACGCCGCAACTATCTTCTTCTCAGTCGAGAAACGGAATAAGCGCTGGAGGAATGGCGTTCTCAGGTTTTTCTTACCGAAGTCAAAGATTCTCAAGCGAGCAGGGTCTTCTGAGGCCCTTATCAGCCTGTAGACTGCGTCCAAGTCGTCCTTCTGAAATGGTCTGATATGGACTCCACCAGTGTCTTGCGGTGCGCACAGGCAATCTGTTTCTCGCACAAAATATACCGCATGTTCAAACGCCCTGAACCCCAGTTTGACGTACATGTCTATTGCAGGAGTATTCGTTGACGCTACATTCAAGACGGCTCTGGCCTTTTTCCTTTCTCGGATGTAACCAAGAGCATTTGCCATCAGTCTTGTGGCAATTCCTTTTCTTCTGTGGTCTGGATGGACCATAACTGCTGATATGGAGCCGGCTTTTCCCCTATCATCAATGATTGTTGTGCCAACAACTTTGCCTTCAGCTTCTGCAACAAAGAACTTCATTGGTTCTCTTCCACAGAGCCGCAACAGCCCAAGGAAGAGCCTACCAGTTCTTCCGAACGCGCGGTTGACCATGTCTCTTGTATGAACTGGATCAAAGCCCGAAACCTCGAACTCCTCGGCAAAACACTCGGGCAAAAGACGCAGCAAATCATCCAGGTCAGACTTGCGAAAATCTCTGATCAAAAACGTTGTCTTCCCTTCTATCAAGGTCCTCAGCCTCACTCATAACACTATGCCCCTTAACATGGGCATCACCACCGCTCGCGAGAAGCTGTGTGGATACTATACGCAAGAAGGTCGTCTTCCCTGCACCGTTTGGTCCTAGCAGATTGAAGAGTTCACCTTTGCTCACGTCTGCATTCACGCTTCTCAAAGCTTCAATCTCGTCTTTGCCGTGGTAGATATTGCACAAAGCTGCAGATTTGACAGCGCGAGGTTCCAACTCTGCCCACATTCTCTTTCAATCAATCTGGATCATTCTCTTAAACCCGACTCTCAACAAGCAATCACAAACTGTGACTACCGCATGGCGTGCGTTGATTCTCTCCAGCTTCGCTTCAAAGAGTAAAGGGACTGACCTATCCAGTTACGTGTTCTGTGCAAAAAGCGATCAACAGAATAGTCAACCGCTTAGCGCGCGCTAGTGCCCATAGATATGCTAGTGCGCATAGATATATATCTGCTAGTGATGAACATGCAGTTAAGGCTTTGGCGTGTCAGCTGTCTCTGCCTCGGATATTGTGAAGCACCTTTCGACGTACGACCTGTCAGAGAATGAGAAAAGATATCTTTCTTTCCAAGTCTACCGTTATGCCGAAACACTGAGTTTGATAGTTTCCATCTACCAAGAGCGCGCATTTAAAAAAGTGCTGGATGTTGGGGCAGGGTTCGGACACCTGGCTTCGACTCTGAAATATTTCTGCAGTTGCGAAGTTTATGCAATCGACTTTCAAGCGAAGTTGAAAACTTTACTAAAGCGAAGAGACATCACTTTCAAGCAGGTCAATCTTCAGGAAGATAAAATTCCGTTTGACGAGGGATTCTTTGACCTGGTTCTCTTCTGCGAAGTCATAGAGCATTTGAACCCTCTATGCGTTGATAAGGTTCTGAACGAAATTCACCATGTACTGTCCGATGAAGGATTGCTGCTTCTAACAACTCCGACGCAAGGCCCACTCTCAAACGTGTTCAACACGTTCGTTAAGCCAAAGGCTTCATACAGTAAGATACTGGAAAAAGGTCTACATACCAAAGTATACAGAAGAAAGGAACTGCATCGAATCCTTGAGCTTGCAGGCTTCAGTCCTATCACAATAATCCGCAGCAAGGCATGGGAGCGCAGTGGACTTACTGTCAGAGACCTGCCTAGCCTACTTAAACCCGTTCGGAGAATGCTCGGATGCTTCCCAGCATTGGTGGAGTGCGACTTGATCGTGGCATGCAGAAAGAGTGCCAGACGTCGTTGCACACGCGCTATGTAGGTCGGATCTTTAAGTTATAAATATGTGCGGCACGCAATTGCAATGGTCGACTAGTGAGAGAGCCAGGAATCAGGCTGGAGGGTATTTAATGGGAAAATTGAGTATGGAAGATGTCTTTAAGGCCTTGGCAAAGCCGCTCCCTGAATTCGAAATGAAGCCGGGGAAGACAGCCTTGCTTCTGGTTGACTTTCAAAACCTTGTGAGCTCAAAACCACTGCTTCAAGAGGCACTGGATGCAGGGTTGCCTGAAAGAGAAGTGCGAGAGGCCTTGCGAGAATATGATCAAAGGGTCAATAGAGCGGTGAAAAACGCACAGAGGATACTGCAAGCCTGCAGAAAGAAAGGTTACGACATAATGCATATCAAGTTAGGGGCGCAGACAAGCAATCCCAGGCATACGGCGAAGGTAAACAGAAAAGCTAACTTCATTCTGCCAATGGACGCGGAAAAAGGCAGGTTCCTCGATGAAGTGAAGCCGGTCAAAGGAGAACTAGTTTTCCCAAAGACAAACGGGGGAGCATTCACGGGGACCAATCTAGACTTCGTCCTAAGGAACATGGATATCGAGAGCATCATCGTAACGGGATTCCTAACCGATCAATGCGTCCTCGCAACTGCAATCTACGGCGGAGACATAGGGTACGACGTTCTCTTGGTTGAGGATGCGTGCACAGGAACCACCAAAGAAAATCATGATGCGGTAATAAGACTTGCAAGAGACGTGTTCTTAAAGGTCAAACCAACTGCGGAACTCCTGCGAATTCTGTGAGAAGAAGCATCTTTAGATTCTTTACACCTGCTTGCGAATAGCGCGCGCGACGACGATGTTGAAGGCCGTGTCCCAGGCATGGATAGCCATCAATATGACAGACCTGACTCTTGGCAGCTCTTGCTCAGGCGTTTTGAGAACACCGACGTAGTCGATCTTTCCATAGGGCAAGTCGCGGAGCCTGCCAGGATTTGAAGTGCCCACAGCTGCGAAACCGACTTTCCTTGCTTCTTTCTTCATGTTCTGGGCCAACGTCACGATTAAGCACTTCCTACTGGCTCTGGAGTGTCTTCCGAATCTTTTCGAGGTTTTTTGTGGCAACGGGGTCGCCCGACAAATACTCTTTCAGCTTCGCGCAGGGATAATCGTCACAGTTGGCACAGGTCTTGACTTTCTTTTCTCTTGCGCACGGTCTTATATCGCAGAGTTTTCGGCAAAAACCAGAAACCAGATTGGATTTGCATCCGTGACAATCAACGTCTTCTGGTTTGAACTTGATCTCGCCTTGATCAGACCAGTGTCTGGCTATCTGCTTCTTCCATTCAACGTCTTTCAATTGAGTCGCTTTAAACGCCTTACACTCGTTGCAGTCCAGTCCACAATAAGCAATCATTTCAGACATCATTTCTACTTACCTCCTTTTCAACAGCATCGCGTATTGAATGATTGTAGTCAACGAGATAACCGTTCTACAGTCATATGACAGCTAGCGCGCGCCAATCTTTGGTTCTTCCGCGAGACCCTCAGAGTTATTTACGTACCAAACTACATGTGTAGAAATGGTGAGGCTTGGATGGTTAAAGTGAGCATCATAGGTGCTGGGAGCATGGCATGGTCAATTGTCTTGGTCAAGGATCTTTGTTTGACGAAAAGCCTCGAAAAGAGCACGGTTTCCTTCATGGATGTTGATAGAAGACGCCTCGACGTAGTGCATGGCCTTGCGAAGAGATACGCAACAGAGGTTAAAGCTAAGCTGAGATTTGAAAAAACCATCGACAGAAAAAAGGCATTGAAGAACGCGGATTTTGTTTTCAACACGGCACTCGCTGGCGGGCACCCCAACTACGAGACACAGCGCAGAGTTGCAGAAAAACACGGGTACTATAGAGGCATAGACAGTGTAGATCACAATATGGTTTCGGATTATCCCACTATCGGCGGATACAATCAATTGAAGTTGTCTCTAGACATTGCTAGAGACATGGAGGATATTTGTCCTGATGCATGGTTGATTCAAACAGCAAACCCACTCTTTGAAATCTGCTCTCTCTTGACGAGGGAGACCAAACTGAACGTGGTAGGTCTTTGCCACGGACATTTTGGCTACAGGAAAGTTGCGAAAACTCTTAGACTTGACTTGAAAAAGGTAAAAGTCGAATCAATCGGTTTCAACCATTGCATCTGGATGACTTCATTCAAGTACGATGGCGAGGACGCCTACACCCTGTTAAATGAGTGGATCAGAACCAAGGCGCACAAATTCTGGAAAAAATGGAAACCCAAGTACTATGACGCGGACATGTCCCCCGCTGCTGTCGATATGTACAGAAGGTTCGGCCTATTTCCAATCGGTGACACAGCCAGAAGTGGCGGCTGGAAATATCACACCGATCTTGAAACGAAAAAAAGATGGTATGGTCCCTTAGGCGGTTTTGATTCAGAGATCGGCTGGTCCCGATACCAAGCGGACTTAAGGAGACAATGTGACAGAATGTTTAAGGCCTGTGAAGATCCCTCCGTCTCAGTCACCCGAGAATTTCCTCCCGTACCTAGCGGCGAGCAGCACGTGCCGATCGTTGACGCCATAGTGAACGACAGAGAAAGCACGTTTCAGGTCAATGTTCCAAACAAGGGCGCTATCGGCGACATACCAGACGATGTTGTCGTAGAAGTTCCGGCCCTCGTAAGCAAAAGTGGAATTGAGAGATTACGCGTGGGAAAACTCCCGAAACGTTTGATGCTACACGCAGTCATCCTGAGGATGCTTAGAATGGAGTGGGCTCTCGAAGCTTACTTGGAAGGCAGTAGAGACTTGCTGATTGAATGGCTCTTGAATGATCCGAGAACGAAGTCTTTTAGACAAGCGGAACAGGCTATCGAAGAAATCTTGACGTTACCCTTTAACAAGGAAATGGCAGAACACTACAGATGAAAGGCCCCGCAGAAGAGCCGAATGCTGGAAATTCTGAAATCATCTGTGATAGGTGTACAGCTTTTGGAAAACTAAGACAGCAAGGAAAACCTGATTCCTGCGCGAACCAAAATGATGGAAGCAACAAAGGAAGAGATTGAGGTCACAGACTTGAAAGTAATAATCTGAATATTGCTTCTTGCAGTGCTATATTGAGTCCAAGTGTACCTGAGCTCTCAACAGTCATCATCACGACGTGTTCGTCACTGCAACGCTTGCGGCAGCAATAATCACACGCGCTGCTTTCAGGAAGAAGAAACTAGCACAGTTACATTACCATAAATCACAAATCATTGGAGAAACAGAGACAACGAATCTGTGCGCTTGTTGCGTCTGAAGTTCCGCCTTGTAGCGTGCGTTTCCCTTCTGTGCTGCTCTCAGAATTTTTGCTTCCCCCTTTGCCCAAAACGGGTTTCAGTTATATCCTATTTACGGTTTGCAGGAGGGCTTGTGTTCTTTGAGTGAGCATCCATTCAACGTATTGTGCATAATACTTATTAGCTGTGCCGATATGAATTCAGAAGCATAACGGTGAGAAAGAATGAAAGCATGGAAAATAATGTTAATGGTAGCCACTCTAGCCCCAATCGTTGTGATCGGAGGAACCCTTGCCTACTTTGATTACTTCGCCCGAAGGCGCCTAAGAATCTCAACGACTACAAGTCTCTACGACACTGGATTACTGGACGAAATAGAGAAACAATACGAAACAACTCACAGCGTTGACCTTAACATCATATCAGCTGGAACAGGCATAGCTCTCCAACAGGCACAATCCGGAGACGCAGACGTCGTGCTAGTCCACTCTCCATCCCAAGAGCAGACTTTCCTCGAAAATGGCTATGGGGTCTGCAGAAAAATAATCGCCTATAACTTCTTCACGATAGTAGGTCCAACCACTGACCCAGCTGGAATCACAGGAAAAAACGCCACCGACGCTTTGAAAAGCGTAGTGGCCTATGGAAGAAACCATCAAACGATCGTATGGGTTTCGCGAGGAGACAACTCTGGCACGTTTTCAAAAGAGCAAAGCCTCTGGACAGCAGCAGGCTACAACCAGACCCAAATATCCACGGAGATTTCGTGGTACGCAACCACGGGCTCGGGAATGGCTGATACGTTGAACGTGGCCAACCAGAAATCGGCGTACACTCTTTCAGACCTTGGCACGTACCTCAAACTATCACAGGACGACACAATATCCTTGAAGTCGCTCATATCAGGAGGGAAACCCCTGCTCAACGTCTACAGCGTGATGGCAGTGAACCCGACGAAAGTCTCTAATGTCAGCTTCAACGACGCCGTAGACTTCATAAAATGGCTTGTTTCAGACACAGGTCAACAGGTAATAGAAAACTACGGCAAAGTCAATTACTCGCAGAGTCTCTTTTACGCCGCAGTTCAACCCCTCAAGGACAACAATCCTCAGCAGATAGTCCAGTGGATACAGAGCTACGCCTTCTTCAACGCCACAGAATGCCCACAGCAGTACAGAGATGACCATCCAGAACTCTACCCTTAGAGGCAAACGGAATTGAACCAAATCCTTGACGGCATAGTGAAAGCGCTACAGCTGATTTTTTCAGGCGACCCAACGGTCTATGGCATCGTCTACCGCTCCCTCCTTTTTTCAGGGATAGCCACGATTATCGCCGTACTATGGGGAACCCCCATAGCGATGCTACTGGGTCTCAGAGATTTCCATGGAAAATCAATACTCAAAGGGCTCTTTAACGCTTTAATCGGCATGCCTACAGTAGCCTTAGGCTTAATCCTTCTCCTCATTCTTTCAAAGGATGGGCCATTAGGATTTCTAGGAATACTATACACGCCGGCAGCCATAATCTTAGGCGAAGCAGTACTTGTGACACCTTTAGTTGTCAGTATCACTACGACAGCTATTGAAGCCGTTGACCCTGAAATGATGAACCTGGCCAAAACGCTGGGCGCATCAGAATCGCAAGCGTCGATAGCAGTTTTAAAAGAAGCGATGAACGGAGTCATTTTATCCGATATCGCCAGTTTCAATCGAGCAACAGCTGAGCTCGGCGTAGCCCTGCTGGTAGGAGGCAACATTGCGGGCTTGACCGACGTGCTGACCACGGATATTTCGAAGTACACTCAACGGGGTGACTTCAGTTATGCCATAGCACTCGCCATAATACTGCTTGTAGTAGTCTTTGGGATAAATCTAATAATAGTCAGCGCTCGAAAGGTGAAAATACTGCTTACTTTGGGCAGAATGCCGCAGTAAATCCTAGAAATCATCGTTCAGGTGACCAAAAGATGACAATACTTGTAGAATTGAAGAACTTGACGAAATGTTTCGGCAACAGAAAAGCGCTGGACGGCGTAACTTTGCAAATCCAAGAAGGCGAAATCCTAGCGTTGTTGGGACCTAACGGGTCAGGAAAAACTACTTTGCTGAAAATTCTGGCTCTTCTAGAAAAACCCACAGGCGGGGAAAACAAATTCCAAGGCGAGATAGTCACAGGAAAGAATGCGGAACGGATGCGACTGCAGAGCGCAATGGTGTTTCAAAGAACTCTCCTCTTCAGCACCACGGTCTATAACAACGTTGCGTACGGGCTGAAAATGCGGAAAATGCCGAAGAAAATCATCGAAGAAGAGGTCAAGAAAGCCTTGAAACTCGTGAGATTAGAAGGTTTCGAGAAACGTTCCGCTAAGAAACTTTCCGGCGGAGAAGAGCAAAGAGTGGCGTTAGCTAGAGCCTTGGTTCTGAAAACCAAGCTTCTCCTCTTGGACGAGCCTACCGCAAACTTGGACCCGAAGAACGCTTCAATACTCGAGGAAGTAATAGCCACGGTCAACCGTGAACTAAAAACCACAATTGTGATGGCTACGCATAACATGTTCCAAGCCAAGACTTTGCCCCATCGCGTCGCATTAATAAACGATGGAAGGATATCCGAAGTTGGAACGGCAGCAGAAGTTTTTGGCAAGCTCTCAAAGAGTCTGGCCAGTTTCGCCGCAGTCGACAACACTTTCGCTGGAACTGCAAAAATCACGGAAGCAGGCACGACAATTGTAGACGTCGGCAATGGCGTGCAAATCGAAGCAACACTTCAAAAACAAGGTGAAACCTCCGTCTTCATAAGCCCCCAAGACATAATCCTGTCTAAAAACCCGCTGAAATCAAGCGCCAGAAACGTGTTCAAAGGCAAAATCATCCAAATCGCAGATTTAGGCTTGCTCGTCAAGCTCACGGTTGATGTCGGAAAGCCCTTCACGGTCCAGATAACCAAACGTTCTTTCAGTGAGATGGCGCTTAACCTGAACGTTGAAGTCTTCATCGTCTTTAAAGCGTCAAGCGTTCAGGCGATCTAGATTGGGCTTTTTCTTTTCTCTGACAACTCATACAAGATGACTGATGCTTCCCGAAAGACATATTCACCTAGTCGCCAGTTCGGCTGCAGCCATATCAGGTTTTTCGCGCAGTATCGTCTTTAGTGCGCGCAAGCGCTTTACGCTTCTACCGTTCCTCGCGGGCGCGCGATGTCTGCATGCGACATTAATCATACTTGGTCGCGCGCAGTTCCAAGCGAAACAAACTAACTAACAACAATTTCAAAAACGGCTTCATGATACCGACTATACCCGTGATGTCACCAGTCACTTTAGAGTAAGCCTGGACGACATCATCCTCATACTCGACGCTTTCCAGTTCGAAGAAGCCTGGTCATGCTTCGAAGCAGAGTTATTGTCGCCAGTTTAAGTAAGATTTCTTCAAAGCAGAACTTATAAACGTGATGCAATAATAGAAAACCAGAATGCTTGCCCAAAAAGAACATAAGTTCTCCTACAAAATCTGGATAGAAGACAGAGGAAAGCCCATACTAGGCAAGGGCGGAGCCGAGATTCTTGAACAAATAGGAAAGGAGAAATCAATTTCAAAGGCTGCCAAAAAACTAGGCATGTCCTATCGTTACGTTTGGAACTACTTGCAGAAGATTGAAAAAACAGTCGATGAACCTGTTGTGGAGACTTTTAGGGGTGGAAAGTCAGGGGGCGGTGGGGCCCAACTGACCGGGTTAGGGAAGAGCCTGCTGGGTGAGTACAAGCGCTTGGAAGTCCATTTGGGCGAGGTTCTGGGTGGGGAAAGTAGTCTGGAGGTGAAAAGATTGAAGATCAGCGCAAGAAACCGATTGAAGGGAAAGGTCACTCGTGTTGAGAAGGACGGCTTGATGGCAAAAGTCAAAGTTGAGATAACAGTGCCAGCCACTGTGACAGCCATGATTTCAAAGGAAGCGGCTGAAGACTTAGGCATAAAAGTTGGAGACCAAGTAGAAGCAATCGTGAAAGCAACTGAAGTGATGATAGCAAAATAGAACCCACCTGAAGGAAATCCCCCGCACGATGCATGCAGAACAAGAACAAAGAAGCTCCAGCTGACTGATGTCATTCAAAAAAGTCCATTTTAGCTTTTGAAAATACTGGTTTGAGAAGGCAGCTTTCCTCGAAAGTGGGGAAATGCAGCAACCAGCCATGTAGAAACAGTGCTTCAAGAAAGGTTTACATTTGAAAGGGCAGATACGTTAAGTGTGATTGTAACGACTTCATGGAGAATATGGCAGTGGACGACAACACTAGACGCATAGCGAGGCAACGTGTTCAAACGCTCTTCAGTTTGGCACAAAACAACCTTGACAAAGACTCGTTGTTGGCACAACAATATGTGGACATCGCTAGAAAAATAGCCATGTCGGCAAAGATTCGTTTGCCAAGAGAATACAGGCGCCAAATCTGCAGGCACTGCAAAAGCTTCGTCTTGCCAGGTGTCAACTGTCGCGTACGGATAAAACAGTTGAGAGAACCGCATGTCGTAATTACGTGCCTTAACTGCGGGAAACAAACGCGAATACCCCTATCAAAAAAGAAGGAAGACTGAAATCATGAGCAGAATGACTGCTGGAAAGAAACGGTACGTTAAGCACACGCTTGCGCAGGGAAAGCCTACGGTGTTTATGAGTAAAAGCGGCGCTTCGCAAGAACTATTGAAGGAAATCGAGAAACAATTAAAGAAAGAACAGATGGTTAAAGTTAGGATCTTGAAAAGCGCCCTCGCCCATGATGAGGCAAAGCAGATTGCTTCGAGGATTACTGAACAAACAGAAGCATCATTGGTTGAGGTTAGAGGCCACACGTTCATGCTTCACAAATCTGACAAAAAGTGAAAGCCTTTATATGAGGCTTCATGATTTTACTGGAAGAAACGCCAAGAGGGCAAAGAGTCTTGATAACTCCCAACGATGTTCCAGCATCCAAACTCATAGAAAAACTAGCCAAGTACCTGAAAGAAAACGTGGATGCTGTAACGCCGCCTACGTGGGCCAGCATGGCAAAGACCGGTACGCATGTCGAAAAACAGCCGCAAAACCCAGACTGGTGGTACGTCCGGTCGGCTTCTCTGTTAAGAAAAATCTATGTCCATGGCCCAATAGGCATCGAGAAGTTAAGAGCTTACTACGGCGGAAGAAAGAACTACGGAGTCAAACCCAGCCACGTAGCCAAAGCAGGCGGCTCTATCGTGAGAAAGGCACTTCAGCAGCTGGAAACCGCAGGTTACATTGAAACATTCAAACCCCGCGGAAGGAGACTGACCCGCGAGGGAAGAAAGCTTCTGCGGGAATTGACTGAAGAGCTTGGCAGGGAGTTGGTGAAGGAGCTTCCAGAACTGGAGAAGTACCTGAAAGGTGAGTGAAATGTCAGATGAAGAACTGGAAGGACTCCGCAGGAAAAAGCTTTCAGCGCTTCAAAGGCAAGTATCCGATGAGCAGAGAAGCGCCCAAATGGAACAGGAACTGGAGCAGCAGAAACAGGCACTACTGAGAAATATACTGACGCCCGAAGCTAGGCAGAGATTGACAAACCTGAAAATGGTCAAACCTGAATTTACAGATCAATTAGAGTTGCAGCTTATCCAGTTGGCACAGCAGGGAAAAATACCAATCCCACTAGCGGATGAGCAGCTCAAGAAGATACTGGTCCAGCTTCAATCTCGTAAACGTGAAACAACAATAAGAAGGAAATGAGCATGACGCGAAACAAGCCAACGGCAAAGAAACGTAGGCTGGCAAAAGCTGGAAAACAGAAGGGGCCAGTCCCAACATGGGTTATAGCCAAGACAGCGGGCAAATTCAGATCGACTCCCAAGAGAAGGCAATGGCGAACAAGGAAGATAAGGGCCTAGGAGGGAAAGGCTTGACGGAACAAGAGAACAAAGAAGAAGAGCAGAAAACTGAGGAAGCACAAGAAGAAATAACTGAAACCGTCGAAGAGACACCGGAAAAGGAGGCAGAAGAAGGCGTTACTCCAGAAGAGGGCGAACCCAAGGAGGAAGAGAAGCAGGCACCTTCCGAGAAGGAAGAGGTCAAGCCGCCCTTGCGGAAAAAGAAGACTGAGGAAGAAGAGATAGTTGAAGAAAGAATTTACACAGTTCCGCTAGGCAAGGCCTGGATCATGCCGCCGAGAAAGAGAACGCCAAGAGCGATGCGGATGATTAGAGCCTTCGTAATCAAGCATATGAAGCTGGAAGCCAAAAAAGAGGAAGAAGAGGAAGAAGAGCCTAGAAAACTGGTTATTAGTAACGAAGTGAATGAGAAGGTGTGGGAAAGGGGCGTAGAGAAACCTCCTAGAAAAATTCGGATAAGAGCTGCAAAAGACAAAGAAGGCAATATTACGGTTTATCTGGCTGAAGGAGATTAATCCTTGGCCATCTACATTTCAAGCCTTATGGGAAGCGCAAGCATAGGTGTCTATTCACTTGCAACAGACAGAATGCTCATAGTTCCAAAATCTGTACCGGCCAAAAAGGCTGAAAGACTCAGCCGATGGTTGAAAGTCAACCTGGTACAGACGGCAATCGGCGGAACCGTACTTGCAGGTGCACTTGCGTGTGCGAATTCAAACGGAATCCTCCTTCCCAGCTTCGTTCGAGAAGAGGAGCTTGAAAGCATAAGGTGCAGTTTCAAAGGAAACATAACGATAATGGAAACTAAGAAAACCGCGTACGGAAACTTGGTTCTGGCAAACGATCACGGCGCAATTGTTGACCCACGATTGAAGAGTTCGGAGCTGCAGAGCATATCTGAGACTCTGTGTGTTGAGACCGTTCCAAGCGAAATTGCCGGACTACCGTACGTCGGCTCCTTATCGGTGGCCACAAACAAAGGCGTTTTAGCACATCCCTTGTTGAAGGACTCGGAAAGGAAAACCTTGGAAGATGTGTTGAAAGTTCCAGTTGACGTTGGCACAATAAACTGTGGAATACCCTACGTCGGAACTGGTCTGATCGCCAACAGCCATGCCGCCGTTGCTGGTTTGTTTACGACAGGACCCGAGATGTTTATAATTGGGAGTGCTTTGGATGTTGTAAAAGAGGATGAAGAGATTGAAAGTTTTCAAAGTAATAGGTGAAATCCTGAAACCGAATCTGAAGACTTCTTTTAGAAAGGAGATAGTGGCAGAGAAAGCTGAGCATGCTGTGGAAAAGGTTTACGCCGAGTTAGGAAGCAAACACCGTGTTAAGCGTTACCACATAAAGATAACAAGTGTCGAAGAGATCCCTCCCGACCAGATAGAAAACCCGTTGCTGAAGAAAATTGTCACCGGTGAGGAAGAGGTTGGCTAGCAAAAACGAGGAAGAGATTCGAAAAATCAGCGTTGAACTGCGATTTCTCGAGCAAACGGCAGAGGCGTTACAGTCTAGACTCAACATGTTAAATGCTGTTACCACGGACTTGACCTACGCAAACATGACATTAGAGAGCCTGGAAAAAGAAAAGGAGAACTCTGAGCTTCTCGTCCCAATCGGCGGCACCTCATACATCAGGGCAAAACTGTACAACCCAGACAAGATAATCGTTGGAATAGGCGCAGGAGTCTCGGTTGAAAAGACGCGTCAAGAAGCAAAGGAGGTCATCAAAAAGCGTATGGAAGACTTGGAGAAGGCAAGAACAGCAACGCAACAACAATTCGCCCAAGTCGCAGAGAAAATCAGCGAAGATAGAGAGAAATTTGAGGCGCTAGTTGCCACGGTAAGAGGAGAGAAAACTTCCTAAAATGTTCGAGAAGCTGAAATCAGGGTTAAAAGGACTTGTAAACAAGGTCACCACAACCGAACTCAAACCCGAAAACCTGCATCCACTGCTCTCCGAGTTCAAGATGAATCTCGTCGAGAACGACGTTGCGTTCCCAGTTGCAGAACGGGTTTGCGACGAAATGGAGAAACGTTTGGACAAAGTCCAGGTTAAGCGACTCGAAGACCGTAAGAAAATCGTGGAGAAGAACCTCCGGGAAGTTCTTTTGGAAACGATGCAGACGAACAGCAGGATAGATCTACTAAAGGCTATTCAAGAGAAACGAAAGAAAGGCGAACCATACGTCATTGTCTTTGTTGGAATAAACGGCACTGGAAAAACCACGACCATTGCCAAAGTCTGCCGCTTCTTAAACAAGAAAGGATACTCCGCTGTCATTGCCTGCAGCGACACCTACCGAGCCGGTTCCATTGAACAATTGGAAGAACATGCCAAAAGACTGGGAACAAAGATGATCAAACACGCTTACGGGGCTGACCCTGCGGCAGTTGCCTATGACACGATAAGCCACGCCAAAGCACACGGAATAAACGTTGTCCTAATAGACACTGCGGGACGAATGCAGACAAACAAAAACTTGATGAACGAATTGGCAAAAATCAAACGAGTCGTAAACCCAGACCTGACGATTTTAACCGTGGATTCCCTCATTGGAAACGACGCCGTCATGCAGGCAGAAGAGTTCAACAAATGCGTGGGAATAGACGCCACGATATTGACGAAAGTTGACGCTGACGTCAAGGGCGGCTCAGCCTTAAGCGTGACGCACGTCACCCAGAAACCAATCTTGTTCATCGGAACAGGGCAAAGATACGACGATTTAGAAGAGTTCAACCCAGAAAGATTCGTCCAAATGATCCTCAAATGAACACAGCACGCGGACGCAGTAGCGAATAGCCTAGTACTTTCCAAGCAGTTTCAGCAGAATTGTTTTTGCAGAGTACAGCCGGTTCTCGCTCTGTTCATATATCAACGATTTTGGACTTTCGATAACTTCTGCGGTTATTTCGTATCCCCTGTGGATCGGCATGTCATGCATCACATAGGCGCTGCTGTTCTTCAACAATTCCTCGCTTAACTGATAAGGCATCATCAGCTTGACACGTTTCTCCTTTTCCACCGCGAATTTCGGGTCAGTGAAGAACTCCATATCCACCCAAGTGTCAGTGTAAACGAAGTCCGCATCCCTGACAGCGGCCTCCACGTCAAGTGTTGTCTCCCAAAGCCCAGTTCTCCGAGCATCTTCCAGAAGTTCATCGTCACGCGCAGGCTCATTGAATACTGGCGTCACAGTGGTTATTTTAACGCCCGTCTTGGTGCATCCCTCCACGAGCGAGTTGCAAACGTTGTTATGGATACCTATGTACACGAGTTTCGCACCCTTCAACTTCCCCTTCTTCTCTTTGGCAGTAATCAAATCAGCGATTGCCTGGCTGGGATGATACTTTTCGTCGCAGCCGTTGATAACCGGGACGCGGGAATTCTTGGCCATAGCTTCCAGATCAGTGTTTTTCAGCAGCCTAGCCATTATGCAGTCAACATTGCGAGAGAGATATTGAGTCTCATCACCTATGTTTGCAAGGGCAAAGTTCGTCGTCCTCCAGTCGATGAAGAGGCCGTGGCCACCGAGCTGAGTCATGGCTACCTCAAACGAAACCCGTGTTCTGGTGGAAGTTTTTTGAAAAATCAGAGCCAGAGACTTACCGTCCAATGCCTTTCGATACTTTCCGGGGTCACGCTTGATTTGGATACCCTTATCAACCATTTCTGTAAGTTGCTGTCCACTCAATTCCTTAAAATTAATCAGATGCATGTCTTCCACCTTTAGCTGAGCTTTAAACGCTTCAACCAATTTCAACAATTATAAGCTTTTTGCAAACCTTTTTCTCAGAAGACCATACCTTAGATATGGAAGAGTGAACGATGATTCTGGTCGTGGCCTCAAACAAGGATCCAGCAAGCCTGAACATCAAAAAGCAGATTCTGACCCATTACCGTTTCAACGAAACAACAGAAAGATTCCAAGAAAACGCGACCTATGCCAGCAAAGTCAACAGCAAAGATGTCAAGCTCATAACCCTAAACCAAGAATCCATACACGCGCAGGATTTGACCACCTTCTTCACAGAACCAGAACTTGTAGTGTTCATTTCAAGACACAGCAGCATGAGCGGCACACCGACTCTTTCGGTTCACACACCCGGCAATTTGGGCGAAGCAGAGCTTGGCGGTAACCCGAGGGATGTTTCGGTTTCTCCAGCTAATGCAATGCGAGACGCTTTGAAGGTCATGGCGAAGATGAAAGAAGAAATACAGCTCAAGTATCAAGTTTCATATGAAAGCACTCATCACGGACCATCATTGAATGCGCCCGCCATGTTTGCCGAACTTGGAAGCTCACCTGAACAATGGAGCGATGCAGCAGCTGCTGAAGCCGTGGCACACGCGACAATGGAGGCAGTCTCAAAATTCGGCAGTTTTCCAGCCGAAACAGTTTTGGGCATAGGTGGACCGCACTACAACAGCAAGTTTACTAGGATAGCATTAGAGAAGCAAGTTGCGTTCGGACACATAATCGCTAAGCATTCCGCACCGCAGATAAGCCCAGAGTTACTTCAGCAATGCATCAGAAAAACGTTAGAAAAAGTAGAATACGTTGTCCTGGACTGGAAAGGAATAAGGGGAGACGACAAACCGAGACTGATCGAAATGCTCAACGAGACAGGCCTTCAGATCCAAAAAGTTTAACCTTGTCCTTTGACAACTTTCCCTTTATACGAGAAGAATTAGATGAAAACCATTGAAGCAAGCGCATTGATTCTATTACTCTTATTTACAGCTTCAATTGTCAGCGTTTCAGCCGTGACAAGCTTCAGTTTTGGTGGAAAAAGTGGAGACTGGATAAAATACGAGTTGCAAGAAACATTCAGTTTAGCAGGCGAGCAATCGGAGACAATAGAGTTTCTGAACGTTACAGGGACAACGGTGACGGTTCGGGCGACATTTTACATGGGGAGCTTGCCAATGAACAAAACAGAGACCATTGATTTGACATCCCAAGATGATTTTCCAATGGCACCATGGTTCAATGCACGTGTGTATTTCATTCCTGGAGGATTGGACATAAATGATTCCATTTACCTAGGCGAACCGTTTGGCAATACAACCATCGTGGGCGAAACAACAGGATCTTGCGCAGGCGCAGACAGAAGAGTCATCTACGCAAACTTCACAACAAAGCAAGGTAACAACTACACCTTTTACTGGGACAAACAAACCGGTGTCTTGACAGAGGGAACGATGGTTCTCGGTGCCGGATTTACAGATGTCCTCGTGAGCGGCACAAACATGTGGGGCCCGGAAGTACCATGGTGGCTCTGGATCATCCTCTGGATCATCATCATAATTGTCATTGCGCTTGGCTTGCTATCCTCAAAAAAGAGCATTGCGAAAAAGGTTCGCAGAAAACGCGATGCTTAGCTTGCATCCGTTACAGGTCATTTCTTCTGTCCGTTTCTCAAGAGGCGCACGCTGCAAACAGTAGCCAACCCGCCTCATCTTGACAGGATAAGGAAGCAATTCAAGACTTGGCGATGAAGGCAGCTCAGAAGAGTATGGAGAGAGCTACTTATGAACAAACGTAGACGATTTGACAGACTCGAATGCCAAGATTGCATTTACAAGGCGGGTCGTACGCCCCACTCAGCGAAAGAAACAGAAGCCTCTTCTAGTACTTAGTTAGATAAACTCTTAATTTAACGCGGGGTATATAGTCCATAGAGAAAGGGGACGCGATGAATAGAGTAGTTCCTGGAATAATAGTGGCATTGCTCTTAGCCAACGTGTTTCTAGTGACTCTTGACGTCAAACCGGCCAAAGAAACCGCAACTTTAGCAGATAACATCGCATCGATGCTTAGCAACGTAAACTTCACAGGATCCTTGACAACCACACATTATGGAATCATTTTCAACAAACTTCCTCTGAATGCTTACGATTCAACTAGTAGCACGGACGGAACTGACAACTCCTTTGACTCAGCATTGTGGATCGAGAGGATGGCGCAGGTTGACGGTTACACCTCTGCAACCTTGGACGCAAATGCAAAAAATGCTCTGCAAAACATGGCCATGATCGGCCACATTCCTATAACTTACGACCCGCAGGCATGTTGGTTGGACTACCACAGGTTTATCTGCGAAGCTTTTGACTGGGCGCAGAGTTGGGACGTATCAAGATGGGACAAGCAGGCATGTTTCAATGAAGCCTTGGTTGCCTACCAGCGCCACGGCTCACCACTGCTCGGCTATCCAGGCTGGGCGTACTCGTCCAGATACTACGATGAATATGCTGAAAGTCTAGACATTTTCAACAAGCTCAACGGATCAGATCAAGGTCTCTGGCAAGCCATAAATAACAAACATTGGAGCAGTTCCGCACAACTATACGGTTACACGGCAGGGAGCTCTATGTACGAGTGTGAGGCTGGACCGTTTGCGTTTATCATCGCTTACTATCGTGCTACCCACGGCAACGACATTCCCTATTTCGACAGGATCACAACCGACTTGAGAACCAAGTTTTTGGCGAACGGATGGAGCAGCCCAGCGTGGGGGCAGCCTGGCATCGTTCAGCACGCTACTAGTAACCCTCAATTAAGATTGCAGAATACATTCATTGCCATAGCCGCTATGCAACTGTACTACAAAATTGCGCCTTGGCAAACCGAGTTTGTCAACATGCTGAATGGTACAACCTATCCCTCGGCATGGCAGGGCGCGTTGAACAGTCAACTCTTTGACGGAACCAAATTTGCAATGCTCTCTGGTCAAGCTGGTTCAGACGAAGCAAGTGCTGTTGGATTGATGATGTTGTTCTTGGAAGGAATAATCCCTGATACTGGAAGCCTTGCAATGCCGATTTCGGAAGAAAGGTACGAGGACACATTGTCTTTTACACCAGCCTCCAACTTTAACTATGACCTGAGCAACCATGAAATAAAGATTCCAGTGTGGGCGGGAACATTGAAGTTCCAGTTCGGCTCACAGGTGACGTCGGCAAACTTCCCTTCTGACGGAGTGTACGAAGTCCAATTCAGTAATGACTGGAACACTGTAACCAGCGTAAACCAGATTTCTTCACTTTCGCCGAATCTCTACTACATGAATCGTTCTTCTCCAACACCGTCCACATACAATGCCACGGTTAATGCTTACTGCAGCCAAGAGAACAACTATGTTAATGTGGGCTTATCGATTGACGGTGTACCGTCTGGCTTTACTCCGTGCACATTTGCTGCGTTGACGGGGACACATACTTTTGCAGTGCCAAGCACCGACCAAGATGGCCATCCATTCACCCATTGGAATACTGGCCAAACAAGCACTACTGTAACCGTTAGTTCAGGCGGAACATACACGGCGTACTACAGAACCCCTGTGCATGACATCGCCCTCACGGATGTTACAAGTTCAAAAACTGTCGTTGGTCAAGGCTACAGCCTAAACGTGACCGTTACAGCAGCAGACTTGGGCGACTACCCAGAAACGTTCAACATAACGATCTATGCTAATGCGACGGCCATATACGTGCAGGCAGTGAACCTGGAAAGCGGCGCGTCAACAACACTCTCCTTCGCCTGGGACACGACGAACTTTGCTTATGACAACTACACCATAGGCGCTTACGCTTCGCCTGTTCCAGGAGAAAAAGACACAACAAACAACACTTGCGTTTCCGACGTTCCAGTCCATGTGGGTTTTCCTGGCGACATGTCCAGCACAGTATCAGGCGTTTATGACGGAATTGTCAATATGAAAGATATAGCATATCTGGTAGTGAAATTCAACACTTTTTCAGAGAAATCCGGCTGGGATCCAAACGCGGACATCAACAACGACGGCGTCTGCAACATGAGTGACATAGCAATAGCCATCGTCAACTTCAACAAACACGAATAAACTTGCATAGTTCGCCTCCACTCACAGGCGACATACCATAGACACCAGCACGCCTTAAAAAGACATAAATACTCGCCTACGTCTTCTTAAAAAAGCGCAGTAGAAGAAAAAGACTTGCCAACCTACGTAATTGGTTAGGTTCCAAGCAAGCAATGATATCAGGTAGAATGTTGAAAGAGCGATGAATCATGGGCTTAAGAGATTTCCTGTCTCAGTGTGCAAGAACATTAAGACTTGCTGTTAAACCTGGAAGAAGCGAGCTTTGGCTCTCAATAAAGATATGCCTTCTAGGCATCGCAGCAATCGGATTGATAGGATATATAATTAAAGTGATATCAGCCGTTGTGAACCCTGGCGGCGCAGCCACTGGTTGAGCCTAGAAGGAAGAAGCTTTCATGGAGAGACACGAGGAAATCCCGACAAAGATTTTTGCAGTGAAGACAACAACCGGCCAAGAGAGGAATGTTGCCAGACTCGTTGCCGCAAAAGTCGAAACGAAAAAGATACCTGTCAGGGCCATTCTCGTGCCCGAAGCACTAAGGGGATACGTCTTCATAGAGGCTCAAGGCCCCCATCTGGTGGAAGAAGCGATAACGGGCGTGAAACACGTGCGGTCAAGGATTCCGGGCATCGTGAGCTTCGCAGAGATTGAAAGATACATCGTCAAAAAACCAATCATTGAAGAGCTAAATGAAAATGACATAGTTGAAGTGACGGGTGGACCATTCAAAGGCATGCGGGCAAAAATAACTCGAATTGACAAAACCAAGGCAGAGGTTACCCTCGAGTTGCTAGAAGCAACCTTCACACTGCCAATAACCGTGAATTCCGATTACGTAAAGCTGGTTGAAAAGTCCAAAACCACAAGTGGTAGTGAAACGTAAAATGGCTGACAAGAAAACTGTGGAACTCTTAGTTAGCGGAGGACAAGCAAACGCAGGACCACCCTTGGGCCCAGCACTCGGCCCCTTAGGCGTAAACGTCATGGCGATTGTGAACAGAATAAATGAATTGACAAAAGACTACGCTGGAATGAAGGTTCCAGTGAAGGTGCTTGTGGACCCCGACACCAAGCAGTTTGACGTGACCATTGGAACGCCCACTGCCTCCGCCCTAATTGTCAGCGAACTCAAAATCGAGAAAGGCTCAGGTACTCCAAGCACGCAGAAAGTCGGCAACCTCACAATCGACCAAGTGGTGCGGATAGCAAAGATGAAACGCGCAGAGCTTCTAGCAAGAAACCTCAAGACAGCAACAAAGGAGATTCTCGGAGTCTGCGTTAGCATGGGAGTGACCGCTGAAGGCAAAGATCCCCGTGAAGTGCAACGGGAAATTGACGAAGGCAAATACGACGAGATACTTAGTAAGAGTTAGAGCCAAGCGAATATTTTTATAACCCCGTTCCATTCCCTCATTGGCACGAGGACTCCAAAATGCCCTTAGACCAAAAAACGATACTGAACGCAGTGAAAGAAGCAAGGGAAAAATCTGAAAAAAGAAAGTTTAACCAATCAGTAGAGCTAATCCTGAAACTGCAAGACGTCGACATGAAATCGCCCGAAGCCAGAATACAAGAAATTGTCGAGCTACCCTACGCCCTTGAGAAACCAAACAAAATCTGCGTCATTGCCTCAGGAGAACTCGCAATGAAAGCGAGGAAGGCAAACGCGGACCACGTTGTTGAAAAATCTGAGCTTGAAAGCTTAGCCGGCAAGAAACAGGAAATGCGGAAGATAGCTAACGAGTACGATTTTTTCATCGCTGAAGCCCCATTGATGCCTTTAGTCGGAAAAACCTTGGGTTCCGTCTTGGGTCCAAGGGGGAAAATGCCTGTACCAGTGCCACCGTCAGTAGACATAGCCAGCCTAATAGCAAAACACCGAAAAACGGTTACGGTAAGATTGCGCAACCAACCGATTCTGCAGTCTCGCATCGGAATGGAGAACATGAAAGACGAAGAGATAACTGAGAACATCCTAGTGGTCCTGAGGGTTCTAGAAGGAAAACTCAAAAGAGGAATGAAAAACATAAAGGTCGCCTACATCAAAACAGCCATGGGTGCGCCCGTAAAGGTTAAACCGTAGAAAGAGGAAAAAGTGGATGCCATCCGAACAAGTTCTTCAAGGAAAAATCAAGGAAGTCGAAGAAATAACCGACCTGGTAAAGAAATATAAGGTCGTAGGCATTGCCAGCCTGCAGAAGGTCAGGGCAGCTCAAATGCAGGAATTCAAGAAGAACTTGGCGGACAAGGTCTACATGAGAGTCATGAAGAACACATTGATGAAACTGGCGATAGAAAACTGTAAGGAGAAGCCAGACCTGAAGAAACTTGAAGAGCACCTTCAGGGGGCGAATGTTTACATATTCACGGATGAGGATCCGTTCAAACTGGCCCTAATCCTGGAAAGAGGGAAGGTCAAAACAACGGCTAAGTCAGGGGACACAGCAGCCTTCGACGTCGTCGTCCCGGCAGGGAACACCGGCCAACCTCCCGGACCTATAATCAGTCAGCTGAACGCTGTGGGTTTGCCGACGAGAATCGAATCCGGAAGCGTCTGGATCAACAAGGACACGTTGGTTGTCAAGAAGGGTGAAGCAATCAACGAAAGACTCGCCAGCATGTTGTCAAAACTTGGAATCAAACCCGTTGAATCTGGCCTTGCAATGACCTACGTGTTCGAAGAGGGCCTGATCATAAATCAAGAACAGCTCAAACTCGACCTGGATGGAATAAAACATGACATTGAAAGAGCCTACGCAGATTCTCTTGCGCTGTCTCTGAGCGCCGCTTATCCAACAAAAGAAAACATGACAATGCTACTGCAAATAGCCCACAGAGAAGCATACGCGCTTTCAGTAAACGCGGCAATACCCACTAAGGAGACGATAGAGGACTTGGTTAGAAAGGCCCATGCTGAAATGTTAAGTTTAAGTAGTAGATTGCCCACCTTAGAGCAAAAGGTTGCGCCAACTGAAAAAAGTTAAAATAGTTGAGGTGAGAGGTGAAAAAATATGGAATACATCTACGCTGCAATGCTCCTTCACAAAGCAGGTAAAGAGATAAACGAAGCAAATCTGACACAAGTTCTTGCGGCAGCAGGCGTAAACGCCGACACAGTACGCGTCAAAGCACTCGTAGCTTCCCTAGCTGAAGTCAAAATCGACGAAGCGATCAAGTCTGCCCCAACGATGATGGCCGCACCAGCAGCAGCCCCAGCAACACCAGCAGTAGAAGCCAAACCAAAAGAAGAAAAGAAGGAAGACGAGAAACAGAAAGAAGAAGCAGCACTCGAAGGCTTAGGCGCATTATTCGGTTAAAACCTCTCTTCATTCAATTTTCTAGATCACATTAATAACAAGAGTTTACTAGCTCATACTCCAACATCTTCTAAGGCGATCAGTCTTGAAAGCTACAGCCGTAGCGCACCCAATACAGGGACTGATAAAATATCATGGATTAAAGAATTCTAAGCAAAGAATCCCCTACCACGACAGCATATCCGCATGCATCCAAGCCTTATCTACCACGACAACCGTTGAGACGATACGAGAATCAAAGAAAAACGAAATAACAATCAACGGGAGACAACCAGATATCACCGAAAGGAAACGAGTCGAAACCGTTCTTAACAAGCTCAAGGAGCTGGCAGAGTTCTCAGGTAGCTTCAAAGTCGTCTCTCAAAATAGTCTTGAAACAGGCAAGGGCTTGGGATTTTCAGCCTCCGGTTTTGCAGCTCTGGGCTTGGCCACAAAGGAAGCGCTTGTTCTTAATCTCGACGGTGTTTCGCTCTCAGGAATCGTTAGACTCGGAGCGGGTTCTGCCACAAGGAGTTTGGCAGGAGGCTTCGCAGTATGGTATGCCAACAGGAACAGCAGATCCTACGCTGAGCAGCTGGAGACGCCAAGAAACATGGATTTTTCAATGGTAATAGTGCCCGTGCACTCCGACGTGAAGACTGACGAAGCACACGCCGAAGTGCTCAGTTCATGCCTTTTCAAAGCACGACTGAGGAACATTCGTGGATTGCTTGAGACGATGAAAGAGGCCATCAACAACGGAGACACTGCAACGATAGGCAAGCTTGCTGAAGAGGACACACTGAATCTTCACGCGATAACGATGACAGGCAAATCGCACATGGTATTGTGGGAACCAGATACGGTCCGAATAATTAAGGAAATCATCCGAATGAGAGAAGAGGGAACGCCAGCGTGGTACTCGATGGACACTGGACCATCAGTCTTCATCAACACCTACAAGAAGACCACAGCGAAAATAGCCGAGCGATTCCACGAAATGGGATTTGCGAATGTATTAGTGAGCACGGTTGGCGAAAAGCCATTTCTAACCGGAAACCATCTCTTCTAAGTTCGCGCCTTTAGTCTTTCTCCAGTTTCTCAGAGTCTGGACAAGTACGAACGGTACCCAACCGCAGATAATCATCAAGGTGCCAGGAAAGGCTCCAATCCTGAAGGTCAGAATGAAGGCTTCGAAAATGGAGAACGATACGGTCATTCCCACAACCGATGCGATCGCCAATCTTTTCCCGTATTTCTTGAATGTCTGAATGGCAAGCAAACCGGCAAAGAAAAAGTCTCCGAGGCCCAAGCTCAGTATTAGCAGGCCAGTTCCAGTCCTAATCAACGGAACAAGCGGCAAAGAAACCAGCACAGGAAGACTCAGACTCACAGCAGCGTTTGCAGCCTGAACCATCGTTTTCGTTACTAAGACAAGAACTATGTCCATGCCCGTTATCAGGACGCCAAAAACTGCGGTAGTTTTCCAGTTAAACAAACTTGAAAGGTAAAGAGTGATCAAGATAGCGAAAACAAGACCGTAAACGTTAGACAGGTAATAAGTCCAGAGAAAGCTGTCCCGCAGGAACACATATAACAGAATGAAAACCGCAGGCGGTATGATGCCTATGTACCAACGCTTGTTGGACAGCAGATAACCAAACGTGTATAGTAGCAGAGAGTAAGAGAACAGAAAGAGCGCCATCAGAATTACGCTGAGCTGTCGAACAACAACTATGAGCGTGATCATGACCACCATCAAACCCACAAGCAAGACAGCATCCCGAACCCGAAACTCCGTCTCTTCAAACACTCCCTTGAGTTTGTTCTCGGTCTTCAAATTTAGAAACATAGAGGCGAATGTTACAGCAAGAAGAGTCAGAGGCATTGTCAGATCAAAATTGAATTTGTTGTTAAAATACCCATCATAGGTCGTGGACGTAGGATTCTGCAAGGGCATGCCTACGGAATCATACAGAAACACGTCGTAGATGTGAAGACTAGTTTCACCCGTGCCCTTCACTTGAAACGTCAATGTGACCAAAGTTCCGTTGTTGTCAACTGTCGCACCTGGAGATGTCAAATTCACCGAAGCAAAAACGCTACCCACAGTGTTATCTATAGCAGGGGACAGCAGCGTGGTATCGAAGCCTTGGAAGAAATCGCCCACTTCAGCAGTTGTGCACTTAATTAGATTTGGATCGTAGCTCAATCCCGTACTGAACCCGTGAACGTTGATTGCCCCAACCACGGTGATATTGATACTGACGTCAAACTTTTCGCCGGGAACAGCCGAGTAGTTAATAATAATTAGGGGCCTCACGATCAATGCTATCTCGTTAGTTTCGGCACTTGTTTCAGCTGCTACAAAGGCTGGCTCGGTAGCTGACATCACTAAGAGCACGGCGGTCATCAGCAGGATTATTGCAAAAACTGCGAGCTTCTTACCTTTCAACATTTGTGTGGCCCTCATCCATCCTACGAAGACTTGCTCTGTCAAAGTCGCCATCAGATGTTAAACGCATACGGGCACATACGTACAACGCACATTTATCTCTTTATCTACCTTTGGTGTGTTGAACAACTGCTTACTGTTTGTAGACTGTTTTATTTGAACCGTTGATTTACCGGTCGGTTACGGGTTCATTGCCATGAAGAGGTTGTATATTGAGGCTTTGAGGAGCAGCTCGCTGACG